>Ga0207687_10000312_pt1 | contig 33060 bp, 28 predicted proteins | sample KBSM54metaG_FD_184399 | JGI IMG/M metagenome (GOLD analysis project Ga0207687, IMG submission 184399) | Miscanthus rhizosphere microbial communities from Kellogg Biological Station, Michigan, USA - KBS M5-4 metaG (SPAdes) (version 2) | ecosystem: Host-associated > Plants > Roots > Rhizosphere >...
CGGCTTCTTCGTCGCCTTCACCGGCGCGTTGTGGTTCGTGGCGAGCTTGTTGTTGTCGCCGGCGAGGACGCGGGTCTTCAGCTTGGTCGGCTTCTTCGTCGCCTTCACCGGCGCGTTGTGGTTTGTCGCCATCCGCGGGAGGAACGCTCCCTTGGTCTTGACGACCTTGTTCGTCTTCGTCTCGACTTTGACAGGCGCGTTGTGGTTGGTCGCGAGCTTGTTACCCTCGCCGGCCAGGATCCGCGTCTTCAGCTTCGTCGAGATAACCGACTTCGACGTACCCTGCGTGCACTTCTTCGACATATTGAACTTCATCGTGAGATTCCTTTCTTCCACCCTGAAAGAACGCGCGCACCCTACTGTTCAGTAGTCGTATGTGTCAATCATAAATGTGAGGACAAATGGGAACCTCATTCGAACGAACGTTCAGCGCGCTGCGTGAATCACGTAGCCGACGCCCGATCTTGATCGTGATCGGCGGTCTCGCCGTTCTCGCGATATGGGTGATTTGGGCCGGTTTTAGCGAGGTTGCGGTCTATCGCACCTCGCAAAAAGCGCGGCTCGAAGTAGATCCCTCCCCGAGCAGGGTGGCGTCGATCGCGAATGGTCGAATTACAGGTGCTTATCTGAAGATTGGTAATGCAGTACGTGAAAAAGACATCTTGTTGGAATTAGACCCTACACAAGAAAAGATTTTGGCCGATAAGGCGCGTGCTCGTGTGGAGACCCTCGCTCCGCAGGTCGAATCGCTGCACCGCGAGATCGATCTCGAGGCGGATGCTGTCGTCCAAGGTGTCAGCTCGGAGCGCAGTGCCGAGAGTGAAGTCCTTGCCCGCCTACGTGCGGCGCAGGCCGACCTCGCGCAGGCCGAGTCGGATCTCGCGCGCGAAACGAAGGCCGTCGCCGACGGCGTGTCGCCGCAAATCATGCGCGAGAAGGCGGAGACCACACTCCGCCTCAAGCGCGCAGCTGCAGATTCGGTCCAGCACGAATCCGAGGCGCTCGTCGCGAGTCATCACGAGAGCGGAGATAGTCGCCGCCGGCTGAAAGAGCAGCTCGAGCGCCAGCACTCGGAGCTCGCGAGTGACCTCGCGGCCGCGAAGTCCGAGCTCGCGCAACACGAGCTCGCGATCGAACACCTGACGATTCGCGCGCCGGTTTCCGGTGTGCTCGGCGAGGTCTCGCCTGCGCTGCGCCCGGGCGCGGTCGTCCACGAGGGCGATGTGATCGCGACGGTCGTGCCGGTCGGAACGCTTCAGGTGGTCGCCGAATACGGCCCCGAGACGATCGGGCGGATTCGGCCCGGCCAGCGCGGCTATATGCGGCTCGATGGCTTTCCGTGGACTCACTACGGTACGGTCGGCGCGACGGTGACCACCGCCGCCACCGAGCTGCGCGACGGTTCCGTTCGCGTCCTGCTCGCGCTCGACAAGCAGAACAAGCTCCACACCGAGAACGGCATGACCGGCACCATCGACATCGAGATCGATCGCCTGAGCCCCCTCCGCTTGTTCCTCCAGATGATCGGACAGGGCGCGCGGTGAAACGCAGGCGGCTGGTCCCCGAGGTCGTCCAGACCTCTGGAATGGACTGCGGTCCTGCGTGCCTGACCGCGCTCGCGCGTGGGTTCGGGCTCGAGGCCAGCTACGGCCGTCTGCGCGAGGCATGTCAGACCAACGTCGACGGCACGTCGATCGACACGATCGAGGAGATCGCGACCGAGCTCGGGCTCGAGGCCGAACAAGCGATCCTGCCGGTAGAGCACCTGTTGTCGCCGACCGTGCCGGGCATCGTCGTGATGCGCCAGCCAGCGGGTGCGCCGCACTTCGTCGTCCTGTGGTCACGCCGATGGGGCCGCGCGCAGGTGATGGACCCGGCGAAAGGCCGGCGCTGGGTCGCGGAGCGCGACTTCCTGCGCGAGCTCTACATCCACGAGATGGCGCTGCCCGCGGAGACCTGGCGCGAGTGGGCAGGGGAGCACGCGTTCATCGCGCCTCTCGGCCATCGCCTGCACGCGCTCGGGGTTCGCGGCGATCACGTCGCGCGAGCGCTCGCCGACGAGACCTGGCGCGGGCTCGCGACGCTCGATGCTGCGGTGCGGCTCGTCGAGACCGTCGTCGCCGCCGATGGTGCGAGCACCGGCGCGGAAGCGACGCGCCTGCTCGACAACATGCTCGCGGCGCCCGATGCGATCGCCGAGCGTTACTGGCACGCGCGCGCCAGTGACAAGGATGAAGAGATCCTCGTCCGCGGCTGTGTCCAGCTCCGAGTGACCGGCGAGCCCGCGGAGAAGCCCGAGGCTCCCGTGCTCGACGACATCGTGATGCGCGCCGAGCCGAACGTGTGGCGCACGCTGCTCGCGACGATGTTCGCGGATCGCCGAGCGACGCTGATCGCATTCGTGATCGTCGCGATGCTGTCGGCGTGCGGCATCGTGTTCGAGACCGCGCTGTATCGCGTGCTGTTCGAATCGGGGACCGAGCTCGTGACGCGGCCGCAGTTGCTCGGCGTGCTCGCCGTCCTGCTCGGCTTCATCGTCGCGATCTGGCTGCTCGAGATCTCGACGTTTCACAAGGGGCTCGAGGTCGGGCGCACGACCGAGGTCAAGATGCGCGTCCAGCTCGCCGAGAAGCTGCCGCGCCTGGCGCTCCAGTACATGCGCACCCGCCCGGTCGCCGATACCGCCGAGCGCGGCCATTCGCTGCATCGCCTCCGCGAGCTGCCGCCGCTCGGACTGCGCTTGATCCGCGCGTTCACCGAAGCCGTCGTGACGACGCTCGCGTTGATCTGGCTCGTGCCCGGCGCGTGGCCGTGGGTCGTGGGCCTCGCGGTGTCCGCGATCCTGCCGCCGCTGCTCGCGCTGCCGTCGCTGTCCGAGCGCGAGCTCCGGATGCGCACGCACGCGGGCGCGATGTCGTGGTTCGCGCTCGACGCGCTGCAAGGCGCGATGCCGGCGCGCGCGAGCGGCCTCGAACCGACGCTGCGCCGCGAGCACGAGGGCTTGCTCGTCGAGTGGGCGCGCGCCGCGACCTCGGAGCATCGCCTGTCGATGACGGTCGCTTGGATCCAGGGCCTGGTCGGCTACGCGTTCGTGATCGCGATCGTGTTCTCGACCGTGTGGCTCGGTGGCCGACCGGCGAGCCTGTTGCTGGTGATCTACTGGGCGCTCGCGGTGCCCGCTGCAGGTGGCGCACTCGCCGCCGCGGTGCGCGAGATTCCGATGTACCGCAACACGACGCTGCGGTTGCTCGAGCCGCTCACCGCACTCGATAGCGAAGCCGAAACCGGGGCGCCGCTCGGAACGCGGCGAGGCGTCGCGATCCGGCTCGCCGACGTGTCGGTGCTCCTGCGCGGCGCGACGATCCTCGATCAGTTGAGCGTGACGATCGAGCCCGGCGAGCACGTCGCGATCGTCGGTCACTCCGGCGGCGGCAAGTCGACGCTGCTCGGCCTCGTGCTCGGCTGGACCCAGGTCTCGACCGGATCGCTCGAGGTCGACGGTGCGCCCCTCGACGCGGAACGGCTGGTCGCGTTGCGCGCGCAGACCGCGTGGATCGATCCGGGCGTCACGCTGTGGAATGACTCGCTCGCGAACAACTTGCGCTACAGCGTGCCGCCGCGCGAGGTCGTCGACGTCGCCGATCTGGCGAGCCGTGCCGAGCTCGCGACGATGCTCTCGCGTCTTCCCGAGGGCTTCGCGACCCGCCTCGGCGAAGGCGGCGGCTTGGTCTCCGGTGGTGAGGGGCAACGCGTGCGGCTCGGCCGCGGGCTCGCCCGCCGCGATGCGCGCCTCGTCGTGATGGACGAGCCGTTCCGCGGGCTCGATCGCAAGACCCGCGAGCGCAACCTCGCGGCGGCGCGCGAGCACTGGCAGGGCGCGACGATGCTGTGCGCGACCCACGACCTCGCGGAGACCCACATGTTTCCGCGCGTGCTCGTCGTCGAAGGCGGCGTGATCGTCGAGGACGGCGCACCCGACGAGCTGCTGGCTCGCGAAGGATCCCGCTACGGAGAGTTGCTCGCCCGCGAGCGCAGCGCGCAAGCAGTCTGGGCGCGCTGGAAGCACGTCCGGATCGTCGATGGCCGGCTCGAGGAGGGCGCGTGATCGCGACGTGGCCGCGCGACCGGATCGGCGAGGCGATCGCCGCGCTCGCGGAAGTCGCCGGGCTCGATCCGCGATCCGAACGGCCCGAGGTCCCCGCCGACGGCCAAGATGCGACGACCTGGCTCGTCGATGCCGCGCGCTGGCTCGGCTTCGAGGCGGAGCCGACGAACGCCGCGTATCCCGACGTGCCGGCGCTCGTCCACAGCTGCGGTCCCGCGATCCTCGACCTCGACGGCGCGTTCCTCGCGATCGTCCGTGCGCGGGGCGCGGCGGTCGAAGTACTCGGCCCCGATGGCGCGCGGTCCCGGATCCCCTGCGCGGACGTGATCGCCGCGTTGCGTGCGCCGGCCGAAGCGACGGTCGCGGCGGGTGTCGATCAGATCGTCGCGGCGACCGAGATCGCGGAGAGTCGCCGGCCGAAGCTGCGCGCCGCATTGCTCGCCGGCGAGCTCGCGAACACGCGGGTCGGCGGCGTCGTCGTGTTGCGGCGCGCGGTCGAAGCCCCGGCGCGCACGGTCGCGCGCGATCTTCACCTCGCGCCGCGGCTCGCGCGGATCGCGCTGCTCCATCTGATCGGCTACGCGCTCTCGATCTTCGGCTGGTGGGCGATCGGTACGTCCGTGCTCGCCGGCCATATCGATATCGGCTGGATCACCGCGTGGGCCGGGTTGATCGTGACCGGCTTCATCGCGCGGACCTCCGCGCTCTCGACGATGGGCCCGCTCGCGGTCGATGTCGCGATCGCGGTGCGGTCGCGGCTGCTCGTCGGTGCCTTGCGCCAACCGACCGATCAGATCCGACTCGCCGGGATGGGCGTCTCGGTCGGCAGGATCTGCGAGGCCCAGGCGTTCGAGACGCTCGCGGTGTCGGGCGGCTTCCTCGCAGCGTTCGCGTTGATCGAGCTCCTCGTCGTCGCGGTGATGCTCGCGTTCGGCACCGGCGGTTGGATCCACGTCGGCCTGCTCGCGGTCGCGGTGATCGCGATCGCGATCGGCACGAACACGTACATGCGGTCGCGCCAGCACTGGACCGATTCGCGACTCGGGATCACCGGCGATCTGATCGAGCTCATGAACGGCCACGCGACCCGGCTCGCCCAGCAGCCGGCCGAAGATCGCCATGGCGTCGAGGATCGCGGGCTGTCGCTCTACGTCCGCCGGTCCGAGGAGCTCGATCGCCGGATCGCGTGGCTCCGCGTGTCGATGCCGCGCGCGTGGCTGATCGCGGCGACGCTCGGGCTCGTTCCCGCGTTCGTGTTCGGCACGCCGGCGGTGTCCCAGCTCGCGATCGCGCTCGGTGCGATGCTGTTCACCGCGACCTCGCTCGGCAAGCTCGGCGAGGCGGTGATCAGCCTCGTCGACGCGGCGGTGGCGTGGCGCTCGATCGCTCCACTGGTCTCGGCATCGCGCACGCCACCGTCGGCCGCACCGCCGACGCTCGCCGGATCTGCGCCTTCGCCGGTGCAACCGCTCGCATCGCTACGCGGCGTCACGTACCGCGCGCCGCGCAGTGCGCACGAGGTGCTCCGCGCGGTCGAGCTCGATGTCGTGCGCGGCGATCGGATCTTGCTCGAGGGGCTCTCGGGTTCGGGCAAGTCGACGCTCGCGAGCATCGTCGCCGGGCTGCGCCAGCCCGATAGCGGGTTGGTCCTCGCCGGCGGGCTCGATCGGCCGACGCTCGGCGAGAGCGGCTGGCGCCGGCGCATCGCGATGGTCCCGCAGTTCCACGACAACCACGTGTTCTACGGCTCGCTCGCGTTCAACCTGCTCGTCGAGCGCGGTGGGACGACGACGCTCGCGGATCTCGCGGAGGCGCGCGAGCTGTGTCACGAGCTCGGCCTCGGCGCGCTGCTCGAGCGAATGCCCTCGGAGCTATTCCAGTTCGTCGGCGAGACCGGCTGGCAGCTGTCTCACGGCGAGCGCAATCGGGTGTTCGTCGCGCGCGCGCTGTTGTCGCGCGCACCGCTGATCGTGCTCGACGAGAGCCTTGGCGCGCTCGATCCCGATACACTGATCCAGGTCACCCAGTGCATCGAGAAGCGCGCCACTGCCGCGATCGTGATCGCGCATCCCTGACCGCGACGACCGTCGGGTGAGCTCGTCCGAGCGCCGCGACGAGGATCTTCAACCCGCGATCCCAGTGGCGCCGCGCCGATGCCAAGCGCCCGCGCGCGGCTTCGAGCGTCGCGAGGTTGTGCAGCGTGCGCCCGACATCCGCGTGCGCGTCGCCGACGCTCGCGCGGTACTCGCGCAGCGCCGCGAGGTAGTGCGTGCGTGCGCTGGTCAGCGCGCCCGCCGAATGTTCCGCGGCGGCGAGGTTATGCAGCGTGCTCGCGACCTCGTAGCGATCGCCCGCCTTGCGATACGCGGCAAGCGCGCGCCGGTACATCGGGATCGATTCGCGCGATCTGCCGAGCTCGTCGAGCAACGCACCGTACGCGACCTCGTGCGCGTGTTGCTCGAGCGATCCGCGCGGCAGAACCTCGCGCCCGATCTCGACCGATTTCTTCGCCGCGCGCTCGCCCTCGCGAAACCTGCCGCGCGCGTGATCGAGCCCGCCGAGGTTGTGCCATAGCGCCGCCATCTGCGCGGACCGCGCTCCGTACAACCGGCGCACGATCGGCACGGCTGCGCGATAGTGGCGCTCGGCCTCCGCGTAGCGCCCGCTGAACTTGCCGATCACGCCGAGCTCGTTGTGCGCGGCTGCGAGCCAGCTCGGCTCGGTCGCGGATCCGAGTGCCTTCGCGGCGAACGTTCGCGCCTGCGCGTAGTCCCCGGCGGCTCGCAACGCCGCGGCTGTTACGAGGCAGGCGTGGACGGTCAGCGTCGCCACGTCGGCGTCGCCGCGGCTCCTCATCAAGATCCGGGTCGCCGCGATCAGCTCCGCCATCCCCGCGGCGTCGCCGAGCGCGACCAGCGCTCTGCCCAGCTCGAGCCTCGCGTGGGCCGTATCCGGGTGGCGCGGCCCATCCTCGCGCGTGAACGCCTTCACCGCTTTGCGCGCCTCGCGCACCGCCTCGCGCAGCCGGCCGGCCTCGCGCGCCGCGATCGCGGCCTCGAACGACTCGGCGCTCACGTCTGCTATTCTATCGATAGTGAGCATCACGCGGCGCATTCTGGACAGCGCGCAATCCGGGATCTCGAAGTTCACGTCGCTCGTGATCGCCGACGACGATCCGCTGAGCAACGTCGAGAGCGCCGCGCTTCAGGCCGAGCTCGCCGCCCGCAAGGCCGCCCGCGGCACGGCCAAGTCGCCGCTCGATAACCCGCTCGCGAAGCTCGCGCTCGGCAATGCCGGCGCCCGCGCTCAGCGCGACAAGGCCGCGAAAGAGCGGGCAGGCCGCATCCACCGCGAGCGCGACGAGCGCGAGACGAAGCAGCGCCAGGCTGCCGACGACGCGTTCCGCCGGATGAAGGAGCAGGCCGCGAAGGGCGGGACGTGGTCGTCGACCTCCTCTAGTTCTTCTTCCTCGACTGGCTCTCGGTCGTCGAGCACCGGTAGCGCGCGCAGCCCGCGGCCCGGCAGCACCGAGGCGCAGCTCGCCGAGTGGTATCGCGTGCTCGATCTCCAGCCGGGCGCCGACATGGCCCAGATCAAGAGCTCGTACCGCCAGCTCATGCGCAAGTACCACCCCGACATGCACGCCGGGAACCCGTCGAAGCAGAAGGCCGCGACCGAGCTGTCGATGCGTGTAACAACCGCGTACAACGGCCTCGTCGCCCACATCGACAAGAAGTAGCGTGGTACACCGCGACTCGTGGATGCGCAGAGCTCCGCGTCGAAGACTGCCTTGATGGTGTGCGCGTATCGCGCGCGCGTCGCTCGTTGGCCGAAGCCACTGTTCGTCGATCCGTGGGCCGCCCAGATCGCCGGCGACGAAGGCGAGGCGATCGCGAAGCGCCTCGACGAGCGCTACGCCCCGATGGGCCTGTGGCTCGCGCTGCGCGTCGCTTACCTCGATCGCCTCGTCGGTCTCGCCGTCGATCAGCTGTCGATCCGCCAGGTCGTGATCCTCGGCGCCGGGTACGACACGCGCGCCGCTCGGCTGCCGCGCGCCGGCGTCCAATTCTTCGAGGTCGATCATCCCGCGACCCAGGCCGCGAAGCGCGCCGCCGTCGCGAAGCTCCCCGGCTATCCGATCGATGCGGCGCGCTACGTCGCGTGCGACTTCGAGCACCAGGATCCGATCGAGCGGCTCGTCGCGAACGGCCTGAACCCGCACGACCCCGCACTCGTGATCTGGGAGGGCGTCGTGATGTATCTGACCGAGCCCGCGATCCGCGCGACCGCATCGCGCCTCGCGACCGGCCTCGATCCGCGCTCGCTCGTCGCGTTCGACTTCGTCGGCAAGAAGTTCGCCGCGGGTCAGACCAACGCCGACGATCAGCAGACTCGCTCGTACGTCGGCGAGCTCGGCGAACCGATCCGGCACGGCTCCGACGACATGTTGCCGCTGCTCGTCGAGTGCGGGTTTCGCTGGGCGCGCACGCTCGACTTCAACGAGCTCGCGCTCGAATTCATGGGCGACTACCAGCGCGACCGCCTGTTTCGCTTCCAGCACATCGCGCTGGCATCGGCGCGCACGCCGGTCGCCGGATGGCCGTAGCCCAGCTGCGCCGCTGGGCACCGGCGATCGCGATCGCCGTGCTCGCGATCGTGATCGCGTGGGGCTTCGCCGCGACGACGCTGCACTACACGCGGCCGATGGGCCTTCCGCTCGACGACAGCTACATCTACCTGACCTACGCGAAGCAGTTCGGCCGCGCCCAGCCGTTCACGTATTTCCCCGGTGGCGGCTACTCCGCCGGATCGACGAGCGTGCTGTGGCCGATGCTGCTCGCGCCGTTCTGGACGCTCGGCGCACGCGGTCACGCGCTCGTGTGGGTGTCGTTCGGGATGTGCGCCGCGTTCTTCACGCTCGTCGGGCTTGGCTGCTATCGGTTTGTCGCGAAGCTCGCCGGCAGCGAAGTCACCGGCATCGTCGCCGCGGTGCTCGCGCTCGTGATCGGGCCGTTCGCGTGGAGCGCGCTCGCCGGCATGGAGGTCGCGTTCGCGTCCGCGCTGCTCGTCGCGACGCTGCTCTTGCTCGCGCAGCAACCCGCCGCCGGCCCGCCGAGCTGGAAGCTCGCGGTCGTGCTCGCCGCGACTTCCCTATCGCGCCCCGAAGCGACGCTGATCGTCGGCGCGATCATCGCCGTCTGCACGTTGCAGCGCCTGCGCCTCCGCGCGTGGCGCGCCGCCGCGCTGTGGATCGTGCCGCTCGCGGCACCGCTCGCGTGGGTGATCGCGAATCGCGCGCTCGCCGGTCAGTTCTTCCCGAACACCGGCGTCGTGAAGAGTCACTTCTATCTCCCCGGCTTCGATTGGACCTACTGGCGCGAGACCGTGCCGGTGCAAGCCGGGCTGATGTTCAAGGGCCTGTTCTGGTCGGCCGACAGCCCGCTCGTGTGGCCGAAGCTGATCGCGCTCGCGTTCGTGATCGGCGCCGTCCGGATCCTGGTGTGGGCGCGCCGCGAACAGCGCTGGCTCGTCGGTGTCGTCGCGATCACCGCACCGCTTTCGCTGATGCTCGCCGTCGTCGGCACGTCGGGCGTCGGCGGCTGGAGCTTCCAGAACCTTCGCTACGTCGCGACGGCGCTACCGCTCGTGATGCTCGTGTGTGCCGTCGCGCTCGCGCCGCCGAAGCGGCTCGACCAGCCCCTGCATCGCCGGATCTGGGCCGGCGTCTCGGGCGCGATCGTCATCGCGTTCATGGTCAGCGCATTCGCCGGCCTACGCGACAACATGCTGCTGTTCGCGCAAGGCGCGATGGATACCAACGCGCAGGTCGTGACGATCGGCGAATACATCCACACCAAGCTCCCCGACGCGAGCATCCTTTTTCACGACGCCGGTGCGATCTCGTATTACGGCGACGGCAGGGTCTACGACATGCTCGGTCTCGTCACGAATCACCAGGCCGAAGTCGCGAACAATGGTCCGGGCGCGCGGTTCGAGTTCCTCGAGAGCCTGCCTCCCGAGCAGCGGCCGACCCACTTCGCGTACTACCCGGGCTGGCTCGGCACCGCGGAGTTCTACGGCGACGTCTTGCTCCACACGTCGCTGCGGCCGGGCCTGCCGACGAAGCGCGGCCGGCTCGTCGGCGAGGCCGACATGCAGGTGATCGCCGCGAACTGGGATCACGTCCACACCGGCGAGCGCCCGCTGAACGATCACACCGGTTGGGCCGTCGTCGATCGCGTCGACATCGCCGACCTCGCGAGCGAGCACGCCCACCACTGGCGAGGCGCGATGGGCCGCCGCCACTTCGGCGATCCGACCGCGCGCTGGACGATCGTCGAGTCCGAGACGATGGGCGCGGGGCTCACGATCGACGGTGGCCGCACGATCCGCGAGCACGATGGCGAGCACTTCACGGTCGAGCTCGATCCGGACAAGCCGACCCGCGTCGTGATCCGCACCGGCGGCAAGGCGAGCTACGGCTTTCACGAGACGATCACGACGCCGATCACGCTGAAGCTGTTCAGCGGCGCCAAGGAGCTCGGCCACATGACGATCGCGCCGCCGGTCGGACAATTCTCCGAGCTCGCGTTCAACATCCCGCCGAGGGCGTTCCGGCAGAATCGCGTCGAGCTTCGCACCGAAGCCAGTGGCCCCTATCGGGTGTTTCACTGGTTCGTGCTGCAGTCGGAGTAGCGCAACCTCGCGTAGGTACGACGTTCACGAGCGCGTGAACATCCGGCTCGGGCTGCCGTCTTCGCCCCTGTAGGCTCGGTTCGCCGCCCGCAGTTCTTCAGGTCTTCTTCATCGCGCGGCGGCGTACCGAGTTTACTTCACGGCCGACCCGGCCGCCTGCATGCGCTCCTTGCGCTCCTCGATCCGCATCTGGTCCGACACGCCATCCGCGGTGCTCCGGCATGGTGCGAGCGGACCTCCTGCAGCGCGGGTCGCTTCGGCCTTCGGGCGGACGAAGCTGAGCTGGACCGGCTGAGGCTGGACGCTGCGCATCACGAGGACGACCGGGCAGCGCTCCGCCGGGACCTCGAGCTTCATGCGGCCGGTCACGAGCTCGGCCTTCAACGGCTTCGCAGTGTTCGGCTTGTTATCGAGGAAGTTCTGGGCGGTGAGCTCGGCTTCTTTCGCGCACGCGAGGTTCGCCTTCATCGAACCGCCCGTGACCTCGACATCGAGCGTGAGCCCCTCGGGCTCGATGAACGGCCCGTACATCATGACGCCGTAGTTCTGGACCTCGACCTTCAGCGCGTGGGTCTCGCCGACGGTCGGCTTCGGCATCTGCCCTTTCGGGAGGCGCTTGAGCGCCATCCGGATCGTGTTCGAGCACATGTCGACCGCGACCTCGAAGCCGCGCTCCGCCTGCTGCGCGAATGCTTGCGTGCCCTTATCGCTGGCCGTCTTCTCCGCGTTGTCCTCGGGCGACTCGCCGATCAGCGACGCGGCGCCGCCGAGGATCGACGACCAGGTGTCATCGCGATCGACCTGGATATCGCCGATCGGCGTGAACTTGACGTCCGGCTTCTCGGTCGGCGTGAACCAGAAGCTCGCGACGTGATCCTTCGGCGAGTAGGCGAGGTCGATCGTTCCCGCGAGCCGCGCCGAGACGTCGAACTTGACGTACTGGTTGACCTCGAACGTGCCGCCGGCCTTCTTCTCGACCTTGTTCTGCCACTGCCAGCCGCTGCCGCTGACGTTGGCGACGAGCTGCTTGCCTTCGTTCGCGATCTTGCAGTCGCGGATCCAGATCTGGCCGGTGATCGTGTCCTTGCGCGCGCGATCTTTGATGCCGCTGAAATGATTCTTCATCCGCTCGCATGCCTGGGCCGAGATCCAATCGTTGACGAGGTCGCGCAGGTCACTGTTTCCGACCGCATCGCGCAGCGGCTGCTCGGGCGAGGGCGGCACCACCGGCTCGGGAGGTGTCTCCTTGCGGTGGGAACACGCCGCGATCAACGCGAACGAGGCCAGGCGATGCATGGCTGCGAGTAATGCGCATCTCGTGCCGCCCCACTTCTCGTGAAACTCATCGATCCAGGCGTCCCCTGCGACAGGACCGCTCGCACCGAGCGCGGGCGCACCATCGGGGCTTCCCACGAGCGCCACCCGAGGTTACGGTGGATCGGTGCAATCTCCTGCACCGCTCGTGGGTGTCGATATCGCCGCGCTGTGGCGCGCTGTCGACAGTGCCGCGGAGTTGCGCAAGCTCGGGGTTTACATCGCCCGGGTCGACTGCAAGCCGGCCAAGATCATCTACGCCAGCGAGCGCGCCGCGCAGATCACCGGCCGTACCGTCGAGCAGCTGATCGGCGAAGCGCCCTGGTCGATCCTGCGCGAAGACGTGCGCGCGGCGGTCCAGCACGCGACCGCACGCCCGAGTGACGCGCCGCCGCTCGCGTTCGATCTGGTCGTCGTGCGGCCCGACGGGACCGAGGTTCCGGTCGAGCTCGCGTCGGCTCGCCTCCAAGGCGCGAATGGCGAGATCTACGTGTTCGGGCTGTTCTCCGATGTCAGCGCCGAGCGCGCCACGGTCGCCGCGCTCAGCGCATCGGAGGCGAGGTTCCGGTTCCTCGTCGAGGCCGCTCCCGACGGCGTCGTGATCCTCGTGCGCGGCGTGATCGTCTTCACGAATCCGCGCGCGGCCGCACTGCTCGGTGCGCCTTCACGCGAGGCGGCGATCGGCCGGCCGATCGCGAGCTTCTTGCCGCCCGAGGACGCACGCCTGACCGGCGAGCGGATCGCGGAGATGTTTCGCACCGGCAGCGAGATGCCTCCGAACGAGTACCGCACGCTCGCCGATCCCGATCGCGTCATCGAGATCAAATCGATCCGCTGCGACTGGGAAGGCCAGCCCGCGGTGCTCGCGTTCGCGCGCGACGTCACCGAGCGCCGCGAGATCCAGCGCCGAATGGTCGAAGCCGATCGGCTCGCCGCGATCGGTACGCTCGCTGCGGGTGTCGCGCACGAGATCAACAACCCGCTCACGTACACGCAGCTCAACGCGCAGCGGATCGACAGCTTGCTGTCGAGTCCGGGGATGCCCTCGGGGCTCGCGGCGACGATCCGCGGCCACCTTCGCGAGATCGATCACGGCATCGCGCGCGTCGCATCGATCACGCAGGGGCTTCGCCTGTTCGCGCGCGGCGATGACGAACCGCCGAGCGCCGTCGATCTCACCGCGATCGTCGAGCACGCACTCCAGATGGTCGATCACGATCTGCGCCACCACACGACCGTCGTCCGGAGGTTCTCGACGGTGTCGCGCGTCCGCGGCAACCCGTCGCAGCTCGAGCAAGTGGTCGTCAATCTCCTGCTGAATGCGATCCGCGCGCGCCGGCCCGATGCCGACCATACGATCGAGCTCAAGATCGCACCGCGCGGCGTCGACCGGGTCGCACTCTCGATCTCGGATAACGGCCGCGGCATCCCCGACGAGATTCGCGACCGGATCTTCGAGCCGTTCTTCACGACCCGGCCCGTCGGTGAAGGCATGGGCCTCGGCCTCTCGGTGTGCAAGACGATCGTCGATGGCCTCGGCGGCCGGATCGAGGTCGACTCGACGCTCGGCCGCGGCACGACGATGACGGTCGTCTTGCTCCAACACAGCAGCGCGACGGGCCGGAGCTCTGCGACGATCCAGGCCGAGTCGACGAACGGGCGCGCCCGCGTGCTGATCGTCGACGATGAACGCTTCGTTCGCGATGCACTCGCCCGGCTGCTCACGAGCCTGCACGACGTCACGATCGCCGAGAGCGGCGAGGAAGCATTCGCACTGATCCAGAATCACAGCTACGACGCGATCATCTGCGACGTGTTGATGCCGATCATGGACGGGCGCGAGCTCTACGAGCGCGTCGCGCGCGAGTATCCCGATATCGAGCGCCGGTTCATCTTCATGAGCGGCGGCACGTTCACCGAGGACCTCGAGAAGTTCCTGTCGAAGGTCGGCTGCCTCGACAAGCCGTTCAAGCTCGACGCCGTGTTGCGAGCGATCGAAGCGAAGCAGCGACTCGCTTGACCGCGGGCCACGTCCGTATCGCCGTTCCTCAGCCGGCAGGTTTACCTGAGACCGCGCTTCACTCGATCAGCTTGATCTCGACCTCGCCGCAAGCGCGGACGATGTTGTCTGCGAATTCGGGAGAAGCCAGCTCGAAGTAGTGACGCGCCTCGGCTTCGTTCCGCAAACGGCACGCGCACGTCCCGGCGATCTCGATCAGACGGTGGCGCAGCGGTCCTGCGAGCCAGCTCCTCTCGAGACCGCGCTCTGCGCCATCGAACGCTTCCGCGCAGCGCCCACCGCTCGCCGCACGGACAGACGCGTCGACGATCGCCTGGTCATCGTCGTGCGCGCCGCCTCCGGGGTCGAACGTCATGGGATAGATCACGTCGAGCGTGCCGAGCGATGCGATCGGCGGCAGCACGTTCGCTTCGAGCGTCGTCTTCATGCACGTCAGGAACGCCTTCGAGATGCCGAGCGGTCCGTGGGTAGCGAAGCCCGTGACGGTGAGGCTGATCCCGAGCTCCGGGTCGCTGCGAATGGTGAGCGACGTATTCACGACGCCGCTCGTCTTCGGGTCGCTCGCCAGCGCATCTCGATAACAGCGTTCGAGCAGGCGCATGACGACCTTCAAGCGCGGGCGCAGGGCCGCTTTGCTCGGGCGACGTTTGGGACTTCGGGCGACCCGCTGCTCGATGCGGCGGCGCAGATCTGGAGAGCCCTGCGCGCCGGCGCAAGCGAGTACCAGCAGGCCGACGATGATCCGTTTCATCGACCAGACCTATGCCGCCCGAAGGCATTTCGTTGTGCCTGCGAGACGACAAGAGCGGCATTTCTGCCGCTCGGTTCGTGCGCGAGGGGGGACTCGAACCCCCACACGGTTAAGTACTAGCACCTCAAGCTAGCGCGTCTACCAATTCCGCCACCCGCGCATACTGCGATGTCAAAGACGGCAAGAGAGGTACTGGACCGCCAGCCAGCTGTCAAGACCGCGCCGCAACCGACCGCGATCATGCATAGTCCCAGCGATGTCTTACGCGCCGAGCCCGCCTCCACCACTGTCGCGCGCGACCTTGGTGCTCGGGCTCTACGGCGCGATGGGGATCGTCGCCTTCGTCATCGCGGCCGGTCGCGGCGACCCGGATCTATATCGGCTCGGCGGCAGCCCGAGCGCAGCGCAGCTCGGCCTGTCACCGGCGATCGGCGCGGCGCTCGGCCTCGCGGTCGTTGGCCTGACCCGACTCGCGACCCGGCACTTCCAGTGGGCGCGCGACCTTCATCTGAGCTTTCGCGACCTACTCGGCCCGCTGGCCGTCAAGGAGATCGTGATCCTCGCGCTCGCGAGCTCGGTGGGCGAGGAGCTGCTGTTTCGCGGCGCGCTGATGCCGTGGTTCGGCGTCTGGATCCAGGCCGGCGTGTTCGCGGTGCTGCACATCGGCCCGGGGAAGCGGTTCCTGCCGTGGACGTTGTCGGCGTTCGTGCTGGGAGTTGCGTTCGGCGAGCTCGCGCGGTGGACCGGAAACCTCGGTGGCCCGATCACCGCGCACTTCATGATCAACTTTCTCAACCTGCGCTACATCGTGCAAAAAACGCCTACGTAGTTCTACGCGCCGTCGAGGTTCAACGCGTAATTTCAACGATTTGTCGTGGTGCGTCGTGGGAACTGTGGTCCATTGGGCAGGTGGGAGTGCGGACGAGGATCTTGGTGGTCGACGACCACCCGTTGTTCCGGCAGGCGCTAGCCACGATCATCGCCGGCGAGCCGGACTTCGAGATCGTCGCGTCTGTCGGCAGCGCGCACGAGGCTTCCGTCCTGGCGTTCGAGTTCGATCTCGCGCTGGTCGATGTCCTGATGCCGAAGATCTCGGGCTTCACGCTCTGCCACGAGCTCACCGATCTCAGGCACGAGCACAAGATCCTGATCATCTCCGCTGTCGACGATCCGGGCTTGATCGCGGATCTGTTTCGCGCCGGTGCTAGCGGGTTCGCGCTCAAGTCGCAGGAGCCGGCCGAGATCCTCGAGGCGATGCGCTGTGTCCTAGGCGGCGTGCGCTACATCGCCCCGACCGTGTCGCGTGCCGTGGTGGAGGCGGAGCTCGCAGTCCCCGAGGTCCGCCCCTTGGTTCGCTTGACCCGGCGCGAGCGCGAGGTGTTCGAGCTGTTGATCCGCGGCAATTCGAACGACGAGATCGCGAGTCGCCTCTACATCTCGCGGCGCACGGTGGAGACCCACCGCCAGCGCGTGATGAACAAGCTCTCCGCTCACTCGGTCGTTCAGATGCAGCGGATCGCCGCGCGCTTGGGTGGGCTCGGCGTATGATCGTCGCGACCCGCGGCACGCTCGCGCATCGGCTCGACGTGACGGCCGCGCTCGTCGATGCGGCGCTCGTGACCGGGGCCGCCGACGACGTGCTCGACGAGCTCGCGAACCCCGTCGCGGTGTTCGCGAGCGTGGTCCCGCGCCCGGTCAATGCCGCGTGGCGAGAGCTGGTCGCGGCGCACGGGATCCCAGCGGCGCTGCTCGCCCGCATCGTCGAGGTCGCGGCGTCCGGCATCGGTGTGTTCGAGGACAAGGTGGCGCTCGACGGCGAAGGTCGGCCGATCTACCTGGCGGTCGCACTGCACCGCCGCCGCGACGCGACAGCCGTGATCGCGATCTGCGAGGACCAGACGGACGCGGTGATCTCGGACGAGCTCGCGGCGTCGCAGGACGCGTTGTTGTGGGGCGGCCCGATCGGTGGCCAGGCAGACTACTTCAGCGCGACCTGGTGGCGATCCGTCGGAGCGTCGACCGAGTGGAAGGCGGTCGTTCATCCCGCGGATCTCGCGCGGTGCATGATGGCTCACGACGAGGCCAGCAAGCACCGGCCGAGCCTCGAGGTCGAGGCGAGGTTGCGAGGGACCGACGGTGGATACGAGTGGCGGGTCGTGCGGTTCGCGCCCGCGGGTCGCTCGCGCTGGTACGCGTCTGCGACCTCGCTGGCAACCGAACGCGGGCAGGTCCCGCGAATCGACCAGCTCGCGGAAGCGCAGGCCGCTCGCACGGATGCCGAGCACACCAGCGCGATGAAGGATCAGTTCCTGGCCGCCGTCTCGCACGAGCTGCGCGCTCCTGTGACGACGATCCTGTTGTGGGAGAACATCCTGCGCGCGAGCGCCGCGGACGGCATCCTCCACGTCGAGGCCATCGACGCGATCCACCAGAGCGCACTTGTCCAGGCCCGGCTCGTCGACGATCTGCTCGACGTGTCGCGTGCGATCTCCGGCAAGTTGTACCTCTCGCTCGAACCGTTCGACATCGAGGCCGTGCTCGCGAGCGCGGTCGCCGCGATCGTGCCGAGCGCGCTCGCGAAGCAGATCGCGCTCGAGCGCCGCGGTCCGCTCGTCACGACGCCGATCCTCGGCGATCCGGACCGCGTGCGTCAGATCTTGGGGAACCTGCTGGCGAACGCGCTCAAGTTCAGCGAGCCGTCCGGCCGGATCGCGATTCACGTCGCGTGCGATCGCAGGAAGGTAACGATCGCGATCGAGGACGGCGGTCGGGGCATCGCACCAGAGCTGCTCGAACGACTGTTCGTCCCGTTCCATCAGAGCGACGACGCGGTGACGAGCGGCGCCGGTGGCCTGGGCCTCGGCCTCGCGATCGCGAAGCAGCTCGCCGGGCTTCACCACGGCGACGTGACCGCGGCGAGCGCCGGCGTCGGTCGCGGTGCCACGTTCACGGTGACGCTTCCGTGCGTGAGTCTCGATCGGGTCCCGATCGCGAAGCGGCCGAGCCGTCGCACGTCACTCCCGCAGATCCACGTGCTCGTCGTCGACGACGACCGGCGAGTCCGCGAAGCGCTCGCGCTCCTGCTCGATCGCGCGGGCGCGGTCGTCGACACCGCCGAGTCCGCCGCGGCGGCGCGCGTGAAGATGGCCGAGCACATGCCCGCGGTACTCGTCTCCGACATCGCGATGCCCGGCGAGAACGGCTACCAGTTCCTGCGACAATTGCGCGCCGCGGGATGTGCGGTGCCGGCGATCGCACTGACCGCGCACGCGACGAGATCCGATATCGAGCGTGCGCGCGCCGCAGGCTACGAGATTCACCTCGCAAAGCCCGTCGACTTCGACAAGCTCGTCGCGCGGATCGACGAGCTCGCGAGCGGCGCTCAGATTACGTAGTTCTCCTCATCGCCTCGCCGCAGTTTCGGTTGCATCCTCGATCGCGAGGGGGGGCACATGGAAGCGAAGCAAGCGATCGATCCTGGCGGGGCGAACGACTGGCGTCCCGAAGACGAGGTCGAATCGACGGCGCCGCGGCTCGCGCTCGGTACTCGCGAGCTCGTGCCGCTCGTCCGTTCGGAGGTCGTACCTCGCGACCTGTCGCACGAAGAGGTCGCGCGGATCGTCCACGACTTCAAGGGGCCACTCGCGACGATCGAGCTCGAGCTCGAGCTGCTCGCCGACGGCGGAGTGGCGAGCGTGAGCATCGATCGGATCACGCGCAACGTGGCATTTCTCGACCGCATGGTGATGGATCTGCTCGATCGGTGCACGCTCGACGCCGGCCGGCTCGTGCTGCGCCGGATTCCGACGGACGTGCGGGCCTCGCTCGAGTGCGTGATCGACCGGATCGTGCCCACTCGCGATCGCGGTCGCGTGTTCCTCCTCGCGCGCGCGCGGACGATCGTCGACATCGACGACCTACGGATCGAACGTGTCGTGGCGAACCTGTTGGACAACGCGCTCCGCTACGCTCCGGCGAGCAGCGAGATCGTCATCGAGCTCGAGCGCAACGCGACGAGCATCCGGATCTCGGTGAGCGACGCCGGTCATGGCATCGCGGCTGCCGACCTGGCGAGCGTGTTCGACGAATATAGCCCGCGTAGTCCGTCGTCGTCGCGCAAGGGCACGGGTATCGGCCTGTTCCTCAGCAAGCAGATCATCGAGGCCCACGGCGGAACGATCGGCGTCGAGAGCAGCCCCGGCACGGGAACGCGGTTCTACTTCGACCTTCCCGCGACAGCGTGAACGGGCGTGGTAGCGTGCTGCATGGCGAGGGCGCCCCATGCGGTAACTCCGCAGCGCGTCGTCGGCATCGGCGCTTCTGCCGGCGGGCTCGAGCCGCTCAAGCAGCTGGTCATGCACCTGCCCGTCGATACGGGGCTCGCATTCGTCGTGTTGCAGCACCTGCCGCCGTCGCAGGTCGGCCAGCTGGCTCGCTTGCTCGCGAGTTGGGCGACGCTGCCGGTGATCGACGTGAAGTCCGGGCATCGGATCGTCGCGAACACGATCCTCGTCGTCCCGCCTCACACCGCCGCGGCACTGTCGCGCGGCGCGCTCGTGCTGCGAGCCGCGAAGACCGGGTCGCGGCCCGCGCTTCCGATCGACGGCTTGTTGCGGTCGCTGGCGACCGTGCTCGGCGAGCGCGCGATCGGGATCGTACTGTCGGGGACGGCGAGCGACGGTACCGAGGGGCTGCGCGCGATTCGAGGAGCAGGTGGGCTCACGATCGTCCAAGATCCTTCGACCGCTCAGTTCGACGAGATGCCGCGCACCGCGATCGCGGCCGGCGTGGCGGAACACGTGCTCGCGGCCGCACAGATCGGGCCGTACCTCGGTGCGAACATCGGTGTCCCGCGCCCGGTCAGCGGGATGGCCAGGCCCGTGATCGATCGCATCCTCGAGCAGCTGCAAGCCGCGCACGGCATCGACTTCGCGAGCTACAAGCGGAGCACGATCGAGCGCCGGCTCGAGCGCCGGCTCGCGAAGCTCCAGCTCCATTCGCTCGACGAGTACCACGCGTTCCTCGCCGCGAATCCTGCGGAGCGGCTCGCCGTGTTCGACGACTTGCTCGTCCACGTCACCGAGTTCTTTCGCGACCAGGCCGTGTTCGACGAGCTCGTCACTCACGTGCTCCCCGAGTTGATTCGCGCCAAGCGCGCCGGCGCGCCGATCCGCGTGTGGGTCCCCGGCTGCGCGACGGGCGAGGAGGTCTACACGCTCGCGATCGCGCTGCTCGAGCTGCTCGGTCCGAAGGGCGAGATCCAGATGTTCGGGACGGACATCAGCGAGAGCTCGATCGAGATCGCGAGGCGAGGCTTCTACCGCGACGAGATCGCGTCGCAGATCGGGGACGACCGGCGTCAGCGCTTCTTCGTCCGCGAGGATGGTGGCTACCGGATCCGCAAGGAGGTCCGCGACAAGTGCGTGTTCGTCCGCCACGACCTGACGACCGATCCGCCGTTCTCGAAGCTCGATCTGATCAGCTGCCGGAACGTGCTGATCTATCTCGGTCCCGCGCTGCAGCGCCGGGTCCTTTCGATCTTTCACTACGCGCTCGAGCAACCGGGTTACCTCGTGCTCGGTCGCGCCGAGACCGCCGCGGGCTTCGAAGCGATGTTCGAGACGATCGCCGCCGACGCTCGGATCTACGCGCGCAAGCGTGCACCGCGTGCGGCGCTGAGCTTTCCGACGACGGCGCGGCCCGCGCCGAAGGGCCGCGATGCGACCGCGGCATTCGATATCCAGCGAGATCTCGATCACCTGCTGCTCGCGCGCTACGCGCCGGCCTGCGTGCTCGTCGACGACCAGCTCGATGTCGTCCAGTTCCGCGGCCGGACCGGGCCGTACCTCGAGTCGCCGCCGGGGCAACCCCAGCTCAACATCGTGCGGATGGCCCGCGAAGGGCTCGGCGCGGAGCTCACCCTCGCGATCCAACGCGCGCGACGCAGCGATGCGCCGGTGCGGCAAGAGCGGGCCACGCTCGGCGAGGGTGGCCGCGAGCGCCCGATCTGCATCGAAGTCGTGCCGCTGCGCGCGGGTGCGGATGCGAAGCGCTATTTCCTGATCGTGTTCGAGGAGGTGACGGCGAAACCGCCGGCACCGTCGCGTAACCGCCGCGCGGCGAAGCGAGAAACCAGCGAAGTCTCGCGCCTACGCCAGGAGCTCGCCGCGACGAAGGAATACCTGCGCTCGCTCGTGACCCAGCACGTCGCCACGAGCGAAGAGCTCGGCGTCTCCAACGAGGAGCTGCAGTCGACGAACGAGGAGCTGCAGTCCAGCAACGAAGAGCTCCAGACGGCGAAGGAAGAGCTCCAATCCGCGAACGAAGAGCTCGAGACGGTGAACGACGAGCTCCAGCACGGCAACGAGCAGCTACGCGATACCAACGACGACCTCATCAACGTGCTCGCGAGCGTCGAGATCGCGATCATCATCGTCGATCGCGCGGGCAAGATTCGCCGGTTCACGCCGCGGGCACGCGCGGTGATGCAGTTGCTGTCGACCGATATCGGCAGGCCGCTCGCGGATCTCCGGCTCGACGTCGCCGTCCCACACCTCGAGACGTGGATCGCCGACGTCATCGAGACGCTCGCCGTCAAGGATGCGGAGGTTCGTCACACCGACGGCAGTTATCACCGCATGCAGATCCGGCCGTATCGCACCTCGGACCATCAGATCGCGGGTGCGGTCGTCACGTTCGTCGACATCACCCACCTGCGCGCGGCTCGCGAGCACGCCGCGGCGATCGTGGAAGCGGTGCCGACACCGCTCGTCGTCGTCGACGAGGCGCTCTCGATCGTCTCGGCGAACCCGGCGTTCCAGCGGGCCTTCGGTTCGACCGAGCTCACCGGGCGGGGGCTGCTCTCGCTCGGCGAGTGGAGCGGCCGCGATCTCCTGGCGCGCCTGACCGACGCGGTCGTTCATGGTACGCGGATCGACGAGCTCGAGGTCGAGCATCGCGACGCGCGCGGCACCCGGATCCTGCGGCTCGCGAGCCGGCGCGTCGGCGAACACGGGGCGCAGCGAGTGACCCTGATCGGTATCGCCGACGAGACCGAAGCCCGCAACGTCGAGCGCTTACACGAGGCCGCGCTCGTCGAGCGCGACCAGTTCCTCGATGCGGTGTCGCACGAGCTGCGCACGCCGCTGAGCGCGATCCTCCTGTGGGCCCACGCACTCGGCGATCTCGACGTCGAGGATCCGCGTCGCAGCCATGCGATCACGACCATCGTCGAGAGTGCCCGGTCGGAGGCACAGCTCGTCGACGATCTGCTCGAGCTCGCGCTCTCGCGGTCCGGACGCCTCACCGTCAAGCCCGAGCTCGTCGATCCGTCGCCGATCGTGCGAGCTGCGGTCGACGAGATCCGCGGGCGCGCCGACGACAAGCACGTCACGATCGAGCTGGCCCTACGCGACGGCCCACGCTTCGCGGTCGATCCGCGCCGCTGGCGCCAGATCGCCGGCGGGCTGATCGGGAACGCGGTCAAGTTCTCCCGCGAGGGAGGCAACGTGTGGATCGACCTGACCCGGGAAGGCGGCGGCCTCGCGCTCACGGTCCGCGACGATGGCCAAGGCATCGCGCCGGCGTTCTTGCCGCGCGTGTTCGAGCCGTTCGAGCAAGCCGATCAGTCGAGCACCCGCGACCATCGCGGTCTCGGGATCGGGCTCGCGCTGGTTCGCCACTTCGTCGAGCGCCACGGCGGGACGGTCGCGGTCTCGAGCGACGGCGCGCGCGGCGCGACGTTCACCGTCCACATCCCCTCGACACCCTGAGGCATCACCGAGCAGGCTTGATGCCGCGCAAGGTGGGCCGCGGGATCAACGTCACTACGATCCGGTGCCACGTGATGTCGCTGACGGCGGTGCGCGGCAGGACGTAGCCGCGCGGGATGGACAAGCCGCTTGCCTGGCGGACCCCGAGCTCGACGTGCTCGAGGTCGATGTACTCCTCACCGGCTCGCATCAGCCGAGCGTTCGCCTCCCGCTGCACGGCTGCGACTTCCTCGTTCGTCAGCAGATCGAGGATCGCATCGCGCATGACATGGGATGGCTCGAGCATGACGTTGACCGATGCATGTAGCGATCCGGCGGCTCATGCGATCTCGAGCGCCGGAAAGATTCCTTGCAAGTCCTGCCGGTAGCGCCGCGGCGTGAACACCTGGAGGACATCGTGGCTCGTGATCACGCCCTGTAGAAGTCCGTGGTCCACCACGAGCAGGCGATCGATCCTGCGCTCGTACATCATCCTCGCAGCCTCCACGAGTGAGGCATCGGAGCCGACGCACGGCGGGTCGCAGTCCATCGCATCCTCGACGGTCAGCTCCGCGAGTGCCTCCTCCGGCTCCGGCCAGGGCACGTTGATCGTGGTGATGTCGTCCTCGTCACTCGCGATCCTCATGAGGTCGAGACTCGAGATGACGCCCACGACGATCCCGTCGGCGACGACCGGCATCGAGTGGACCTGCGCCTCCACCAGCAGGCGTTGGACCGCGCGCAGCGCCATGGTGGGTGAGACGAACGACGAGCTCGTATCGAGGTAGTCCCGGACGCGGTGCGTGAACAACAAGCTCTGCATGCAGGTGATTCGTTGCACCAACGGTGCCGCGTCAGGGTGGCTAGCACCTCGCGAACTGCCCACCGCCAGCGGCCGGATCGCTCGGCGCCCACGTCGGGCGGGCGAATCCGGTCCACGTGCACCTACGCAGTCACTCGTCGGCGAGCTTGAAGTACTTCTTGCCGAGCGCCACGATCTGACGATCGGTGGGGTGGTCGACGGTCTGAACGCCGTCGATCCGGTCCTCGAGCGTGTGATCGCGCTCGTGGGCATACTCGACGAGCTCGAGCTTCGCACTCGAAGGGCCGATCACGAGGATGTGGGCGTAGCCGGAGAGCGCGGCCGAGATGTCCGCGAAGAACCTGCGGTCGTCGTCGGGATGCGCGGTGGCGGCCGATTCGCCACGGGAATGCCGGCGCTCCGGGTGGAGCATCGGGCGTAGTGTCGCCTTGTCGACACCCCGTGACGAGAGCCGGAAGATGCGTGCCTCGCGGTGGTCGAGCCAGATCGTGGCGTAAGACATGTCACGGCGAAGTGCATCGTCCGTTCCACGCGATCGCCTGCGTCACGCCGGTGGCGACCGTCGCAGCGCGACGGTGAACACGCAGCCGACGCCGGGCACGTCGCGCACCGACAGCGACCCGCCGAGAGCCAGCGCGCCTTTGCGGCTGATCGCGAGGCCAAGTCCGAGCCCGCTGCGATCTGCCGAGCGTTGTTCGTACGGCCGAAACAGCTCCTCGGGGTTGCCCGGCGGGAGGCCGCCACACTCGTCGGCGACGTCGATCTCGACGGTCTCGCCGCTTACCCGCGTGGTGACGCTGACGTGGCCTTCGACGTGGGTGAACTTGCACGCGTTTTGGACGAGGTTCGTGAGGATCGCCGCGACGATGTGGGCATCGCCCTCGATGCACAGGTCGGGGGAGACCGGCCCGATCGCCAACGAGAGAGCACGCGTCTTCGCGCGCATCGTCGCGAGGATCTCGAGCTCTTCGAACAGCGGCGCGAGTTGGACGCGGTCCGCGCGCGTCAGCCCCACCTCCGCGCGGACCTCGGCGACTGCCCGGGTCACGAGCTCGCTCATCCGCACGAGACTCTTCGCGACGAGAAGACCGGTCGTGCCGCCTACGCCGACGCTGCCCGAGCTCACCGCGTCGAACGCGAGCGTCGCGGTGTTGAGCAAGTTGCGAAGCTCGTGCGCCAGCGCTCCGAGGTGCTGCATGTTGCGGTCGATGATCAGCTGCTCTCGCCGTCCGGCGTACTCGGTGACCGCCTCCGCGATCGCGACGTCGAGGCACATGTTGAGACGCTTGAAGCTCTCTGCCGGAATCTCGGCGTGCAGATCGACCGCGAGCTGCATGAGGCTCTGGCAGATATCGCCGTAACCGTGAACGACCTGGCCGATCGTGAAGCCCGCGGCGAGGAGCTCGCCACCGTGAATCGCCGCATCGGTACCGATCTCGCTGAACGCCTGGCGTTCGTGGAGGCGCAGCCGCGCTGCGAAACGATCCACGAACAGCGGGACTCCAGCCTCGAGCTCTAGCTTCGTCGGCGCGGGCGCTACGCGTTGCCGCGTTCGCTCTCTCACGCGTTCGACCAGTAGATCGCGGTGCTCGAAGATAAAGTCCGCGATCATCCTCCACACCTTGCCACGCGCATCGCGATGTCCCCAGCGAGCGGTGCGCAAACCCCGCGCGAAACCGTCTACGTAGTTTTACGCGCTGGTCGTGGACCCTTTCTTGCTCTTCGTCATGTCATGAGCACGAAACTCGGTCTGGTGATCTTGTGCGCCGGTGCGATCGGCGCGGAACAGAGCGCCCGCGCGGCACCGGGCGATCCGCAGCCCACCGACACCCGCGAGGTGCCTGCGGATCCTCAGCCGCAGGCTGCCGGAGATCCTCGTCCGATCACGAACGAAGCGACGCCGCTGGGCGACCCGAATCCTCGTACGTACGAAGCATGGGAGGCTGCGCGAGAGAGAGAGGACAAGCCCGAGCGCTTCAGCTACGCGTGGACCGATCCCACCTTGCGCTCGGGGATCGGCGTCGGCGTATCGGCAGGTGGAGGCATCGGCGGCTTTACCGACCGCGCGATGCGAGACTTGATGACGAACCGGGTCGCCGGCCTCGGTGGTGTACGCGTCTCGCTCGGCACGCAGATCCCGATCGGCATCGAGCTCAGCTACATCGGCATGGCGGGCCACATCAACACGATCGAAGGACAGGAGAACGGAACGCTCGTAGGCACCACGTTCGAAGGCGTGGTCCGCTACAACATCCTGCCGCACGCGCTCGTGACCCCCTACGTGTTCGCCGGCCTCGGCTGGCAACACTACGGCGTGTGGAACATGCAGGTCGCCCAGGCGGACACCGGGCTGCGCTCGAGCGACGACGTCATGTCGGTGCCGACCGGCGCCGGGTTCATGATGCACGATCCGAGCGGGATCAACCTCGACCTTCGCGGCACCTATCGGACGACGACCGACTCGACGCTGCTGCGCGAAGCGAGCGGCGGCTATGCGGCGCTGGCCTCGTGGGAGGCGAGCGCGCAGATCGGTTACGAGTTCTGATCGCGGCGCGCGACCCTGCGGATGGCCCATTCGTGATCGAGCCAGCGGTACCACGCGGTATCGCGGTTGCGACCTTTGATGATGTAGTGCGCGTCCTGGACGCCCTCGAACGTGAAGCCGTAGCTGAGCGCGGCGCGCCGCGAGGCTTCGTTGCGCGCGTCGCACTTCCACTCGGCGCGGCGATAGCCGAGCGCGAACACGTGCTCGAGTAAGAGCAGCGTCGCTTCGCGCGAGGCGCCGGAGCCCTGCGCGATCGGCCCGTACCAGATGCTGCCGAGCTCGATCTTGAGGTGCTGCGGCTGATTCGCGATCAGGTTCGCGACCCCGATCGGCGTCCCGGTCGGCGCATCGCGGACCACGAACGGCCGGCCATCTGGTGCGAGCGTCTGTTGCTCGAGCCAGGCGCGGAGCGCGAGATCGGTCGCGAACGGGCCCGCGGCCATGTAGCGCCAGATCCGCGCTTCGGGGTCGTAGTCGTCGACCGAGCGGTCGCCGAGCGCGAACGGCTCGCCATTCGACACCGCGTGGAGCGCGTCGAGGTCGGCCTCGAGATCGAGCGGCTCCACGATCACGCGCTTGCCGCTCAAGACGACCGGCGCGGGCTTCAAGGGCAGGGCGTCGCGCTTCGCGAGGACCTCGGCCGGCAGGCGCGGAGCGGGGGTCGGGAGGTCGGCGGCCATGCCGATTTGTTGCACGCTTGCGCGCCCGCTGCCTAGCCTCGGGGATGCTCCGCAAGCTCGCCCTCCTCGCGTGCGTGGTCAGTGCCGTTCCGGCGCGTGCGGACGACACGTCGGCGTCCGACAAGCTGCGCATCCTGTACTCGACGCGGTTCACGTTCACCGACGAGGGCTTGCCACTCGTCACCGTCGAGATCATGGGCAACCGCAAGAAGGTCGAGCTCCACGCGAAGGGCGGCGTCGCGGTGCGTCCGGATGGTAACGGCGGGAGCACGGTCGAGGCCGACGCCGGCGATGGCTGGACGGTGACGGTCGAGAACGCGAAGCCGGCGCTGATCCAGGATTGGACGGTCGTCGAGACGCTCGGCCCCGACGACGCGACCGGAATTAGCGCGGCGCTCGCGCGGTGGAAGGATCGCGGGTTCGATCCGCGGTCGTTCGAGATCGGGACGCTGTTCGGTACGGGCGGCGAAGTGATCGATACGCGCGAGGTCCGGATCGCGATCGATCCGGTGCCGGAGGGCAAGGGCGCGGCGCGCGCGGCGGAGCTCGCGAAGAAGTTCGGGACCAAGACGCTCGTCCACCAGGAGCTCGTGCGTAGGCCGAGCGGCACGATCGTCGCGAAGAACGGCACGACCACGATCAAGAACCCGTCGGTGTTGTGGTTCCAACCGAAGCGGACGACCGAGACGCTGACGGTCGCCGACGTGCCGACCGGCACCGGCGGCAGCCAGCTCGAGACCGGCAGCGAGGATCGCCGCTACTGGGGCTCGGTCTACGTCACGCTCGATCACGATGGCTCGCTCGTCGCCGCGAACGCGGTCGCCGAGGACAAGCTGCTTGCCGGCATCGTGCCGGCCGAGATGTATCCGGATGCGCCGGCGTCCGCGCTCGAGGCGCAGGCGATCGCGGCGCGGACCGAGCTGCTCCAGAAGATCGGCCGGCGCTCGCTGACCGATCCGTTCCTCCTGTGCTCGACCCAGCAGTGCCAGGTCTACGCGGGCGCGGGCAAAGAGGATCCGCGCACGACCAAGGCGATCGAGAAGACCCACGGCATGGTGCTGCTCCGCGACGGCGGCGGCATGGTCGACATTCGCTACTCCGCGTCGTGCGGCGGCCACACCGAGGACAACGACGCGATCTGGGGCGGCGAGCCCGATCCGTCGCTGCGCGGCCGGCGCGACGATCCGAAGGCGCAGATGACCCGGATCACCGACGCGAACATCGATGACTTCCTCGATCACGACGGCGACGCGTGGTGCGCGAAGGCGAAGGGTGCGAAAGCGAAATTCCGGTGGACCGAGAAGATCGACGCGAACGATCTGACCGCGCGCGTCTCGGTCGAGTATCCCGAGATCGGCCACATCAAGACGCTGTCGCCGAAGCAGCGCGGCAGCTCCGGACGGATCCAGACGCTCGCGATCATCGGCGACAAGGCGACGGTCGACGTCACCGGCGACCTCCACATCCGCCGCTTGCTCGGCGGGCTGAAGAGCACGCTGTTCGAGGTCAAGCGCGAGGGCGCGACGTTCGTGTTCCGCGGTGCCGGCTTCGGTCACGGTGTGGGCATGTGTCAGCTCGGCGCGATCGGAATGGCCGAGGCGGGCAAGCCGCACGATCAGATCCTCGCGCACTACTATCGCGGAACACATCTTCACAAGCTGTACTGAGTGAAGCGGGGTACGGTGGTGGTGCTATTCGGATAGGTCGCGCACTTCGCCATCGCAACTACAGGCTGTTTTTCTTCGGCCAGGGTATCTCGCTCGTCGGCACGTGGCTGACTCGGTTCGCGACCGTGTGGATGGCCTACAAGATCGCGAAGCGCGACGCGCTCGATGCAGGGCTCGTGCTCGGCCTCGTCGCGTTCTTCGGCCAGGCGCCGAGCGCGGCGCTGTCGCCGGTCGCAGGCGCGCTGGTCGATCGCTGGGACCGCCACCGCACGATCGTGATCACGCAGATCTTCGCGATGCTGCAGTCGGCGGCGCTCGCGTTCTTCACGTTCACCGGTCGGATGACGGTGTGGCACCTGCTCGGGCTCGGCGCGGTCCAGGCGTTGATCAACGCGTTCGACATGCCGGCGCGCCAGTCGTTCCTCGGGCAGATGGTGACCGACAAGGCGGATCTGCCGAACGCGATCGCGCTGAACTCGTCGATGGTCAACGGCGCGCGCCTGCTCGGACCGGTGTTCGCCGCGGCGCTCGTCGATCTGTTCGGCGAGGGTTGGTGCTTCACGATCGATGCGGCGAGCTACATCGCGGTGATCGTGTCGCTGCTCCTGATGACCGTGCCGAAGCGCGAGATCAAACCGGCGACGAAGCGGGTCTGGCACGACATCGCCGAGGGCCTGCGCTACGTGAAGCACACGCCGGTCGTCCGCGCGCCGCTCGCACTCCTCGCGGTGACGAGCGTGCTCGGCGGTGCCTACTCGACGCTCTTGCCGATGGTCGCGGGCAGCACGCTCGCCGGCAACGAGCACACGCTCGGCGTCCTGATGGCCGCGGCCGGTTGCGGCGCGCTCGTCGGCGCGCTGTACCTCGCGAGCCGGCAGACCACGGTCGGGCTCGCCGGCGTGATCGGCTACTCGACGACGCTGCTCGGCCTCGGGCTGTGCGCGCTGCGCTTCGCGCCATCGGTCTACGTCGCGTTTCCCCTCGTGTTCGCGTGCGGCCTCGGCTGGATGGTCCAGATGGCGTCGACCAACACGATCATCCAGTCGACCGTCGACACCGCGATGCTCGGCCGGGTGATGAGCCTGTACGCGCTCGCGTTCTTCAGCGGCATGCCGGTCGGCGCGTTGCTCCAGGGCTGGCTCGCGGATCGGATCGGGCCGATGGCCACGTTCCTGTGCTCCGGCGTCGCGGTGCTCGTCGCCGCGGCCATCTATCGGATCGGCCTCGCTGCCCGTAACCCAGCCGTTACGTCGCCGCCGGCCGAGGCGTAGTATCTCAGCCGCCATGCACCTCTTGCCGACGACGATGGTGGGCTCGTACCCGCGGCCGCAGTGGTTCACGCAACAGCTCGCGGGTCGCGACGTGCTCGAGGCGTTCAAGATCGCATCGCACGCCGAGGCGTTCCACGACGCGACCCGCACCGTGATCAAGGATCAAGAAGGCGCCGGCCTCGACATCCTGACCGACGGCCAGATGTGGTTCGACGACTACAACATGGGCATCGGGTCGTTCCTCTGGTACTGGCTCGAGCGTACGAAAGGGTTCTCGTCGGAGAAGCTGCCGCACCCCGCGAAGGCGAAGGCGAAGGGCCGCGACATCTGGGCGCTCGACGAAGCCGGTGGCGTCGCGGTCGAAGGACCGATCGAGCGCGGCCCGGTGCGGATGGGCATGATCTATCAGTGGGCGCAGCGCCACACGCACAAGCCGATCAAGGCGTGCGTCGGCGCGGGCCCGTGTCAGCTGTCGACGCTCGCGTACTTCCGCTCGGGGCCGGTGAAGAACCGCTACGACCTGTCGCGCGCGCTCGCCGAGATCTTCCGCGCCGAGATCGCGGACCTCGTCGCCGCCGGCTGCAAGCACATCCAGCTCGAGGATCTCGGCGCGTGGATGCCGACGCTGTCGGGCGACAAGGACTGGGCGTGGGTCAGCGAGACCGTCGAGCGGACGATGGCGGAGATTCCGAGCGGCGTCGAGAAGTCATGGCACTTCTGCCTCGGCAACGTGTGGGGCAACAAGATGACGGGCATGACCGCCGGCGGTTATCGCGAGGTCGTGCCGCACTATCATGACGTCAAGGTCGATGCGTTCGTGCTCGATTTCGCGGCGCGCGAGATGGAGGACGTCGATCTGCTCCGCAAGCTGCCCGCCGACAAGAAGATCCACGCGGGCGTGATCGACATCCGCACGCTCGAGATCGAGCACCCCGAGCAAGTCGCGGAACGGATCCGCAAGGTGCTGAAGCACATCGAGGCCGAGCGGGTGACGCTGACGACCGACTGCGGTCTCAAGCAGCTGCCGCGCGTCGTCGCCGCGCAGAAGCTCCGCGCGCTCGCCGAGGGCGCCGCGATCGTTCGCGCCGAGCTGCGCTAGCGGCAGTAGTCATTCGGGCTGTGGGTCACGCATGCGTCGCTGCAGCACTGGTAGCTCTGGTCGCAGGTGGCGCCGCTCGGCCTGCAGTTCGTCTTCGCCGGCGCGGCTTCCTCGGTCTTGGTCTCGCTCTTGGCTTCGCTCGACTCCGGGGGCGACTCCGAGCTGCTCTCCGGCGCCGCGTTCGCCTGGTTCTGGGCGGCGGCCGCCTTGAGGCCCGGGCAGTTGCCGACCGCATTTCCGGTGAAGCTGCAAAGGACCGCGCCGCAACCGCTGAGTGCCCACAGAAGAACGAGTGCTTTCATGGCCTGTATCGATCAGACCGGGCCACCTTGGAAATGTCGCAGCGGATCGCGGGCGCTAACGCAGCTCTCGCACGCCGGTATGTAGGCGCCGCCGCAACAAGGTGCGCAGCGTCGACCCGTCCTCGTAGCCGACCGCGCTCGCGATGTCGTCGACCGAATCCTTCGTCACGCGCATGAGGTGGATCGCGCGCTCGAGCCGGAGATCCTGGACAAAGCCGATCGGCGGCTTGCCGAGCACGGCGCGGACCCGGCGCTGCAGCGTCCGCTCGCTCGCGCCGACGGCGCGCGCCGCCTTCGCGAGCTCGAACGGCTCCTTCAGGTGGCCGCGGATCCACCGCTCGAACCGCTTCACCGTCTCGTCGTCGTGGGCGACCTGCGAAGGCGCGACGAACGGCGCCTGCGACGGCCGATCATCGATCAACAAGTAGCGCGCGACCGTCGCCGCGAGATCCGGGCTGCGCTCGCGGATCACGGCGAGCGCGAGATCGACGTGCGCGAGTGCTGCGCCCGCGGTCAGCACGCGATCGTCGCCGACGATCATCTGCGCTTCGTCGAGCTCGACGCCGGGGAACCGCTGGCGAAACGTCGGCCCGAGCCACCAGCTCGTCGTCGCGCGCTTGCCGTCGAGCAGTCCCGCCTCGCCGAGCACGAACGTCGCGGTGCACGCCGCCGCGATCCGGGTCTTTTTCGCGAACCGCTGGACGGTCTCGACGAGCGCGACCACATCCGGCCGAGCGAGCGCGGCGACGATCGTGCCGGGCATCTTGCACGCGAGCGCTGGTACGACGACGAGATCGGTGCGCTGCGGCAACGCTTCCACCGGTACCGCGAAACCGTGATGCGTCGTGACTGATTTCGGCCGCGCCCTCGGCGACGCGACCGTGACGTCGAACCGCTTTTCGCCTGCAAGCTCGTTTGCGGTCTCGAACGTGTCGAGGATCGAGGTCAGCCCGGTATCGAACACGTCGTCGACGACAACCACGCAAACGCGCATGTCGTTATCGATATCATAGTTGTCGTTTCCGCCACTGACGAAAACGCCGGCCCGAGCGCAGAGTGAGTCTCACCATGAAATACGCAATCGTCGCTCACCTCGAAGCCAAGCCCTCGCAAGCCAACGCCGTCGCCGAGCTCCTGATCGGCGCGCGCAGCCTCGCCGTCGAAGAGAAGCACACGCGGACCTGGTACGCCTGGCGCACCGGGCCGACCAGCTTCGGCATCTTCGACACGTTCGATGACGAGGCCGGCCGCAAGGCGCACCTCGAAGGCCGGATCGCCCAGGCGCTGATGGGCAAGGGCGACGAGCTGCTCGCATCGCCGCCCGACCTCCGCATGGCGGATCTGCTCGCGGTGAAGTAGGTGCAGGTGCAGCGCGGAACAGGTGCACTCGTGGTCCGCGCTGCATGAATTCGCGAACTTCCGTCAGGCACAGCCGCTGCTAAAGGCTGCCGCCCATGAAGAATCTCAAGTTCGCGATCATCGCCTCCGGCGTCCTCGGTCTCATCGCCTGCTTCCTCCCGTACATCAGCGAAGGCGGTCTGTCCGTCTCGGCGTGGGACCTCCACAAGCTCCCGGCCGGCAACTCCGGTCTGCTCAACGGGCCGAAGCAGGTCTACCTGATGCTCGGCCTGTTCGGCATCGGCGCGCTCGTCGCTGCGACCGCCGCTGCGAGCAAGCTGCAGCGCGGGCTCGCCGGTATCGCGACGGGTGCGTTCCTGCTGACGTTCACGTGCGAGCTCGTCCGCAAGGGCATGACCGGTGACCACGGCGTCTCGACCGCGATCGGCGGCAAGCTGCTGTTCGTCGCCGCGCTCGCCGGCCTCGTCACGTCGATCGTCGCGACCGTCAAGCCCGAGCAGTGATCAACGCCTGCTTCGCGACGAGCTCCATCGCGTGCTTGTTCGCATCGCCGGCATCCATGTCGGTGCGCAGCGCCGCTGCGATCGCGTGCGCCGCGTGGGTCACCGCCATGTACGCGCAGTAGTGCGCGTCGCCGTCATCGCGCGCGAGCTCGCCGAGCGCGAGCGGGCGGGGCG
>Ga0207687_10000314_pt1 | contig 33026 bp, 19 predicted proteins | sample KBSM54metaG_FD_184399 | JGI IMG/M metagenome (GOLD analysis project Ga0207687, IMG submission 184399) | Miscanthus rhizosphere microbial communities from Kellogg Biological Station, Michigan, USA - KBS M5-4 metaG (SPAdes) (version 2) | ecosystem: Host-associated > Plants > Roots > Rhizosphere >...
TCGGCGGCATCATCGTGGGGATGCTGGCGATCTATCTGTGGCGCCGCTTTAGTCCGTCGCCGCAGGTGGCGGGGAATCCGGCGTTCTACGGAATTTGCACCGGATTCGCCAGCACGTTGGCAAACGCGGCCGGTCCAGTGATGAATATCTATTTACTGAGCCGGAAATTGCCCAAAGAAAAATTCGTCGCTACAGGAGCGTGGTTCTTCTTCGTGGTGAATCTGCTCAAAGCTCCGGTGTATGCCTGGCACGGCCTCTATAGCCGGGAGTCGTTGACGTTCGACGTGCTGATGGTGCCGGCGGTTCTGGCGGGCGCGCTCGCCGGACGGTGGCTGATCCGCAACATCGACCAGAGCATGTTTGAGGTGCTGGTGATTGCGCTCACCGCAGTTTCATGCCTGTTTCTGTTCCGTTGACGGCAAAGTACACCGTCTGAAAAAAAAGCGCTTTCGATACAAAACAAGAGACACCGAGCGTGATTTAAGAATAGGTACCGAAAAGTCTTGACCCGTTCAAATCGCCAGGAGATAATCTTCAGAAATCTCAAGACTTCTGGAGACACTTGCCGCATGCTTCGTCTGGTTGCGCTAGCCCTCGTTTTCCTAACTGCCGCCTGGGGGCAAACGCGCAGCGACTCTAGAAGGGGTATTTTTCCAGAGATCGACGTACGGGAACCAGGCGGTGCTCCCGGGGTGCAGGAAAGCGTCCAGCAGAGCGTACAGCAGACCCGGGCTAGAGCACTGGTCGAGCGCCGCACATCCGACCTGGAAGCGTTCAGGGCGGCCCGGGCAGCAACTCAATCCGGCATTCGCATTGTCCCCAACCGCCATGGCTTGCCGAAACTGCTTGTCCGCGACGGAAGCGCACTCACGGTAGCTTCGACGCGCGACGCCGGCGAGATCGCTAAGAACTTTCTGCTGGCAAACAGCGCGGCCTTCCCGTTCACGGCAACCGAAGTGGATCAACTGCGGCTTGTGGTCCGGGACGTGGCTCCCGAAGCTGCCCACCTGGTGTTTACCCAGACGCTAAACGGAGTGGATGTATTCGAGGGACAAATCAAATTCACGCTGGGAAAATCCGGGGAAGTGATTCAGGTGGGATGCGGCGATGTGATGCCTGGATTGGTCCTATCGACCACGCCGCGTATTCGGCCGGAAGACGCCGAGACGGAAGCTCGCGCATCGGTTCGGGCAGAAACGCGCGGAACTATTTTGCGCGCGCCTGAACTGGTGATCTTTCCGCTGGATGCCTCGATAGCGCGTCTGGCGTACCGATTATTCCTGGAAGTGGATGCGAACCAGTTGTATGAGATGGTGGTCGACGCGGAAGATCGCAAGGTGCTGTTTCGCCATAATGCGTATGTTTTCGCCGGGCAAGCCCGCGTGTGGACGCAATCGCCGTCGGTCGGAACGCGCCAGCTGGTGACATTTCCGGAAGGATGGCTGCCGCCCACCGGGACCGTCACAACCGGTAACAACGTCGACACTTTTATCGACGCCGACGGAAATGACAAGGCCGATGCTCTGAACACCGACGAAGTACTGGGTGGCCGTCCCACGAGTGCAACGCAGACATTCGATTTTGCGTTCGGCGATGGCACCGTCAGCGTGAATCCTCGCAACTTCAAGGCCTCCGCTGCGACGAATCTATTCTATTTTGTGAATACCGCCCACGATTTCTATTACAGCCTCGGTTTCACCGAGACGTCGGGTAATTTTCAAACGGACAACTTCGGCAAAGGCGGATCCGGAAATGACGCCGTGATCGCGGAAGCGCAATACGGTGGTTTTACAAACAATGCTTCTTTCGGGCCCACACCAGAAGGGATACCGCCGCGCATGCGCATGGGAATTTTCACTCATGGCACCAGCGCGTCCACCGACGACCTGGACAGCGATTACGACGGTCAAATCGCGATTCATGAGTACGGCCACGGCGTTTCGAACCGCCTGGTTGGTGGTGGAACAAGCACCGGCTGTCTCAATCACATCCAGTCCGGTGCGATGGGAGAAGGCTGGTCGGATTACTTCTCCATCAGCTTTTACAACAATCCGGTTGCGGGTGGCTACGCGGCACAAAATGTCGTGCATGGCCTGCGCCGGCAAAGTTACGAGGGTTACACGTTTACGTACGAGGACATCGGCAACGCAGGGTACGAAGTGCATAACGACGGCGAAATCTGGGCGGCCACGCTCTGGGATCTTCGAACAGCGCTGGGACAGGCAGTGACGGACCGTCTGGTGGTGAACGGGCTGAAGGGAACGCCCTGCCATCCGAGCATGACGGATGCTCGCGATGCGATCCTGTCCGCTGACCTGGCAACGAACGGCGGCATCCATCGTGCAGCCATCTGGACGGTTTTTGCCAAGCACGGCATGGGGTACTCGGCCAGCGGTATCGATGGCTGGGTCGGCTCCGGTACGGTGTACAACGCGGCGTATGATGCGCCGCCCGACTTGCAAACCAAGCGAAACCCCGCCATTACCAGCAACCCGCTGTTTAATGGCAGCGCCGGTCAGCCTTATATCTACACGGTGAAGGCCTCCAACCCCAACGGTGGCACTCTGACCTTCAGCCTCGCCAGCGGTCCCGCGGGCATGACCGTGGATGCAACCGGAGGCGCCGTCAATTGGATCACTTCGTTCACGGCGCAGAGGGTCAAGATTACTGTCACGGACGGACAGGGTGGAAAGGTTATCCACGGTTATCTTGCGCGGGCCTTCACCAATCTGCCACCCGGCCACCCCGTGATCATAAGCGGGGCGGAAGACTCGACGGGTTTCGCATGGATCGATGTGCCCGCCAATATGCCGGTTCTGCAAATAACGATGCGAGGCGGTACTGGCGACGCAGATATGGAGGTTATGCATCCCAACGGGGATTCCGATCTTGCCGACCGGGACGGCAACAACGAGACACTGACCTTCCCGAATCCACAGGCCGGGCGCTGGCAGGTGAACGTGGACGGGTTTCTGGATTATGCCGGAGTCTCTCTCACCGCATCGCTGATTACGCCCGCGCTGCTGTCCCCCAACACTCCAGTAACCGGATTGAGCGGCGTCATCTCAAGCGAAACTCTATATCGGATTGCGGTTCCGGCGGGCGCGGCGTCACTGACGGTTTCGACCAGCGGTGGAACGGGCGACGAAGATCTGTTTCTCAAGTTCGGCAGCCCAGTCGCGTGCCAGTTCGGTTATGAAACTTGCAATGACGACTACGACTCCTCGCGAGCCGGCAACGTCGAATCCATTACGGTCAACAGCCCGGCCGCGGGCGACTGGTACCTCGATCTCTCCGCTTTCGACGACTACGACGGAGTTACGTTGAACGTGGTGCTGGTACTGAGTGCACCTCAGTCCGATCTGACTATTTCGACAACGCACCCGGGCAATTTCGCGCCTGGCCAGGCCGGCGCAATCTATACGATCACGGTCACCAATTCAGGAACAAGTGCGACAGCAGGAGCGGTGTCGGTGGTGGATGCGCTTCCCAGCGGTTTGACGGCCACCGCGATGACCGGTTCGGGGTGGACCTGTGTGCTGGGAACGCTGACTTGTACGCGCAGTGATGCGCTGGCGGCCGGAGCATCCTATGCCGCCATTACGCTTACGGTAAACGTGGGGAACTCTCTCACGGGTCTGATCACGAATACCGCTACGGTTTCCGGAGGCGGCGAAACCAACACGGCCAATGATACGGCGCGAGACGTCGCAGCGGTCACACTGTCGGCGCCCGTGATTACGCAGGTGGCTAACGCATTCGGCGAGAGTCCGGTCATTGCAGCTAACACTTGGATTCTTATCAAGGGCTCCAATTTGGCAGCGGCGCCGCGTACTTGGAATGAGGCAGACTTCGTAGACAATCAGATGCCTACGCAACTGGACGGCGTCAGTGTCACGGTCAACGGGAAGAAAGCGTTTGTATACTACATCAGTTCGGCGCAGATCAATGTTCTGACTCCGCCCGATCCCATGGTGGGACCGGTGCAGGTGCTGGTCACCTTCAACAGCGCTGTGAGCAACATCGCTACTGTTCAGGCGCAGGCACAGTCCTTGTCGTTCTTTGAGTTTCCGGTCGGAAACCTGCACTACGTCATTGGCCAACATCTCGACGGGACCACCATTGGGCCCGCCGGCCTATCTCTTGTTCCGGCGAAGCCAGGCGAGATCATCTACGTCGCGGCGAATGGGTTTGGACCGACGGATGTAGCCGTTGCGAGCGGCGCCCGGACGCAACACGGTAATTTACCCCCGCCCTTTCCGGTGGTCAATGTAGGAGGTATTCCCGCACCCGTGAGTTTCGCCGGATTGGTCGGCCCCCCCGGGCTCTTTTTCATTTTTTTCCGCGTGCCCAGCAACGCTCCAGACGGAGACCTGACGCTGGCGGCGAGCTACAACGGATTGAGTATTCAGTCCAATCTGTTGATCAGCGTGCAGCATTGACGCGGTTTTCGCGGGTTTCCGTTCACTGATGCTAAACTGAAGATCGTCGGGGCGTGGCTCAGCTTGGTAGAGCGCCTGGTTCGGGACCAGGAGGCCGGAGGTTCGAATCCTCTCGCCCCGACCATTTATCCTTCCCGTTTTCAAAACCATGCGGCGCCTCAAGCCGCAATCAATGAGCAGGGTGGCCACATCCCGGAGTAGGAACGGATCTTCGGGCTCGATCGGCTGTTCACCTCGCCGCGTTGCGCGAATCCGTTCCAGCGCAGCGCGATACGATTTTGAAGCGAATCGAATCCATCCAACGAAGCCCGTGGAACTCGTTGAACGCGCACTGCTCAACAGCAGCAAGGCGGGAGATATTGTTGCTGATCTATTCGGGGGATCCGGCAGCGCATTGATCGCCTGTGCGCGACGGAACCGCCATGCTCGCGTCATGGAGATCGATCCCAAGTACGGGGGCGGTTACCGCCCGACGATGTGACGGGTGCTCTTCTCGTTTTCAGCACAGATCTCCTCGATCATTTCTGTGTCGAGCACGATTGCCTGTTTAAGCTGAACCGACCACGGCTCTTGTAGGCGCCGGGGTCATCCACCGTAACATCGATCTCCAGTGCGCCGTAGCTAGCCCGTCGAAATCGCTCATAGTGGCGTGGTCTGGAATCAAATTTCCGTTGCCATCCAGCCAGGCATCTTCACGAAATCCGATGCTGGTCACAACCAAGGTATCGCCGTCCCATTTGCCCACCGAGTAACCGAACCAGGGAAGGCGTGGGATCGACCGGGAGCGGGCGTTTCGGCACAGGTTCCGTCGGCGCCCTCAAAGCCTTGCTCACAGCGCGTGTCGGAGGCAAACCAGATGCCGGTCAAATCCGGCTTGCCGTCGGAGGCTTTGGGCGGGGGGCCGAGAGATTTACTTTGCCATCCTGAAGTTGAGGGATTACCGCAGTAGGATAGTGAATCCACTGCGCCGATGCAGCGAAACCAATATTGCGGCGCTTAGCTTTAGCATTGTGGAAGTCAGCTTAACATTGCGGTGACTATTTCTGGCCCGCCGATTTCTGCTTGGTATCCAGGTCGCCCGCGTAGTGAATTGCGTCCCGATCCTCGCAGACCGACTCGAAGAGTTCGGTGTCGTGCATCAGCTGCTGCGTCACGCGGACAGTAAATGGTTCCGTATACGCCTTCGGATCCTCGATGGTGACGTCTATTTGCAGCGTGCCGAAGTTGAGGCGCGTGAAGCGTTCCACAAATTTTCCGCTGCCCGTCAGCGGACTACCGTTCACATCCAGCCAAACGTCATCTCGGAATCCCACGGTAGTAACCACCAGCGTGTCACCTTCCCACTTGCCCACCGAGTAGCCATACCACCAAGGCGCAAGCTGCGGATTCACCTCCGGCAAAGTCTGGCCATTTGTAAGGATCTGGCGAACGTCATTGTTGGCGTTGTACATGATTACGATCGCCCCAGGCCCTTGCACAATCTTCTTCTCGTAAGGATGCGTGTGGAGCTGCATCAGCCCCAGCGGCTTACAGTGGGCGTCGGGGTTATCCTTGCTGTTGTTCGCCTTGCGCTCGTCCCGCGTCTTCCGCCCCCACTCCGTGTAAGGAAGTCCTTTCTCAAAGCCCGCGCCCAGATCGCCGAACTGCGCTGCGGGCGGTTCGCCGGGCGCACGTGCCGGAGGAGGGTTGCCCTTGCCCTTCCCTTTGCCAAAATTCAGGCGCATCGGCTGCCACAGACCCGATAGATCGGGATGTCCGTCCGGCGCTTTCGGCGCAGGCGCCTTCAAGTCGAGTTCACCACTCTCGGTTCTTGGCCCGTCGGTGCGGTGCTCGGGCCACTGTGCAAGCAGCATGGTCGCGCCTGCAACCAGCGTCATCAAGGCCGCCGGCATCATGGAAATTCTGTTGTTGTATCTCATCTGCATCTTCGGCTCACCCAGCTCTATTCTTTCTCGGCCCGCTTATGAGTACTCATACTGGTGTGCTTCACATCATACGACGCATTAGGTTGGGACGCCAGATCGGGCAGTGGCCGCGCTAGCGAATAAGCTGCTCCGTATGGCCTGGCAAGTATTGTCGAAAATACGTTATAACCAGCCTTCGCAGGAGGCCGGACTCAACAATCCATCATTTTTTCAACAGCGCGGGCCAGTTCACGATGAGTGACAGGGACGGTCGGTCTGGCATCACCCGTACGAGGAAACGCTGGCCATCTTGAGCAGCTTCGTAGGGACTGAAGCTATCATCTCCTCCGGCGATGCGAAACAGCTCGCGCGGGGCGGACGCTTGCATGGAGCCCGAAGCTGGCCTCAGGTCCACCGCCATCAGCTTCCGGTCGGCTGAGACATAGAACAATTCAGTTCCGCGACCACCCCATTGAGGGTAGCTTCCTCCGGTCGTCGAAATTCGCACGCGGCCACTCCGCTGTGGAAAGCTGTCGATATACACCTCGTATGGGCCGCCTTCATCGGATTGATATGCGATCCAACGCGGGCTGGGTTCTGGCGAGAACATTCCAAAGGATTCATTGAAGGCTGTATTCAGATAAAGCTGGGGCGGAGCATTTTCCGGCGTGAGGAGAACGGTCCAAAGGTCTCGCTGGGTGCCGGGAGCCACTTCGTAGTAGAGTGCTATGCGACCATCCCGTGACACGTCCGTCGGGATGTGTTGCAGGCGCGACTGCGTGAGGCGCCGTTCGCTACCGTCAGGAAGTTTGATGAAGAGGTTCCGCGGATTGCCAGCGCCAAAGAGAATCGTTCGTGCGTCAGGGAACCATGCTGGAAACATGGATACGCCGGAATTTGAAGTCAGTCGATTGGCAAGATTGCGATCGACCTCCAGCATCCACAAGTCGACGTCTCCTTTTCGGTCCCGCGCCGCCGCCACCCGATGGCCGTCCGATGAAAGCCGGAATGTGCTGTATTCTCCTGGTTCGACCAGGTTTCCCGTCGGCCGTCCAGCCCGGTCAAACCAAGTTAGCTGGCCCCTAATGTTGGAAGCGGAGTTGTACAGTAGCGTTCCTTTTGCCGAAGCAGTGAGACTGACCTTTCCGCTCAGCGCGTTCACCGATACCGGCTCGGCGATGGCATGCGGCTCTCCTGAGAGTTTAAGGCCGTTCACATCCAGTTCCTGCGCCACCAGTGTTTCGCCCCGCAGCCATAGAAGATAATCCCTACCGTCGGTGCTAGGGGCATAGACAGCGTTACCGTTGCTGGTCAGCAACTGGACTCGCTTGGCGGGCTCAGATAGCGATGAAACGTAGACTTTGGAGCTTTCGGGCTTGTCTCCAGCTACCCAATACAGGAAATGCCCGCCGGGAAGAATCTCCGGCCATCGATGGCCGACTTCTCCGCTGGCTGAGTCTGCCTTTGTGATTGAAGTGGGAGTTCCTCCTGCAGCAGGGACCAGGAATAAACCCTGAGGTCCGCCGAATACAATTCGTCCGTCCGGTGACCAAGCGGCGCCCCGGCCCGTTTGGGTGCTGCATATCAAGCTGGGCTCGCCACCCTCAAGGTCCAGCCGAAGTAGCTTTTCCCCGGCAAAGAAGCCGATCGATCGACCGTCCGGTGACCAAAAAGGATAGGCCGCGCCTTCGGTTCCGGGAAGGAGGCGTCCGGCAGGGCTATCAAGGGGCTGAATCCACAACCAGTTCTTCCCTTTGTTGGAAGCTACATACGCAACCGTGTTGCCGTCCGGCGACAACGCCACGCCACCCTCGGTAAGTCCCAACACGAACCGCTCGCCTTCCGGAGGATTGAGCGGGAGTTGAAACGCTTTTAGTGTTTTGGAAAGAGGACGAAGATAGCTGACGCCGACACCCAAACCGGCACCCAAGACCAGCATGGCAGCGGCGGCGATCCATGGCCCCATCCACTTCCGTTTCGGCCGCATTTCCTGGTTTGACGCCCCGCGATCAATCTCAACAAGCGCGAGCGCGCGCCTGAAATCGCCTGCCGATTGCCAACGATCGTCGGGTTCCGTTTGGAGACAGGTTCTTATCACGCTCGCGAGTGCCGAAGGCTGAGTTTCCAACCCGGGCCAGTCCGGCGACGGACGCTTGCCCGTCAGAATTTCGTATAACACGCACCCTAGCGCGTACAGGTCTGACCGTGCATCAGCCTGTTTGCCATCCCACTGCTCGGGAGCCATGTATGCCGGCGTCCCCATCACGGCGCCAGCTTGCGTCAGCGTTGGATCGCCGGGTTCCGCGGTCATGTGTGCCAAGCCGAAGTCCAGTACCTTCACGCCCTGTTTGGTCAGAAGAATGTTTGCTGGCTTCAGGTCGCGGTGCACGATCCCCTTGCGATGCGCCGCATCCAGCGCATCGCAAATCTGACCGGCGTATTTAAGAGCATTAGACAGTGGTAGCGGACCCTTTAGCGGAGTCCCCTCTACCAACTCCATCACCAGATAGTTGGGGCCTACGTCGTACAGCGTGCAGATATGCGGATGGTTCAGAGAGGAGATCGCCCGTGCCTCGCGTTCGAAACGGTCGCTAAACTTTGCGTTCGAGACCTTAATCGCCACAGCGCGCCCCAGCCGCGTATCACGCGCCCGAAATACCTGGCCCATGCCTCCCGCACCCAACGGCCCTTCGATAAGGTAGGGACCGAGCTGTGTGCCTACACTGAACTGCGTCACGGTACTGTCGGCAGGCACGGCCGTTAAGCTGTCGCCGGTAACGCGGTCGTGGGGATTCATTTCACGCTCGGCCTTTCAGCCGCACCCGCCCGTAGAGAATCACGTTGAATATGTACCCCTCACGGATTGAGGGACGGAGTCCACCCGATTCTACCCCACAAGCATGACGAAGGCAGCTCTTTGGTACAAAGGGATTTATCGTCAGACTTCTGATCTCTTTAACTATTCGTGGTGAGCAAGCATCTCGCTCAGTGAATATCGACTGACACCAGGTTCGCTGGAACTCCATCCACCCACAAGACTAAATGCTCATCCTTGTTTCCTTTATCAGTCGTTAGACGCACATTCAGTTGACCAGACCGGGCGCGTCTCGCGGTTGGCCGGCTTAGATTTGCGTTTTTGGCCCGCGCCTGGATCCGGACAAACCCTGCGGAGCGGGGTGGGTTTCAGTATGGGACGCAGTGAAGTATGATGGCTGCGGATAAGTTCAGCGTTGAAGGAGATCTTGACATGACCAAGAGAGCCGTAAATGTGGGAATATCGATCGTACTTGCCGCGCTGCTGGCGGTTGCGCTGGCCGGATTGCTTGCGGGCCAAAACAAGAGCGAGACCGTCCGCGTTGGCAGTGCCGACCTGGGCGGTGTGGTGAGCAGTTCCAATGGGCCCGAGGCGGGAGTCTGGGTGATCGCCGAAACCACCGACCTGCCCACCAAATTCGTCAAGATCGTGGTCACCGATGACCGGGGACGCTACCTGGTGCCGGAACTTCCTAAGGCGAACTACAGCGTGTGGGTTCGCGGTTACGGACTGGTGGATTCGCCGAAGGTCAAGGCCACGCCGGGCAAGACCCTGGATCTGAAGGCAGTGGTGGCGCCGGACAAGAAGGCTGCGGCTGAATACTATCCCGCGCTGTACTGGTTCTCGTTGATGCAGATGCCGCCGAAGAGCGATTTCCCGGGCACCGGGCCTACGGGGAACGGAATTTCTCCCAACGTCAAGAGCCAGGGCCAGTGGATTCGTGACATCGTCAACACCGACGGGTGCACCGGCTGCCATCAGATGGGCGGCAAAGCCACCCGTGAGATCCCCAACAGCATCCTCACTCAGACCAAGGATTCGAAAGCCGCGTGGGATCTCCGGGTCAAGTCCGGCCAGGCCGGCGCCGGCATGGCTGCCCGCTTCACTCAGGTCGGTCATGACCGCGCGGTGGCAATGTACGCGGATTGGACCGACCGGATCGCTAAAGGCGAGCTACCCTCGGCCACGCCTTCGCGTCCGCAGGGCCGCGAGAGAAACGTCGTCGTCACCATGTGGGACTGGGCGGATCCGAAGGTGTATCTGCATGACGCCATCGCCAGCGACAAGCGCAATCCGACTGTGAACCCGAATGGTCCGATTTACGGTGGACTCGAGGAGAGCGCCGATTATCTCAGCGTTATCGATCCTAAGACCAACACGGCCAGCCGCATACCCATGAAGGTCCGAGATCCCCAAACGCCGAGTTCGTTCGGCACCAAGCCGGCGGCGCCTTCGCCCTACTGGGGCGATGAAGCCATCTGGAACAGCCAGACCACGGTCCACAGCTTCTCGATGGATGCGCAAGCGCGCGTTTGGGCGGCAGCGCGGGTTCGGGGCCCCCAGACGCCCGAATGGTGCCAGGCAGGGTCGGATCATCCCTCTGCGAAACTGTTCCCGATCAGCAATGGCCAACGCGGTTTGGAACTCTACGATCCCAAGACGAAAGAGACGACGACCATCGACACTTGCTTCACGTGGGGACACGTGAATTTCGACGATAAGGGCGTGCTGTGGTCATCCTTCGGTCCCTCGGGCGTTGAGGGTTGGTTCGACACCAAGATCTGGGACAAGACACACGACGAGAAGCAGGCGCAGGGCTGGAGCGCCTTCATCCTGGATTACAACGGGAACGGGAAGCGCGACGCTTATACCGAACCGAATCAGCCCGAGAATGCGACCAAAGACAAACGGCTGAACATCTCGTTCTACGGCGTCGCTCCCGCTCCGGACGGCTCGGTATGGGGATCGGTGATGGGCATGCCGGGCGCGCTGGTTCGATTTGTCCCGGGATCTCACCCGCCGGAGACTGCCCTGACCGAATATTACGAAGTTCCGTGGAACAACCCGAAGGCGTCCGTGCAGGGCTTTGCTCCTCGCGGCATGGACGTCGACAGCAAGGGCGTCGTCTGGGCGCCGCTCTCGAGCGGTCACTATGCGAGCTTCGATCGTAGCAAGTGCAAAGGCAAACTCAACGGTCCCACCGCCGCCAGCGGGCAACAATGTCCGGAAGGTTGGACGCTGTATCCGTTCCCGGGTCCGAACTATAAGGGAGCGGTCGAGAACGGTAGCGCCGACTCGGCTTACTACAACTTTGTCGACCGGTTCGACATGCTGGGTGTCGGCAAGGACGTTCCGCTGGCGACCGGCAATCTGTCCGAGGGACTGCTGGTGCTTGTGGACGGCAAGTTCATAACGCTGCGCGTGCCGTATCCCATGGGCTACTACGCGAAGGGCCTCGACGGCCGCATCGACAATCCAAGCTCCGGCTGGAAGGGGAAAGGCATCTATACGCCGATTTCGACGCGTGCGCCGTTCCATATGGAAGGTGGCAAAGGGACCTCGAGCAAGCTCGTGAAGTTCCAGATGCGGCCCGATCCGCTCGCCAACTAACGACAAGCGGGTTGCACCGTAGCACGGCTATCATCTCGATTGATACCGGCTATCACCGGGTTGCCCATTGACTTTTGCCAGGCCTAAGAGATAGTGTGCCTTGAGGATGGAGGTCTGAATGATCTTGGATTCGTATCGTCGTGGTCACCTCGTTTGTGCTGCGGGTGTTCTCCTGGCGCTTGGATTTGCTATGTCCAGCCGGTTGAACGCTCAGGGACCCACCAGCGCTTCAGGAACCGTGACGGATTCCACCGGCGCCGTCATTCCGAAGGCTGCCGTACAGATGAAGAATATCGCGACCGGGCAGGTGCTGCAGACGTCGACCGACAACCAGGGCCGCTATACCATTGCGGACCTTCCCATCGGGAATTATGAAGCGCAAGCTTCGGCGACGGGCTTTCAAACCATGGTTCGCCGGGGCATCACGCTGACCGTCGGTGCGCAAAGCGTCATCGATTTCTCGCTGCCGGTTGGGCAATCCCAGCAGGCGGTGACGGTGGAATCTCAGGTTTCGCAGGTGGACACGCTTTCGTCCCAGGTGGCTTCCTACGTGGAGCAGACGCAAATCAACAAACTCCCGCTCAACGGCCGCAACTTCACCGATCTGGTGGCGCTGGCGCCGGGAGTGACTTCGGGGTCCCAAGTCGGAAACGGCGGGCGTAATCTCCTGTATGGCGTCGAATCCAACTTCAGCGTTTCCGGCGCCCGGTCAGAGGGCCAAGCGTACCTTTTGGACAACACCGATATACAGGGTTTCTGGGCACACGGGTCCGGATCGGGCGTGATGGGCACGACTCTCGGGATCGAAGCGATCGCGGAGTTTTCTCTCCTGACCAACACATATAGCGCGCAGTTCGGCGGCAATGGCGCGGTGGTGAACGCGGTGAGCAGATCCGGGACCAACAGCTTTCATGGCTCCGGTTATGAATTCGTACGCAACAGCGCATTGGACGCCGCTAACTTTTTCGAAAATGCGAACAATGCCGCTAAGGCTCCGTTCAGTCAGAACCAGTTCGGCGGCAGTCTGGGCGGCCCGATTAAGAAGGACAAGCTGTTCTTCTTCGTCAACGACGAAGAGCTGCGCAACTCCTTGGGCCAGACCGTGATCGCGCTGGTCCCGGACGCCAACGCCCATAATGGAATCGTCAACGGCGTCAGCGTCCCCATCAACCCCAAGATCGCTCCGATTCTGGCGCTCTACCCGCTTCCCACTACAACCTTGGCGGGCGGAGTGGGCTCCATCGCGGAAGCGGACACGCAAACCGGCACGGAGAACTACCTGCTGGCGCGGGTTGATTACAACCTGTCGAATAAGGATTCGCTGTACGTGCGCTATGTGAAGGACCGCGGCGATACCACGCTGCCTTTTCTGGGCTCTCCCTTGCCGCCCCGATGGCCGGAAATAGGCTCCACCCGCAACCAATTCGCGACCATCGAGTGGCGCCGGGTGATTTCACCGACACTGGTGAACCTGTTGCGCTTCAGCTTCACCCGGACCAAAGAGACGGATACGCAAGCCAAGCCGGATCAGGCTTCCGTGTTGAATTTCTTTCCGGAGCGCGGACAGAACGGCGGAGTGAACATCACCGGCCTGTCGTCCATGGGGACCAGCATCTTTGCCCCGCTTCTGGAAGTGCAAAATAAATTTCCCGTGGCGGACGACCTGATCTGGACACACGGGGCGCACAACCTCCGGTTTGGCGGATTCTTCAGCCGCGTCCAGAGCAACTTCCAGCAACAGGGATGGTGGGGCGGCTTCTATTCCTTCGGTAGCCTGAGCTCCTTCTTGCAAGGCGTACCGTTCCTGTTCCAGGGGCCGGAACCCGGGCTGACCGATTCCTATAGAGACTTCCGTGAAATCGAAGTCGATGGATATATCCAGGATGAGTGGAAGGCGCGACGCAACCTGACGGTGAACGTGGGCCTCCGCTATGAGTTTGTGACCAACCCCACCACCAATGTGCACACGCTCAACACCTTGATCAACCCGCCTTTTGGAACGTTCCAGAAAGTGCCTAACGTGTTCGCCTCCAATCCTTCCGTAAGAAACTTCGACCCCAGGATTGGTCTCGCCTACGATCCTTTCGGCGATCACAAAACCGCGATCCGCGCGGGATTCGGCATCTTTTACAATCCGATTCGTGCGCGCAGCTACGCGTCGGGCTATTACTTCAATCCGCCTTACGCGCTGGCTTTCGTCCCCAATCCCCAGTTCCCCAATCCCTTCCCGGGCGCGCTACCGCCACCGGCACAGCTCGTGGGAGTGGACTATAACACCGACGTTACGCCGCACATGTATCAGTGGAATTTCAATATTCAGCGGCAGCTGTTCGAATCCACGACCTTGACCGTTGGCTACGTTGGCTCGCGCGGTTTGCATTTATACGGCGCCCGCGACATTAATCCGGTGCTGCCGACGGTTGTAAACGGTGTCCAGGTGTTCGGTGTTCCCCGTGGCGCAACCCCGGGCATCATCAGCAACCCGCGGCTCAATCCGGCGGGCGCGGCGCTGAACAGCGAGGCTCCCGTGGCCGATTCGAGTTACCACTCCATGCAGGTGGGCCTGAACCGGCGCTTCTCGCACGGTGTGCAATCCCAGCTCTCCTACACCTGGTCGAAGTGCATGGATAACGCTTCGGGCACCTACGGCCTGGAAGGGGGCATACCCTGGTCTAACCCAACGAACGGGTCCTTTGACCGCGGACGCTGCCTGTTTGACCGGCCGCACGTTTTCAGACTGAGCGGAGTTTATGAACTGCCGTTCAAGCAGAATATTTTGACCAAGGGATGGCAGATGAGCGGCGGACTGCAAGTGCAGAGCGGCTCGCCATGGAACGTGATCATTGGATTCGACCAGTCCGGAAACACTATCGCGAACCAGCGGCCCAATCTGGTGTTGCCGGCGGATACAATCATGAGCGGCGACATTAATCATTGGGCCAATCCAGCCGGGTTCAGCCTGCCGGCGCCGGGCACGCTGGGCAATCTGCAACGAGATTTCTTAGCCGGTCCTGGAATCGTAAACCTGGACTACGCTGTGCTGAAGGAGACGACCATCAAGGAACAGGTCCGTCTTCAGTTTCGCGCCGAGTTCTTCAACGTGCTCAACCATGCTAACTTCGCGCTGCCGGTGGCGACCGCGTTCGCGCAGGCTCCGAATGGCGGCGGTAATCCCAACCCGACGTTCGGCAAGATCACGGCGACCACCACCTCGTCGCGCCAGATTCAGTTTGCCGTGAAGCTTTTGTTCTAACGCGGACTGTAAACAGCGCGGCCTTTGGCCCGGGGTGGACAGCCTTGGCTGCCTCACCCCTCCACGAATGGCCGATCCGGCCGCAGGCGCAACGCCAGCACTGCGCCCAGCAACAGCAAGACAATCGACCCGATAAACGGAACCACCCAATTGCCGGTACGATCCACCAGGTATCCGAAACTGGAAGGCGACACCAGGCCCGCGACGCCGAAGCCGAAGTTCATCATGCCGCTGGCGGATCCTGCGTAGCGCGGGGCAATGTCCATGGGCACTGACCAGATCGGCGCCACGATCAGCTCGGCGAAGAAGAACGCCAGCGACAGGCACACGGCCGCCACTTTCAGATCGTGAATCAGAACCACCGGCATCAGGAACACAAACGCTCCCAGGAATCCCGCGACAATGACCGAGCGGCGCGCCACCACCAGGCTCCCGGTTTTGCGCAACAGAAGGTCGCTCACCACACCGCCCACCGTGTCGCCGATCACTCCCGCAAACAGCACACCCGCGGAGAACAACGCGGAGGACTGCAGATTCAGGTGATAGTTTTCGAAGAAGAACGCGGGAATCCAGCTCAGGAACAGCCACAGTGTCCAGCCGTAGCAGAAATCGACAATCGTCACTGGCAGGATGCGCCGGGCCAGCCGCAGCCAGGGAATTGCCGGACGGTTTTTGCCGCGGCGCTCGGGCAGCGCCGCAAGATCTGCTTGCGTAATGGCAGGATGCTCATGCGGATCGTTGCGAAAATACCAGGCCCACGCGAGAATCCAGAAGAGGCTGGCTACTCCCAGGATCACGAAGGAACCCCGCCAGGAGACCACCGCGAGCAGCCCGGCCATCAACGGCGGAGTGACGGCAATCCCGATGCGCGAAAACGAGTGCGTGATTCCCTGCGCAAAGCCCCAGCTTCCCACCGGAGTCCAGTTGGACATGGCGCGCGTTGCCGTGGGAAATGCGGCGCCCTCTCCGAATCCCAAGGCCAGACGGAGTGCGAATAACGATGCAAACCCGGTTGCCGCGCCCATCAGTATGGTGGATAAAGCCACCATTCCACAGCATGCCGACAGTGTTAGCCGCGGTCCGAACTTATCGCCGATCCACCCGCCGATGAGCTGAAATAAGGCGTAGGGAATGGCGAAAGCCGAGAAGGCCAGTCCGAGCTGCGTGTTGCTGATGCCCAGGTCCGGCCGCATCAGCGGTCCGACGGTGGAAATGTTCACGCGGTCGACAAACAGGATCAGATACATCGCGCATAGCATCGAGAGAACCACGCGAGGCGCACTGAGCCACGTCTTGTTCACGCCGGCTTTCCCGCGGAACGCGGCGCCTGGCCTTGGATCTGTGTCCGGTGGAGAATACGGCGTGAGTCCGGATCGAAAGGATCGCGCCGGTGCATGGTGCAACGGTTGTCCCACAGGACCACGTCGCCAACCTGCCATTCATTGTGCCAGCTGATCTCAGCCTGTGAGGCGTAGGACCAGAGTTCGTCCAGCAGCGCCTCGGATTCAGCCAGCGGCAGACCGCCGATGTAAGCGTTGCGCCGGCGGCCAAGATACAATACGAGTCGCCCGGTCTCCGCATGCGAGCACACCAGCGGGTGATAAACACCGTGGGAAGCCGTAGGATCATCCACGGCGCTCACGCCCTGGCGCAGGTAACCGCCGCTGTTGTAGGTCGCATCGTGCTTCAGCGTGAGGTTTGCGATCCGGCGCTGGAGCGAGGCGGGCAAGGATTCGTAGGCGCGATACATATTGCAGAAGTACGTGTTGCCTCCCGCAGGCGGCACTTCGAGCGCATACAGCATGCTGGCCTTGGGCGGAATCTCCAGGTAGGACATATCGGTGTGCCAGACCGCCTCACCCGCGCCCAGGCTGCCGATCGGCACGCCGTTTTCGATCACGTTGGAGACCACGTAGATCTCCGGATGCCCCTCCACGAAGCGGCGGCCGGTTTCCTGCACCGGCGCCCAATCCAGTTCGCCGAAGCGGCGGCTGAACGCGATGAGGTCGTCGTCATTCAGGCGTTGGCGGCGAAACAGGATCACCAGGTGGTCGAGCCAGGCGCGATGGATGGCGTGGAACTCTTCGTCGCTAAGCTTATCGAGCCGCACACCTCGAATCTCCGCGCCAAGAGCCGCGCCGCTCGGCGAAATCGCAATGGTGGACGGTGTCATCCCAATGGATCACTCTAACAAAAGTGCTTTCCGCGCACCGGGCGGCCATCCGATCCCATTCTGAACAGGACGTGCCTTGCCTTAGTCTCTGTATTGGCGGAGAATCAATCCTGTGGAACGCATCCATCGAACAAAACTGTACTTGATTGTTGTTTCTCTAGGACTCCTCGCGCAAGCGGGGCTCTCACAGTCCACCGATTGGCTTTCTTACAACGGCGACCTCAGCGCGACCCGATTCTCGCCTCTGAGTGAGATTACCGCTGGCAATGTGACGAGTCTGCGGCCCGCCTGCACCTATGACACGGGTGAAACCACTGCCTTCCAAACCGGTCTCCTGATGGTGCAGGGAGTGCTCTACTTCACGACCTACAACACTACCTACGCCGTGGATGCGTCCAACTGCGCGTTGAAGTGGAAGTACAGCCGGCCGGGTCCCGCGGGCGGGCTCGGAGTCAACCGCGGAACCGCCTATCTCGACGGCAAGTTATTTCGAGGCGCCGGCGATGCGCACGTTTTCGCGCTGGATGCCGCCACGGGCCAACCCGTGTGGGAAGCGGCTTTGGGTGATCCGGCCAACGGGGACTCCGTTCCGATGGCGCCCCTTGCGTGGAACGGGATGGTTTTTGCGGGGAACGCCGGCGGCGACAATTTCGGAGTCACCGGACGCATCTACGCCTTTAGCGCTGCCGACGGCCACCAACTCTGGCGCTTCAATGTGGTGCCGGATTCCGGTCCCGCGCGCGCTACCTGGAAGAATTTGAGCGACCGTAACCCTCCCACGGGCGGCGCCACCTGGACCAGCTACAGCCTGGATCCCGAGGCGGGTGTGCTGTGGGTTTCCACCGGAAACGTGGCTCCCGATTTTCTTCTGGCTCTGCATCCCGGCGACAATCTTTATACAACCTCCGTCATTGCATTGGACGCTAAGACCGGAACCTTGCTCCGCTACGTCCAGCCCGTCAAAAAGGATTTTCACGATTGGGACATGACGTCTCCGCCCGCGCTGATTCGAACCAAGGCCGGACGCCAGATCGCAGCGGCCGCCGGCAAAGACGGAATCCTGTACGCTATGGACCGTTCCGGTGTGGCCTCGGGAAGCACATCCTCGCAGGCACCGCTCAAAATCATTTATGCGACGCCGGTCACCACGCGCACCAACGTCACAAAGCCATTCAACTCCAAGACCGAAACTCATTTTTGCCCGGGGACGCAAGGCGGTACCGAATGGAACGGCCCGGCGTTTCATCCCGAGTTGAATTTGCTGCTGGTCAACGCCGTGGATTGGTGCGCTTCGGTGAAGATTGCCGACGCTGCCACCATCACCGGCAAGCGCGGCTCCATCTGGCCGGGCTCGGGCGATCCAGAACATCCCTTCGGCCGCACCGATCCCAAGGAAATGTGGGGCGGCTGGCTCACCGCAATCGACGCCGATACGGGACGTGTGCGCTGGAAGTACAAATCGCCCACGCCCATGCTCGCGGCAGTCACGCCCACGGCGGGTGGACTGGTCTTCACCGGGGATTTAAACGGGGATGTGCTGGCCCTGGACGCCGGTAATGGATCGGTCCTGTGGCGCAATTCCACCGGCGCGGCTCTGGGCGGCGGTGTTATTTCTTATCAGACAGGCGGGCGCCAACGCGTGGCGGTGGCTGCCGGAATGAGCCCTGCAAACTGGCCCCTGCCGAAGATAACCGCACGCATTGTCGTATATAGTCTCCCGTAGGAAGACATCTAACTTCCAACCTGGGCGGCGGGTTCGATCCGGTGGTTCCAAATAACCCTTTTCGTCCCATTGGATTGCGGCTGCGCGCCTTTCACGATCTTTCTTAGGACATTAAGGAACTAAACGGGATATTCCCCGTCTAAACCTACAATTCGTTCTTGACCGATTGCGGAGGCGCTTACCCATGAAGACTCTGTGGCAGGACGTAGTCTACGGCTTCCGTGCGCTGCGGAAGAAGCCCGGCTTCACGGTGGTGGCAGCTCTATCACTGGCGTTGGGCATCGGCGCGAATACCGTCATATTCAGCCTCATTAACACCACTCTGCTGCGTCCCCTTCCTTTTCCGGATCCCGGCCGGATGGTGATGATCTGGTCGGTTCCTCTCGAAGCCAAGGACCAGTTGAACGGTGTCATGGCGGTCAACTACAACGCGTTCCGGGAGAAAGCCCAGTCCTTCGAGGCGATGGGAGCCATTCGCAACAACGTCTGTAACGTCGGCGCGGACGAGCACGGGCAGCCGCCCGAGAGAGTCGATTGCGAAAACTATACGCCATCCGTGTTTCAGGCCCTGGGGGTCAAGCCAGTCTTGGGACGCGTTCTGGCGGAAGACGAGAATCAGGTGGACAACCCGGCGCCCGTCCTGCTGATCAGCTCCCGCTATTGGCAGCGCCGGTTCAACAACGATCGCGGCGCGATCGGGAGCACCCTGCGCGTGGATGGAGTGGTCAAGACCGTCATCGGTGTGATGCCGCCGAATTTCTACGTATTCGACGAACAGGCCGACTTTTGGACGCCGGTGGGCTGGACACATACCGAGGTTCAGAGCACGCAATACAACATGGGCGTGGTCGCGCGCCTGAAGCCAGGTGTGCCGCTCAAGCAGGCACAAGCGGAGATGGATACGCTGGCGTCGCAACAGGCGGCCTCCGATCCTGACCGCAACAAGAAGCTGGGAGCCGTGGTGCAAACCATGACCGAATCCTTATATGGCGGATTACGATCGCCTCTGCTTCTGCTGCAAGGAGCAGTCGCGATCGTACTGCTGATCGGCTGCGCGAATGTCGCTGGCTTATTGCTCGCGCGAGCGGCATCGCGCAGGACGGAGATTGCGATTCGAACCGCGATCGGTGCTGGCCGGTGGCGGATCGTCCGGCAGCTGATCACCGAAAGCGTGCCCCTATCGCTGCTCGGAGGGTTGGTTGGTATTCTTCTGGCCTGGGGAGGATTGCGACTCTTCGTTTACGCCGCTCCGCCCAACTTTCCCCGGCTGAATGAGCTCGCACTGGATCTTCCCGTTCTCGGCTTCACGGCGCTGGTGGCCATTCTGACGGCGGTGGTTTTCGGCATCGTCCCCGCGATCCAGGCGTCGAACCCGGATCTGGTGGGTTCGCTGAAAGAATCCGGCCGCAGCGGCACCGACGGAGTCGCGCGCCAGCATATGCGCAACGCCCTGGTGGCGGTTCAGATCGCCATGGCGCTCATCTTGTTGATCGGCGCGGGATTAATGATCAACAGTTTCCTCCGGATTCAGAACAATCCCCTGGGCGCGGATCCGAAGAATTTGCTCACCTTCGATTTCCGTTTTTCGCGCGACGAAGCGATCAAGGCGTTTGGAAGATACCGGAATGCCGGCCTTTGGGACGTGAATCCGCAGACCACGCAGACCTTCCAGCGCGCCTACGAACGGATTCAAGGTTTGCCTGGAGTTGTATCCGCCGCCGGAGCAAGCACGCCGCCGCTGGCCGGATCGCTGGGAATGGGATTTCTGATTGAGGGACGTCCCGTGCCGCCTTTGGACAAAAATGGCCAACCTAGCCAGACAGCGTCGTACATCGCCGTCACTCCCAACTACTTCGCAACTTTGCGTGCGCCGATTGTCCAGGGCCGCGATTTCAACGATCGCGATACGGCCTCCTCACCGTTCGTGGTGATCATCAATCAGACCATGGCGAAGCGCTTCTGGCCGAATGAGAGCCCCCTCGGCAAACAGCTCCGGATGGACTATGTGCCGGATGAGCCGTTACGCGAGGTCGTGGGCGTGTCCGGAGACATTCGCATGAATCGCCAGCAGCGGCAGCTGGGGCCGACCGTCTACGTGCCGTACCTGCAGCAGACACCTCGCTGGATGGGGGCCGGATATTCGACGCGCGCGGGAATGTTTTTCATACTGCGGACCAGCGGAAGTCCTCTAAGCCTGACGAATACCGTTCGCCAGGCGATGGCCGAAGTGGATCCCAACAAACCCGTCGCCAACATCCGGACGGTGGAAGCATATCTCGACCAGCAAGTTCAATATGTCCGTCTTTACGTATTGCTGCTGGGTATCTTTGGTGGGATCGCGGCCGGACTTGCGGCGATTGGAATTTATGGGGTGATGTCGTATGCGGTGGCGGAACGTACGCGGGAAATCGGCATTCGGATGGCGCTGGGAGCGAGTGCACCGGATGTTCTCCGATTAGTGCTGCTGCAAGCCTTGCTGCTGCTGTCGATCGGACTGACCTTGGGATTGGCAGGATCTTTCGCTCTGACCCGCTATCTCAAATCGGCCCTGTATGAAGTCACGGCTACCGATCCGGCAACCTACATCGCCGTTTCCGTGCTGCTGGCTGCGGTGGCCGTCGTGGCGTCCATGGTTCCCACCCGGCGTGCGATTACGGTGAATCCGACTGTGGCGTTACGGCACGAATAGCCGAACGCAAGTCCGCCCTCCTTATGAAGCGTCGTGCCGATAAGGAGGGCGGCCTTTAGCATTAACTATCTTAGAGCGATCGGAACGGTGATGACCTGGCCGATGATTTCGCCTGAGACTACCATCTCCACCCGTCGATTCTGCTGACGGCCTGAGACAGTTTCGTTCGAAGCCACTGGCTGAGTTTTCCCGAAGCCCGTCGAGGCAACCGAGCTCCTCGCCATTCCTTGAGTGATCAAGAAATCGCGAACGGATCCGCCGCGTTCTTCGGAAAGCTTCTGATTGTAGTCATCGCCCCCAACATTGTCAGTGTGACCTTCCACATCCAGCCGCAGTCCAGGATGTCCCGAAACGATCCCCGCAACCTTGGCCAGCTTCTCCCGCGCTTCCGGACGCAGAGTGAACTTGGCTGTGTCGAAAAGCACGTCGGACATATTTACGATCAATCCGCGAGCCGTGTCGCGCGTCTGCAGGATTGTGTTGAACTGCAGCAATAGCTGGGCGCGCAGGTTTGCCTTGTCCAGCTCTAACTGCCGTCTCTCCGCTGCTACGCGGTCCAGTTCGCCCTGCGTGGCGGCCCGTTGTGCGTCGTTCTCGCGTTTCAGGCGATCGGCTTCCGCCAGGGAATTGGCAGCCAGCAGGTCATTCTGCTGTCTGAGGCGATCCGCGTCATTCAGCGCCGCGGTCTTGGCGTCATTATCCTGTCGTAGACGATTGGCTTCCGCCTGAGCCGCCGCCACTTGCGCGTCGGTCTGCTGCTTCAAACGATTGGCTTCCGCCTGCGCCGCCGCTGCTTGCGCGTCGGTCTGCTGTTTCAAGCGATCCGCCTCGGCCTGGGCCGTGAGCCGGGCCGTTGCGGCTTCTCGCGCGATGCGAGCCGCTTCCGATTGCGCACTCGCCGTGGCGCTTTCCGCGCGAGCGGCTGCGCTCTGGGCGCGAGCAGTTGCATTCGCGGCTTGCGCCTCACGGTCCGCTCCCGCCTGGCGTTCGGCGGCCAGAAGATCGTCATCCTGACGCTTCACGGCGATGGCGCGGGCATCTTCGGCGATCTGCACGGCCTGGCGTGCAGTCATGGTCACCGGCTTCGATCCGGCATTGCGAGCCCGGTACGCCTCGGACTGCTTCAGATTGCTCTCGGCTTTCTGGAAGGTGTCCGCCGCGAAACGGTCTGCGCCGCTGGTTCGAGCGATGTTCACCGCATTGCGGGCTTCGTAGAGCTCCAATGGATTCTTGTTGTCGACCTTCAGGTCGAGAACATTGGTCAGATGCTGATACTGACCTCTTTGGAGCAGCTCGTACTTGGCGTCAATCAGCTCGATTTTGCCTTTCGTATCGGCGCGGACGACGTTTTCCATCACCACTACGTCGCTCGGGCGAGAAACAGCGAAGTAGGGTTCGGCCGTTACCACCAAGCCAAACACCTGCAGTTCGGTGGTCACATTCAGCTTGCCGCTGGTTCCACCACCGCGCAGAACTTCACCCAGATTTGATGCGCGGCCCTCGGGCGTAATGGCCCACAGCACGTATGTGAGGTATTCGCCGCCGAACTGCGTGGCGTCCGTCATATTGCGGAACTCCACTTCGATTTCGATATAGCCCTTCTTACTCTCGACTTTGGCTTCACCATGCGCGTCCGGCATCAGCGCGGTGCCGCCGAAATCGATCTTGGTCGCGCCGCTGCGATGCTGATAGCTGATCGCTTTGGCGACCTTTTCCGTCACCGTCACGCGATAGATCGGGGGTTGCCCGGATGCAGCCCGGTCCACATTTTCTCTTCGTTCCTGGCCTTGGTTCTGAGCTTGGGCCGAGAGGACCCCGCCGGCCAACAGGATTCCTAGTGTGAGTCTTTTCATATTTGTTCCCTCAATGTTCGTTCGGATGGTTATTTCGAGCCGGCGTGTTCCTCGCGCGCCGAGTACTTGTTCAGCAGATTGATGAGCTTCGCGGCCGAGGCGGGTATGCGGCGTCTTTCGGTGACAATCGCGCGATTCTCCAGCCGTTTGCCGTAGATGGTCGCGTTGTCGTCCAGATCCTGGCGCAACGTGGCTCCCTCAAGGGCGACACCCGCAAACAGCCCCTGCGTGCGCGACCATGAAAGAATATCCGCGTGCATCTGAGCGTCAGTCTGAGCCGTTGCCGTTCGACCAACGGGGCCGGCCGCAACAGATCCTTCGGCGCCTAGAGTGAACTTGCTCGAAAGCAGTTTATCCGCTCCGCGCGCATTCATCACCAGCATGATCAGGTCGGTGGAAGAACCGCCGATCTGGAATCCGAAGCTACCGCCTTCGATGCGAACGGTGCCAGGCGCGGACCAGCCCGGTCCAACTTTATTCCTGCAGGAAAGGTATCCCTTGCCATATTTCCCGCCGATAATGAAAGCTCCAGTCTTGAGCTCCGGCACGATCACAATGCAGTGCGCGTGCTCCAGCATTTCCTGGGGAATGCCTTTGTCCGGCGCTGCCATGACTTCCGAAAACACGGCGGCGGCCGCATTCAATCGTTCGGCCGGCTCCGAGTCCTTGGCCATGAGCGGGGCCAGAGCGACGACTGTTGCTAAGATCAGTTTCATTTCCTCACCTCTTCAGTCGCGGGTGGTATCGCGACTGCTTTAGTTAAGGCACGCGCCGCGCCGATTTCCGAAGTGTTGCATGCACTCACTTTTCATCGGGTTTCCGGGTCGCAGTGCGAGGATCGGACGTGCTGAAGTAACCGAATGTGGTCAGTTGACGGCTTTTGGTCAGCCTGCTGGAGGAGCTAGGCGAAGCGTTAGCGGGCGGCTGCCGCGCCTACACCGGCCGCGAGTTCGCTGAACTTGTAGTCGACGTCGTGTGCGACCATCGTGTGCGGGCCGACGAATCGGACATTGGCCGTGGATTCCGAAGAAGTCTGCAGCCACATGCCGCCCACCTCGCCGTAGACCAGCACGATATGCGAGTCCCGCAGCCACCACGAGGGCGCTTTCCCGGGCACACCCTCCGTGCGGAGAAGACGGAAATTGGCCGAATCCACCCAAATGTGGCCTCGAAGCAGAGTCTTATCTTTGCGCAACGGGACCATTTCAAGCACGTACGCATGATGCCCGCTTAATTCTTCCTCGCGAACGAAGCGAAAGTTGTAGTTCGTCGCCGTCAGGTCGGTAGCGCCATGGTCCTTCACAATGTCCGTTTCGTGCTCCAGCATTTGCCGAACGATCTTTTCGCCCAGTCCCATCCCATTGGCCTGACGGATTGCGTAACGCTTACGATCCGGAGGAACGAAGGTCAGGTCGGCAATAACTTCAGCCCTTGTGGCAAGCTTTTCCGTATCAAACAGACGATAGTTGCGCGTGACGCTGTAGGGACGAAGCTGGGTGCGATTTTCAACGCGGGCTTGGGCCATCCGGGTGAGGATGACTTCCACCGGCGGCACGTCATGGCCACTCTCAGCGCTGGCTGGCGGGCCGGCAGCCACGAATAGGCCGCCTAGGCTGCACAGGACGGCCGATTTCCAAATTCGTTTTGCATTCACGGCGAAACTCCGCTCGAACTCGCGACAATCAAGCTGGCGACAATACTACCAGTAATTTACGGGCCGAACCAGCTTTAGAAAAACTCGGCCTCAGAGAGCCGGGCCTCCAGCTCCTCAATTCCGTCAGGAATCAGGGCACGCAGATGGCCATTGGTTACAAGTCGGCACGAGAGATACCCAATTTCTTCATCATGGCGTTCAAGGTCGTTCGCGGCATGCCTAGCCGAGTCGCTGCGGTACTGACGACTCCCGCCGATTCCCGGAAGACCCGTAGGATGTGGTCGCGCTCCACTTCTTCAAGAGTGGAGCCACTGGTGGTTTCGCCTTCCGCGCGCAATTCCGACAAGGGCGCGCGGAGATTCGGTCCGCGGGAAAGTATGACCGATCGCTCGATGAAGTTCTCTAATTCGCGCACATTGCCGGGCCAAGACCAGCTCTCCAGCGCCTTCATGGTTTCAGAAGGGATCTTGTCGATATTCCGGTCCATTTTAGCGGCGTACTTCTTGGTGAAGTGCCGCGCCAGGCTGGGGATGTCCTCGGCGTGATCGCGCAAAGGGGGCGTGATGATGGGGAAAACCTTCAACCGATAATAGAGATCGCTGCGGAAAAGCTTGTCCCCCATCATCTGGGTCAGATTCCGGTTGGTTGCGGCTACCAGCCGCACATCGATAGGGATCGTGCGCGTGCCGCCCAGTCTCTCGAAAGATTTTTCCTGAAGCGCCCGCAGCAGCTTCGGCTGCAGATCCAGCGGGATGTCGCCGACCTCATCCAGGAACAGAGTTCCGCGATGGGCCATTTCAAAGCGGCCGATCTTTTGCCCCAGAGCGCCGGTGAAGGCTCCCCGCTCGTATCCGAACAGCTCGCTTTCGAGCAGCCCGGTCGGAATCGCCGCGCAGTTCAGACTGATAAACGGCAAATTCCGCCGCGGACTCATGCGGTGGATCGCCCGTGCAATCAGCTCTTTACCGGTTCCGGTCTCGCCCAGGATCAATACAGTTGCGTCGGTGGGGGCGACGACTTCTACCTGGCCCATCACCCGCTTCATGGCTGCGCTGCTGCCCACGATCTCTTCAAAGTTCTGCTGGGGTTCAGCGGTCTGCTGGTCGATATTCTCGCGCCGGTCGCGCGGGCGGAGGTCCTGAACGAAAGTGATCCATTTGAACGGAGAGAGCTTCAAGACGGCCGTGGCAACTAAAACCGGCACCCGAGTCCCGTCTTTGCGAATCAGCTCTTTTTCAAAAGGAGTACAGGCGCCGAACCGTAATCCCTCTTCGTGAGCGAGCTCGTCGAGCGGGAGGTACTCCGGAGGTGTCAGATCGGGCCAATGAAGCCGGCCGGTTTTCAGATCGTCGCGGCTGTATCCGACCAGTTCAAGAAAAGCATCATTCGCCTCCGGAATTCGATCATACTCGCCGGAAACGATCCCCGCGATGGCCGATTCCACGGGGAGCGGCCGGATCCGCGCGCGGCTTCGGATCAACTTTTCGTCTCTGTCGTGCCGCTCGCTAAAATCGCGTACAACCCTGGCAAAGCCTTGGATGTCCCCGAGCTCGTCTTTCAAGGCCATGGTGATGATATTGGCCCAGAATCGGGAGCCATCTTTTTTCACCTGCCAACCTTCCATGCCGGCGTGGCCTTCTTTCGAGGCCCGCCTCAATTCCTCGTCCAGTCTTGCTGCCAGGTCATCCTCACCGGAATAAAGGAACGCAGCGGGATGGCCCACGGCTTCTTCGCTTTTATAGCCGTAAATGCGTTCTGCCCCGGCATACCAGGCGACCACTTGTCCATCCACATCCAGCACGAACAGCGCATAATCCTGCAGCCATGAGGGGACTTCGATGGGGACGCGGTTTTGATGGGTTTCCGAGTCATTCGCCTTGTCCCGCAGAACCATCAGGTGGCGGACCGGAAGAATATTTCCTTTGGCGGAATACTCCACCTCCCGAGGCGCTCCATCCGGACCAATCAGCTGCACGGTGCCGTCTTGTGCGCCTTCCTCGAGAAAGGTACGCCACCGATCGGAAATCAGGGGTTTGACGCTCGGCTCGGCGAAGTCATCCAGCTTGCGGCCTAGGATCTCGTCCCTCTTGAGTCCCAAAAGTCTGGTGGCGCCGGTACTTGCTTCCTGGTAATGCCCGTCATCGTCGGCCAATAGAATAGGCGCGTAAGGGTGAAATACAATCGCCCGGAACAGACGCTCAAGTTCTTTAGGACCATTTTCGGTAAGCCAAGCGGACTGCGGCAGAGAGGCCGTGGAGCTCATATAGTGCGTTCTCCTTTGCCCCGTCGATCGAGGAGGCCGGCGGCCTGGAGAACACGATGAGCGCGCCCCGCAAACAGAGGGAAGCCAAGAATGGCGGTCACCTACAGTCTAACACCTCTGGAGGCGCCAATGACGATATGTGGTCATTTACTTCATGGGTCACCAGACGGCCAGCAGATTGCCCGGGGAACTCGATGACTCTCCACAATGGCTGCCGCGCCGAATACGGGACTCTTGAGCTGCGGATTCAAACTACCGATAGCTTGAACGGTTTCACGGTTTTCGTGGAAGATCCTCGTCTGGAGACCCCCTGCGTCTATGAACAGCCCGTGCAATCCACCTTGGAGTCCGCAAAAGACGATCTGGTTCTGAAAGCCAAGGAATACCTGGACAGCCACGGAGAAGCGGCACCGGACGATGTCGAATGGAGATGCTCGTGAACCTGACAGCATCCGAACGGCTACAAATGACCTCATTCGGTCATGTTTGATCGCCTGCGGTCAGGCCGAGCAGCCTCCTAGATCAGCAAGATAGTACCAAGCCTGCTCCAGCCGTGCGAATAGCGTCATCCGCTCCGATGGACCCCCGAGTGCTTCTACACCCGCAGGAGAAAAGCAGCAATGACCTTTTTGAAAACGGTACCCACAGTATTTTGCATGGCCCTGGTGGGCGGAATGTTCTCGCCCAGCGCCAAAGCAGATGAGCACGACAAGAAAACCACTATTACATTTAGCGGTCCGGTGGAGATTCCGCCGGTGTACATCACCGGCATGCGGATCCTTCCCGCCGGAACGTACGTGTTCAAACTAGTGGAATCCTCGTCCAACCGACACATCGTCCAGATCTTCAACAAAGACCAGACCAAGATCTATGCCACGGTTCTGGCGATTCCAAACTACCGCCTGGTAGCGAAAAACAAAACCGTGATCACTTTTAACGAGGGCGTGAAAGACCGGCCGGAAGCGATTCGGGCCTGGTTCTATCCAGGCGCAAACTGGGGCGAGGAATTCGTCTATCCCAAGGCCAAGGCTGTAGAACTCGCCAAGGTCACCAAGACGCCGGTTCTGGCTCTGGTGGCTGAGGTTCCGGTGGAAGTCGCGAAACCCGAGGAGCCGACCATCGTCGTTGCTTTGCAGCAGGCGCCGGTGATCGCCGTCGCGCCGACTGGAGAAACCGTCGAACTGGCTCAAGTGGTCCAAAGTGAGCCCGCTCCGGTAGCGACGCTCGTCAATGAGCCCGCTCCGACTACGCAGAGCCTGCCCGGCACAGCCAGTTCCTTGCCGCTGATCGCGCTTTGCGGATTGCTGGCACTGGGCGGCGCGATGCTGACCCGGTCCATCAAGAACCGCACCTAGTCTGATTGGTTTGCCCGGCGCGTCGTATTTGGCGCGCCCCAGCGAGAATTGTCCCATGCTAAGGAAACCAGTGATGAACGTCCTTCCACCTTTGCGACCCTTCCCGAAATCCAGAAGCCAGAACATGCGACAGAGAGTCGTGCCACTCTTAGTGCCGCCACTTCGGAAGGGCAGTCCGGAGGTGGGCTTCCACGAAACCAAGGCGCGAGGGATGGCAGTCCTCACCACGCCTCTGTTGAACAAGGGAACGGCATTCACTACCGAAGAGCGCGAGGCCTTAGGACTCACGGGTCTGATCCCCAATGTCATCAGCACTCTGGAGATTCAAGTTGCGTGCGCTTACGCCCAATATCAGCGGTTGCCGGATGCGCTTAGCAAGAACATCTATCTGACTGCACTTCACGACCGCAATGAGGTGTTGTTCTTCCGCGTGCTCTCCGAACATCTGCGCGAGATGATTCCGATTGTTAACGATCGGACGGTGGGCCTCGCGATGGAGCAGTATCACCACGAATGCAGGCGTCCCCGGGGCGTCTATCTTTCCATCGATCATCCTGAGGCAATCGAAGAAGCTTTCGGGAACCTGGGGGCCGGTCCCGACGATATCGATCTGATCCTGGCTACGGATGCCGAACAAATCTTCGGTATCGGCGATTGGGGCGTCGGTGGAATCGAAATATCCATCGGCAAACTGGCAATCTATACCGCCGCGGGAGGCATCGACCCGGCGCGCGTCATCCCCGTGATGCTCGACGTGGGAACCAACCGGGGAAGCCTGCTCGCCGATCCAATGTATCCCGGGAACCGGCATGCCCGGGTTCGCGGGGAGCGCTACGACGCGTTCATGGAAGCTTACGTCAAGACCGCGGCGAAGATGTTCCCCAACGCGTTAATGCAGTGGGAAGATTTTAGTCCCGGCAACGGCCGCCGCATCCTCGATCGATACCGCGGCAAATCCCGAACATTCAGTGACGACCTGCAGGGCACCGGCGCGATTACGCTGGCGGCGGCAGTTTCCGCGATGCGAGTGTGTGGAACACTGCTGCGGAATCAGCGCGTTGTGATCTTCGGAACAGGTGTGGCCGGCATCGGCATCGCCGATCTGATCCGCGAGGTGATGATCAGCGAGGGCCTGTCGGCAGAGGACGCGACGCGCCGGTTCTGGTGTCTGGACGTGCATGGCCTGCTCACCAACGATATGGGCGACCGCTTGCAAGATCACCAGGTTGCATACGCGCGTACGGCGGCAGAAGTCAAGACCTGGCGGCGCGACGGCCCCGACGAGAGAACAATCAGCCTGGCGGAGGTGGTTCGTCAAGTGCGCCCAACCATGCTGATTGGCGCATCTGGAGCCACGAACGTCTTTACGGAGGCGATCATCAGGGACATGGCCCGAAATACCGAACGTCCCATCGTCTTCCCGCTCTCCAGTCCCAATTCACTTGCCGAAGCTACGCCGGCCGATCTGATTGCCTGGACCGATGGGCGCGCGCTGATTGCCACCGGCAGCCAGTTCACCCCCGTCACTCATAAAGGAATCACGCATGTCGTAGGGCAGGCGAACAACGCGATGTTGTATCCGGGCCTGGGTTTGGGAACGATCGTGTCGCGATCCAAGCTGGTGAGTGTAGGCATGCTGGCCGCGGCCGCCAATGCCCTATCCAGCCTGGTGGCCGTGCGGCTGCCGGGCGCCTCCCTGCTTCCGCATATCGACGACCTGCGCAGCGTGACCGTAACCGTCGCGGTAGCCGTAGCCGAGGCTGCGGTGGCGGAAGGTCTGGCCACTGTCGAGCTCGATGACATTGTCAAGCAAGTGGAAGACGCGATGTGGCAGCCGGAGTATCGCCGCATCCAAGCGTCCTGATTGCAGCTCCGCTGAGATGAAGATCCGGATCAGAACGTGCCCGCCCCGAAGAGTCCTCCAATGGACGCAGCGAGTGTTGTTCGCTGCCGCAATTCTGATGTTGGGCTATGTGGGATTTGTCCAGGTGGACACTTGGATCTTTGAGCGCCGGGAAACGGCCGCACTAGCACGATTCGTCCCCACGGAGCGGGCGGTGAGCCGCCCGGTGCTGCCAATAACAATTGGTCCTGACGGCTTAATCGGCCGCATGGAAGTCTCTCGCCTGGACGTTTCCGTCGTGGTCGTCGAAGGAACCAGTAACAAGAGTCTCAGGCGCGCGGTCGGCCACATCGCGGGTACGGCGCTGCCGGGACAGCCAGGCAACGTAGGAATCGCCGGGCACCGCGACACTTTCTTTCGACCGCTTCGAAATATCCAGCGCGGCGACGTGATCACCGTTGCCACGTCGAATGGCGAATACCGCTACCAGGTTGTGTCCACAAGAGTGGTGAGCCCGGATAACGTCGCTGTACTGGACTCAGATCAAAACGAAGTTCTGACTCTGGTTACCTGTTATCCCTTCTACTTCGTCGGTCCAGCACCCGACCGGTTCATCGTCAGAGCCGCAAGAATGCCTATTTCTTCGCCGGGATCTTGACGATTCGATCGCCCTGGAACGCGCCGATATAGATGGCGTTGCCCGACTGCAGGGCGATGGACACGCCCGGAATCATGGCTGGCTTACCCTCCGAATCGAAGACCGTCTTCACCTGCATCTTCGCCGGATCGATCTCCGCTACGCCGAAACCCTGGATGCACGGTGTCCCGCTGCCGGCCGGACAATCTCCACCGGCGCCCTTTACGCCCGCTGCCAGCATGGTGTGCTTGCTGGTCCAGGAGATATTGTCGGGCATGAAGTCGAGCTTGATCATACCGGTCTCTTTACCTTCCTTAAGGTCGTACTTATGGACTTCTTTGGCCGTCCAAGCATTGAAATACATGTAGCGGCCGTCGGAGCTCACCAGCACGCCGTTGGGATACCCAGCGCGAGTGCCGGGTAGCTCTGCTTCTCCCTTCCCTGGGATCCAACGGGAAACATAGCCACTGGGCTGCCCATTAAAAAGATTCCCCTGACCCTGGGGCGCCTTACCTTTTTCTTTTGCTTGACCCGGCGGCGGCGGGGGTGGCTGCAGAGCAGTGGGATGCGTGGCAATAAATCCGCCGTCGGGTTGCGCGGCCACGTCGTTAAAGGCCTGCGTCGAGACCACACAACCGTGCCAAATCAAATTCGATGTTGCTCCGGATTGCTTGAGCTCGAACATCTCGATCGACTCACGGCCGCCATGGTTGACGACGAAGAGCTGCACCGCGCCGCCGCTGTTACGTTTCAGCAGGGAGATTCCATGCGGCCTAAGTGCGTCGCCGATGGGGCCTGGACATGCGGGATCACCCCAGTCCTTTCGGGGATCCGCGCTGGGCGTCATCCTGGCAAAAGTCTTCTTCGCGGGATCGAACAGCATGAGTCCCGCAACCCCCGCACCTGCCGGGCCGCCCACGAACTGGCTGACGATTATATATTTGCCGTCCGGGGTTAACTCCAGATCCTCGGGTGAGCGCGTGCCGCAAATGACGTCCATGTCGCCGTGCACGCCGCAATCCATCAGCGGCGGTTGCGGAGGGCCGCCTTTCCCTTGGGCGAAAGCGACTGAACCGGCTACTGCGAGTAACATCCCCACTGCTAAGGCTTGTTTCATTACTGTTTCTCCGTAAAAGGTTCCATGCGCATCAGGGCGCCGTCATTCTCGGCGGTCAGCAAGTACAGAAAACCGTCGGGACCTTGCCGAACATCCCGAATGCGATTCTGGAGCTCGCGCAGCATGCCCTCGCGATGGAGCTCTTCCCACTGATCGTTGAAATCGATGCGTTCCAGATGTCCTGAGCGCGGAACTTCGCCCTGCCGCATGCCGCCGACGAAAAGATTATTCTTCCAGTTCGGGAACGCATCGCCAGTGTAGAAGCTCATACCGGAAATCGCAATGGCCGGAACCCAGAACGCCACGGGCGCCTCCATTCCCTCTTTCCACGGATCCACCGATACGCGCGGTCCCAGATAGAACCGGCCATAGCTCAGCACGGGCCAGCCGTAGTTCTTGCCAGCTTGAAGAATATTGACTTCGTCGCCGCCGTTGGGTCCGTCCTCGCATTCCCAGATGGCCCCCGTGAGTGGGTTGACGGCGAGACCCAGCGCGTTCCGATGGCCCAGCGTAAAAATCTCAGGGCGATAGCCCGTGCGGCCGACAAAGGGATTGTCCGCGGGAACCGTACCGTCGTCGCGCAGCCGCAAAACCTTACCCGCCAGGCTGTTCGGATCCTGGGCGGCCGCTGCGGCCGGAGGATCGCCGACGCCGATGGTCATATACACCATGCCGTCTCTTCCGAACACGATCCG
>Ga0207687_10000329_pt1 | contig 32111 bp, 25 predicted proteins | sample KBSM54metaG_FD_184399 | JGI IMG/M metagenome (GOLD analysis project Ga0207687, IMG submission 184399) | Miscanthus rhizosphere microbial communities from Kellogg Biological Station, Michigan, USA - KBS M5-4 metaG (SPAdes) (version 2) | ecosystem: Host-associated > Plants > Roots > Rhizosphere >...
TCCGATGTCGCCGGCGTTCCGTTCACCACGATTAGTGAGTTGAAAAACGTCAAACACCTGCAAGCCTATGACGACCAGCAGGCCCTGGTTCTGAGCGGGACTAGCGGCGCGATGGATCTGCGCACGATCGCCCTGCCATAGTCTTTTTCTAAAGTGCTACTGAGCCCGCAAAGGGCGCGTGGGCGCCCTCATTTCGGCCAAGCAAGCAGCCCGCGCGCTCCGTTTTGCGGGCTGTCACTTGTAAGGTTCGCGCTCGCCGCACTGCTTCTGTCTCAGACAGGAGTCGCGGCGAGCGTTTCCATTCAGCTCGACCACGGAGCTTTCAAGGTAACCGGCTGGACCGCGCCCGAACCCGCGGGCGGCTGGATCTCTATCTTCACCGTTTCAACGGGTCCGGATCTGCCTCCGTTGTTCGGCGCCTACTCAATGGAGGGGGTCTCGCTGACGTTCCGCCCTCGATATCCACTGGCTTCCGGCGTTACCTACTATGCGGCCTTTCGTCCGCCAGGATCTGCCGCTGTCGAGGCTACGTTCCACGGTCCAGAAGGGGTCGCCGGTCCGGAAGCGCGCGTTACGGCGATGTATCCTTCCTCGCCGGTGCTCCCCGCAAATCAACTCAAGCTGTACATTGTTTTTTCCGCTCCCATGCAAGGCGGCGATTTCTGGCCGAGCATTCATCTGGTCGACCAGGACGGCAAACCCGCCTACTTGCCGTTTGTTGGGCAAGAGTTGTGGAATCGCGACAATACCCGGCTCACCCTGATCTTCGATCCCGGCCGAATCAAACGTGGCGTGAAGCCAAATGTGGATTTAGGGCCGGTACTAGTGGAAGGAAAGCGTTATACGCTGATCATCGATCGGGAATTCAAGGATGTGAACGGACGGCTCCTGGCCGAGCCTTTCCGCCATGAGTTCGCTGCTGGCGCGGACGAACGCCGGGCCGTCGAGACCGCGTTGTGGAAGCTGTCCCAACCCAAGGCTGGAACCCGGGATCCTCTCGTCATCCGCTTCGACCGTCCCCTGGATTACGCTCTTCTGAGCGATGCCTTTCAAATCTCAGGCGTCTCCGGAGCGGCAACTATTGGCCCCGGTGAAACCGAATGGCGCTTTCAACCAACCCAACCCTGGACGGCCGGGGAACATCGCGTGGTCGTCGATATGTCGCTGGAAGATCTGGCTGGGAACCGCATTGGCCGGCCTTTCGATGTGGATACCATGACGAACCCCACTGAGCGCATCACCCAACAATCCACTTCGTTGACCTTTCGAATACCGTAAGGGGTTAGAGCCTCCGCGGGCTATAATTGCATAGCCGCTGCTATTACGAATGGCACAGACTGGGGGCGTTGTTGACCCGGAAGCACAGGCTGCTGGTGGGGCTACTGGTAAGTTTTCAGTGCCTGATGGCGCTGGATCCGAGTGCGCCCTTCACCCAATACGCCAAGACCACTTGGACCCAAGCTCAAGGGCTGCCGGATGGGTCCGTCAGCAGCGTCGCGCAAACGCCGGATGGTTATTTGTGGTTGGGTACCGGGGAAGGATTGGTTCGCTTTGACGGCTACGAATTTGTTTCCTACACCAAGGCCCAGGGATCGCTGCCGGGAACTGCGGTAATAACCCTGCTGACCGGCCGCGACGGCACTCTGTGGATCGGCACCAGTGAAGGACTCGCATCCTATAAAGACGGCAAGTTCCGTTTATATGGCGCGCCTGAGGGAATCCCGAATAATTCGATCACTTCGCTGGCAGAGGACGCGGACGGCGCCCTCTGGATCGTCAGCCTTGGAGCATTGCTGCAGCTGACCAACGGCAAGGCTCACAACGTTCCGGTCGACCGTCTCGGCTCGGTCAAGTCGCCACGCCGCGTATATGTGGATAGCCAGAACACTCTGTGGGTTTCCGGTGTGGGGGGTGTGTCCCGCCGCACGAGTGATGGCTTTGTTCCAGTGCTGGGCACGAAAGAACTGGGCGACATTCTGGTCGTGGCCCTGCAGAACACAAAAGACGGCCTGTGGCTGGGCACCGTGCACGGTTTGATGCGTTACGGAAACGATCACACCTTGCGGCGCTATTACGCGAAAGACGGCCTCCCCAACGATCACATCCGTGGAATCCTCGAAGACCACGACGGCCGGCTGTGGGTGGCCACCTATGGCGGCCTGAGCCGCTTCGACGGAGAGCGGTTCACATCGCCGCCGGGCGATCCGTTTGGCGGCGGAACGGTGTGGGCCATCTTTGAGGATCGCGAGCAAAATCTGTGGGTAGGCGCGCGGGATTCATTCTACCGTCTTCGCGACAATCCCTTCACGGTACTGGGGAAACGCGAAGGGCTGCCCAGTGATGCGCCCATGGCGGTTCATGAGGACCGGCAAGGCGAGCTGTGGGTGGCCTATCGGGACAGCGGCTTGGTCCGGCTGCACAACGGCACGCTGCACGCGCTCACTACCAGCGACGGCTTGCCAAGCAATGAGATTTACAGTATTCAGGACGGTCTCAGTGGTGAGTTGCTGGTGTCCGGATTCGGGGGCCTCAGTCGTATACAAAAGGGCCGGATCGCAAACTACACCATTCCGGATGCCGCGGGCAGGACCGCCGTGAACGATGCCATCCTGGATAGCCGGGGCCAGCTGTGGGCGGCCGCGCCTAGCGGGGTCTACCGCTATATCAACGGCGCCTGGAAGCCGGCGACTCCCATTGGAAATGATCCGTTGAACGTAACCTTATCGTTGGCGGAAGGGCCCGATCACAGCATCTGGGCAGGGACCTACTTGGCCGGTCTGTGGCGAATAGACGGCGAGAAGGAGCGCCTGTACACCACTGCCGATGGACTGGCGAGCAACCAGATCCGCTCGCTCCTCTGGGATACCGAAGGAACGCTGTGGATCGGCGCCTTCGGTGGAGGTCTCACCAGTTACAAGGACGGCGTGTTTCATCGCTTTCGCGCGAGCGATGGATTACTCAGCGACAACATTGCCGATGTCATGGATGATCTGCAAGGCTGGCTTTGGTTGAGCACCACGAAAGGCATCTGTCGCGTTTCCAAACGCGAGTTGGAGGAATATGCCGCGGGACGCACCAAGCGCTTGATGCCGACCAACTACGGAGTGGCGCACGGTCTCCGGAGTGCGCAAATGACCCAGGGCTACCCGGCCGGCGCCGGAGCCGCACGTGCCCGTGACGGACGACTTTGGTTCACCACTGCCAACGGTCTCGCCGTAGTTGACCCGGCCGTGGATCTTCCTCCGCGGCAAAACCCGTTCCTCGCGCCGGTCACCCACATTGTTGGAGTTGCTGTGGACGGCCACCCCCTGACGACTTCCGCGGTGGAGCCGGGTGCGCGGCGCCTCGAGTTTCGCTACGTGGGGCTGCATTTGCGGGCGCCGGAGAGCGTGCAGTACTCGTACAAGATCGAGGGTCTGGATCCGGACTGGATCTCCTCGCAAAGCGACCGGCAGGTTAGCTACACCAACATTCCACCCGGGAGCTATCGTTTTTTGGTGCGCTCGGTTGAACCCGGCGGCCACAGCAGTGAAGCGCAGTTCGCCTTTACGGTGCTGCCGCATCTTTACGAGACCTCGTGGTTCATTATTCTGATGTCGCTGGCCGGAGTCGCTTTGCTTTATGGTGCATACTGTCTGCGGCTGGCACAGGTCCGCGCCCGGTACAGCATCGTGCTGAACGAGCGCGCGCGGCTGGGGCGTGAGCTGCACGACACGCTGTCCCAAGGGTTCGTCGGGATCTCGCACCAGTTGGAGGCGTTAGCCGGAGAACTTCCGCCCGAATCGACGGAAGCCCGGGAACAGCTGGACGTGGCCCGCAGGATGACGCGCCACAGCTTGACAGAGGCTCGGCGCTCCATGATGGACCTGCGGCTGTCGGAGTTGGATGGACATGACCTGCCACAGGCGCTCTCCCAGGCCGCCCCCCGCTGGGTCGCCGGCCACGGCGTCGATATTCGATTGGACTTGGGCAGTATCCGGGGGCATTTGCCGGAGGATGTGGAACACAATCTGTTTCGTGTCGCGCAAGAAGCTGTGGCCAACGTCTTAAAGCACGCGCGGGCAGCCGCCATAGCGATGACGCTCCGCGAAGACCAGGACGCCATTCAATTAACCGTCGCGGACGATGGGACGGGCTTCGATATGTCCCATAGTTTCGCCAATCGAACGGGCCACTTTGGCATCATCGGCATGCGGGAAAGAGCGGAACGCTCGGGCGGAACCTTTCGATTATTCAGCGAGCCTGGCTCGGGCACGCGGATTGAAGTGAGAATCCCTTGTGCGAGAAAAAAAGCCACTCAAAACTAATGCCGGCTTGATCCGCGTTCTGGTTTGCGAGGATCACTTGATCGCTCGCGTGGGCCTGGCGGCGATCATCAACGCCCAGGCAGACATGACTGTGGTGGCCGAAGCCACCAACGGCGAGCAAGCCCTCGACCTGTATCGCCAACACCTCCCGGATGTGGTCCTGATGGACATCCGGATGCCCGTCATGAACGGCCTGGACACGATTTGCGCGATTCAATCCGAGTTTCCCGAGCCATCCATCGTGGCGCTGAGCACTTTCGGCGGCGACGCCGACGTTCGCAAGGCTCTGCACGCCGGAGCTCTGGCATTCCTGACCAAGGATGCCCCCCAGGACCAGCTTCTGCTGGCGATTCGCACCGTGCACAACAAGCACCGCTTTGTCACGCCTCTGATCGTCGCTGCGCTGGGCGCGGCTTCGCCCGGCAGTGAACTCAGCCCCCGCGAATTGGAGGTCCTGGCGCTGATGGTGCACGGCCGGTCCAACAAACAGATCGCTTCGGAGCTGCAGATCGCCGACGATACCGCCAAGAATCATGTGAAGAGCATCCTCAGGAAATTAGGCGCCCAGGACCGCACGCACGCGGCGACCGAAGCCATTCAGCGCGGCATCATTCACCTCCCCTAATACGCCGAATAGCCATATTTGGTCAGTGCCGTTTGGCATACAAGGGGGTAGAATCGTCCCAATTGCCTTGTTGCTTCAATGGCAAAGGTTGGGGAGCTCATGAAACTACATAATCTCGTGTTGTGCGCCGCTATAGGTGCGGCCACCGTTTACGGCCAAACCGCGTTGGCTACGATCACTGGAACCATTTCGGACGCAACGGGAGCCGTGGTCGCCAATGCCCCGGTCGCGGTTCGGAATGTGGAAACCGGCCGGGCTTTCGCGGCAGCCAGCTCTGAAACCGGTAACTTCACCGTTTCACAGCTGCCCATCGGTGACTACGACATGACAGTGACCGTGCCCGGCTTCAAGACATACTCGCACACCAGGTTCCACTTGGCGGCGGCCCAGATCATGCGCGAAGACGTGACGCTCCAGGTGGGCCAAAACACCGAATCGGTCACCGTTACGGCCGAGTCTTCCCTATTGAAGACCGAAAGTAGCGAGCTGGTGCACAACGTCACGCTGTCGCAACTCGACAACCTGCCGGTGCTGCAGGTCGGCCAGACCAACGATGGCGTCCGCGATATCTTCAGCTCCTCGCGGCTCCTTCCCGGAATCCGCTATCTCAATAGCGGCGTCTTCAGCGCGGTTACCTATACCGTCATCAACGGAACTCCGAGCAATACACTGCAGACTCGCCTGGATGGGGCGACCATGAACCCCACCAGCACGCGCCTTCTCGGGGCGACCATGGAGACGCAGCCTTCGGTGGATTCGATTCAGGAAGTAGCCATCCAGACCAGCAATTTTGCCGCGGAGTTCGGCACCTCCGGCGGAGCGATGGTGAACCTGGTCACTAAGAGCGGAACCAACCAGTACCACGGCACCGCCTATGACTACATCAACAATGAAGTCCTGAACGCCGCTACGCCCTACACCCTGTTGGCAGGTTCCGAAAAAACGGAACACGTACGCAACAAGCTCCGCCAGCATGATTACGGCTTCACAATCGGCGGTCCCATTCGGATTCCCAAGGTGTACGATGGCACCAACAAGACATTCTTCTTCTTCAGCTTCGAACAGTTCCGTCAGAAGAATATCAATAACACCTTGCCGGACACCCTGCCCATTCCCGCCTATCGCGCAGGCGATTTTTCCAACCTGATCACAACGGAGAATCGCTTGGCCGCAACGTCGAGCGGCGCCTATACGGACCCGCTCGGCCGCACGATCCAGAGCGGCACGATCTTCGACCCGAGCGACTTCACGACCGTCAATGGCACCGTCGTCCGCAACCCGTTCCCGAACAACAAAATTCCGGTGGCTCGCTTTGACCCGGTTGCCGTCAAAATCCTGGCGCTGGTTCCGCAGCCGCTGGGTCCGAACGCCACCCAGGCCGGGTCTAACTATCTGGCGCCCTTCGACCAGAGCCGCATAAGCAATATCCCCTCGATTAAAGTCGATCAAGCCCTGAGCTCCAAGTTGCACGCGGCGTTTTACCTCCAACACACCGAAACCCAAACGCCCCGGACAGCGACGGCGGCGGATGACCTGCCGGACAACATTACCGGCTCGGCCATTTCTTACAACGGCCACTACACCATACGCTTCAACCTTGACCACACTCTCACGCCGACGCTCCTCCTGCACTACACCTTGGGTTGGAACGACTCCGAATTCTTGCTGCAAAGCCAGAACTTCCCTTATGACGCCCAAAAAGAACTGGGCATCCCCGGCCAAACGGCGGCCCGCACTTTCCCCATCATCAATAGCAACGTCTCAACGAATACGGCACTGGGCGGCATGAGCAATATCGGCGGAGGGTTTGACCAGCACTTCTTTGAGCGGCGTCCTTCGTTCAATACTTCCGCCACCTACGTGCGGGGCGGGCATACTTACAAGGCGGGTTTCGAAATCCGGCAGGAGAAATTTCCCAATTACGACTACAGCTCCTCGGCCGGCAGCTACACAACCAGTAACGCCTGGACGAACCAGACCTCGCTGCAGGGTACGACTCTGTCCACGGGCTTTGCGGGATTCGGTTTCGCTTCGTTCCTGCTGGGCGGCGAAAGCGCCGCTTCGGTGAACGCGCCCATCGCGCTCGCGACGTCGAAAATCCAGACGGCCGTTTATCTTCAAGACACCTGGAAGGTCACGCGTAAATTGACCTTGGACTACGGCGTGCGTTGGGACTACGGAACCTACCAGAAAGAACAGTACGGCCGACTAGGTACGTTCTCATCCGCGGCGCCGAATGCGTCGGCTTCAGGACGGCTCGGCGCAAGAGTCTATGAGGCGACCTGCGGCTGCAACTTTGCCCATGCTTATCCCTACGCTATCGGACCGCGCGTGGGAGTGGCCTACCAGATCAATAGCAAGACCGTCATTCGCAGCGGTTTCGGCGTGGTTTACAACTCCACCTCGAACTCGGTTGGCGGCGCCTCGAACAGCGCGGCCGCCGGTACGCCGGGCTTCGGGCAGATCGTGGGACTTCTGAAGGACGGCATCCCTGCCGGTGTCAACGCCCAGTGGCCGACTTTCAACCCGGCCGCTGGCCAGAGCGTCGGGAGCGTCGTGGGCGCACCCACCCTCTCCGATCCGAACGAGGCCCGCCCGGCACGCCTGCTGCAATGGAACATCAGTGTGCAGCGGGAGATCACTCGCAACTTTGTCGTCGAAGCCTCCTACGTTGCCAATCGCGGTATTTGGTGGGAGAGCGGCACCGGTCTGGCTCCCCAGAATGCGCTGGGTCAACAGACTCTACGTAACCTCGGATTCAATGACTTCACGAGTGCGACCGAATCGGCGTTGCTCACCACGACAATCTCCAGCCTTAGCGCGGCGCAGAAGTCCACGCTGGCGGCTCGCGGCATCGGGTTGCTACCGTATGCCAACTTCCCAAACACCCAAACGGTCAGACAAGCTCTGTTGACGTACCCCCAATACACCGGGCTTCTGGCTCCCTCGGGCGCTCCGCTCGGGAAGACCTGGTACGACTCGCTCCAGACCTCGGTCACCAAGCGCTTCAGCCACGGGTTTAGCGCCAACGCGAATTACACCTTTTCGAAGACTCTGAGTCTGAACAGCACGCAAGACCCATTCAACCGGCAATTGGGGAAGAACATCGCCACTATCGACGACCTTCCGCACCAGTTACGGCTGTCGGCTGACTACCAAGTGCAGAATATTCACTCCACTCTCCCCGTTTTGAGGAACAAGATGGTTGCTTACGCTTTGTCCGGCTGGGGTACGGGCTGGTCATTGCAATACCAGAGCGCGCCACTGGTGGGCCAGCCCGTCAGTACGGGCACCACGCCCATTAGCAATTTCCTGGGCTACGGACCGGGCCCGGCGCAACTCATCCCCGGGATGAATCCCTGGTCCGTGGATTGGACTGACTATAGTGGCGTCCATCACACCGACCCGCTCAACATCAACTGCCACTGCTTTGACCCGACCAAGACCCAGGTGCTGAACCCGGCAGCTTGGACGAACGTTCCCAACGGGGAGTTCGCGAACAATCAAGGCGCGCTTCGCGGGTTCCGGGGCTTCCGCGTACCTTCGGAAAACGCCAACTTCGGCCGCACGTTCCGGATTAAGGAAGGCATGACTCTCAACGTGCGCGTGGAATTCAGCAATATCTTTAATCGCACGATTTTGCCCGCACCCACGGTTGTCGCGGCACTCGGAGCGCCGGCGATAAGCTTCTCGGCCAAGCCCACGGCGTTCACGTCTGGCCCGAATACCGGCTTGTTAAGCAGCGGATTCGGCGTGATCAATCCGACGGCAGGTACCACCGGTCAACGCCAAGGCTCGTTCGTTGCCCGCCTGCAGTTCTAACTACACTTCGCGAGTTATCCATCAGCCCCGGGCGCAAGCCCGGGGTTTTTCTTGGTACACAAGAATAAGGGAGAGTTCATGACGCGCGTTCTGTTATTAGGCTACGACCCAGAGACTGTGGATTTTTCTGACCCGGCTTTGCCGCCAGGTATGACCGTCGAGAAGGTTCGCGCCGGCATCGCGGTTGCGTTGAACCAGTTCGCGGCACGCGGATGGGAGGGCGACGTTGGTTTCATCCGGCCTGATGAGACCGCTGGGCCCGAAGTGGAGCGTCAATTAGCTTTGAAGAGCTACGATTGCGTGGTCATCGGAGCCGGCGTGCGCCTGCCGCCCCGAGGCCTTGCACTATTCGAGGCCGTCATCAACGCTGTTCATAAGGCAGCCCCAGGCGCGGCGATTGCCTTCAATACACGGCCCGACGATAGCGCGGATGCTGCCGCCCGGTGGTTGTCGGTTGGCAGCCAGTGTCTATAGACTTGAGCGATGGAACTGGCTCAACAGGCCGTCAAACTTTCAGGCAAGTATGCCCTTGGTGTAGGTGAAGCCGGGGAGCGTCGCCTGCGCGCGATTCAGACTGTCATAGGCCCTGCTACGCGGCGCTTCCTGGAGACCGCCGGCCTGCAGCCAGGAATGCGAGTCGCCGATCTGGGATGCGGGATCGGAACCGTGACACGACTGATCGCTGAAATAGTCGGCCCGGACGGACATGCCATCGGCGTGGACTTGAGCACAGCTCAGTTGGATCTGGCGCGTAAGGCAGCCGCATCGGCTCAGCTCGCAAACTGTCAGTTTGTCGAAGCCAGCGCCATCGAGACCGGGTTGCCGGAAGCCTCGTTCGATGCCGTTTACTGCCGCTTACTTCTGATCCATCTTCCCGATCCTCTGCGCGGCCTGGCTGAAATGAAACGGCTTCTTAAGCCTGGGGGACTTCTGGTTTGCGAGGACACCGAAGTAGCCTCCGCCTTCTCTGAGCCCCCTTCGGCCATCGATAGGTCCGGCCAGTTGATGACGCTACTAGGGGATCGGAACGGGACAGACTGGAACCTGGGGCGTCGCCTGTATCAATTGGTATTGGAATCAGGCTTCACCGGAGCGAATCTGAATGTGCATCAGGCGGCCGTTACGCAAGGAGACAACAAACGGATCATGGAGTGGACGGTAGCCGAGACTTCGCCCGCACTCGTTCAGGCCGGGATCATTCCCGCTGAAGAATTGGAGCGCGTTCTTATCGAAATGCAGCATGCCGCCGAAATGGAGAATTTGGTATCTTTTATGCCCCGATTCTTTCAGGTCTGGGCACGCAAACCCTAATCCTGTGCGTTCTAAGTTCCCCGCGGGTGGTTGAACTCCACCGCGCATTTGCATATCATTCCATCCGTGGCCATGGTCGCCGGGGACAACGCAAAAAAAGATGAAATCCACTATTAGTTCATTCGCTGCCGCTCTCACTCTGTTGGCCGTTGGTCTTGCGGTTCATGCGCAGCAACCCGCCTCAGTACCAGGAAAGGGCGCCGCGAAAGCTCCCACAGCGCCGCCGCCGATCAATTGGCCGTCGCCGCCGCTCTCCGATGGACCGATCGTCCTCGACACCGGCATCCAGCATCAGATTCGCCTGACGGTGACCAAAGGGCTTAACCAGCCGTGGAGCATGGCGTTTCTCCCGGACGGCGGAATCTTGATTACCGAGCGGCCGGGACGCCTGCGCATCGTACGTAACGGCGTGCTCGATCCAAAGCCGGTTGCCGGACTTCCGCAGATACAGGCTCAAGGCTTGGCGGGATTGATGGATGTCGTGATGCATCCCCGCTTCAGCGAAAACCAGCTCATCTACTTCACCTATCACAAGCCCGGCGGGATTATTACTCTCGGTCGCGGCAAATGGGACGGCGCGGCGCTCGCCGATTTCCGCGAGGTCTTCTCCGGGATCCCGGATAACAACGCCTCCCGGTTCGTCTTCGGTAAGGATGGAATGGTGTACATGTCGGTCGGCACCGGCGACCCGCCGAACGCGGCGCGTGCTCAGGATCCCAACGATCTGGCCGGCAAGGTGCTTCGCCTGCGAGACGACGGGACCGTTCCTCCCGACAATCCGTTTGTGGGCCGCACAGGGTACAGGCCGGAGATCTATACCTTGGGCCATCGCAATCCTTTGGGCATGGCTGTCGAGCCGGTGAGCGGCGCGATTTGGGAATGCGAAGCCGGACCTAACGGCGGCGACGAGATCAACGTTCTTCAGGCGGGCAAAAACTATGGATGGCCCGTGGTCAGCTTCGGCCGGTTCTATCTCGGGCCGCGCGTGACGGAGACGCCTTGGCAGGAGGGTATGGAGCCCCCGCTGGTCTTCTGGGTGCCCGCGATCACGCCGTCAGGGTTGGCGTTCTATACCGGGGACAAATTCCCCAACTGGAAGAAAAACGTATTCGTGGGCGGTTTAAGGCAGGGTGAAGTTCCACGCTCGGGTCATCTGGAACGAATCGATTTCAATGACAAGTGGGAAGAGCTTCATCGCGAATCCATGCTGCACGAACTCCAGCAGCGCGTCCGCGATGTCCGCCAGAGTCCCGATGGATTCCTATATCTCCTGACCGCGGAAAATGATGGGGCGCTCTTGAAAATGGAACCCGCCCCACCCGCTCCTCGGTAAGCCGTCAGTTCTCCGTCGGCTTGTCCTCGACGTGATCGACGACCAGCACGGGTATCGGACGCTTCTCCATTTCGAGCTTCAGCCCGAGTTGTTTTTGCAGAGCCTCGGGCAAGGTAAGTGAACCGTTGGGATCCGACGCTCCCGAGGTCGCGTTGGGATCGAACCGGGCGCCTGGAAGCAGATTCACACCGCTAAAGTTGACGCTAAAATCCCAGGAACCTTCGATTCCGGTGGCGTCTTTGATCGGAGCGCGCACATATCCCCCCGCCATATTCTGCAGCATCCCCGCGAACTGCGTCATGTTCATGTTCTGGCAGGTGATGAGTCTGTTCAGCATTGGGTTCGTCCCCGCTCCAGACTTGCAGCTGGTTCGATTTTGCGGATCGGCCTTCTGCAATTTCGTTTGCTTGGCCGCCGTCATCGTGTAGGCGCTCACGGGCCGGTCTTCCATGTGCGCCTTCAGCCCGAAACGCTCGGCCAGCAAGCCCCGCAGCATCAGCCGGAGTGTTTCGATATCGATATCCTGAGCATTCACCGGCCCTGCGGTAGCGACCTTCGCAACAACGTCGTAGTGAGCCGAATCCGCGGATTTCGGGATGCCGACAACCATGTCGTCGTTATTACCCAGATCCCAGGCGAGCTGGATCAGTTGTTTCAAAGTGAAGTTCTGAATATCCAGGCGTCCATTTTGCATGCGGCCGTTTTGTCCCGTGGCGTCCGGCGCGCTCGGCTTGACGTTGGCGACCTCAAACTCGGTGGGCGGTGCAGGCGGAATCTTGGTCGTCACTCCCGGCTCGTTGGGCGTCGGTTTTTGATTCACACTGTCCACGATCAGCACCGGCAGCGGAGCTTTTGTCGCCTCCAGCTTCAGTCCTAGCTGCTTGTCCACCGCATCGAAAAGGCTGATGCCGTCGGGGCCGGCTTGCGCCAGCCGGTTTCGCGGCGTCCACTTGAGCTCGAAATCCCACGCTCCGGCGAGTCCCGTCTGGTCTACCACCGGGTCAGCCAGATAGGTTCCGCCGCCGAAGTCGCGCAGGACGCCCGCGAACGTCGCCATGGTCACACCGTGGCATGAGATCACCTGATACGGCACCGTGCCCGGCGCGGGATTCTGCGGCACTCCCTGACACCCCGATGGACCGGAGCCGCCCGCGTCCTTCGTCACTTCCTTAATCTTCGGCTTAGCCTTGCCCGCCGTAAGCGCGAACGCTGGCATCGGCTTTGTGTCCTTGTGGACCACCAGCTTGAAACGGTCTGCCAGCAGATTCTGCAACATCAGGTTGAGGTTCTCCTGCGTCGTTGCCTGTCGCGCTTTTGCGAGCACATCGAACCGGTCCCAATCGAGCCAGCTCGGGCCGCCCAGAATCTTGTCCGACTCCATGTTGTACGCCAGGCCGATCAGATCCACCATGGTCGCGGTGCGAGCTTCGTACCGGCCCCCGCGCAAAATCCCGCCGCGCATGGTTGGATTTGTCGCCGGCGCACTCACGTGAACATCCGCGGAGTCGAATGTCGAGAGAGTGTCCGTGCTCTGGCCGAACGCTGCGCTTGCCAAAAGCGCGATCCATAATCCCCGTTTCATGCTCAATCCTCCCTGGCCAATCGGCATATCCGTGGGGTCATTATATATCGAAGAATCTCGATGGTGGCGGCCTCGCCTATACTGACCTTCGGGGCGGACTCTAGTTTGGAGACGGGCTCTCTGCCTGATCCACCACCAGGATCTCGGCCGGGCCCCGGCGCGACTCAAGCTTCAGCCCGAGCTGTTCCTGGACAGCCGTGAAGATCGAAGGTCCGTCGCCGGTTGGCCGGGGTTCTGCATCGCCCGACGCCTTCCCTAAGTTGGGGTCCGGAGTCCACTCCAGGCGGATGTCGAAGATCCCGTTCATTCCGGTCTTATCCACAACCAGACGACCCAATAAGAAGGAAAGATCCGTAGCCAATTGGGTCACGGTCACTTTGTTGCCGATCATCAGGCTACGATGGGAGATCCGAAAGCCCCCACAGGGATTCGAGGGCGCCGGCGGGTCCGGACAGGTCGCGGTCTCGGCGCTCTTAAGCTTCGATCCACCCCTGGCGACTGTGAGCTCATAGATCGGAAGTTGCCTGGTCTCACGGTGGACGACCACTTTGAAGCGGTCCGCCAGAAGGCTTTGGATCATCTTTCGTTTTTGCTCCGCGGTCACCGCATCGCCATTCGCTGTCGCGATAATGTCGTAACGCGCCGAATTCAGCCAGTTCGGGCCCCCGGTAATTTGAAAAGACTCCAGGTGATACGCCAACTCCAATAAATCGCCTAGCGTGGCTCCCGTGGCAGTAAGCCGCCCACCGGGCAACGCGTTCATGGAGAAGAAGCGGGTTTCTGGAGGACTCGGTTTTATGGAGGCAGCCTCAAATGCCGGCTGCGCCCACAAACATCCCAGTGCCATCGATAGTGCAACATTGCCAAGTATCCGGAGCATAGCGATTGGTTTCCTCAACCGAATGTTTGAGCTTGCACCGGGGCAGCGGGGCAGTCGTCGGGGACCGCGATCCTAAGAACCTACGCTAATGGACGGCGTTGTGAAGAAATAGTTAGCTGCCTGTGTTACGGTCAAACATTGCCTTCTTGACACGATGAGACTCACTCGCCGCGAAGCATTGGTCCTATGCGCTACTCCGCTGCTCGCGCAAGCGCGGCCGAAGGTCGCCATTACGATGGACGATGTCCGGTGGCAAATCATCCCCGAGGATCGGAGACCGCAAGCGGAAGAGCGCCTTTTGAATCACCTGGGGGAGACGCGTGCGTTTCTCTTCGCGATCGGCGAGAGCGTGGACAATCCCCACGGAGCAACCATCCTCAAGAACTGGAGCGCGGCCGGGCATCGCATCGGAAACCACACCTACAGCCATCAACCCTTGTTTGGAAAGATCACGGCTGAGGAATTCGAGGCGGACATCCTGCGCAATGAAGAGGCGCTGCGCGCCTACTCCGGCTTCCGGAAGTTCTTTCGTTTTCCAGCGCTCAAGGAAGGCCGGACCCGCGAGCTGCGCGATCGTTTCCGCTCCTTCCTGGCCAAGCATGGCTACCGCAACGGCGCCGTCACCATCGACGCATCGGACTGGTATTACAACCAGCGTCTACTCGAACGCATAAAGGCTGAGCCGAGCTTCGACGTCACGCGCTACCGGCAGCCCTACCTGGACCACATTTGGGATCGCGCGCAGTTCTACGATCAGCTGTCCCGTGACGTACTGGGACGCAGTGTGCCGCACACGCTCTTGATCCACTACAATCTGCTAAATTCTCTTTTCTTGGGCGATCTGCTGGCCATGTTCCGTTCCAAGGGATGGGCCGTGATCGACGCGGAAGAAGCCTTCTCGGATCCGGTATTCACTCGCCAGCCGGATACCGCGCCCGCCGGGGAAAGCCTAGTCTGGGCCTTGGCGAAAGAAACCGGCAAGTTCGAGAGCCGTCTCCGCTACCCAGGCGAAGACGATGTATACGAAGCGCCGAAGCTCGACCGGCTGGGACTCTAGCGCGCTGACGGATCGCGCTCGATGGTCATCAAGGTGAACGATCCGGGCTGTACCGGCCCTTTGCCCTTACCATTGGCGGGTGCCGGTCCAAATTTCGCTGAGACAACATACACACGATGGTTGGTAGGGTCGAGCCCCATGTTGCGCGAGCCCTGCGGCGTCGCTACGTTTTCGACCACGTGATATTGGTCCGGCGAATCTTGATGAATCACCGTGAGCGTACCGTCGGCATTCGACGCAAAAGCATCGCCGGAAGCAGCGTCAAACCCCGCGCCGTCCACGCCCGTGCCGATCGGAAGCGTCGCCACCACCTTGCCCGCCTGATAGTCGGACACCGCCATCACTCCGCTGCGGCATCCGCTAAACAAACGATGGTGGGCTGTGTCGATGGCCATCGGGACGGGTTGCTTGCACGGAGCAGTGGACCAACGCCGCGCAACGGTCGCGGTCTTGGTGTCGATCTCCACCACCTCGCTGGTATCCGTGAGATTGGCGTACAGCTTGCCATCGCCGGCCGAAACCCCGTTTTCCGGCTTGCCGCCCAGAGGAATGTTGGTGATCAGTGTGCCCGCCCGTGGGTCGATCACTGTCGAGGAATGCGCGTCGCCATTCAGCGTGAAGACGCGATTCGACGGCCCGTCGTAAAGGATAGCGTCGGCGTCTTCGGCAGCCGGGATCCTGCCCAGCACCTTGAACGTCTTCAGGTCGAACATCGCGACGGATTGATCGTTGCCCTGGGTCGCGAATCCGTGGCCGGTGGACTGCGCGACGGCTGTTCCGTGCGCGCCCTGAATGCCCGTCACTTCGCCGATCAGGGTGCCCTTGTCTTCATCGACGACCATGACGCGATTCTGGCGCGCGATGAACAGCCGGTGATTGGGAGGATCGGGGACTACATAATCCCAGCTCCCGTCGCCTCCCAGCGCGTACGTGTGAGTGACACGATACGTCGGAGACTGGGCGAAAATTGCCGCCATGCCGGCTAATACGAGCAGCCAAGCTTTAGTGCGCATGATGCGTCCGGGAAGCGTTACCGCCCTACGACGATAATTTCGAAGCTATCGGGAACCTGCGAGGGATTCTTGCCCTTCTTGCCGTCCTTACCCTCGGCCGGAGGCCCCGATTCGGCGGCCGGCAGATACAGCTTATGCGCCTTTTGATCGGCCGCAATGGTCCGCGCGAAGAGCTGGGTTTGAATCGTGGCCACCGGCTCATACTTGCCCGGCGAGGTCTCGCCGACCATCGTGATGTTGCCGTCGCGGCCGTTCGCGCTAAACGCGTAGCCATCGTCAAACGCAACGCCGTCGGGTCCCGCGCCAATCTCCGGCATCGCCAGAACCTTCCCGGTGGCCGGATTGCTGACCATCATCATCTTGTTGCCGCAAACCGAGTACAGGATGAGCTTCTTGGGGTCCATGGCCAGTCCGCTGGGACCATCGCAGGGCGCGATTGAGTAGCGCTTTGCGACCAGCGCGTTCTTCGCGTCCACCTCGATGATCTCGTTCTTGTCCTCGATGTTGACGTAGATATGGCCCTTGCCATCGATCTGGGCAAATTCCGGTTTGCCGCCTACAGGGATGGATGCGGCGACAACTGCCAAGGTCTTGGCATCGATGGCAGTCGAATCGCTGCTACGTCCGTTGAAGGTGAACACGCGGTGTGACGTGGGCTCGTAAATGATTGAATCAGGATTCTGCCCCGTCTTGATCTTGGTCTTGACCGCCAGCGTCTTGAGATCGAAAACGGTGACGTCATTGTCGCCGCCATCGCTGGTGAATCCGAGCCCCAGATCGTCGGCAATGGCGATCCCATGAACGCCGGTGGTTCCCATGATCGTCCCGACCAGCTTGTCGGTGTTGGTGTCGATCACTTCTGTCTGCCCGCCGTGGGAAACATAAAGGCGGTGATTATTGCTGTCTACGTACGAATAATCCCAGCGGTTTCCGCCGCCGATTTTGATCTTCGTGATTACTTTGTAGGTGGGCGCCGCGGCGAAGCCGGCGGCAGCGGTGAGGATTAGTAGATAGGACGCTTTCATGGGGTTTAACTCCTTTTGCCACTGTTTAGCCTAACTTCGCAAGCTGAAGATTGGCTGAATGAGACGTTTATATCTTAGTGGAGGGTACTCTTGCAGTATCCGCGGCCGCGGCTGGCCGGGCATCCCGGGCCGTAAAACTCACTTCAAACAGCGATCCGACGCCTTCCGTGCTGTGGACCTCGATCGACGCGCCATGCACTCGGGCGATGCTTTTCGCCAGAGACAAACCCAGGCCATGCCCGCCGCCCGTTCGAGCTCCGTCCGCCCGATAGAAACGCTGGAAAATATTGGGCAGATCGGCTTCGCGGATACCAATCCCGAAATCCTGGATGCTCACCGCAACACGGGACTCGGTGCTTTCAACCTTCAGGATCACTTCGCCGCCCGGGCGTGAGAATTTCAGAGCATTGTCCAGCAGCACCAGGAACAAACGGTGCAATGCCGGCCGATTCCCGGCAATGATGGCCGCAGCGCCATGTGACGGGCCATATGCAGTTTCGATGCGAATCTGGCGCATCTCAGCCAAGCTGCGCATTTCATCGCAAACGTCGACGAGTACTTCGCGCAGATCCACGGCCGTGAGAGGCATTTCGGCCGTCGCGGCATCGCTGCGCGCCAGGATGAGCAATTCCTCCACCAGGCGCGTCATTCTCTCGGCCTCTGCGGCCACTTCCTGCAGCGAATCCCGATACGATTCTGGAGTCCTTGCCCGGCGCAGCGCCAGTTCAGCCGTTGTCCGGATCACGGCCAGCGGCGTACGCAGCTCATGCGAGGCGTCCGCGGCGAATTGGGACAGCGTTTTCACGGCGGATTCGAGCCTCGCAAACATCGTATTCAGGACTTCCGTCAGCCGCGCCAGTTCGTCACCCGTCTGGGGCACAGGCAGCCGCTCCGCCAGGTTCTCGATGCTGATGGTCAGAGCCGCCGCGGTAATGTCGTTGACCGGCTTCAACGCGCGCCCGCTTAACCAGGCTCCGCCGATGCATGCAATCGCGATCACCACCGGGATCATGCTCCACAGCAGAAAACGCAATAAATCCAGAGTATGTTGCGCATTTGCGATGGGCGCGGCGATCTCCAGGTCGAAGACCTCCTGGTTGTTCGAGAACTGCCGCCTCAGCGTCCGAACATTTTCCTCGGGTTCCCGCGCGTTGGCCGGATAGTGGAAGACAAAACCTCCCGCGCCGTGCACCGCAACGTAACTGGAAGGGGGAAGTGCCTGGCAGAATTCCTCTAATTCGTCACGCAGCAGGTCGTCCGAGGCATGCGTGGTGGATTCGCTCGCGAAATAGCGCTCAAACCGGCTGGCCCGGCCTTCCAAATCCTGGTCGATCTCGTCCATCAGGCGATGCCGAAGGGACAACCAGATCAGGCCGCTGAACAGGCTCAGTCCGGCCGCCAGAATCACCGCGTACCAGACCGTCAATCGAAAACGCAGGGAGCGCCGGTGCATGCTTCAAGGCTCCCGCATCATGTAGCCGAATCCGCGAACCGTGTGGATGAGCTTGGGCTCGCCGGTATCCACCTTGAGCCGGAGGTGCCGCATGAATACTTCCACGGTATTCTCTTTCACTTCTGTGCCGAACCCCCAGACGGATTCGAGAATCGTGTCGCGGCTTACAGCCCGCCCCAGGTTACGCATCAGCAGTTCCAGAAGCTTGTATTCCCGAGGCGTCAGGCTCAGGGCATCCCCGCTCTTTGTCACCCGATGACGCGCTGGGTCGAGCACCACATCCGCCACCTCCAGACACACTGGCTGGGGGATCGCACCCCGCCGGCTGACGGCGCGCAGCCGGGCCAGCAGGACGTCGATGGAAAAGGGTTTCGTCAGGTAATCGTCGGCCCCGGAATCGAGACCGGTCACGATATCCGCCGCGGCATCGCGGGCGGTAAGCATTAGTACTGGTGTTTGATTGCGCTGCTCGCGCAGCTTCCGGGCGACGGTCAGGCCATCCATTCCGGGGAGTGCGACATCCAGAAGGATCACGTCGAAGGTCGAAGATCGGGCGATATCAAAGCCCTGATGGCCATCCCCCGCGAGGACCACCTGGTGGCCTTCTTCGCTGAGGGTCCGCTCCAGGAGCTCGGCCATCCGGCGCTCGTCCTCGACCACCAGAATCTGCATTCTCCCTGAGCGTACCAGAGAAGCCTGAAAAAAGGCTGAAACGACGGCCAAACGGCGTTATCAGTGTTTTTGAGGTCTTCAGCCATTTTTCAGGATAGGATGGTTCACTTAAAGGACGCCCCCGAGGCCACACCATGAATATTAGATTCCACCGATGGTTCCGCGCGATCAGTTGCGTCGTCACGCTGGCGGGTTCAGCCTATGCACAGGCCCCCGCACCTGCGAATGCGCCGCCGGCGGCCCAATCGGCTCCGCTCACGTTGACGCTGCAGGACGCCCTGGCGCGAGCCCAGATCAACGGGCCGCAGCTTCTTTCGGCTTTGAGCGACGCCAACCAGGCCCGCGAGGACCTCATACAGGCGCGCGCGGCGCAGCGTCCTAGCGTGGGCTTGAAGTCCGACTATCTCGGCACGCAGGGTAACGGGGTCCTACCTAGCGGGCGGTTCGTCACCAACGACGGCGTACACGTCTATCGGGAGTGGGCCGTGGTGCACCAGGACTTCACGGCTGCGTTGACCAGAACGGGCACACAGCGCGCGGCGGCGGCTGAGTCGCTGGCACAAGCGCGAGCCGAAATCGCACGCCGGGGGCTGGCCGTTACGGTCATCAAGGCCTATTACGCGCTGCTCACTGGACAGCGCAAATACGCGACGGCCCAGCAAGCGTTGGATCAGGCGAAACGCTACCTGGACATCACTCAGAGCCTGGAGCGCGGCGGCGAGGTGCCCCACAGCGATACCATTCGTGCCGACTTCCAGTACTCCCAGCAGGAACAGGCTTTCGAGGAAGCCAAGCTCGCGATGGACACCGCCCGCCTGGACCTGGCGGTTCTGCTGTTCCGCGATTTCGATCAGAATTTCACCGTGGTGGACGATCTCACGCTCGCTTCGGCCCTTCCTCCTTTCGCCGACGTCCAGACCATGGCCGAACGCGAGAATCCCGACCTTCGCGCCGCCAACGCCGCCTTACGAGCCGCCGCGCTCGACGTTAAGATCGCCCGTCAGGCTTTTCTGCCCACGCTCACCGCCGATCTGGCGTACGGCATCGAAGCCAACGCCCTCGCCTTACACAGCACTGTGGCGGCTGCGGTGGACAAAGGCCCTTTGCCGAATCTGGGATACTTCGCGACCATTTCCTTGAACGTCCCCGTGTGGGATTGGGGGGCCAGGAGCAGCAAGGTGCGTCAAGCCGAGCTGAAGCGCGATCAGGCCAATGTGGAGCTGACCGCGGCGCAGCGCGTGCTGATCCGAAATCTCCAGGGCTATTATCAGGAAGCGCAAACCGCCCGCGATCAAGTCGACCGGCTTCGCCATTCCATGGATCAGGCCGCCGAGAATCTTCGGCTGAACGGACTGCGGTATCAGGCCGGAGAAGCCACCATCCTGGAGCTGGTGGACGCCCAGACGCTGCTTACCGGCGCGCGCAACGCCTACGATGATGGATTGGTCCGGTACCGTCTGGCTCTCGCCAATCTCCAGACTGTAACGGGGACATTTTAGCGACCACCATGGCACATCAAAATAGAACGAAGTGGCGGAATCCCGCGATGGCCGTATTGCTTGTGGCCGCTGCGCTGTTCACCGGATGCGGTAAGGCCAAAGACAAAGAGGAAGCGGCAGGCGAAACGGAAGCTCCCACCCCCGTCTTAGTGGAAACCGCGGTGCTCGGCGCGATCGACCATGTGGTGACCGCTGACGCGGTTCTCTTTCCCATCAACCAGGCCAACGTGACTCCCAAGATCAGCGCTCCCGTAAGGCGTATGCTGGTCAATCGCGGCGATCACGTTCGCGCCGGACAGGTTCTCGCCGAGCTGGAAAGCAGCGATCTTTCCGCCGCGTTGAACGAAGCTAAATTTCAATACGAACAAGCGCAAGCTTCTTCCGCGACCGTTACCGGCGCGACCGTGGTCGAAGATGAAACCAAGGCGCGAGCCGACGTGCAATCCGCCCAGAGCGCGTTTGACGCCGCCAAGAAGCTGTACGACAGCCGCGTCGCACTCGCCAAGGAAGGCGCTCTGGCGCAGAAGCAAGTGGATGAGACCCGGCTGCAAATGGTCCAGGCGCAGACCCAATTGGAGACCGCGCAGCAGCATCTGAAGTCCCTGAACGGGGTCAGCCGGCAAGAAGCGGTCAAGGGTGCACAGGCGCAGATGAATGCCGCCAAGGCGCATATGGATGCTCTTCAGGTGCAGCTTTCCTATGCCCGGGTTCTCAGCCCCATTAACGGCGTAGTGTCGGACCGCCCGGTCTATGCGGGCGAAATGGCGGCCGCCGGTGCGCCCCTGATTTCGATTGTCGATATATCCCAGGTTCGGGCCGTCGCGAATGTGCCGGTGAAGGAAGCCGAGTCCATTCGCGCGGGCCGTCCGGCTCGTGTTGCGGGGCCGGATGGCGATATGGCAGGCACGGTTACCGTTGTCAGCCCGTCGGCCACGGCGAACGCCACCACAGTCGAGGTGTGGGTGCAAATCGCGAATCCCGGCGAACGGCTCAAGCCCGGCGCGACCGCTCGCGTTTCCATCATCGCGGAAACGATCCAGAACACACTCGTCGTCCCGGCGTCAGCTCTTCTCAATGGTGATGAGGGAAAGCAAAAGGTAATGGTCGTAACCAAGGATTCCGTGGCCCATGAACGTACCGTAGCGGTCGGCGTGCGGCAAGGCGACCGGGTGCAGATTCTCAGCGGCGTTCAAGAGGGTGACCAGGTAGTGACCTCCGGCGGGCTCGGCCTGGAGGACAAAGCCAAGGTCACCATCCAGCAGCCCAAGGCCGAAGATGACGACGATGATGACTCCGGTGGCGACGACGCGAAAGCCGACGATGCGAATGGCAAGAACGCCAAGGCCAAGGATGCGAAGAGTAAGGACGCCAAGGGCCAGAAGGAATGAGCGAACCTAACTCGATCCTTCCAGCCGGCAACGCCTCTGCCGAGCACTGGACCGCGCGCTTTTCGCGCCCCGTCATCTTCGTCATTCTGACACTGATCACCGTCGGCGTCTATCTCGCGTTCACGATTCCCGTGGCCGTTTTTCCCAACACCGATTTCCCGAAGATCGTCGTTGGCATCGATAACGGAGTATCGCCCATCAATCAGATGGAAGTAACCGTCACCCGGCCCATTGAGGAAGCCATGAATTCGGTGCCGGGACTCGAACGCGTCATTTCCACTACCAGCCGCGGGTCGGGCGAAGTCAGCCTGTTCTTCAACTGGAACGTGGATATGTTCCAGACCCTGCAGTACGTGAACGCCGCGCTGGCACGAGTGCAGCCCTCGCTGCCGCCCACCGCCAAGCTCACCGCGAATCGCATGACCTTTGCCGCGCTGATGCCGATCCTGGCGTATAGCCTGACCTCCGACACGATGTCCCAGAGCGATCTCTGGGAGCTTGCCAACTACAGCATCAAGCCGCGCCTCAACCGTGTGAACGGAGTCTCGAGTGTCGTGCTGCAAGGCGGAAACGTCCCGGAGTTTCAGATCGAGCCGGATCCGGCCAAGCTTCTGGAGGCCGGTGTGACGGTCCCCGCGATTCTGGACGCCGTATCGAAAAGCAACATGATCGATTCGCCGGGCTTGATCGAAAATAATCACGAACTCTCGCTGACGCTGGTCAGCGGTCAGGCGCGCGATCCGGCCGAGATCGCGAACATCGTCGTGCGCAACACTCCCGCCGGCGTCCCGATAAGAATCGGCGATATCGCCACCGTGCACTCCTCCGTCATGCCCGTTTATACGATCGTTACGGCTAATGGCAAGCCGGCCGTGCTGTTGAATATCTTCCACCAGGCGGATAGCAACACTGTGGCTGTCGCGGATGCGTCCAACCAGGAATTGGACCAGATCCGGAAGACGCTTCCGGCCGGCGTGAAGGTGCAGGCGTTCTACGATCAATCCACTCTGGTGCGTGATTCGATCAGCAGCGTGCGGGATGCCATCCTGATCGGCTTGGCGCTTGCCGCCATCATCCTGGTCCTGTTCCTGCGCGATTGGGGCAGTTCGTTAGTCGCTGCCCTGGTGATTCCCGCAACCATCGCGATCACCCTTATCGCACTACGCGCCCTGGGACAAACCTTCAATCTGATGACGCTCGGCGGGTTGGCGGCGGCCGTGGGACTGGTGATCGACGACGCCATCGTAGTGGTCGAAAATATCGTCCTCCACCGCGATTCCGGACAGAGCCGGAGCGAAGCGATTCGCAGTGCGCTGCGCGAAATCCGTGTGCCACTCGTCGGATCGACCGTGACTCCGATCGTCGTTTTTCTGCCCTTGATCACGATCACCGGAGTGACGGGTACGTTTTTTCGCGCGCTGGCGGTGACCGTCGGGATGGCGCTGCTTACTTCGCTGGTGCTGGCGTTGACGTGGACGCCCACACTGAGCCATTATCTTTTGCGGCGTCGCAGGTCCGGTCAGCCGGCCGAATCCGCGGATCCACACGGGCATGTTGCGGCGACCGGATTCATGGGACGGATCACGCGTGGTTACGAGCGAGCCCTGCGGTTCGTCCTGGCATATCCTCTTGCGCTGACTGTGGCGTGTGTCGTCCTGATCGTGGCTTCCTTCTTCGGCTATCGGGCGCTCGGTAGCGACCTGCTCCCCGAAATGGATGAAGGTGGGTTCATTCTCGACTACATCATGCCCGCGGGCTCGGCTCTGGCGGATACCAATCGTGTGCTGCTGGGCGTCGAGAAGATTCTCGCGTCGACGCCGGAAGTCGAAAGCACCTCCCGCCGCACCGGGATGCAGTTAGGTCTGGCGGCGGTAACCGAGTCGAATACCGGCGATTTCTCAGTGCGCTTGAAGCGTGACCGGGATCGTGCGATCGACGAAATTATTTCCGAAGTTCGCGAGAAGGTAAACCAGCAGTACCCGCAGCTGGACGTTGAATTCATTCAAGTCCTTCAGGACATGATTGGCGATCTCACCAGTTCGCCTGAACCGATCGAGCTGAAGCTGTTCTCCACCGATCCCAAGATTCTGGAGGAATGGGCTCCCAAAATAGCCGATAGGATCAAGAAGATCAAGGAAGTTGCGGATGTGAAGGACGGCATCGAGAATACCGTCAGTGGATCCGCCATCGTGATGAATGTCGATCCTGTGATCGCCGCCCGGTCGGGCTTTACTCCTCAGGAAATCGAACTGGACGCCAGCGCCATCCTGCAGGGCGAGCCGTCCACCACCCCGGTGGTGGTGAATGACCATGCCTACACCATTCGCGTGCGCTTCCCCGACAATTCGCGCACCTCGCTCGACCAAATCCGGAACACGCTGATCACCAGCAGCTCCACCGGCAAGACCGCGACCCTGGGCTCGCTCGCCAATTTTCAAAACGAAAGTGGCCAGACCGAGATCATCCGCGAGGATCTGCAACGGCGTGTGGCCGTCACGGGCCGTTTTGAGGGCGTCAGCCTGGGCGAGGGCATCAAACTGGTGCAGCAGGCCGTGACGGACCTGCATATTCCGGATTCTATTCGCGTGGTGTACGGCGGCACTTATGAAGAGCAGCAAAAATCCTTCCGCGATCTCCTCGTCGTGCTGGCCCTGGCCGTGGTGCTGGTGTTTACAGTGCTGCTGTTCGAGTTCCGCACGTTCGCGGCTCCCGCGGCGATTCTCGCATCGGCTCTGCTTTCCACTTGCGGCGTGTTCTTCGCACTGCTCATCACCGGGAAGACTTTCAACATATCCTCCTTTATGGGTTTGATTATGGTGATCGGCATCGTCGCTAAAAACGGCATCCTTCTGCTCGACGCCGATCAACGCTTTCGGGCTGAAGGATCCTCCCCACGCGAGGCCATGATTCTGGCTGGAGAGCGCCGGCTGCGCCCGATCTTGATGACGGCGCTCGCTACCATCGCGGGGATGATTCCGTTGTCGCTCGCGCTGGGCGCGGGCTCGCAGATGCTGCAGCCGCTGGCGATCGCTGTCATTGGCGGCCTGGTAGCGTCGATGGTTTTGTCGCTGATCGTTACGCCCGCTGTTCACTACTACCTGAGTGGGGAGCGCGACCCGCAGCGCTGATCGGCGCGGTTGTTTTGGTCGCTCCGCCGCCTACCTATCTCAGACGTTTCCCTTAACTGCGGCGAATATTCATACTGATCGTTTCAGCGCAGCGAGCAAGTTGTACTAAGACAAAAATGTAACCTCTGGTGGATTCATCTATGCGCCCGTACTTGGTACTTTCAAATTCAGCGGCCCTGCAGCCCTTAAACTTAAATCACCCCAGGAGAATGGTCGATGAAATACTTACTTTTGAAGTTGCGAGTACTGAAAGACACCCGTGGTCAGGATCTCATTGAATATGCCTTGATGGCTGGCTTCGTTGCCGTCGCTGCCGGTGCAATTATGCCAAACGTGGCCACCAGCATCAGTCAGATCTTCTCACAGGTCGCCTCGGTTCTCAGTAGCGCCAACGCTAGCTAATCCGTGAGAGCGGTCGGAGGCCTGTCGGTATAATTGGAGGCTGATCGGAGAAGCCTCCAATTTGCCTTCTGATGATGTTCGAGCTCGTCTAGCGGAAATTGCCCGTAACCTGGGAATTGGCAAGATCCAACGCCACATTTTCCTGTGTGCTGAGCAGACCAAGCCCAAGTGCGCCCCGCCCGAAGTCACAGGTCCCGCCTGGGATTACCTCAAGAAACGACTCACCGAAACTAAGTTAACGAGCGCGGATGGCTGCGTCTACCGGACCAAGGCTAACTGCCTGCGGATCTGCGAGCACGGACCCATCGCCGTGGTCTATCCCGACGGCGTTTGGTATCACTCGGCCACTCCGGAAGTCCTCGAACGCATCCTCCAGGAACACCTCATCGGCGGTAAACCGGTCGAGGAATTCGTCTTCGCTGTGAACCCCCTTCCACCTGCTCCAAATGATCCGCTACCCTTGCTAAAGGAGCCGACCAAGTGAGATCGAAACCACCTTCCAAGAGCGCCCATTCCGAGTTTTCCCGCCGCGATTTCATAGCCACCAGCCTGGCGGTTCCCGCAGGGCTCGCCGGTCTGATGGCCAGTCCCGAAGCAGTCGCCGCAACCACGGGTGGGCCCGCTCTCGAGATCGCGGAGTGGAGCTTCTTCTGGGTGGGTGTTGAACGCGCGATGCTTCCCGCCGCGGCGAACGCCAAGGGTGAGCCGAGCCCCATCGTCAACGGCAAGCAGATGTACGTCGAGTACCAGATTCCCGCCAAGGTCAGGCATCCTTACCCGATCGTGCTGGTGCACGGCGGCGGGGGCCAGGGTCTGGATTGGATGGGCACTCCCGACGGCCGTCGCGGCTGGGCGACCATCCTGCTTGAGGAAGGCTACAAAGTTTACGTCGTCGATCGGCCCGGTCACGGCCGCTCTCCATATCATCCAGATCTTCACGGCGGCTGGCCGGGCGCGCAAACTCTCGAATCCATCTCGAACTTGTTTACTCCCCAAAGAGCCAAGCTTCCCCCCGGCGGACGCGGATTCGGTAATTCCCCGAACGCCAAACTGCACAATCAGTGGCCGGGAACGGGTGAGGGTGGCGTAGGCACGCCTGAGCTGGCCCAGCTGGTCGCCTCGCAAGGCGGATCGTTTGGCAACGGCATGGGGCTGATCAAGGATTCCCAGGTCAGCGTCTGGCAGAAGAACGGCGCGGAAATGCTGGATAAAATCGGTCCCGCCATCATCATGACTCACTCGGCCGGCGGGCCCTTCGGTTTCTACGTTCTCGAAGCCCGGCCCAAGCTCGTCAAGGGAATCGTGGTGGTCGAAGGCGCGCAGGGATCCGCTGTGTTCGGACCGAATCGTTGGGGCTTGATCAACCTGCCCGTGGAGCTCGATCCGCCCGTGTCGGATCCAACGCAAGTCAAGATGAAGCAAGTCCAGCCTGCCGAAGCCGACGCCAAACTGGGCATCGGTCCCTACAATGTTCAGGAAGAGCCGGCGCACAAGCTCAAGAATTGGCGGGATTGCGCGATTTGCATCTACACCTCCGAAGCGTCTTTCATCACTCCCAATCCCGGCGCCGTCGCTTTCCTGAAGCAGGCGGGAGTCCGCGCCGAAGAAATCCGGCTGTCCGACATCGGTATCCATGGCAACGGCCACTTGATGATGGGCGAAAAGAACAACCGCGAGACGTTGAAGCCCATCCTTACTTGGCTCGATAAGAACGTCAACCACCTTGCTCCGCTGCCGAAAACCGCGTCCAATAAACGGAGTGAGGATTCCACCGCAATGAAGCTCGCCGACCAGGGATATTTTTGGGTCGGCATGGAAGAGAAGAAGATTCCTGCAGGCACGATTCTCGTTGGGCAGACGTTCGTTCAATACCTCAAGCCGCAGCAGAAGCGGCATCGCTTCCCGATCGTGCTGATCCACGGCGGCGCGGGGCAGGGCACGCACTATATGGGTATCGGCGGCAACGCCGGTTGGGCGCATTACTTCGTGCAGGCGGGCTATGACACTTACATCATGGATCGCGTGGGCCACGGCAGAGCTATTTATCATCCCGACGCGCTCGGTCCCATCGGCCCTGTATTTAACTACGCCAGCATCACCGTCGATTTCAAGCGCGCAGTGGTCGAGCCCAATCGCCGTTGGGTGGGAACCGGCGATGTTGGCGATCCTCTCATCGATCAATTCCAGGCCGGGCAGAATTCGACGCCCACCGACAACGCTCTGGCGCAGAAGCTATGGGCGCGCGCCGGCGGCGAGCTTCTCGATAAAATTGGGCCCGCGATTGTGATGGTCCACTCCGCGGGCGGGCCGTCCAGTTGGCTGATCGCCAACGAGCGTCCCGGCATGGTGAAAGCGATCCTGAACGTCGAGGGCGCCAGTCCCATGTTGCCTGGTGCCTGGCCCCTGACGGCGATTCCCTTGGCCTACGATCCTCCGGTAACGGACCCGTCGCAGTTCGTCATGAAGGATGGGCTTCAAGCCGAGGGGTCGGTGAAGAAGCTCAAGAACCTGCAAGGCATCCCAATCGCCTACATCGTGGCGGAACGCTCCACGCGCCGCGCCGAACCTGTTGTCGCCTTCCTCAAGCAAGCCGGCTGCGACGCCGAAGCTCTGAACCTGAAGGACAAGGGAATCTTCGGAAACGGCCACTTCATGATGCTTGAGAGCAATCGGAAGGTGGTGTTCGAGGCAATCCGTGGCTGGCTGGAAACCAAGGTCCCGCCCAAGGCGTAGGTTCAATCCTACCGAGCCGCGACAGTAATGGAGCGGTGCGAGCTCAGACACCACCGAACCGTGCGCGATAGCGAGCGGCCAGCGGGCTTGTGGCGCACGCACTCTTGCGTGCCGCGTCGCCACTCATGGCGACGCTACCGGTCAGCGATTCGTCAACCCCGGCAACCCTGACACTGGACCCACGTAGGCCAGCAGCCGCCCCGCGGTGATGGCACCGATCCAGCAAACCAGCGAGAGCCATGCCAGACCCTTGGCCGTGCCCGAAACTGGCGCACTATCAAGCTGCGGATCCGCGAACACCTTCTTCCGCATGATCCTCAGGATAACGATGCCGGAGAACACGAACACCATCTTGATGCCGAAGTCCGGATTCGTGCCCTTCGTCGTGGCATCTCCCATCAGCAGGCAGGTGCCGGTCACCGCGTTGAGCGCGAATCCCCACCACATCCAGGGAAACAACTTCTCCATCGGCTTGATCGGAATCTTCGGCGAAAAGCCCAGAAGCCGCAGCGCAATGACGAAGGCGAAACCGGCCACCAAGGCCATCCCGATGCCGTGCAGGAACAAAATCGTGGAATAAGGGCCCTGCAGCATCCACATGCTGAACGGCAACTGCTCGATCTTAGAAAGAAACTCCGTGTACAAGTTAGTCCCTTTCCCCGTCGGCGCTTTTATCGATCAGATAGCCCACGATCCCCAGCGCGGCAACCGCGCCGATTACGATACTCACCACCATCACAGGTAGAAGCATTAGAACGCTTTCCCTAGGAACGGCAACATCCGCCCGCAGAAGATTACGCCGATAACCAGCACGAATGCCGAGGCCGCGACGAACTTGGCCATGGGCGGCGCGTTATCGCCTGCTCCCACTTCCCAGGGTTCATCGAAAATCGTGAAGTACAGCACGTTGAGTCCGGCCAGCATCATCAAGACCAGCTTCCACTGGAAAACCAAGTTCGTCGTGTATTGGTCGTAAGCTGCCACAAAGAAGAACATGCCCGTGATCATGTTGATGCCGAATCCCAGGACTCCCCATGGCAGCAGCCGGTGCAGGGCGTGGAAGGAAATACCTTTCATCAGCCCCAGCATTCGCAGATCCACGAACGAAGCGATCCCGAACAACAGGCACAGCCCGATGAAATGCAGTGTTTCGCAGGTCGCCCATACCCACGTCTTGGCGATTACGAACGTTCCTACCGCGCGCCCCAGCGGTACTTGCCCTTCGATCTGAGCCGCTTCGGCCTTCAGCGCTTCCCGAATTTCCGGATGCCGGATCTCGCCGCCGATGTTGGCGGCTTGCGACATTAGTCCGAACGTCGCCACCGAAAACAGTGCGACCGCGGCCAGCACGGCGTTTGGAAAATGTCCGGCGCGGCGGGACTTCCACAGGCCGAGCCAAGCGAACGCCCCGGTGAATTCCATGAACACCAGCGCCAGTAGCGCCGCCCCCTCGTGTTTCTCGATCAAGGCTTTCGACACGCCGGGATCGGTACAGGGAGCCTTGGGCTGGCCTTTGCAGATCACTTCCTGCGCGGCGTTTCCGCTCATGTAAGTCGGAAGCGCCAGCAGCGCGATCCCCAGGAACACGACCAGACTGGCGCGCTTCAGATCATCGCTTTTCCCGGCTAGACCGAGCAGGAATAAGCCGATCCCGATGATCATGCCTACCGTCGGGAAATGATTCAGTAAAAGATGGATGTGGGCAAGGTTCATACGTGACTCTAAAAACGCACCTCAGTATCGCCTAGTGATTTTCGCGCCTGTCTTGTTCTGAACTATCGTGCCGTGCAGACCGACGGGCTCCACTTGGATCCATCCGGTTCTTTCTTGAAATGGGTGCTGGTCAGGAACTGCTGCGTCAGGTTCGCCGGATCGTCCACGATGGTGCTGACAATCAGCAACGTCTCGCCGTCCGGTTCCGTAACTTTATCGAAATTCTCCGTCAGCACGGTGTTCGCGCTGTACGGCACGCCGTTCTTGCGCAGATATCCCGGCTTCATGCGCGTGGTCACGATATGCAGTGAACCCGGCCGCACCGGCTGGGGTCCGGCTTTTGCGACTTCTGGACCGCCTGTCAGTCCAGCGCCGCCACCCGGCAGACCGAACACGCCTCGACCGCCCCGGCCCAATCCTTCCCAGGACGCGACCGAGTAGCCCTGATATCCTGCATCGCCCGAAGCCGGAGGAGTCCCGCCGAAGTGCAGCAGCCGGGTCTGAGTGCCCGCGTCGAAATCGATCTTGAGAGTGTTATCGTCCTGCCAGTCGATGTGCATCCGTCCGGGAACGCGCACAATCGCGGCCGCACCGTAGGATTTGCACTGCTCGCCCGCGGCTATATCCTTGTCAGGGTCCCACGCCGCTGCCGCCTGCTTACCCTGGTTGTTCAGCGGCACGCTAGCCGTGTCGCCCTTGGCAGGAGTCACCATGCGATACAGCCAGTCTTCCGTCACCAGCGAAACCCAGTAGCCGGTAATGTCGATGGGAGCCGCCGCGCGAGGAGCTACCGGTGCAGCCGGTGCGCCACCGCCTCGGCCACCGCCGCCACCACCGCCACCTTTACCCTGGCCTCCGCCGCCACCGCCGCCCTGCGCGAAGATATATACGGGTATCGTGAGGGAGAGTACTAACGCCATCACCGACAGCCATGGTCTCGTGTGTGTTGTCTGGGTCATTCTCCCGCCTCTTACTTTTGCGACGCTGTTATCAACTTAGTTGAACGTCTGGTTCCCGACCGGCCAGGTCCATCCGTCCGACGGCCTGGTGATGCTGCGCATGCGCAGCCGATAGTCGTCGGCGTTGCGTCCGGGACTTCCGACGACCTTCACCTTGTCGCCGACCTTCAGCGATCCGGTACGTACGCCCTGCTGCGCCAGCTGTCCGGCAGCGCCCCACTCGATCGACCAGCGAATCGGCTCACCGGTCTTGGGATCTTTTTTCGTGGCGTCCTCCACGTGCACAAATGAATGTGGGTTCCGCACCAGGAACGCCACCAGAGTGCCTTCCACCGTGATCGGCTGGGCGTCTTCCAGGTAGGTTCCCGCAAAGGAATGGTGTGCCGACATGGGCGTCGCGACAAACATGAGACCAGCCGCCGCTGCGATGATCGCCAACTTCGTTTTCATCAAGATAACCCCCTCCACTTTCAATTTCACTTCTTAGGTGTCAGGCTCCTAAATACCGCCTCTACAAACATATCCGTCGATCCGGGACCCGAGGCCGCGGCCCACCGTCCATCGTATTCGAAAGTCGGTTTCGCTTCCTTCACCTGGGCCAGCGTCTTGCCCTGTTTCATCAGGTTCTGCACGCGATCCCGGATGATGGTCACCATGTCGCGATATTCCAGCACGTCGTGCTCGTCCGTCAGCCGCCCGTGGCCGGGGATCACGTAGGTCCCACCTTCCTGCTCGTGCTTGGGGATGGTAATGTCCAGCACCACGTTCAGCGCCTTGATCACGCCGTTGATGCTTCCGCCTTTGTCCACGTTGATCACCGGATAGCTGTTCATGTTGAAGATGTCGCCGGTGGCGATCACATCGGAGCGGCGGAAGAAAACCATACTGTCGCCGTTGGTGTGGGCCGCCGGTTCAAACATCACGATCACCGGCTCCTCATTGAAGAAGATCTCTTTCTGTCCCTGGAAAAAGGTCGTTGTGGGCAGCTTGTCGGCGTTCGTATCGGCCTTACCCTCGCCGCCCTCGCTCATCGCGCGCAGGACATTCTCATGCGCCACGATCGTGGCTCCGTTGTCGAGCGCCACCGCGCCCAGGTTCCCGCCGATCACAGGCGCTCCCGCCCGCGAGATCTTCGCGTTGCCGTCGGTGTGATCCATGTCGGCGCTGGTGTTGACGACGTAGCGTATCGGCTTGCTGGTCAGCTTCCGG
>Ga0207687_10000330_pt1 | contig 32067 bp, 23 predicted proteins | sample KBSM54metaG_FD_184399 | JGI IMG/M metagenome (GOLD analysis project Ga0207687, IMG submission 184399) | Miscanthus rhizosphere microbial communities from Kellogg Biological Station, Michigan, USA - KBS M5-4 metaG (SPAdes) (version 2) | ecosystem: Host-associated > Plants > Roots > Rhizosphere >...
CCTTCGGCGAGGTGCAAGCCTGCCAGGCGGCCGGTTCGGCCGAGTCACGGCGGCATTCGAAGGAGGCCACGCCTGAGCCTGATCCATCGTTCCCTGAGAAGGTGAATTCGGCTTTTGCCGAGGCGCTTATCGCGGATGGATTAGCGGTGATCTGCGTGTCCGGCGCCGTCGTGTCCACGGTCCAGTTGAAGGTGGCGGGCGAGCCGTCCGTGTTGCCGGCCACGTCGATCGCCCGCACTTCGAATTTGTGGGAGCCGTCGGCGAGGGCGGCGTATTCCTTCGGCGAGGCGCAGGGCTGCCAAGCGGCCGCTTCCACGGAGTCGCGGCGGCACTGAAATGAGGCAACGCCGGAGCCACCACTATCGGAACCTGAGAATTCGAATTTGGCCGTGGCCGAGGCAGTCAAGGCCGAGGGGTTGGCCGTGATCTGGGTATCGGGCGCCGTGGTGTCGACAGTCCAGTTGAAGCTCGCCGGCGATGCGTCGGCGTTGCCTGCTTTGTCTATCGCCCGCACTTCGAATTTGTGGGCGCCGTCGCTCAGCGCGGCGTATTCCTTCGGCGAGGCGCAGGCCACCCAGGCGCCCGGTTCGGCCGAATCGATGCGGCACTGGAATGAGGCGATTCCGGAGCCAGGAGTGTCGGAGCCTGAGAATTCGAATTTGGCGTTCGCCGAAGCGCTTATCGCGGATGGATTAGCGGTGATCTGCGTGTCCGGCGCCGTTGTGTCCACGGTCCAGCTGAAGCTCGCGGGCGAGCTATCGGTGTTGCCGGCTTTGTCGATCGCCCGGACTTCGAATTTGTGGGCGCCATCACTCAGCGCGGTGTATTCCTTCGGCGAAGTGCAGGCCTGCCAGGCGTTGGCTTCGGTGGAGTCGATGCGGCACTGGAAGGAGGCGACGCCCGAGCCCGAGCCGTCGCTGCCGGAGAAGGTGAATTCGGCTTTGGCGGAGGCACTGAGCGCCGAGGGGTTGACCGTGATCTGGGTGTCGGGCGCCGTCGTGTCGACGGTCCAGCTGAAGGTTGCGGGCGAGGCATCGGCGTTGCCTGCTTTGTCTATCGCCCGCACTTCGAATTTGTGGGCGCCGTCGGCCAGTCCTTCGTAGGTCTTGGGAGAGCCGCACGCCTGCCAGGAAGCTGCTTCGGCCGAATCGATGCGGCACTGGTAGGAGGCGACGCCCGAACCCGAGCCGTCGCTGCCGGAGAAGGTGAATTCGGCTTTGGCGGAGGCACTGAGCGCCGATGGTTTGGTGTCGATCTGGCTCTGCGGAGCTGTCGTATCCACAGTCCAGTTGAAGCTCGCCGGCGATGCGTCGGCGTTGCCTGCTTTGTCTATCGCCCGCACTTCGAATTTGTGGGCGCCGTCGAGGAGCGCGGCGTATTCCTTCGGCGAGGCGCAGGCCACCCAGGCGCCCGGTTCGGCCGAATCGATGCGGCACTGGAATGAGGCGATTCCGGAGCCAGCTGTGTCTGAGCCGGAGAAAGTGAATTTGGCCGCGACATTGGTGGTCAGAGCCTGGGGCGTGGCTTCGATCTGCGTGTCTGGCTGGGTGGTGTCGACGGTCCAGGTGAAGGTCGCTGGCGAGACGTCGGTGTTGCCCGCTTTGTCGACCCCACGGACTTCGAATTTGTGGGCGCCGTCGCTCAGCGCCGCGTATTCCTTCGGCGAGGTGCAAGCCTGCCAGGCGGCCGGTTCGGCCGAGTCACGGCGGCATTCGAAGGAGGCCACGCCTGAGCCTGATCCATCGTTCCCTGAGAAGGTGAATTCGGCTTTTGCCGAGGCGCTCAGTGCCGTCGGATTGGAGTCGATCTGGGTCTGCGGCGCGATGGTGTCGATCGTCCAGGCGTACGACGACGGCGACGGGGTCACGTTGCCAGCCTGGTCCACCGCCCGAAGTTCGAATTTGTGCGCGCCCTCGGCAAGGGCGTTATAGGACTTGGTCGAGGTGCAGGGTTCCCAGTCGGTCGAGAGGGCCGAGTCCCGGCGGCATTCGAAGCCGGTGATGCCGGAGCCGCCAGAGTCAGAGCCAGTAAAGGCGAGGGTAGCGTTGGCCGAGCTCGAGAGCGACGCCGGACCCGATTCGATCTGCACCTGCGGCGCAACCGTGTCCACGGTCCAGCTGAAGCTCGCGGGCGATGGGTCCGCGTTGCCGGCTATATCGACGGCCCGCGCCTCGAATTTGTGGGCGCCGTCAGAGAGCGCCGCGTATTCCTTCGGCGAGGCACAGGCCTGCCAGGCGCTTGGTTCCGTGGAGTCGCGACGGCATTCGAAAGAGGCCACGCCTGAGCCGGAGCCGTCGCTGCCGGAGAAGCTGAATTTGGCGTTTGTCGCCGCGGTCACGGCGGCCGGGTTGGTCAGGATCTGGGTGTCGGGCGCTGTCGTGTCGACGGTCCAGTTGAAGCTGGCCGGCGATGCGTCGACGTTGCCCGCCTGGTCCTTGGCCCGCACTTCGAATTTGTGGGCGCCGTCGGCGAGCGCGTTGTATTCCTTCGGCGAGGCGCAGGCCCCCCAGGCACTCGCTTCCGTGGAGTCGCGGCGGCATTCGAAGGAGGCGATGCCCGAGCCGCCGGGGTCTTCGCCCGAGAATTCGAATTTGGCGTTCCCCGTTTTTGCCAGCGCCGACGGCTGCAGCGTCAGCGCCGTCTGCGGCGCGGCGGAGTCCTCGACGTAGGCGATGCTCGCCGAGCAGGCGGATGGTTTCGACGCGGAGGAGCTTGCCGTTGCCGTGAAGGAGTTACTCGAGTTGTCGGCGACGGAGACCGTCACCCCCGCTTCGAGTTCCGCCGCCGAAACGGTGGCGATAGCCGCGCCGGAGCAGGCGCCGCCGCTGTAGATGCGCACGGTCGAGCCGGCGAGCGCCGAGCCGACCACTTTTGGCGAGTTCTGGTTTGCCGGCGAGGCGGGCACGGTGGCGGTCAGCGTCGGTGCAGTAGGCGGAGTGAGGAGGCTCAGTGGCGAGAACAGCGTGGTCGGCTCGGTCCTCGAGTTGCCCCCGGAATCAGCCGAGGTCACGCGGAAGTAGTAGGTGGTATTCGGGCTCAGCCCGGTCAACTGAATGCTGTGGGAGGTGACCAGCGAGGCGCTGGTTTTGCTCAGGCTGAGCGTGCCCGAGCTGGTCCCGTATTCGACCTTCGAGTCGGATGAGGTGTCGGTTGCCCAGGTGACGGTGGCGGTGCCGTCGTTTTCGGCACTCGCCTGCACGTTGGTGATCACCGGCGGCGCTTTTTCGTCTTTGTAGACGACGTCGGCCAGGTAGTTGGTCGAGCGGAACGATTCCGGAGTCCCGCCGGAGAAGAGGTCACCCGAGGGGCCGTAGTTGAAGACGCCGTTGTGGCCATCCACGCCGTCGGCGAGCGCATGCAGAGGTGAGCTGTCGGTGCCGACGAGGGCGAAATAGTCGTTGATCGCCGCGTAGCCGCCGTTGGGCGCGAAGTAGGAGGCGACGTATGTCGTGTTCGCCGAGATCGCCACCGGACTCGCCAGGTTCACCTGCTGCCAGCCCGATGCGGTTTCGTTCGTGAATGCCGCTTCGGCGAGCTGGGTCCCGTTCGCGGTCCAGAGATGTCCAATGTGGGTCCCGGTGGAGCCAGCAGGCTTGTAGTAGCGCAGCCCGGTGATGAAACCGGGCGCGTCGGCGCGGAACTTGACGCCGAGTTCGATTTCGCTCGTGTCCGATTCGCCCGGCGCGGTGAGGGAGTTGTCCCAGATCGAGCAGGGGCAGGTGTGGGCGACAATTTCGACTTTGTTCTGGTCGCCTGGTTTCTCCAGGTTGGCGCTGTCGTCGACCGCTCGCGCCATCACCGACGCCGCGCCCGCTTTGCCGGGCGTCCATTTGTATTTCCACGTTTCGCGCCCTTCGGCCGCGTGCCAGCTGGCGCCGCCGTCGGTCGAGACTTCGACAGCCGCAATCTGGCCTTTTGCGTCGGCCGAGGTGCCCGTGATCGTGATCGGCGAACCGCTTTCGAGGTGGGCGCCTTCCGCCGGGCTCGTGATCGTCGTCACCGGCGGCGTCGTGTCAGTCGATTGAGTCGTCGCCACCAGGTCACCCTGCAGCGTTCCAGCTGATGCTCCCATGTCTGCGAACAGATTCACCGTCGCCTGCTGCATGTCGGGGTCGGCTTCGCGCGGGAAGGCGCCGCGATCGTGTTCGGCATCCAGGCCCCATGACCACTGGACCGTGCCGGCGCCGAAGACGAGTGCCCCGCTCCCTGTCCGGTAGAGGGTGAGGTGGTGCGTGGCCATGGCCGGCAGGTAGTTGGAGCCGTAGTCGACGAGGTGGTCGGGAACTTCGAGGGTCGTTGAGGAGAGGTCGATCAGCCCCGCGGGCCGAGAGCTGTTGGGAATGTCTTCGTCCCACTCGTAGCCCAGGGTTTCGGTCCCGAGCGTTGCGGTTTTCCCGGGCGCCAGCGAGGCAACGCTGGTATTCCGCCAGAGCCGCATTTTCGAGTATTCGGCCGGGACTTCGATCGACGAGGTGCCTGAGTTAACCATGAACATCTGGCCGCTGAGGGCGTTCTCCGGTTTGCCGCCGTCCGCCGGGGGGCTGAAGCGCGGATCTCGCCAGGTGCCCGTCCAGGTCGTGGATTTCGGGTCGATCTTGGCGTTGGCGTGGGTCTCCTTGTAACAGACGAGGGTGCGGTGGTCAGTGTTGGAGCCGTCGATGCTGTTTTCCCAGCGCGTCTTCCAGAAGATCTCGTTGCCGCTGAAGAAGGCGAGGCTGACACCGGCTTCGCGTGCGGCTTCGACGCTCGCCCGCTGCTGCCCCGACCAGTACTCGTCGTGCCCGACCGAGAGGTAGGCCTTGTGCTCGAGGATCTCGCTGCCGCGGCGGTCCGCGTCGACCCCGGTGAAGTAGCTCACGTCGTAGCCATTGCGCTCGAGCCAGCGCACCATCGGGTATTCGGCGGAGAAGGGAGAGTCTTCCGGCGTCGTGCCGCGAGTCTGCAACGGACGGTTGTAGCTGACCTTGTAGGCCCGTTCGGGGTTGCTCCCCGGCCCGCCCGTGTAGAGGCTGTGCCCGCCGTAGCGGTTGTATGCCTCCCATGTCGTGTCGGCGGTCTGGAAGAGCAGCTTCGAGTGGCCTTCGTCGTTGCGCACGATGAAGATGATCTGACTGCCTTCCGAGGTTTTGTCGGTGCGGACGAGGTGCGCGAAGTAGATGCCCGAGACCGCGTTGGAGGGCACGTTCCAGAAGGCCGATTCGGCCCAGTTGCCGCAATCGACCAGGCCGGTGGACGATTCGGTTTTGCAGCTCGGCTGGAACTGCGGAAGTTTCACTGAGGGATTGACGGTGGCGATCTTGCGTGCGCCGAGACCGCCGTAGTAGCCCATCCGGTAGATGTCGAGGTGGTAGGCGTTGGAGCTCGTGTCGATCTTGAAGTGGACCGTCTGGCCACGGTTGACGCTGATGTCCGTGGTGAAGCCCTGGATGCTCGGGTCGCCGTCCCCTTCGACGTCCCATTCGCTCGGCGGATCCCCTTCCTTGGAGTTCTCGCAGACGATTTCGTTCGAGGGCGGTTCGCAGGGCCCCGCTGCCGACGCCGTGCCGGCGAGCAGCCACAGGCCACCGAGGAGCAGCAGGGCTAGCGTGACTATGGCTTGAGGGAACTTGGTCACCTAGAGGAGCAACGCGCCTCGTGGCGATGATTTTTTACGCTCGCCTTGGAAACTAGAGACTAACCCTCAACTTGACGCTGAGAGTTAGTTGGTCGGCGTCAATGCGACGGGCGAGCTGGCGTCGCGGACAACCAGACGCGGAGCACCGGTGCCGTCGGCGGCAACGGTGTAGATATCGAAGCCGTCGGAGTAGACCAACGCGTCGTCGTTGAGCCACTCGACCTGTTCTTCGATCTGCCGATGCTCGGCGAGCGGCCGCAGCTTCATCGTCGCGAGATCGAGAACCGCGAGCCGCCAGCGGCCCCCACCCACGCGCGCCTTACAGGCGAGCCGGTGTCCGTCCGGCGACAGCGATGGCAGTTCGATCCCTTCCCGCAGGACCCGCATCGTGCGCCCCTCGATGCTGCCTTCGACCAGATAGGAACGGCCGGCGGACCGCATGGTCGCGTAGAAGCGATCGGACCCCTTGGCGAAGGTGACGCTCTCAAAGCGGGGCTCGGCCGGCTCGAATGCGCGGCCCTCCTTGGTCAAGCGGAAGCTCGCCAGGTCGGCCACCTCCCGCCCGCTGCGCATGTCGACGATGTCGGTTTCGCTGGCGACGCCGTCGACCTCGTCGTCGGGCTCGACGTTGGCGTTGGCGACGGAGGTCAGCGCCCCCAGGCGACCGTCGCTCGAGACCCGGGCCTGCAGCGGCATCCCAGCGAGCGTCGCGCGTGACAGCGGTTGCAGGCCGGAGTCGAAGATCGTCGTCTCGCCTTCCCGGCCGCGTTCGGCGATCGTCATGCAGAGACCCTTGCCGCCGGCGAAATCGACGCGCTCGCAGCTGAGCGGCGGCCCGCTGATCTGCTGTTGCCGCCCGGCCTTGACGACGAAGACGCGGCCGTTGGCAAACGGGTCATCGCGGTTGACCGTTCGCGCCATCACCTGGGCGCCGACCAGGCTCGTCCCGTCCTCGCCGGCGTCGGTGCTTGCGCTGGAAGAGGAGAGGATCAGATAGAGGGCGGCCCCGAGCAGGCCGAGAGAGCCGAGGGCGATCGCGCCGCGCCTGGTCATCCGTGTACCCCGGCGGGCGGGCGGTCGAGGACGATGCCCGGCTCCGACGGGATTCGACGCCGGCCCACCGCATGCTCATATGCCGCGAGCAACCGCTCGGCCGAGCGCTCCCAGCAGAGCTCGACGACGCGCTCGCGACCGCTACGCCCCATCTGCTCCCGCCGCTCGGGATCCTCGAGCAGCTCGTCGATGCAGCGCGCCAGCGCCGCCGGCTCGGCCCTCGCGGCGTAGGCCGCGGCCGGCCCGGCCGAGACCCGGGTCTCCGGCAGGTCGTAGGCGGCTATCGCCCGACCCATCGCCATGTACTCGGGCACCTTGATCATCGTCGAGACGTCGTTGAGCGGGCTGGGCGGGTCGGGCTCGAGGCAGACATCGGCGCTGGAGAGGATGCGGCGGATGTCGTCGTCGCCACGCCAACCGGCGAACTCAACCGACCCGGCCAGCCCCAGCTCGGCGCTGAGCGCTTCCATCTCGGCCCGCACCTCGCCGTCGCCGACGAGGATCGCGTGCCAGTCCTGCTCCCGCAGCTCACGCAGCGCGGCGAGGGCGAGCAGGGCCTGGTCGATCCCGTCCTGGCGCCCCATCACGCCGACATAGGCGAGCAGGTGGCGCCGGCCGCGGCGCAGGGCGGGATCGGGCGCGACCGGGCGGAAGCGCTCCAGGTCCGGCCCGTTGCGGACGACGAAGACCTTGGAGGGATCGACCCCGGCGCGCTCGATCGCGATCCGGCGGTAGGACTCATTGGTCGAGATCACGGCGTCGGCGGAGCGCATCGCCCGCCGCTCGATCGCGAGCAGCGCCCTGTAGGCGGGGCCGCCGCGGCCGAAGCGGGTGCGAAACAGCTCCGGCGTGAGGTCATGGTGATCGAAGATCAGGCGCGCGCCCCGCGCCCGTGCCTGCCTCGCGGCAAGCAGCAGGAAGTCGGGCGGGTTGGCGGCGTGGACGACGTCGAAGGGGCGCTGGCGCTGCAGCTCGACCAGCAGGGCGCGAATCCGCCACACGGCCTGGCCGTACTCGCGCAGGTAGTCGAGCCCGCCCGCCGCCGGGCGCAGCGGGTAGCGATGTACCTCCACGCCCTCGATGGTCTCGACGGCGGGTTGACGGCGCTCGGCGGAGGCCGCGCAGATCGCGACCACCTCCCAGCCGGCCTCGGCCAGCGTGCGGGCCTCGTTCCAGACCCGCCGGTCCCCCGGAAGCGGCGCGTTCTCGCTGATCAGCAGAGCCCGGCCGCGGCGCGGCGCGCTCACGCCGCGCCCTTGCCGTGGATCACGGTCGGCAGGGTGAGCAGCACGATCTTCAGGTTGAGGCCCAGCGAGCGTGTTTCTACGTACTCGGTATCCAGCGCGATCATCTGTTTGAACGTGAGCAGGCTGCGGCCGCGCACCTGCCAGAGACCGGTCACCCCAGGCCTGACCTCGAAGCGCCGGAAGGCGTCGGCCGGGTAGCGGTCGACCTCGTACTGGATCGGCGGCCGCGGTCCCACCAGCGACATCTCGCCGCGCAGCACGTTCCACAGCTGCGGCAGCTCGTCGATGCTGGTGCGGCGCAGGAAAGCCCCCACGCGGGTCACCCGCGCGTCCTCCTGCAGCTTCGACATCGGCCGTGTGCCGCGGCGCTCCTCACTGGCCATGATCTGCTCCACGTGCGAGCGGTGCTCCGCCGCCTCGCCGTCGGCGCCTTCCCTCATCGTGCGGAACTTGGCGACGGAGAACGGCGCCAGGTCCTTGCCGAGGCGGCGCTGCCTGAAGATCACCCGACCCGGCGAGTCGACCCGGATCGCGATCGCGACGACCACGAGCAGCGGCGAGAGCAGGATCAGGGCCGTCGCCGCGCCAAGCACGTCGAGCAGGCGCAGCGCAAATTCGGGAGCCTCGAAGGCGAGCGAGTCGCTCGCGGCGGCCCGGCTTGTCGGCCCGGTGCTCACGCCACTCCGGCGATTCCCACCCGCGAGAGGCAGTCGACGACAAAGTCCTGGGACTCCTCCTCGAGGCCCGGGAAGAGCGGCAGCAGGACTACCTCCCGCGCCGCCGCCTCGGTGTGGGGCAGGCTGAGGGCGGGATCGGCGTAGGCGCCCTCGAGGTGGATCGCCATCACGCCGCGACGGGTCGCGACGCCCTCGTGCAGCAGCTCACGCATCAGCTCTTCGGCGTCGACGGGGGCCCCGGGCGCGATCCTGACCGGGTAGGACTGCCAGGTGCGCTCGGCGTAGTCGGGGTCGCGGGGGAGCTCGATCCAGGGGATATCGGCGAGCGCCTCCGCGTAGCGCTGCGCAAGCCGGCGGCGCTCGGCGAGGATGGTCTCGAGGACCTCGAGCTGACGCAGGCCGACGGCGGCCTGGAGGTCGGTCATGCGGGCGTTCCAGCCGCGCTCGGGGTAGTGCTCGATGACGACGTCGCGCGCCTTGTGCCGGGCGAGCGCCGACTGGTCCATCGCGTGCGTGCGCAGCCTCCGCAGGCGCTCGGCCAGCTCGGGGTCGTGCACCGCAATCATCCCCCCCTCTCCGCAGGTGATCACCTTGCGCGGGTGGAAGGAAAAGCAGGCGAGCGGTCCGAGCGAGCCGATCGGCCGGCCTTCGTGCCGGGCGCCGATCGCGCAGGCGGCGTCCTCGACCAGGATCAGGCCGCGCTCCTCGGCGAGGGCGAGGAAGGCATCCATCTCGGCCGGCAGGCCAACCTGGTGAACCGGGATGACCGCCTTGGTGCGCGGGGTGAGGCGCCGCTCGACGTCGGCCGGGTCGAGATTGCAGGTCGCGGGGTCGACGTCGGCGAAGACCGGTGTCGCGCCGCACTGCCAGACCGAGTTGGCGGTGGCGATGAAGGAGAGCGAGGGAACGATAACCTCGTCACCTGGCCCCACCCCGGAGCCGTAGAGCGAGAGCTGCAGCGCAGTGGTGCAGCTGGTCGTAGCGACCGCCTCGGGCGCACCGACGCGGGCGGCGAAGGCGCGCTCGAACTCGTCGACCCGGGGGCCCTGGGTGAGCCAGCCGGAAGCGATCACCTCGGCGACGGCCTCGGCCTCGCCGCCGCCGAACCACGGCTTGGCGAATGGGACCTGCATCAGCGTGCCTCCGCCGAGGCCAGGGCGGCGGGAGTGGCAGAGCTGGCGCCGTTGCGACTGGCGCGCCACCACTCGACCAGCATCTCGAGACCTTCCTCGAGCCCGATCTCGGCCTCGAAGCCGAGCTCCCGCTTCGCCGCCGCGGTGTCGGCGAGGCGCCGGGGCACGCGGTTGACCGCGCGCTCGGGGCCGTACTCGATTGCCAGATCGGAGCCCATCACCCGCAGCAGGGCGCTGGCCAGCTCGCCGAGGCTGGTCTCGGTGCCGCTGGCGACGTTGAAGACCGCGTCGGTCGCCTCGGCCTCGGCGGCCAGCAGGTTGGCGCGAGCGATGTCGGGCACGCAGACGAAGTCCATCGTCTGCGTCCCATCGCCGAAGATCAGCAGCGATTCGCCGGCGACGATCCGCTCCATCCAGCGCACCAGCACCTCCGTGTAGGCACCGTAGACGTCCATCCGCGGCCCGTAGACGTTGAAATAGCGAAGTGCGAGGTAATCGAGGCCGCTCATCGCGTGGTAGCTGCGCAGGAGCCCCTCGTTGAAGGTCTTGGCGGCGCCGTAGAGCGTGTCGTTGGCGTAGGGGTGGTGCAGCTCATCGGTGGGAAACTCGGTGGCCAACCCGTAGACCGAGGCAGAGGAGGCCGCGATCAGCTTTCGCACACCGGCCTCGACCGCCGCCTCGACCACGTTGAAGGTGCCGTCGACGAGGACCTCGAGCGCGAGTCGCGGCTCCTCGGCGCACTGGGTGATACGAATCGCCGCCTGGTGAAAGACGACGTCGATCCCCTCGCTGAGCTCGGCCAGCAGGGGCCGGTCGCAGACGTCGCCGTCGACCACGGTGACGTTCCCGTTGGCGCAGGCCCACTCGAGGTTCTCGCGCCGGCCGCGGACGAAGTTGTCGAGCACCAGCACCTCCGCCGCGCCCCCCTCGACCAGCTGGTCGACGAGCGTTGAGCCGATCGTGCCGGCACCGCCGGTGACCAGGTGTCGTCCACCCTCGATCATGCCGGGATCCCGTCAGCCTGAGTGCGGTGGTTCGTCGTCGTTCGCATCTGTCTCCTCCAAGAGAGGGGTCTGGTGGTCTGGGGTGTTCGGGTAATCAACGGACCCGAGCGGCCGATGTTTCCGTTCGAATCGCGGCCGTCCGCCGGCGCCCGGATAGCGGCCGCGCCATGCGTGCGCGCAGCTCGCCGCGGACGAAGCGGCGGAACTCGGGATCCTCGACCCGCGGCACGCCTCGCAGGGCCGCGCCCACATAGCCGGCGAGGAAGGCGAGGCCGGAGAGTCCCAGCGGGGGAACGAGGGCGACCTTGAGCGAGCGCAGCAACACCCAGGCGAACCCGTAGTGGAGGATCCAGGCGCACTCGCCGTGCCGGGCCCGGCCACGCAGCCGGCCGTCGGCAGAGCCGTAGGGCCGATGGTGGCGGGCGATGAGATCGCCAAAAGAGTGAGTGCCGAAACCGCGCATCCGCGCGTAGGTCTCGTCGATCGTGTCCCAGCCGAGGCGCTCGGGAATGCCGCCGATCGCTTCCAGGCACTCGCGCCGGTAGAGCTTCACGGCGCCGTGGATGTGGTGCGCGGGGATCGGGATTGTCTGCCAGCCGCTCCGCCCGGGCTCGGCCAGCCTGCCGGCGGCGAGACCGAGTGCAGGGTCGCCCTCGAAGCGCTCGACCAGCCGGGTGAACCAGTCGGGCGGCAGCTCGACGTCACCGTCGAGCTTGCCGATCAGGTCGTAGTCGCGCCAGCCGCAGAGGGCGAGACCCGCGTTGAAAGCATGCGCCTCGCGTGCCAGTCCCAGGTTGTCGGCGCCGGGCGGGATCCGGTCCGGGGCCTCGGCCACGACCATGAAGTCGAGCTCGCGCTCGAGCCGGCGCGCGATTTCGAGCGTGTCGTCGCCGGAACCGTCGTCGATGACGAGCCAGCGATCGGGGCGGCGCGACTGCGCCGCCACCGCGCGGGCGGTGCGCTCGAGGTTCGCCCCCTCGTTGTAGACCGGGCTGACCAGGAGCAGGCGCTTTGCGCTCGGTGCCATCCCCAAATCAACGTGCCGGAACGCGGGAGGCTTGCGCAGCGCCAACACGGGCCGCGTGGCAAGGAAGAGTGACCCGCCCACGCGCGTTGTTTGGGAAGGGTGGCTCCAGTGCCCGCCCGCATTCGCATGCCGACAAGAGCCCCAAACCAAGCGCTTGCCCGCCGGCGCAGGCTGATCGCCTTCGCCGCTGCCTCGGCGATCGTCGCGGTGCTGGCCACGATCGCCAGCCAGGCGAGCTTCAGCCTGTTGCCGCCGCGGATCGAGGCGCGCCACCTCGACGACGCCGGGGCCGTCACCCACGCCGCTATCCAGCTTCCGGGCCCGCGGCGCCCGGCGACGCTGACCGGCTTCGAATCGCAGTCGAAGCGACTGAACCTGATCGCCAACCTGATGACCAGCGCTCCGGTGCTGACGCGAGTCGGTGATCTGATCGGGGTCGACCCCGATCAGATCACGGCCTCCACCCAGGTCACCGAAGACGTCTCGCGTTCCTTCATCGAACCCGACAGCGAGCGCCGCGCGGCCGAGATCCGCGCCGCGCACGATCCCTACAAGCTGGAAATCCAGGCGCGGACAAGCCTTCCGGTCCTCGACGTCTACGCCCAGGCCCCCTCGGTCGGGGCGGCCGAGCAGCTCGCCAACGCGGCAGTGCGCGGCGCCAACTCCTACCTGCGCTCGCTCGCCCGCGGCGATGGAGTCGGCGGAGAACCGGTCAGGCTCGACCAGCTCGGCTCCGCCCGGGGCGAACTGCTCGAACCAACCGCCCGGCCGCTGATTGCGCTGCTCACCTTCCTCGTCTCCTTCCTCGTCTGCTTCGGCCTGCTCTTCGGCCTGGCGGAGGTCCGCAGGGGCTGGCTGCGCGCCGGCACGCTCGGCGCCGGCGGCTTCAAGCTCCGCCAGACGAGCGCGACGTGGGCACGGCCGGCGGCGGACGACTGGCCCCACACGACTCGCGTGCTGCCCTGGATGGTCGCCGCGTTCATCGCGATGCTCTGGCTGCTGCCGATCAACGCGATCACGGTGCAGGCCTCGCTGCCCGTCGACCTCAAACTCGATCGGCTGTTCCTGCCGGTGATCGTCATCGCCTGGTTGCTCTCGCTCGCGGCCGGCGGCCCCGGGGCGCCGCGCTGGCGCTTCACCAAGGTCCACGCGGCGGTCGCCGCTTTCGTCGGCGTCGCCTTCCTCAGTGTCGTCCTCAACGCCCCCTCGCTGGCCGGCGCCCTCGAGTTCAGCCTGGCGATCAAAAAGCTGACGATGCTCGCGGCCTTCTTCTCGATCTTCCTGCTCGTCGCCAGCGTCGTTCGGCCGACCGAGATCCGGCCCTTCATGACCCTGACGCTGGCGCTGGCCGTCATCTGCGCGCTCGGCATCCTCTGGGAGTACCGCTTCGCCGTCAACGTCTTCTACGTGTGGTCGGGCAAGCTCCTTCCCAGCTTCTTCCAGGTCACCCCGCTCGACACCAGCGGGGTGGACGAGATCGGCCGGCCGGCAGTCGCGGGCCCCGCCGACCTCAGCCTCGAGGCCGTCGGCATGCTGTCGATGGCATTGCCGATCGCCCTCGTCCGGGTCATGCACTCGAAACGAGCCGGCGAGCGCATCCTCTGCGGCATCGCCGCCTGCATCCTGCTCGGGGCGATGGTCGCCACCTACCGCAAGAGCGCCCTGCTCGCACCGCTCACGGTCTGCCTCTTCCTTGCCTACTTCCGCCGCCGCGAGCTGCTGCGCCTGGCGCCGCTGGGCGTCGTCGTCATCCTCGCCATCCCCGCCCTCGCCCCCAACGCGCTCGGCTCGATCGTCGACCAGTTCGCGCCCAACCGGCTCGGAGTCTCAACCGTCAGCGATCGCGTCTCCGACTACGACGCGATCCGGCCTGACGTGCTCAGCCACCTCGCCTTCGGGCGCGGCTTCGGCTCCTACGAGCACACGACCTATCGCGTCCTCGACAACGACCTTTTGATGAGGCTGGTCGAGACCGGCCTCATCGGCCTCGCCGCCTACCTCCTCATGCTGCTGGTCGCGATCGCCGCCGCGGTGCCGGCGATCCGCAGCCGCAATCCGGGCCGGGCCCCTCCCGCCCTGGCGATCGCCGCCGCGAGCGGCGCCTTCCTGGTGCTCTCGGCGCTGTTCGACATCATGTCCTTCCCCCACGGCCCCTACATCCTGATGGTCCTGTTGGGTCTCCTCGCCGTGATCGTCGGCGAGGAAGAGGGTCGCCCGCGCGGGCCGGTTCGCATCGAAGCATCGAGGGCCGCCTCGGCGGGCCCGAAACCACCGCCCGCCGGGGAGCCCGACGAGCGGGTGCCGGTTCTCGCCTAGGCCGTGGGTGCCGAGGCCCGCGACGCCGGCCACCCCAGCTCGGCGTAGAAGCCGAGCAGCGCCTCGGCCTGGCGGGCCAGGGAGTACTCGCGTGCGACCCAATCGGCGGCGCGCGCGCCTAGCGCCCGGACCTCGTCCGGGCTGCTCGAGTAGCGCTCCATCGCCTCGGCGAGCCCCAGCGCCGCCGCCAGCACGTCGCCGTCCTCGACCGCGGTCGAGAAGGAGGGATCGAAGAGCTCACGCCCGCCGAAGGCCGGGAAGCCGACGGTGAAGCAGCCCGAGGCCATCGCCTCGGCCACCGGCAGGCCGAAGCCCTCGCGCCTGCCGAGCGCCAGGAAGATCGGCGCCGAGCGCAGCATCGCCGCGGCCTCGGCCTCGCCGACGCCGTCGATCCGCTCGACCTCCCAGCCCCGAAGCCGGTTCCCCAGCAGCCTGAGGACCTCCTCGGCCTCGGCCGGGCGCTTGCGGGGCATCAGGGCCAGCCGTTTGCCGGGAGCTCGGTCCAGTGGATGGAACACGGCAGTGTCGATCGCGTTGGCGACGATCGCCACCTCCAGGCCCGGAAACGCGAAGCGCAAGTACTCGGCGCTGTCGGGCGAGACCGTCAGCGCCGCCTCGAAGAGCTCGTAGGGCGGCCTGAGAGGCGGCGCGATGTGCTCGAAGGTGAGGTAGGCGTTCTGGCTGAACGCGACCAGGCGAGGCTCACGCGGCAGGCGCCGCAGGAAGGGCCCGTATATCTCCGGCACGACGAGGACGTCGTCGCGGGAAAGGACGACCGAGGGAGCCCCGAGCGTGCGGGTGGAGTGCTCGAACCAGCGGCAGGAGAAGCCCTCGCTGTGGTGGAGGACCGCGGCGCTCAGTCCGGCGTCGTTGAGGATGTCGACGTGGCGGTAGATCGCGCGGATGCCGCCGCTGGGCGGAGCGTGATCCGGACAGAGGTAGTAGATGGTGGGAGACGGGCTGCTTCCGGCTGTGCGCAGGGCGGGAGGCCTGCGCGTGCGCAGCGCGCGCCGCTCGGAAAGCCGGTGCGCCAGCGAAATCGCCGCCCCACGACCGCTCGCCACCGGACTCAGGACTCCACCGGAACTGCCGCGGCAAAGCGGCGTCCTGGGCCGAAGCGGGCCGGCAACAGGCGGCGGATCGCCCCGAAGAGATCGTGGGCGCTGGCCGGGAAGAGGAGGCGGAGCGCGACCAGGTAGCCGCAGGCGCCGGCCCCGGCGACCCCGGCCATCAGCGGCAGGACCGGGGCGCCCAGCACCTCCAGCCCCCATCTCGCCGGCGCCGCCAGCGCCACCAGCGCCGCACAGGCGACCAGGGCCGGCGCCAGGTCGCGCCAGAGCACCCCCAGCGGGTTCTCCGCCCGGCCGCGCAGCAGGACGAAGTAGGCGACGAGCAGGAAGAGGCCGTGGACGACCGAGCCCGCGACCGCGACCGCGGCGATGCCGAGATGGGCGACCGCGAGCACCGAGCCCGCGTAGACGGCGAAGTGCGCGACGCCGTAGCCGAGCAGGGCTCGCGCCCGGCCCTCGGCCATCAGGGCGGAGCCGCAGGTGTTGATCGCCAGCGTCGCCGCGCCGCCGGCGACGAGGATCTGGCACGGGACCACGGCCGGCTCCCAGGCCGGGCCGAAGAGCCAGGGGATCACCACCGGCGCGAGGATCACGAGCAGGGCGAGCAGGGGAAAGACGAGCACCGCCAGCAGCTGCACCATGCGCCGACGCAACGCCAGCAGCGCCTCGGTGCCCTCGGTGCGGGCGAGCACGGGAAAGGCGACCTGTGCCACCGCGTTGGCGACCTTGCCCTGATATTCGACCGCGAGCTGATAGCTGCGCCAGTAGAGACCGGCCTGGGCGGGGCCGAGGACGGAGCCGATGATCGCGTAGTCGCCATTGCGGAAGCCGGTCCAGGAGATCGTCGCCAGCGCCGCCGGCCCACCGTAGGGGAGCAGCTCGCGCATCGCCTTGGGCCGCCATCCGGGAAGCGGGACCGGGGCGAAGGCGAGGGCCAGGCAGAGCGCCAGGACCATGCCGGCCATGCTGCCGAAGACCAGCGCCGGGGCGTCGAGGCCGGCAAAGGCCAGGGCCAGGCTGGCCAGCGCCCGGGTCGCGTTCAGCGCCAGGTCGATGATGCTGAGCCGGCGGAAATCGAGGCGGCGTCGCAGCACCGCCATCGGCACGGCGTAGACGGCGCCCAGCAGGAAGTAGGGCGTCGTCGCGATCGTCAGCATCTCGGTCCGGTGGCCCAGCAGCGGCCCGACCAGCACGACCGCGATCAGCACCGTGACGCCGGCCGCCAGCAGGCTGAGGGCGAGGCTGAGGGCGAGGCCGCCACGCAGGTGGTCGCGAGTCGCCTCGCGGCGCTGCACGAGCGCACCCCCGATCCCCTCCATCGGCATCATCAGCGCCAGCTCCTGCACGATCGTGACGACGGCGAAGATCCCGAAGGCCGAGGGCGGGATCATCCGCGCCAACAGCACCATGGTCGCGAAGAGGACGACCTCGATCGCTATCCGCGCGTAGGCAACCCAGCGCAGGCCCGCCGCTGCCGCCTGGGTCAGGTCCTCGTTGGAGAGGACGTCTTCGGCACCCTGGCTCGCGATCGTCTCGGCCGCCGGCGGGATCTGGCCCGGGCCGACCTCCTGGCTCACAGCTCCCGCACCACCCGGGCCGGATTGCCCGCGGCCACGACTCCGGCCGGGATCGCGCCGGTGACGACCGAGCCCGCGCCGATCACCGCGTCGGACCCGATCGTCGCCCCCTTGAGGATGCGGGCGCCCATGCCGACGAAGACGTTGTCGCCGATCTCCACCGGGGCGACCCGCGCCGCTCCCGTCTTGCGTCTCTCGGGGTGAAGGTCATGGAAGTCGCTGTCGAGGATTTCGACATGGGCGCCGAAGAGCCCGTCGCGACCGATGCGGATGCCGCCGCCCTCGCTCTTGATCATCAGGTTGTTGTTGAACTCGGTGCGATCGCCGACCTCGATCAGGGCTCGCGCCGAGCTCGCCTCGACGTGGCAGTAGCCGCTGTAGAAGAGGGGCGAGTCGCGCCAGCCGAACTGCACCGCCTCGCCGAGCCTGATCTCGCCCGCGCCGCTGAACAGCACCGGCTGCAGGACACGGGGCGCGCCGCCCGAGGGGCTGCAGGTGGAGAGCGCTCTGTACTTCCAGATCCGCGGCAGCTGGGCCGCCTCGCCGGCGGCGCGGGCGAGGCGCCGCCGCCCGCGGCGCTCAGATCCCGCGCGCATGGAGGCGGAACCGGTTGTAGTGGGCGCGGAGGCGATGCGCCGCGCCGGTCAGCAGGAAGAGCGGGAACCAGAGGCTGCGACCCGAGCCGATCCGCTGCCGAAGTCGCAATCCCCACCACTCGGGCAGGCGGCGAGTCCGCGGATAGGTCTCGAGGGCGAAGGCGGTGAGGTCCTCCGCCAGTTGGCGCTCGACCCCGGTCGCGGTCCCACGGTCATAGGCGCGGCTGGCACGCCAGAGCGCCTGCTTGGCGAGGGTGCGGCAAACGGTGTCGTGCAGCCGGGATGCGCCCGGAAGGCGGCTGCCCGCTCCCATGAAGAAGCTCTCGAACGCGGTCCTGCGGTCCTTTATTTCGACCAGCGGCCCGGAGACGTCGGTGAGCATCGTGCGCGACATGCTCGTGGTGTGGATCCGGTAGAAGGCCTGGGCGATGCCCTCGAGGTATGCGACGTCCGACAGCGCCGCCACCCGCAGCCACATGTTGACCTCGCTCATGTGGCCGGCGGTGTCGTCATATCGCCCCGCCTGGCGCTGCACCGAGGTGCGCACTACCGCCTCCGGCGAGGAGATGCAGCCATGGCCAGAGCGGCAGCGGATGCGGATCCACTCTTCCCCGCCCCAGGTCTTGGTCCCGCGCCAGCGGTCGGCTCGCGGCAGTGGCAGCCGTATCCAACCCTCGTCGGACCAAATCTTCGTTCCCGTCCAGGCCGGGCCTCCGCCGGGCAACGGCCCGCCCGAGGCAAACTGAACCGCCCTCCCGTAGACCAGGCCAACCTCCGGATTCTCCTCCATCACGCTCGTCGCCCGGCGCAGCGAGCCGGCCGCGAGCATGTCATCGGCGGAGATGATCACCACGTAGTCGCTGTCCGCGGCCCACTCGAGACCTTCGTTGGCCGTCGCGATCAGGCCCATGTTTTGCTCATGGCGCCGGTACTCGACCCGCTCATCCGCGGCGGTGAGCTCCGCGGCGACCTGCGGTGTGAGGTCCGGCGAGCAGTCATCGACGATCAGCACCCGCGCCTCGACGCCCTCCTGGCCAAGCACGCTCTCTACGCACTCGCCCAGGTGCTCGGCGTAGCCGTAGCAGGGCACGATGACCTTGACGAGGGGCATCCTCGTCGCGGCCGGGGCGCGCGGCGCGCGCCCACTCTCGGCTGTCGGAGCGTTCTCTTGCGTCGTCTGCATCGGTCTACCTGAGAAACGAAGCGCAGCCGGGAAAGCTTGTGTCAGGCGCGCCCGGGGGCCTCGCCGGCCCAGCCGGACAGGGCGCGCCGGCGCGAGATCCCGTCGAGGGCGACCAGCGCGGCCGACCAGAGGACGAGGACGATCAGCGCCCCGATTGCCGCCTTCTTCTTGCCGCCGCCAACCTGCTTGACGCCAACCTGCGCCGCGCCGAGTCGCTCCACCTCCACTGGGCCCCGGGCAGGCGCGGCGGCGTGCCCGGCCGCCACGAGCGCCGTCGTCGTCGCCCTCATCAAGCGCGCGGCGCCGCCGGCATCCGGGGCGATCGTCTGCATCGCCAGGATCGGCTGCCCCGCCTGCAGCCCGACGCTCACCACGTAGGGCTCGGTCGGCCTGGTCACTTCAAGCGCCTGCGTGGCCAGCGGCGTTTCGGTCTGCGGCGAGGCGGTAGTAGAAGCGATCGCGCCGACCTCGCTCGGCGGCACGCCGAGGCGGCGGGCGATAGCTCGACGCATGCCGTCGCTTTCGACCAGGTCGGCGAGGATCGTCGCCCGGATCACGATCGAGGTCGCCCCTTCCGGCGTCGCATCGGCGACCAGCGAGGTCGGCGTATCGACCAGGACCCGCTGCGAGGCAAACCCAGCGGTCGTCGCCCCGCTCTTCAGGGCCGGCGGGAGCACCGAGACCCGGTAGGCGCCGAGCAGGCCGATGGCGAGCGCCAGCACCACCCCCAGCCCGACCAGCAGGCGGCGGCGCGAGAGCGCCCGCAGGATCGTCACCGACTCCATCGCTCAGCCCGCGTGCGGCGAGGGGCTTGGTCGCCCGGACGCGGCCCAGCCGCGGCGGACGCGGGCGACGAAGAGAACGGCGGCGGCGGCGATCGCGAAGACGAAAGCGAAGACGAGCGCCGCGAGCACGATCCCGGCGCCCGAGTCGATCGTGGCGCCACTGGCGCGGCCCAGTTGGACCAGTCGCACCTGCTTGGCCAGCGGCGTGCCGTGCTGGCGGGAGAGTGCGCCCAAATAGTCATGCAGGCCTTCCACCGCGGCGTTGGCGAGCTTGCCGGCCGCGGGGCCGTTCGGCGCCTCGGCATAGATGTCGAGAACCGGGACGGTCGGGTTCGCCTGCACGCTGAGCCTGTATTCGTCCGGAGAGCGGAGGATGTCCGAGGTCTTGGGCTGGTGGGCGCCGTCGGCGACGACGCGGGGCTGTTCGGGCGTCAGCGGCGCCGAGACTCGGATCGCCTCCACCGGCACCCCGGCTCGACGGGCGATGTACCCACGAACCGGCAGGCTCGCCATCACGTTGCCGAGCAGCAGGGCGCGATTGGTCAACCCCGTGAAGCTGTAGGTGTCCTGGCGCAGGTCGACGATCGAGGAGCGCGGCGTGTCGACGACCACCTGGGTCGATGCGCTGGCCAGGCCCTGCGAGTTATGGTCGAGCTTCGGCGGCAGGAAGCTGACGCCGAAGAGCACCCGCGCCGACGCGAGCAGGGCTATGGCGACGGCAATCGCCAGGCCGACCTTCTGGCCCCAGAGCTCGCGCATGTGCATTCCGAGCTGCACCGCAGAGTCAACGGTCGGCGGGCGGTCAATCTTCCGTCGAGCACCGCCACAAGAACCCCCAGGCGAGCGGCGTTGAACCAGTGCATGCGTGCGAATGGAGAATGCCGTGCGGCGATCGCGGTCCTGCCGGAGGCGGAGCTGCGCCTGCGGCCGCGCCTCTTCGCCGCGCTGGAAGCGGCCTTTCCGGTCGAATTCGCTGACGCGGGGCCGGCCGAGGCGACGATCGCGATCGGGGCGCCAGTCCCGAGCGACGGCTCCCCGACACTGACGTTCTGCCGCGGCGAAGGCGGTGGCGGCGCCAGCCCGATACGACTCGCCGAGTTGGACTCCGTCGACCGGCGCATCCGCGGCATCTCCGTCCTCGGCGCGCTCGACGAATCCGACCTCGACCCCGCGGAGGAAGCGGTCGAGGTGCTGGCAGCGAGCGGCCGCCGCGCCGCCTGGACCCGGACCCGCGCAGCGGCCGGCTCCGACCGCGTCGCCTGCTCTCTGCCCGAGCTGGAGCCACCGGCAACGCTTCGCGCCCTGCTCGCCGAGCGCCCCCTCGCCCTGATCGCCCTGATCGAGTTCCTGCGCAGGGTCAGCGCCCCCTACGCCGACGACCCTCCCCCACCGCGCGCCGCGATCCTCTTCGACGACCCCAACCTGCGCTGGCGCAGCTACGGCTTCATCGACTACCGCGAGCTGCTCGACCATGCCGACCTCCACGACTACCACGCCTCGATCGCGATGATCCCGCTCGACGCCGGGCGCCAGCACCGGGCCACGGTCGAGCTCTTCCGCCAGCGCCCCGACCGCCTCTCGCTCGCCTTCCACGGCAACGACCACCTGGCCGGCGAGCTGCTCGAGGTCGCCGGCGACGCCGAGGCGGTCGCGATCGCCGCCCAGGCACTGCGCCGCGCCCAGCGCCTGGAGTCTCGCTATGGCCTGCCGGTCGACCGGGTGATGACGGCGCCGCACGGAATGTGCTCGGCGAGCGTGGCGCGCGCGCTGGGGCCGCTCGGCTTCGATGCCCTCTGCGCCATCCACCCACTTCCCTGGACCGAGCGACCACCAGCCGAGCGGCCGCTGGCCGGCTGGGGACCGGCCGAGTTCGCCGCCGGCTGCGCCGTGATTCCCCGCCTGCCGTTCAGCGCCGACGCCAGCGAGGTTGCCCTTCGCGCCTATCTCGATCAGCCGGTGGTCCTCTACGGGCACCACGAGGACCTGGCCGCGGGCCTCGACCTCCTCGCCGAGCAGGCGGCCGCGGTCAACCGCCTCGGCGAGGTGCGCTGGTCCAGCCTCGGCGAGATCGCCGGCTCGAACTACAGCGCCTCCCTGCGGGACGGGGCCTTCCGAGTCCGCCCCTACTCCCACCGGCTACGCCTTCGCGTCCCCCGGGACGCCGATGAGATCGTGGTCGAGCGCCCCCCCGACCCCGAGGCGAACTTCGCCGGCTGGACCCTGGGCGCAGAGGTGAACCCCTTCGACCGGCCGATCCCGACCGGAGGCGGAACTCTCGACCTGCGACTGGCGCCGAGCGTCCCGCTCGACGCCGGCGCCGTGCCGGCTCCGCGCCCGAGCGTCTGGCCGGTGCTGCGCCGAGCCGCGACGGAGACCCGCGACCGGCTGCGCCCCCTGGTCCGCACGGGCTCCGCGTGAACGGCGGAGGGACAGCCGTGTGGTCGGCGCTGCAGGTCGTCCTCGCCCTGCTGGCCTCGATGTCCTCGCCGGCGCACTCGCCACCGCAGAAGGTGGACTGCTTTTCCCGTCCGAGCAGATGCGGCTACCCCGACGCGACCAACACAGGGGTTCCGGCCGGGATGGCGCTGAGCAAGTCGGGGTCGCTGACTGTGAGCGAAGACGGCACGACGCTGGACGCACTCGACATCGCCGGGACGGTGACCGTCGCCGCCGACGACGTGACGATCGAAAACAGCCGCATCGCGCAGCCCTCCGGCGGCAGCGGCAGCTACGCGGTGATCCTCAACGAGGGCGCCGACGGATTCACGATTCGCGATAGCGAGGTGGTGGGCCCGAAGGGGTCCCGCCAGGGCCTCGAGTCGGCGGTCTGGAACCACTACGACAACCCGGGCGCCACGGCCACCCGGGTCTACCTCCACGGCTGCGCCGATTGCTGGGAGGGCGCCGGAACCTTCCGTGACGACTACATGGTCGTCGACGCGGCTTACCCCGGCTCCCACGACGAGGACATCTACGTCTGCGGGACGACCGTGAACGTCGACCACAGCACGCTCGTAAACCGGCACTCGCAGACGGCGACCGTGTTCGGCGACGCCGGCTGCGGAGGCAACAGGTTCGTGGTCACCAACAGCCTCCTCGCCGGCGGCGGCTTCGTCCTCTACCCGCAGGCCAACAGCGAAGACCGGACCGGCACGATGCGAGTGGTCGGCAACCACTTCGCTCGCTGTGCCACGGCAGCGGTCTACGAAAGCGCCTCCGGCGGCACCTCCTGCCGGGGAGGGGCGGACGAGATGGGGGTCTTCCCCCACGGCGGCTACTACGGCCTGGCCGCCTACTACTACCGGGGACGGGGCCAGGTCTGGCGCCACAACGTCTGGGACGACAACCTGCGCCCGGTTTGCCCCGCCGGGCACTGCTGAGCCCGCGGAGCCATCGGGTTGGCGTCGAGAATTATGGGTAGTCTTTTCGTTGGGTGGTCGGATCGCAGACAAGCGGGGGGATTCAGCGAGCTCTCGCGCCGTTGCTAGCCATTCTCGCCTTTGCCGTCGGGCCTTCAGCGGCCGGCGCCGCCACGGCAGGTCCCTGCCTCCCCAGTCCCAGTTCCTGCGGCTACCCGGACGCCGGCAACACCGGGGTGCCGCCGGGGACGGCGCTGACGCCGTCCGGGTCGCGGACCGTCTCCACCGACGGAGCGGTGCTGCGAGGCCTCGAAATCACCGGCACGGTGACGGTGACGGCCGACAACGTGACGATCGAAGACAGTCGCATCGAGAAGACCTCGGGCGGCAGCGGCAGCTACGCGGTGATCCTCAACGAGGGCGCCGACGGATTCACGATCAGGGACACCGAGGTGCTCGGCCCAACGAACAACTCGGACGGCCTCGAGTCGGCGGTCTGGAACCACTACAACAACCCCGGCGCCACCGCCACCCGGGTCTACTTCCACGGATGCGCCGACTGCTGGGAGGGCGCCGGAACCTTCCGTGACGACTACATGGTCGTCGACGCGGCTTACCCCGGCTCCCACGACGAGGACATCTACGTCTGCGGGACGACCGTGAACGTCGATCACAGCACCCTGATCAACACCCATCAGCAGACCGCCACCGTCTTCGGCGACACGATCTGCGGCGGCAACGACTACACCGTCACCAACAGCCTCCTCGCTGGCGGCGGCTACGTCCTCTACCCGCAGGCCAACAGCAGCTCGGCGGTGGGCACGACGCGGATCAGTGGCAATCGGTTGGCGCGCTGCAGGACGAGCGCCGTCTACCAGTCGGGCAGCGGCGGCACGGTCTGCAGCGGCGGTGCCGACTCCTTCGGCTTCTACCCCTTGGGCGGCTTCTACGGAGTCGCCGCCTACACCTACTCCGGGCCTGGTCAAATCTGGGAAGACAACGTCTGGGACGACAGCTCCCAACCGATCTGCGATGACGGCAGACCCGGCTGCGGCACGGCTTCTCCCCCACCGCCGCCCCCGCCCGAAGAAGAAGTCCCACCCGAAGAAGAACCGGTACCGCCCGAAGAAGAAGTCCCACCTGAAGAAGAACCAGGGCCGCCCGAAGAACCGGGGGAACCCCCGGCGCCGGAAAATGCTCCAGCCGAAGCGATCTGGGCCGCGCCAGCCGAAGCGCTGGTCGGCGTTCCGCTGACCCTCGACGGCACCGCATCGGCCGGAGATGGCCCGCTCAACTGCAGCTGGTCCTTCGAAGACCAGAGCGGCGCCACCGTCTGGGAAACCAAAAGCGGCTGTCTCCTCCCCTTCACCTTCCAGGTACCCGACACCAAGTACGTGACTCTCACCGTGACCGACTCCGATGGCGAAGTCGACACCAACCGCCAGGCCTTCCCCGTGCTCGCCACGCTCCCCGAGCCGCCGCCGGCGCCGCAACCCGGCGAAGAAGCGGCCCTGCCGGAAGGAGCACCGGGGCCGGCGAGCTCCGCCGCGGCAGCCAGCTCGGCCGGGCCGGAGCAAGCCGGCGCTCCCCCACCACCCCCGGCCCTGCGGGCGGCCCTGAGCCTGCCGGAGAATCTGCGAACGCGGCACAGAATCACCCTCGTAGGCTGGAACTCCCAGGGCGCGGAGCCGCTGACCTGTCGCTGGGCGATCTCCAGTCGACTCGGAGACAGGGCCTACCGGCGTGACTCCGGCTGCGCTTTCACCATCGTTGCGCCGAGAACGGGGACTCGCTACGTTCGACTCACCGTGCGCGACGCGGCGGGCCGCAGCGACAGCCTGCTACGCGCGATTTCCGCTCGCCGTTAGCGGCGGCGGCGCACCGGTGCCGGGCTGTTCACCCCCATCGGCGTGACCACGAGCCTCGGCCTCTTCGATCTGCTTCCAGCTGCGGGCAAACCACGAGGCACCGACGATGGCCCCGCAGCCGACTAGAACCAGGATGATCGTCGCGATCAGCGCGAAGCGGCGGGGCAGGCCGCGGGTCGCCACCTGGGCAACCGGGGCGCCGAACTTCCTCACCACCAACTGGTGCGCGGCGGGAATGTGCTGCGAGGCGGCCACCGAGCCCAGGTATTGACGAAGGGCGGCGATCGTCGCGCTCGACAGCCTGCTCGCGGTCGCCACGTCGGGCGCCTGGGCCGTGACGTGGAGGATCGGCAGGGTTTCATCGACACTCAGATTGAGGATCGTCGAATCGACATCGGCCAGCCCACGGCTAGCCGGCGGCGTTACCGGCGCCGGGGTGACGCCCGGCGTGTTGACGTTGGCGGGCGGGACGACCACCAGCAGGCCGGGTGAGACGCCCGCTTCCTTGGCGATCGCGTTCTTCAGCGGCCCGCCCGTCATCAGGTTGCCGATCAGGTTGGCGCGACCGGCGAGCGTGGTCAGATCGGGGCCTTTGCCGCCCACGGCGACGAGCTGCGAGTCGCGAGTGTCGATCAGGATGTCGGCAGCGGCGAGGGAGACCTGGTACTGGCGGCTCTGCGGCGGCAGTCCGGGCTTGAAGGCGAGGAGGAATCCGACCAGCAGCGAGATGCCCAGAACGAGGCCGACCAGCCGTCGCCTCCTCGACAACTCGCGCAGAATCTTGATCAGCTCCAAGGGTTCCTCCGGAACGACGGGTCGCAGTACTCGGACACGGGCGTGGGCCCGACAGTCAATGAACGGCCAAGCCGTCGCGCTTCTTGCGCCGGGCCCGACCAGGTCGCACCAAAAGAATCTCTCCGGGCGAGACGTTTGTCGGGGGAATCCAAATCGCGAACTCTGGGGATGGCGAAGGCTATGAGAACACTTGTAACTGGCGGTGCAGGCTTCATCGGCTCACACGTCGTCCGCGCACTGGTTGAGCGCGGCGACGAGGTCGTCGTCCTTGACTCACTGGAGGAGCAGGTCCACGGCTGCACCGAGCCCGACCTGCCGAGCTCGGTGGAGCTGATCGTCGGCGACGTCGGCGACGTGGCCCTGGCCGATCGCGCCCTCGCCGGGACCGATCGCGTCGTCCACCTCGCCGCCGCGGTCGGAGTCGGTCAGTCGATGTACGAGATCGCCCGCTACACCGAGCTGAACACGATGGCTACGGCACGCTTTCTCGAGCGGGTCGTCGCCGCCCGGCCGCTACCGACCCGCCTGGTGGTCGCCTCGTCGATGTCAATCTACGGTGAGGGCGAGTACGCCTGCGAGGCGCACGGCCGCCAGTTCCCCAGCCCCCGCGCCGAGGAGCAGCTGCTGGCCCGCGAATGGGAGCTTGCCTGCCCGGGTTGCCGCCAGCCGCTGAGCCCGCTGCCGACCAGCGAGTCTAAGCCGCTGCTGCCGACCTCGATCTACGCGATCAACAAGCGCGACCACGAGGAGATGTCACTGGTCACCGGCGCCGCCTACGGGATCCCGACCGTGGCGCTTCGCTTCTTCAACGTCTACGGCGAGGGCCAGGCGCTCTCCAACCCCTACACCGGCGTCGCCGCCATTTTCGCCTCGCGACTGCTCAACGAGAAGCCGCCGGCGATCTTCGAGGACGGCGAGCAGTCGCGAGACTTCACCCACGTCTCCGACATCGTGCAGGGCGTCCTCTCCGCGTTGGAGTCCGAGCAGGCTCCCGGGCACGCGATCAACCTCGGCACCGGCCGCTCGACATCCGTGGCGAGGGTGGCGGAGGTTCTCGCCGAGGGCATCGGGATCGAGGTCGAGGCGGAGCTCAACGGGCAGTATCGAGCCGGTGACATCCGCCACTGCTACGCCGACATCAGCCTTGCCCAGCGGCTGCTCGACTACGCGCCCAAGGTCAGCTTCGAGCGGGGCATGGGTGCCCTGGTCGAGTGGCTGGGCAACCAGCGTGCGGTCGACCGCGTCGAGCACGCCACCAGCGAGTTGGCGGCCCGTGGCCTCACTCGCTGAGGGAGCAGGCGCCGGCTACGGCGGCCGCCACGACCTGGCCATCGTCATCGTCTCGACGAACGAGGCGCGCTGGCTGGAGCCCTGCCTTCGCACCGTCTTTGCCAGTGCCGGGGGGGCATCGCTCGACGTCGTCGTCGTCGACAACGAATCCAGCGACGGCACCCGCGAGCTGGTCGGCGAGAAGTTCCCCGAAGCACGCCTGGTCAATTCAGCCAACCGCGGCTTCTCCCACGCCAACAACAGGGGCGCCGACAGCTGCAACGCCCGCTACGTCCTCTTCCTCAACCCCGACACCGAGATCCTCAGCGGCAACTTCGGCGAGCTCGTCGCGGCCATGGACGAACGTCCCGACGTTGGCCTGATCGGGGTTCGCCAGGTGACCGGAGACGGAGAGTTGTGGCCAACGATCCGCTACTTCCCGAGCCTTCCCCGCGCCGTCGGCGAGGCGCTCGCCTCCGAGCGCTGGCCGGTCCGGCCCCGTTGGGCCGGCGAGCGCGAGCTCGACATGGCCCTCTATGAGCGCGAGCACAGCTGCGACTGGACCTCGGGCTCGTTCATGCTGACCCGGCGCGAGGCACTGCTCAGCGCCGGCCTGCTCGACGAGCGCTTCTTCATCTACTGCGAGGAGACCGACTTCTGCCTGCGCATCAAGGAGGCCGGCTGGGACATCCGCCACCTGCCCGGCATGACGATCGTCCACCATGCCGGCAAGGGCGGGGTTCGGCCCAAGATGATCGCCCAGGACGCCTACACCCGCCGCCAGTACGCGCGCAAGCATTTCACCGGTCCGCGCCAGGGCGCTTACCTCTCCGCCGTACTGGCCCGCCACGCGCTTCGCGCCCTCGCCCCGGGCCGTGGCGACGCCGCCGAGGCGCGCCGCAAGGCGGCCCGCACCGCGATCCGGACCCTGGCCGGGCGCGCCGCCCCGCCGTTTGGCCCACCGCCGAACACGGCCGTGGCCCCGCTCGCGCGGCGCTGAGCCACCTCCCCCTTTTTTCCTCCTCGTCGAGGGCCACGACGGCGCAAGTCTGGGTGCGCCCGGCCGTTTGTCTTTCGATGAACCTTGACCACGCCATCGAGACGCTCGTCGTCGGATACGGGTACTGGGGCCCCAACATCGTTCGCAACGTGGTCGAGCGCCCGGAGTTCAACCTCGCCGGCCTCTGCGAGCGCGACGAGCGGCGGATAGAAGACTTCCGCAGCCGCAACCCCGGTGCCGCCTGGGAGCAAGATCTCGACGTCGCCCTGGCCGACCCGAGCCTCGAAGCAGTGGCGATAGCCACCCCACCCCACACCCACCACGAGCTTGTCAGCAAGGCGCTGGAAGCCGGCAAGCACGTGCTGGTCGAGAAGCCGCTGGCCCGCACCGGCGCCGAGGCAGCCGACCTGATTGCCCTTGCCGAGGACCTCGACCTGGTCCTGATGCCCGGCCACACCTTCCTCTACAGCCCCCCGGTGGCGAAGATCCGCAGCCTGATCAGAGACGGCGTCCTGGGCGATATCCACTTCATCACCTCGTCCCGCATGAACCTCGGGAAATACCAACCCGACGGCGTCGTGCTGGACCTCGCCCCACACGATCTTTCGATCCTGCTGCACTGGCTGGACCGGCCACTGGTGGAGGTAACCGCCAATGGCTGCAGCATCCACCAGGACGGCGTCCACGAGACGGCCTTCCTGACCCTCTGCTTCGAGGGAGGCACGCAGGCCAACATCCAGGTCTCCTGGCTGGCCCCGCGCAAGATGCGGCAGATGGTCGTCGTCGGCAGCCGCCAGATGGTCCAGTACGAGGACACGGCTGCCGATGACCCGGTGCGGATCTACGATCGGGGCATCGACTTCTCCGAGCCGCCGAAAAACTTCGGCGAGTACCGGCTCACCTATCGCAGCGGCGACATCGTCGCTCCGCGAATCGAGCCTGCGGAGCCGCTGGGGCTCGAGCTCAAGGACTTTGCCTCGGCGATCCTCGAGGGCACCACGCCGATATCGAGCGCCCGCCTTGGGCTTGAAGTCGTCTTCGCCCTGGAGGCCCTGGAGCGCTCTCTGGACGGCCGTGGCGAGCCGGTCGCGGTCCGCCCGGTCGACGACGCCGTGATGCAGCTCCGCGTCCGCCAGGCCGCCTGAGCGAGCCTTCGGCGCTGCGGACGGCCGCCTGAGCGATCGATGGCCGCCTGAGCGATCGTCAGACCGTGCGGACAGCCGGGCGGGCGAGAAGGTCCAGCTCGGCCAGGTAGACGAGCAGTGAGTGAGCGGCGAGCGCCTCGGGGGCGATGCCCTGCCGCGCGGCCTCGCTGACTAGCACCTCTTCCACGTCGGGTGCCAGCGTGAGGTCCACCACCTCTTCCCCCTCGCTGGCCCGACCGGAGCCGATGAACGCCGGCGGCGCCACCGGAGGCCGGCCCGAGCGCAGTTTGTCGGAGTAATGGCGCAAGGCCGTGAGCACGGTCGCTGAAAGATCGGAGCCAAGCTCCGACTCGATCCCCGCCTTGGCGAATGTGCAAAGTCTGACCTTCATTGTGCCTCCTGGGATAACAACCACCCCGCGAGCTCAGGTTTTTCACTCCAGCAGCACGATTCCTCCTATCTTCAACCTTGTCCAATACCTGTGCATTTGGAGGGACTTGAGACCGAGATTGAAATTTGGACGAATATTGAGCATTGACTTTCGGACGAAGGGCCACTATTTCTTCGGGCCGTCCGCAAATCCGAAGGGTCACCTACTTTTCGGTAGTTGCGGGAAAAACATCAAATTCAACTTCGTGTTTTGCGAGAACTCTTTTGCCTAACACGTAAGCCGCAAGTCCCGCAGCTGGGACAAAAAACAACGCGTCGGGAGGACGCTGTGAACAGCCCCAAAACAGAGTTGCGCCCAAATAGCCTCACCGGCTTCGCCGAGGCCTCGGCCTCAGGGTCTGGGAACAGCCGTCTCGTCCAACAAGCGATCGAGCACGCCCAGGCCGGCGACAGCGAGGGATTGCACTTCCTCTACGTGCGCTACGCGCCGGACGTTCAACGTTTCGTCAACAGCCTGGTCAAGGACCACCATGAGGCTGAAGACATCACGCAGAACATCTTCGCCAAGCTGATGAAGGCGATCAACAAGTACGAGCCCCGCGAGGTCCCCTTTGCCGCCTGGATCATGCGGGTGGCTCGCAACGCGGCCCTCGACCACCTGCGGGCACGGCGCGCCGTGCCGACCGAGGAGGTCCGGCTCACCGACAGCGGCCAGGCCCAGATGGGCCAGGAGCGTGGCCGCGACCTTCGCCTCGCCCTCGAGGAGCTGCCCGAAGACCAGCGCGAGGTGCTGATCCTCAGGCACATCGCCGGGCTCTCGCCGGTTGAAATCGCCGCGACGCTGAAAAAGTCAGAGAGCTCGGTGCACGGCCTGCATCATCGCGGCCGCCGCACCCTGCAGGAAAAGCTCACCGAACTGGGCGCCTCGCCAGTGGTGGCGCCCAGCTTCTAGCCCCTACTCCTCGTCAAGCTGGTCGAGGATCCGCTCGGTCAGGCGACCGGCATCGAGCTCAGCCGCGTAGTAGAGGGCGGCGTGCTCGAGCAGCTGGGTGACGGTCACGTGCTGCCTCTCGGCCTCGCGCTCCATCTGCCCCCAGAGTGACTCGTCGATCTCCAGCTCCACCTCCACCTCTTCCTCGGGGCGTCCTTGGCGAAGCAGATCCGGGTATGCCCAGCCCACCCCATCGCCTTCCCTCTCCCTGAGGTAGAACCGGATCACTCGAACGACGTCGTCCGGGCTCGGCTGAACGCCGTTGCCGGAACCCGTATCGCGCTGCTGCTTCCAGGCGAGCATTCCCCCGGCGAATGCGCCCAACTTAACTTTTACCTTCGTCATGCCCGTCCTCCCCCCTCGCCGTAGCCCAGTCTGGCTCCCCGGCCAGTCCATCCTATCTCTTAGGTACCGGCCAAAACGACTTTTAGGAAAAAACGTCGATCCAACCAATGCGTCAGGCGCTTGTGTGCCGCCACGGCCAAGCCACCGAGGCGAGCCGAAGCCCGCTAGGCCGCCGGCGTGATCCGGTAGGCGTCGAAGACCGACTCGACGTTGCGCAGGCGGGCGATGCATTGCTTGAGCTGCTCGGTGTCGCCAACCTCGATCACGAAGGTGTTTTTCACCATCGGGTGGTTGGTCGTGCAACTGGCGCCGATGATGTTGATGCCGGCCTCCGAGAAGGTGCGAGAGAGGTCCTCGAGCAGGCGAGTGCGATCGTATGCGTCGATCTGCAGCTCGACCCGGTAGGAGGACTCGTTCTCACCGTCCCAACTAACGTCGACGAACCTTTCCGGCGCCCGCTTTAGCGCCTTCATGTTCTTGCAGTCGCTGCGGTGGATGGTGATCCCGCGGCCGAGGGATACATAACCCGCTATATCGTCGCCCGGAACGGGCCGGCAGCACTTCGCCAGTCGCACGGCGATGTTCTCGGCGCCCTTGACGCTGATCCCGTAGTTGGAGGCGTCCTTGGTCCGCCGGGCCTTGTCCTCGCGGTGGCCGCCCGGGAGGCCGAGCGGATCGGTGTCCTCGACCGCCTCCCCAGCCTTCAGCCGCTGCATAAGCTTGTTGGCGACCGCCTTGGTCGAGACTTTGCCCTGGCCGAGGGCAATGTAGAACTCGGTCGCCTTGCGGAACCCCATCTCGCGGATTACGTCGACTAGCAACGGCGAGGCGGCGACTTTCTGCATCGGCAGGCCACGCGTGCGCAGCGCTTCCTCCAGCCCTTCGCGACCCTTTTTCTCGGCGTCCTCGCGGCTCTCCTCCTTGAAGAAGGCGCGGATCTTGTTGCGGGCGCGGCTCGTCCGCACCAGCTTCAGCCAATCGCGCGAGGGGCCGCGCTTCTGCTTCGCGGTCAGCACCTCGACGATGTCGCCCGAGCGCAGCTGGTAGTGCAGCGGCACGATCGAGCCGTTGACCTTGGCCCCGACGCAGGCGTGGCCGACGTCGGTGTGGACGGCGTAGGCGAAGTCGAGCGGGGTCGAGCCGGCCGAGAGGTTCTTCACTTCTCCCTTTGGGGTGAAGACGAAGACTTCGTCCTCGAAGAGATCAACCTTGAGCGACTCGAGGAACTCGGCCGGGTCCTGCTCGCCCTCGGCCTCGACCAGCTGGCGCAGCCAGGTCATCTTCTCCTTGCGCGGGTCGGCGGCGGCGCCCTCCTTGTAGGCGACGTGGGCGGCGATCCCATACTCGGCGAGGCTGTGCATCTCCTCGGTGCGGATCTGGATCTCCAGCGGCTTGCCTTCCGGCCCGATCACGGTCGTGTGCAGCGCCTGATACATGTTGGCCTTCGGCATCGCGACGAAGTCCTTGAAGCGCCCCGGTAGCGGCTTCCAGAGCGAGTGGATGACGCCGATCGCGCCGTAGCAGTCCTTGACCGAGCCGACGATCACCCGCATCGCGGTCAGGTCGAAGATCTCGTTGAACTCGCGCCCCTTCTTGGTCATCTTCGTGTAGATCGAGTAGAAG
>Ga0207687_10000332_pt1 | contig 31692 bp, 39 predicted proteins | sample KBSM54metaG_FD_184399 | JGI IMG/M metagenome (GOLD analysis project Ga0207687, IMG submission 184399) | Miscanthus rhizosphere microbial communities from Kellogg Biological Station, Michigan, USA - KBS M5-4 metaG (SPAdes) (version 2) | ecosystem: Host-associated > Plants > Roots > Rhizosphere >...
GTCGGTCGACAAGGAGGCGCGCGACAAGGCCGTGCCCGAGCTCGAGGGCAAGGTCGAGCAGGAGAAGCAGCGCCTGGCGCTCGACAAGGAGGAGCTGCTGGCCGCGCTCGAGACGCGCATGCAGCGACGCCGCCAGCACTTCATCGACGGGTCGACCAAGGACTTCGACGAGGACGACGAGTACTGGGCGCGGACGCTCAACAACTGGGCCGAGGAGGCCGGGCTGCCGCTGCTGGAGGATGCCCGCGGGCTGGCCAACGGCCTGCTCAAGGAGGCCTCCAAGCGGATCGCCGGCGAGGATCCCAAGAAGGTGCGCGAGCTGGTGCGCGACTCGGCCGTGCGCGACGATAGGCGGTTGAATCCCAAGGAGCTCGACAACGTGGCCGGCTGGGCTGCGGCCGCGCGTGAGCTGCTGGCCGATGAGCTGCAGCTGATCCTGGACTCGAAGGGTCCTGAGAAGACGAAGGCCAAGAACGCCGTCAAGGCCCGGCTGTCCTACCTGGCGGGCGACGACGTGACGCTCAAGGAGCCCGATCAGGAGTGGCTGGCCAAGCTGGTCGAGGCGGGACCCGGCGCCGCACCGGCGCTGGAGAAGACCCGGCAGCTGGGCGCCGGCCTGCTGCGCGAGGTGATCGAGCAGGGTGAGTCGACCGATCCCAAGGAGCTGCGCGAGACCGCCAACGACCTGTGCCTGCGCACGGACGGCCGCATGTCCAAGGAGGACGTAAAGGCGATCGAGCAGTGGGCGCTGAAGGTGCGCGATACCTATCAGGACATCCAGGCTCGCAAGAAGGACGTCGAGGACCACTCGCGTGACTCGATCGACCGGCTCGACCGCACGTGGGTCAAGTTCAAGGAGCTCGAGGTGCAGGAGATCGTCAGCGACGAGGCCCTGTTCCGCGAGCTGAAGGACCGGTTCGGCAGCTCATACGGGTTCGGTGAGTTCTTCACCGGCGGCATGGGCGCCGAGGCGATCCGCGAGCTGCTGCGGTCGCGTGACCTCGATGCCGAGGCAGCGTCGCTGCGCGAGACGATCAAGACCTCGAAGGGCCAGAAGCAGGCGCGCGCGATCAAGCGCCTGAAGGTGGTGTCGGCCTTCACGAAGTCCGAGAACCGCCCGGAGTGGATGGTGCTGGAGACGGTGCCGGTGATCCCGCCGGAGCTGCGCCCGATGGTGCAGCTGGACGGCGGCCGCTTCGCCACGTCCGACCTGAACGACCTCTACCGGCGCGTGATCAACCGCAACAACCGGCTGAAGCGCCTGCTCGACCTGGGTGCGCCGGAGATCATCGTCAACAACGAGAAGCGGATGCTGCAGGAGGCCGTCGACGCGCTGTTCGACAACGGCCGCCGCGGCCGCGCCGTCACCGGTCCTGGCAACAGGCCGCTGAAGTCGCTGTCCGACATGCTGAAGGGCAAGCAGGGACGCTTCCGCCAGAACCTGCTGGGCAAGCGCGTCGACTACTCCGGCCGTTCCGTGATCGTGGCCGGGCCGTCGCTGAAGCTGCACCAGTGCGGTCTGCCCAAGCTGATGGCGCTGGAGCTGTTCAAGCCGTTCATCATGAGCCGGCTGGTCGAGCGCAAGCTGGTGCAGAACATCAAGGCCGCCAAGAAGATGGTGGACACGATGGTGCCCGAGGTCTGGGACGTGCTGGAAGAGGTGATCGCGGAGCACCCGGTGCTGCTGAACCGGGCGCCCACGCTGCACCGTCTCGGCATCCAGGCGTTCGAGCCGGTGCTGGTCGAGGGCAAGGCGATCCAGGTGCATCCGCTGGTCTGCCATGCCTTCAACGCCGACTTCGACGGCGACCAGATGGCGGTGCACCTGCCGCTGTCGGCAGAGGCGCAGGCCGAGGCCCGCATCCTGATGCTGTCGTCGAACAACATCCTGTCGCCCGCGCACGGCAAGCCGCTGGCGACGCCGACGCAGGACATGGTGCTGGGTACCTACTACCTGACCTACTCGACCGAGGACCTGTCGAAGGTCACGTGGGACGACCTGAAGGAGCGCAAGGCTCCGTACTTCGGCTCGATGGACGAGGTCGAGATCGCCTACGACCAGCACCAGCTGGGGCTGCAGGACGTGATCGGGCTGCGCGAGCGGGGCGACTGGATCGTGACCACGGTCGGCCGCGCCATCTTCAACGACGAGGTGTCGCGGGCGCTGGCGCACGCGGTCGGCAAGACGTTCGACGTGACCGCCTACGCGTACCAGAACATCACCTTCACCAAGCGCGAGATGACGGACTTCATCTCGGATCTGGTCGACCGCTACGGGGCGACCGCGATCAGCGAGGTGCTGGACACGATCAAGGAGCTGGGCTTCACCTACGCCACGCGCGCGGGTGTGACCGTCTCCAAGAACGACATCATCACGCCGCCCGACAAGGAGGAGATCCTGTCCGGCGTCGAGGACGAGGTGATGAAGGCGCAGCGGAACTACGACCGCGGCCTGATCACCGAGGACGAGCGCCACGAGCAGGTGGTGTCGCTGTGGAACAAGGCCACCGATGAGGTGGGCGAGGCGATGCTGCGCAACCTGCTCGAGCTGAACCCGGTGTTCATGATGGCGAACTCGGGTGCCCGCGGATCGTTCAAGCAGATCCGCCAGCTGGCCGGCATGCGCGGGCTGATGGCGAATCCGAAGGGCGAGATCATCGAGCGCCCGATCAAGTCCAACTTCATGGAAGGCCTGTCGGTGCTCGAGTACTTCATCTCGACGCACGGTGCCCGCAAGGGCCTGGCCGACACGGCGCTGCGAACGGCCGACTCGGGGTACCTGACCCGGCGTCTGGTGGACGTGTCGCAGGACGTGATCATCCGCGAGGAGGACTGCGGCACGGATGGCTACCTGGACGTTCCGGTGAAGCTGGACGACCTGCAGCCCAACCGGTCGAGCGTGATCGGGCGGGTGCTGGCCGCCGACGTCAAGTTCGGCAAGTACAAGCTGCCGAAGGGGACGGAGGTCAACGGAGCACGGCTGCGTGAGCTGGCCGACGCGGTCGGGGACGACCTGACGGCGACGGTGCCTCTACGGACAACGCTGCATTGCAAGGCCCGAATCGGGGTCTGTAGGCAGTGCTACGGCTGGTCGATGGCAACCGGCGAGATGTCGGAGATCGGTGATGCGGTCGGTACGGTGGCCGCGCAGTCGATCGGCGAGCCGGGCACGCAGCTGACGATGCGCACGTTCCACACCGGCGGCGTTGCCGGAGCAGACATCACGCACGGCCTGCCGCGAGTGGTGGAGCTGTTCGAGGCACGGAAGCCGAAGGCGGCGGCGACGCTGTCGGAGATCGGCGGACGGGCCGACGTGGAAGAGGCCGATCGCGGGTACGTCGTCACGGTCACCGAGAAGGTGGCGAAGGGCGAGGACCGCGAGCCCACGGTCAAGGAGTACTCGTTCCCGCGGCGCACGCGTCTGCGTGTGACCAAGGGCGAGGTGATCGAGCAGGGCACGCCGCTGAACGAGGGGCCGATGGCTCCGTCGGAGCTGCTCGACCTGCGCGGCGAGACCGAGACCGCCCGGTACCTGGTGGATGAGGTGCAGGAGGTCTACAAGAGCCAGGGCGTGGAGATCCACGACAAGCACATCGAGCTGATCGTGCGCCAGATGCTGAAGAAGGTGCGGCTCGATTCGGCCGGCGACAGCGATTCGATGCTGCCGGGCGAGCTGGTCGACAAGCCGAAGCTCGAGACCGAGGTCGCGAAGCTGAAGAAGGCCAAGAAGGAGGGGCTGGAGTGGACGCCGATCATCCTCGGCATCACGAAGGCCTCGCTGGCGACGGAGAGCTTCCTGTCGGCGGCCTCGTTCCAGGAGACTACGAAGGTGCTGACCGACGCCGCCCTCGAGGGCAAGTCGGACTCGCTGAACGGGCTCAAGGAGAACGTGATCATCGGCAAGCTGATCCCGGCGTCGACCGGTCTCAAGCGGTATCGCAACGTGTCCATCACGGCCACGGACGATCCGCTGCTGCTGGAGCCGGCCGGCGTTGCCGCTTCGGTGTACGGCGACGCGGTTGCCGTCGGTGACGGCGACGAGATCGACCTGACTCCCAAGCCGGGCGCGGAGGAGCCGTTCATTCCTCCGGTCGAGGAGGAGTAAGCGTGGGGTCGGAGCCGGGCGTCCATCGGGCGCCCGGCTCCGCCATGCCCGCGGCGACGAAGCGGCGCAGGTGCGCGTGGGAACCGTGCAGCTCGACCGACCAGCGCGCGTGCAGCCAGGCCGGTGCCGGAATGACGCCGAGCTCCGCCCGGTAGCTCGACCAGATCCAGGCCTCGGGGTGGCGGATCAGACCCCCGCGCACCGGGTTGAGCGGCAGATAGCGGGTCAGCTCGAACAGGTGCGCCTCATCCTCGACCACGACCGACATGAACCGGTGGCGGATCGAGTGGCCGCTGCGACCGTGCCTGCGGTTGAACTCCTGGGAATAGCAGGTGTTCATGCGCTGCATCCCGCCGGACAATGTGGGCTCCGGCGTACGCACGAGCAGATGCCAGTGCGTGTCCATCAGACAGTACGACAGGACGTCCCACCCATAGCGCTCCGCGGTCTCCCCGAGCAGGGTCAGGCAAAGGTACCTGTCCCGTACGTCCAGAAACATCGGCTGGCGGTTGTTTCCGTTCACGGCAACGTGCTGGACGGCGCCGGCATAGTCGACTCGGAGTGGGCGAGGCATGGTCAGAGCCTACGATTCCGCCTGTAACTGGTCAGTCACGGTCTGTGTCGATCACGTCGCGAACCTTCGTCGCAGGCCGGGGCGTAGTCAAACCCCTCCGGCGGGCGACTTCGCCTAGTTGAGCGGATTCCTGGTCACGGCGGTTGTTGCAAGTGTGACGGTGGTGTGGCGAGATGTCGTCGGAGGCTGATACGGTGTTTGACACCTCATCTCCGCCTGCGGCCTGCGCATCGCGAGAGTTTCGAAGCCGGCTACGCGCCTGCTGCGGCGGACGGCACGGCCGACGACTCCAGACGCTCGATGATCGGCAACGCGCCGAGCTCGCGGGCGATCTCGAGCGCCTCCGTCCGCGCCTCTGCCGCCCATCCCGCATCGGCCGGCAACGCCTCTGCGGCATCTGCCAGTGCCAGCATCAGATCGAACCGGAACCCGATCCGACGGAGCGTCGCTACGGCCATGGCCAGCTCGGCGGCGGGGTCATCGCTTTCCCCGAGCAGCGCGGCCATTCTGTGACCGTTCGCCTCGACGTAGGGCGTCAGCTGGCCCGCCGGCAACGCCCGCACGCGTGCCACGAACGCCCGCGCCGATGCCACATCGCCCGCGCGCAGCGAGCTCTCGCCCCAGATCACGAACGAGCTCTTCACCGAGGGATGTTGCATGCCAAGAGCCTCGCCGGTCTCTTGCCAGCTCGCCGCTGCCTCGGCAGCCTCGGCCCAGCGGCCCGCCGCCATTCGCTGCATGCCCACCGAGCAAGCCCACCCCGCTCGCGCCTGGCGGTCTGGGGTATCCTGCCGGAACCCGGACCGCTCCGTGGCCAGCCGCGCCGCCTCCGCGTCCCCGCGCCATGCCAGGATCGTTGCCACCGGGTGCAACACCGCGCTCAGCGAGAACTGGTCGGCCGCTTCCCGGGCCGACTCCTCCGCCGCCTTCAACGCCTCGTCCCAGTCGCCGCTGCGGAACAGGTCGTTTGCCTGGTGCATCAGGAACGCCCGCTCCCAGTTGCGATCGCCGATCCTCCGGGACAGCTCCAGCCCGCGTTGATCGTCGCCGCCCTGCAGGCGATCCGACCACTGCGCCAGGTACGACAGGTTGAAGTGTGCGCGCAGCGCCGTCTGATGGTCATCCGCCTCCTCGGCGACCCGCAGCGCCCCCAGCAGCAGCGTGCGCCCCTCTTGCGGGCGGCCCTTGGACAGCGAAACCAGCCCCTTCGTGTTCAGCGCATGCGACAGGGTCGCCCACTCGCGCAGCTGCTCCGCGATCTCGATCGCCCGCTCCAGCGGCTCGATCGAATCGTCGAGGCGGTCGACGAACCCGAGCATACGCGCATACTGAGACGCCAGCGCTGCCAGATCCGCGTCCTGCTCCTGATCGCGCAAAACCGAGTACGCCGGCTCCATCAGCGCCACCGATTCGTCGGTGCGCCCCTCCAGGAACAGTGCCTCCGCCTGGCGAGCCCGCAGCCGGGCGGCGCCGTGCAGCTCGCCCAGCTCCCGCAACAGCTCCTCGGCCTCAGCGAACTGTCCGATCGCGTCGCCGGGCCGCCCGTCGGCGATCGTCAGCTGCCCCGCCTCCTCCAGCAGCTCCGCCCGCTCGGCCGGATCCTCGGTCAGGTCGATCGCCGCCCGCAACAGACGCTCAGCCTCCCCCGTCGCCGCCAGCGACCGCGCGCGCTCAACCGCTCGCAGCAGGCCGCGCTTCGCGTGGTCCCGCAGCTGCTCGGCGTCGGCGTCGTCGGGGGCCAGCCGGTAGGCGTCGACGTAGTGCGCCGCGATCACCTCCGACAGCTCCTCGCCGCCGAGCGCCTCCAGGTACTCGGCCGCCGCCTTGTGGCGGCGCTTGCGCTCGCGCCGCCCGGTCGTCTCGTAGGCGATCGTCCGCACCAGCGCCTGCACGAACTCGTACTGCCCTCGCTCCGGCGACCGCGGATCGGTCTGCATCACCAGCACCTCGCGCCGCACCAGCGACGCAACCACCGGCTCCAGCTCGGTCTCGGACAGGCCGGCGACCGCTGTCAGACCGGACAACGTGAACGTCTTGCCCAGCACCGCGGCGTCCTCGATCAGGCGCCGCTCCGCGTCGGGCAGCGCATCCAGCCTCGCGGCCACCAGCGCGTGCAGCGTCTCCGGGATCTCGAGCGTGGTCAGATCCGCCGTTGCCACCAGTCGCTCGCCCTCCCGCGCCAGCAGACCGCGGTCGAGCAGCATCCGCACCGTCTCGACGGCGTACAGCGGCACACCCTCCGCGCCGTCTGCGATCCGCTCGACCAGCTCGCCCGGCGCACCGGGTGCCAGCCCGCGGACCAGCTCGAGCATCTCCGAGCCGGTCAGCGGCTCGAGCGTCAGCGACGTCAGCGCGCGGGCGGCCGACCCCCAGCTCGGCCGCCGCTCGGCCAGCTCCGGCCGCGACAGTGCAAGCACGAACAGCGGCAGGTGCCGCGACCACTCGATCAGGTACTCGACGAAGTCGAGCAGCGCGTTGTCCGCCCAGTGGATGTCCTCGATCACCAGCACCACCGGCGACGTCTCCGCCATCCGCTCGATGAACAGCCGCCAGGCCGGGAACAGCCGGTTGCGGTCGCCGTCCGGCTCGCCGGACATGCCCAGCAGCTGGCGCAGCGGCTCGCGCACCGTCGCCGCCTCGTCGGCAGTCAGGTACTCGGCCAGCGTCTCCTCCAGCTTCGCGGCTGCGGACTCGGCGCCCTCGTCCTCGACGATCCGGCAGCGCATCCGCACGATCTCGGCCAGCGCCCAGAAGGCGACCCCGTCCCCGTAGGAGAGGCAACGGCCGCGGTGCCAGAGGAAGCTGTCGGCCAGCCCGTCCAGGTACTTCTCGAACTCCCAGGTCAGCCGCGATTTGCCGATGCCGCCGATGCCCGAGACCGACACCATGTGGGCGCGGCCGTCCTCGGCGGTGGCATGCAGCAGCTGCTTCAGCATCGACAGCTCGCGCACCCGGCCCACGAACGGCGGTTCCAGGCCGAGCGTGCGGCCCTCGCCGCGGAGCGCCCCGACCACGCGCAGCGCCCGCCACAGCTCCACCGGCTGCGACTTGCCCTTGAGCTCGAAGCTGCCGGCCGCCTCGTGCGCGATCGCGGCCTCGGTGGCGCGGCGCGTGGCCTCGTCGACCAGCACCGTGCCCGGCTCCGCCGCGGCCTGGATCCGGGCGGTGGTGTTGACCACGTCGCCCGCCACCATGCCCTGGCCCTCCGCGCCCAGCGTGACCGCCACGCTGCCGGTGGAGACGCCGGCCCGCAGCGCCAGGTCGACGCCGGCCTCGGCGCCGAGCGCCTGCACCGCCGAGACCAGGTCGAGCGCCGTGCGCACCGCTCGCTCCGCGTCGTCCTCCTGCGCCACCGGGGCGCCCCAGAGCGCCACCACCGCGTCGCCGATGAACTTCTCGAGCACCCCTCCGTAGCGCTGCACGATCTCCTGCGCGGTCTCGAAGTAGCGCCCCAGCAGCTCGCGCACCTCCTCGGGATCACGCGACTCCGCCAGCGGCGTGAAGCCGACGATGTCGGCGAACAGGATCGACGCCATCCGCCGCTCGGACCCGCTGCGCGACATGCCCGGCGAGGCCGGTGTCGCGACTTCCTCCAGCGCCCCTCCGCAGGAGCCGCAGAACCGGTCACCGGGGTCGTTCGCGGCCCCGCAGTTCGGGCACGCCACGACCAGCGGAGCACCGCACTCGCGGCAGAACCGCCGGTCGTCTCGGTTGTCGGCCGAACACGCCCCGCAACGCATGGCTGATACCCTACAGCGGGGTCCTCGCAGCAGCTCGCCTGCGTTTCTGGTTCTGCTAGAGTCCCCGGTCGCGGCCCGTTTCGGGCTGCCTTCTTTTTGCCTCCTACACGGAAGAGCCTGTCCCCCGTATGCCCACGATCAACCAGCTTGTCCGCAAGCCGCGCGTCAAGGCGGTAGCGAAGACCAAGACGCCCGCGCTGCGCGGCGCCCCGCAGAAGCGCGGCGTCTGCACGCGCGTGTACACGGTCACCCCCAAGAAGCCGAATTCGGCGCTGCGCAAGGTCGCGCGCGTGCGGCTGACCAACGGCATGGAGGTGACCGCCTACATCCCCGGCGTCGGCCACAACCTGCAGGAGCACTCGGTCGTGCTGATCCGCGGCGGCCGCGTCAAGGACCTGCCGGGCGTGCGCTACAAGATCATCCGGGCGGCGCTGGACACCTCCGGCGTCAACGACCGCAAGCAGGGTCGTTCCAAGTACGGCGCAAAGAGGGGTGGCTGATGCCTCGCCGCGCCGAGATCGCACCGCGCACGCTGCTGCGCGACCCCGTCTACGACTCCACGCTGGTCACCCAGGTGATCAACCGCGTGATGTTGGACGGCAAGAAGTCAAGCGCCGAGCAGATCGTCTACGCCGCGCTCGAGTCGGTCGGCCAGAAGACCGGCCAGAGCCCGGTCGAGGTGCTGGAGCGGGCCGTCAAGTCGGTCACGCCGGTGCTCGAGGTGCGCTCGCGCCGCGTCGGCGGCGCCAACTACCAGGTGCCGATCGAGGTGCCGCAGCGGCGCGCCCGCACGCTGGCCGTGCGCTGGCTGGTGACCTTCTCGCGGCAGCGCCGCGAGAAGGAGATGCACGAGAAGCTCGCCTCCGAGATCCTGGACGCCTCCAACCAGCAGGGCGGCGCCTACAAGAAGAAGGACGACATCTACCGAATGGCGCAGGCAAACAAGGCCTTCGCCCACTACCGGTGGTAACGCAGACATGGCAGTAACACAGACACAGACCGGCAGCGGCGTGCCGAAGATGGACGAGCTCGACCGCGTCCGCAACATCGGCATCATGGCCCACATCGACGCCGGCAAGACCACCACCACCGAGCGGATCCTGTACTACACCGGCCGCAGCCACAAGATGGGCGAGGTGCACGAGGGTGCCGCGACGATGGACTGGATGGTCCAGGAGCAGGAGCGCGGCATCACGATCACGTCGGCCGCAACCACCTGTTTCTGGGGCGATCACCGCATCAACATTATTGACACGCCCGGGCACGTGGACTTTACGGTCGAGGTCGAGCGCTCCCTGCGGGTGCTGGACGGCGCGGTCGCGCTGTTCGACTCGGTCGCAGGCGTGCAGCCGCAGTCCGAGACGGTCTGGCGCCAGGCCGACAAGTACGAAGTGCCGCGCATCGCGTTCATCAACAAGATGGACCGCACCGGTGCCGACTTCTTCAACGCCGTCGAGACGATGATCGACCGCCTCGGCGCCAAGCCGGTGGCGGTGCAGATCCCGATCGGTGCCGAGGATCAGTTCGTCGGCCACGTCGACCTGGTCACCATGAAGGCGATCCGCTACGTCGACCCGCTCGGCCAGAGCTGGGAAGAGGACGAGATCCCGGCAGAGCTGAAGGAGCAGGCCGAGCAGTACCGCCACGACATGATCGAGACGATCGCCGACCACGACGACGAGATCGCGGAGGCGTTCCTGGCCGACGAGGAGATCGAGCAGGACAAGCTGAAGGCCGCGATCCGCGCCGCCACGCTCGACATCTCGATCACCCCGGTGCTGCTGGGCTCCGCCTTCAAGAACAAGGGCGTGCAGCCGCTGCTGGACGCTGTCATCGACTACCTGCCGTCGCCCGTGGACGTCCCGGCCGTGACCGGCACCGATCCCAAGACCGGCGAGCCGACCGAGCGCGAGGCACGGCTGGACGCGCCATTCTCGGCCCTTGCCTTCAAGGTCATGTCCGACCCGTTCGTCGGCAAGCTCACCTACTTCCGCGTCTACTCGGGCAAGCTCAACTCGGGCTCCTACGTGCTCAACCCGGGCACCGGCCGCAAGGAGCGGGTCGGGCGGCTGCTCGAGATGCACGCCAACCACCGCGAGGACGTCGATTCGATCGGCGCCGGCTCGATCGCCGCCGCCGTCGGCCTCAAGCAGACCACGACCGGCGACACGCTGTGCGACCCGGATGCGCCGGTGCTGCTCGAGAACATCGACTTCCCGGATCCGGTCATCGACGTGGCCGTCGAGCCGAAGACCAAGGCCGACCAGGACAAGCTGACCGCAGCGCTGCAGCGCCTGGCCGAGGAGGATCCCACCTTCCGTGTGCGCACCAACGAGGAGACCGGCCAGACCATCATCGCCGGCATGGGCGAGCTGCACCTGGAGATCATCGTCGACCGGCTGCTGCGCGAGTTCAAGGTCGACGCCAACGTCGGCCGGCCGCAGGTGGCCTACCGCGAGACGGTCCGCAACGCGGTGCACGGCATACGTGGCCGGTTCGTGCGCCAGTCCGGCGGCCGCGGCCAGTACGGCGACGCCGTCATCGACATGGAGCCGAACGATCAGGGCGCCGGCTACGAGTTCATCAACAAGATCGTGGGTGGATCAATCCCCCGTGAGTACATCCCGTCGATCGACGCCGGCATCAAGGAGGCGATGGAGGCGGGCGTGCTGGCCGGCTTCCCGGTGGTCGACATCAAGGTCACCCTGGTCGACGGCAGCTACCACGACGTCGACTCGTCGGAGATGGCCTTCAAGGTGGCCGGCTCGATGGCCTTCAAGGAGGCCTCCAAGCGCGCCAAGCCGGTGCTGCTGGAGCCCGTGATGGCGGTCGAGGTGGTCACGCCCGAGGAGTACATGGGCGACGTGATCGGCAATATCAACTCGCGCCGCGGCCAGATCGAAGGCATGGAGCCGCGCGGAAACGCACAGGTGATCCGGGCGAAGGTGCCGCTGGCCGAGATGTTCGGCTACGCCACCGACGTCCGCACCATGAGCCAGGGGCGCGCCACCTACACCATGCAGTTCCTGCACTACGCAGAAGTACCCAATTCAATCGCAGAGAAGCTCACCGAGAGCCAGGGCTAGGGCAAAGGAGACCGGAGCAAGATGGCCAAGCAGAAGTTCGAGCGGAACAAGCCGCACCTCAACATCGGCACCATCGGTCACATCGACCATGGCAAGACGACGCTGACCGCAGCCATCACCAAGGTGCTGGCCGAGTCCGGCACCGGCACGTCCGCCACCAACTTCGACGAGATCGACAAGGCGCCGGAGGAGAAGCAGCGCGGCATCACGATCAACTCGGCGCACGTCGAGTACGAGACCGAGAACCGCCACTACGCGCACGTCGACTGCCCCGGCCACGCCGACTACGTAAAGAACATGATCACCGGTGCGGCCCAGATGGACGGCGCGATCCTGGTCGTGTCGGCCACCGACGGCCCGATGCCGCAGACGCGCGAGCACATCCTGCTGGCCCGCCAGGTGGGCGTGCCCTACATCGTGGTCGCGCTCAACAAGTCCGACGCGGTCGACGACGAGGAGCTGCTCGAGCTGGTCGAGCTGGAGGTGCGCGAGCTGCTCTCCAAGTACGAGTTCCCGGGCGACGACATCCCGGTGATCCGCGTCTCCGCGCTGAAGGCGCTGGAGGGCGACGCCGAGTGGACGCCGAAGATCCTGGAGCTGATGAAGGCCGTGGACGAGTACGTCCCCGAGCCCGAGCGCGACATCGACAAGCCGTTCCTGATGCCGGTCGAGGATGTCTTCACGATCACCGGCCGCGGCACCGTCGCCACCGGCCGCATCGAGCAGGGCATCATCCGCACCGGTGAGGAGATCGAGGTCGTCGGCATCCACCAGGCCGTCGAGAAGACGGTCGTGACCGGCGTCGAGATGTTCCGCAAGCTGCTCGACGAGGGCCAGGCCGGAGACAACGTCGGCTGCCTGCTGCGCGGCGTCAAGCGCGAGGACATCGAGCGCGGCCAGGTGCTCTCCAAGCCCGGCTCGATCACCCCGCACACCAAGTTCGAGGCACAGGTGTACGTGCTGTCCAAGGACGAGGGCGGCCGTCACACGCCGTTCTTCAAGGGCTACCGGCCGCAGTTCTACTTCCGCACCACCGACGTGACCGGTGTGGTCGAGCTGCAGGAGACCGTCGAGATGGTCATGCCCGGCGACAACGCCGAGATGACCGTCGAGCTGATCCAGCCGATCGCCATGGACGAGGGCCTGCGCTTCGCCATCCGCGAGGGTGGCCGCACCGTCGGTGCGGGTGCCGTGACCAAGATCCTGAAGTAACCGGAGAGGACGCGCACCGACTGTGGCTCAACAGAAGATCCGAATCCGTTTGAAGGGGTACGACCACACGCAGGTCGACCTCTCGGCACGCTCGATCGTCGAGACCGCGCAGCGTACCGGGGCAACCGTCTCCGGCCCCGTTCCGCTGCCGACCGAGAAGAACGTCTACTGCGTGATCCGCGGCCCCTTCAAGGACAAGGACTCACGTGAGCACTTCGAGATCCGCACGCACAAGCGGCTGATCGACATCCATCAACCCACCCCCAAGACGGTCGACTCGCTGATGCGGCTCGACCTGCCGGCCGGGGTCGACATCGAGATCAAGCTGTAGACATGGGAAAGGCCATCATCGGCAAGAAGCTGGGCATGACGCAGCTGTTCGACCAGGAGTCGGGCATCGTCACGGCTGTGACCGTGATCGAGGCCGGTCCCTGCCCGGTCGTGCAGGTGCGCACGCCCGACGTCGACGGCTACTCGGCGCTGCAGCTGGCCTTCGGCGAGATAAAGGAGCGCAAGCTCAGCAAGCCCGAGGTCGGGCATCTGAAGCACGCCGGCGTGGCACCGCATCGCCATCTGGTCGAGTTCCGCGACGCCGAGGGCTTCGCCGTCGGTGAGACGATCACGGTCGAGGCGTTCGAGCCGGGCGACCCGGTCAAGGTCAGCGGGCGCAGCAAGGGCAAGGGCTTCGCCGGCACCATCAAGCGCCACAACTTTGCCAGCGGCCCCAAGAGCCACGGCTCGCACAACGTGCGCAAGCCGGGCTCGATCGGGGCCTCGGCCACGCCGTCGCGGGTGTTCAAGGGCATCCGCATGGCCGGCCACATGGGCGACCGGCGCGTCACCCAGCGCGGCCTGACCGTGGCCGAGGTGGACGCCGAGCGAAACCTGCTACTGATCGCCGGCCCCGTTCCGGGGTCGGTCGGTGGCATCGTCGAAGTCAGGACGGACGGCTGATGGCCGCCCTCTCCGCACCCACCCTGGGCGCCACCACCAAGGCCAAGCTGTCGGGCGACGTGTTCGGCCTTGAGCGGAACGACTCGCTGCTGCACGAGGTGGTCAAGTCCGAGCTGGCAACGCGCCGGCAGGGCACGTCCGACACCAAGACCCGCGGCCGCGTGGCCGGCGGCGCCGCCAAGCCGTGGCGCCAGAAGGGCACCGGCCGCGCCCGCCAGGGCACGATCCGGGCGCCCCAGTGGACCGGCGGCGGCGTCGTGTTCGGCCCGCATCCGCGCGACTACACCGGCAAGATCAACCGCAAGGCGCACCTGAAGGCGATCCGGATCGCGCTGTCGGCGCACGCCGCCGACGGCACCCTGGCCGCCATCGACGGCTCGGCGCTGTCGGAGCCGCGCACCAAGCTGGCGGCCGAGCTGGTCAGCGGCTGGCGCAGCGAGCGCCCGCTGGTGCTGGTGGTGGCCCCCGGCGAGGACGATCTGGCACGCGCCTTCCGCAATCTCGAGCGCACGCACGTGGTCGAGGTCGGCCACGTGGAGGCGGCCGACCTGGTCTGGGCGCGGTCGCTGATCGTTTCCAAGTCGGCGCTTGCGATCTTCGAGGGCGGTGATGCGTCGTGAACGGCGACCCCCGCTCGATCCTGCTGGCACCGGTCGTCTCCGAGAAGAGCTACGGCCTGATCGCCGAGCGCGGCAAGTACACGTTCAAGGTGCACCCGAAGGCGCACAAGACACAGATCCGCCAGGCGGTGGAGCAGGTGTTCGACGTGACCGTGACCGACGTCAACGTCAGCAAGGTGCCGGCCAAGCCAAAGCGCCGCGGCATGACCTCCGGCAGCCGTGCCGGCTGGAAGAAGGCCGTCGTGACGGTGGCCGAGGGACAGACAATCGAAGCATTCGGACCGGGGGTCTAAATGGCTGTCAGACGCTACAAGCCCACCTCGCCCGGCCGCCGCTTCATGTCCGTGTCCGACTTCTCCGAGATCACCAAGACCGAGCCGGAGAAGACGCTGCTGGCTCCGCTGCCCCGCAACGCCGGGCGCAACAACAACGGCCGCATCACCACCCGCCACCAGGGCGGCGGCCACAAGCGGCGCTACCGGATCATCGACTTCAAGCGCAAGAAGGACGGCGTGCCCGCCAAGGTGCACTCGATCGAGTACGACCCCAACCGCTCCAGCCGGATCGCGCTGCTGCACTATGCCGACGGCGAGAAGCGCTACATCCTGGCGCCCACCCGGCTGTCGGTCGGCCAGACGGTTGAGAGCGGCCCCGGCGTCGACATCCGGCCCGGGAACGCCCTGCCGCTGGCGGGCATCCCGACAGGCACCACGGTGCACAACATCGAGCTTCGCCCGGGACAGGGCGGCAAGATGGTGCGCTCGGCCGGCGGCTCCGCGCAGCTGGTCGCCAAGGAGGGCGGGATGGCGCTGCTGCGGCTGCCGTCCGGCGAGATGCGCCGCGTGCAGGAGGCCTGTCGCGCGACCATCGGGCAGCTCGGCAACGAGACGCACCAGAACGAGTCCGGCGGCAAGGCCGGCCGCTCGCGCTGGAAGGGCAAGCGCCCGACCGTGCGCGGCACCGTCATGAACCCGGTCGACCACCCGCACGGCGGCGGCGAGGGCAAGAACAAGGGCAGCCACCCGGTCACGCCGTGGGGCAAGCCGACGCTGGGCTATCGCACGCGCAACAAGAAGAAGGCGTCGAGCAAGGACATCGTCCGCTCGCGCAAGAGAGGGAAGGGTGGCCGATGAGCCGGTCGAGCAAGAAGGGGCCTTTCGTCGACCCCAAGCTGATGAAGCGGGTCGAGGAGATGAACGACAGCAAGCAGAAGCGCATGCTCAAGACCTGGTCGCGCACCTCCACGATCTTCCCCGAGTTCGTCGGGCACACGATCGCGGTGCACGACGGTCGCAAGCACGTGCCGGTGTTCGTATCGGAGTCGATGGTCGGCCACAAGCTGGGCGAGTTCGCGCCGACGCGCACCTACCGTGGCCATGGCAATGACCGAACCAGCAAGCTGAAGGGTCGCTGAGCGTGCCGCAGGTGATTGAGGACCGGGAGCTGATCAGGGCGCAGGCCCGCTACGTGCGCTCGTCTGCGCGCAAGGCGCGGCTGGTGCTCGAGCACATCCGCGGCAAGTCCGCGGTTGAGGCGCAGTCGATCCTGGCGTTCCAGACGCGCGCCGTCGCCCGCGATGCCGGGAAGGTGCTGAAGTCGGCGATCGCAAACGCGGAGAACAACAGCGGCCATGAGGCCGACGAGCTGGTTGTCGTCTACGCCTACGCCGACGAGGGCCCGACGCTGAAGCGCTGGCGCGCCCGCGCCCGCGGCCGCGTGAACCGCATCCGCAAGCGCACCTGCCACATCACGATCACGCTCAGCCCGGCGCTGCCCGGCGAAATCAAGCCGCGTCCCGAGCGCCGGCCGCGTGCGGCCGACGAGTTGCCGGCCGAGACCGAGAAGCCGAAGCGCCGCCGCAAGGCCGCGGTGCCGAAGGCCGGGGCGGTAGCGGCCGACACCGCAGTCGAGGAGACGGCGGCCGAGGAGACGGCAACCGAGCCGGAGGCGGTCGAGGAGACCGTCGCCGAAGAGCAGGCGGAGGCCAAGCCCAAGCGACGGCGCAAGCCGGCCGCCAAGGCCGAGCCGGAGGCGGCCGAGGCCGAGGCAGAGCCGGAGGCAGAGGCTGCCGCCGAGCCCGAATCCGAGTCCGAGCCGGAGCCGGAGCCGGAGCCCGCCACCGAAGAGACGTCCGACACAGACACCGATGACGACAGCAAGGAGGCCGATTCGTAATGGGCCACAAGGTTCATCCCGGCGGCCTGCGCGTCGGCATCATCCACACCTGGAAGTCGAACTGGTTCACGACCAGCAAGGACTTCTCGGGCTATCTGTCAGAGGACTTCAAGATCCGTGACCACATCTACGGCAAGCTCTCGCATGCCGGCCTGTCGGACATCCACATCCGCAAGGACAAGCAGAAGGTCACCGTGGACATCTACACCGCCCGGCCGGGCATCGTGATCGGCAAGTCCGGCTCCGAGGTGGACGCGCTCCGCAAGGAGCTGCACGACATGACCGGCAAGGCCGTGCAGGTCAACATCACCGAGATCAAGCGCCCCGAGCTGGACGCCAAGCTGGTCGCGCAGTCGATCGCCGAGCAGCTCCAGAACCGTGTCTCGTTCCGGCGCGCGATGAAGCGATCGTTGAGCTCGTCGATGCGCTCGGGCGCGCAGGGCGTCAAGATCCGCTGCGGCGGCCGCCTGGGCGGAGCCGAGATGTCGCGCACCGAGAGCTACAGCGAGGGCCGCGTGCCCCTGCACACGCTCCGCGCCGACATCGATTACGGCTTCGCCGAGGCCAAGACCACCTTCGGCCGGATCGGCGTCAAGGTCTGGATCAACAAGGGCGAGATCATGCCTGAGGGATTCGAGCGGGACGCCGCAGGCACGCGCCTGGGCGAGGTCGACACGCGTCGCCGGCGCGGCGGCCGCCCCGGCGACGCCGAGCAGCTCGGCCCCGCCCGGCCCCAGCGCCGCAGCGGCGGCGGCGGTACCGGCGGTGGTCGAGACGGCGGTGGTGGCCGTGGCCGGCGCCCGCGCCAGGGTCAGAACGACCCCGCCCAGAGCGGCGATCCGAACGCCGGTGCCGGTGGCCGTCGCGCGCGTCCGCGGCCGCCCGCCGCTCCCGCGGCTCCCGAGGCCGCGGCTCCCGAAACCGCCGCGCCCGAGACGGCTGCCCCCGAGACGGCTGCTCCTGAGACGGCTGGTCCTGAGACGGCTGGTCCTGAGACGGCTGCTCCTGAGGCGGCTGCTCCTGAGGCGGCTGCTCCCGAGGCGGCTGCCCCCGAGGCCGCTGCCCCCGAGGCGGCGGCTCCCGAGGCAACGACTGTGACGGAGGAGGCGGCCGCCGAGGTCGCGGCCGAGCCGGCCGCTCCCAAGAAGGCACCGGCCAAGAAACCGGCCGCGAAGAAGCCGGCTGCGAAGAAGCCCGCCGCCGAGAAGCCCGAGCAGGCCGACGCCGAGGAGACCGCATCCGAGGCGCTCGAGGGTGGTGACGCGTAGTGCTGCTGCCCAAGCGGACCAAGTACCGCAAGCCGCATCGCGGACGCCGCACCGGCCTGGCCAAGGGCGGCACCCGCGTGCAGTTCGGCGAGTACGGGCTGAAGGCGATGGAGCAGGGCTGGGTCACCAACCGGCAGATCGAGGCCGCCCGTATCGCGATGACCCGCAAGATCAAGCGCGGCGGCAAGGTCTGGATCAACATCTTCCCGGACAAGGCCGTCACGGCCAAGCCGGCCGAGACGCGCATGGGATCCGGCAAGGGCTCGCCTGAACACTGGGTGGCCGTGGTCAAGCCCGGTCGCGTCATGTTCGAGCTGGCCGGCGTGCCCGAGCCGCTGGCCCGCGAGGCGATCCGGCTGGCCGCCATGAAGCTCCCGGTCCGGGCAAAGTTCGTAACGCGGGAGGGTGATCTCTTTGAGGGCCAGTGAGATCCGAGAGCTGACCGACGACGAGCTCGAGCGCCGCCTGGGTGAGGCGCGCCAGGAGCTGTTCAACCTGCGGTTCCAGCACGCCACCGGGGCGCTCGAGAACCCGGCCGCGCTGCACCGTGCCAAGCGAGATATTGCCCGGCTGCTGACGCTCGCCCACGAGCGCGCCGCGGCCCAGAAAGTGCAGGCGTCATGAGCGAGAACGAGACCACAACCGAAGAGCGGGGCCGGCGCAAGGAGCGCCGCGGCGTCGTCGTGTCCGACAAGATGGACAAGACGGTGGTCGTGCGCGTCGACATCCTCAAGCCCCATCCCAAGTACAAGAAGATGATGCGCCGCTCGATCCGCCTGCATGCCCATGACGAGGCCGGCAGCGCCAAGGCCGGGGACATCGTCCGTCTCGTGGAGACGCGGCCGCTGTCCAAGACCAAGCGCTGGCGCGTCGCCGAGATCGTCGAGGTGGCGAAGTGATTCAGGTGGAGACCAGGCTTCGCGTGGCCGACAACACCGGCGCCCGCGAGCTGCTCTGCATCCGTATCAAGGGCGGCAGCAAGCGCCGCTATGCCGGGGTCGGCGACATCATCGTCGGCACCGTCAAGCAGGCGACCCCGAACGGCAGCGTCAAGAAGGGCGAGGTTGTGACGGCCGTGGTGGTGCGCACCAAGAAGCAGCACCATCGCGAGGACGGCACCTACATCGCCTTCGACGAGAACGCCGCAGTGATCATCGACAACCAGCGCAACCCCCGCGGGACACGCATCTTCGGCCCGGTTGCGCGCGAACTGCGCGAGCGCAACTTCATGAAGATCGTCTCGCTCGCGCCAGAGGTGCTGTAGGACAGTGGCAGACGCAAAGGTCAAGATCAGGAAGGGCGACTCCGTGCAGGTGATCGCCGGCAAGGATTCGGGCAAGCGCGGCACCGTTGTGCGCGTGCTGCCGGAGCGCGGCCGCGTCGTGGTCGAGAAGGTCAACATGATCAAGCGGCACACCAAGCCTCGGCCGGCGCCGCGCAACTCGAGCAACCAGCAGGTGATCCCCGGCGGCGTGATCGAGAAGGAGGCGCCGCTGAACCTGTCCAACGTGCAGCTGGTCTGCCCCTCCTGCGGCAAGCCGACGCGGGTCGGCTACCGGTTCACCGACGGCGGCAGCAAGGTGCGCGTGTGCCGCGCCTGCGGGAAGGACATCGACGGATGAGCACCGTGGAAGCGCCGACTCCGCGCCTGAAGGAGCGATATTTCGACGAGATCCGGCCGGCTCTGCAGGAGTCACTGGGCCTGTCATCGATGATGGCCGTGCCCCGGATCACCAAGATCACCCTGAACATGGGCGTGGGTGAGGCCAAGACCAACGCCAAGGCGCTGGACGACGCCGCCGAGCAGCTGGCCACCATCGCCGGCCAGCGGCCCGTGATCACGCGCGCGAAGAACTCGATCGCCGGCTTCAAGCTGCGCGAGGGCATGCCGATCGGCTGCAAGGTGACGCTGCGCGGCGATCGCATGTACGAGTTCTACGACCGCCTGATGGCGATCGCGCTCCCGCGCATCCGCGACTTCCGCGGGATCAACCCGGGCTCGTTCGACGGCCGCGGGAACTTCTCGATGGGCGTGCGCGAGCAGATCATCTTCCCCGAGATCAACTACGACGACATCCATGAGGTGCGTGGCCTGACTATCACGATCACCACCTCAGCAGCAACGGACGACCAGGCGCGCGAACTGCTGCGCGCCATGGGCATGCCGTTCGCGACCGACGAGGGACGTTTCTAGATGGCTAAGGAATCACTGAGGGTCAAGCAGCAGCGCCCGGCGAAGTATCCGACCAGGGCCTACAACCGCTGCGCACGCTGCGGCCGCGCCCGCGGCTACTACCGCAAGTTCGGCGTCTGCCGGATCTGTCTCCGCGAGCTCGCGCACCAGGGTGTGGTGCCGGGCATGACCAAGAGCAGCTGGTGAGCAGATGATCACCGATCCGATCGCAGACATGCTGACGCGCCTCCGCAACGCCAACCTGGCGCTGCACCAGTACGTCGAGATGCCCAGCTCCGGCATGCGCAGGGAGATCGCGCGCATCCTCGAGCAGGAGGGCTACATCGAGGGCTTCAAGGTGGACAAGGGCGAGGTGCACGACACGCTGGTGGTGACGCTCAAGTACGGTGCCAACCGCGAGCGCGTGATCTCCGGGCTGAAGCGCGTGTCCAAGCCGGGCCGGCGCATCTACGCACGCAAGGACCGCCCTCACAAGGTGCTGGGCGGGATGGGCGTCGCGATCCTGTCAACGTCGAGCGGCGTCGTCACCGGCCGCCAGGCCCAGGAGGCCGGCGTCGGCGGCGAGGTGCTCTGCTACGTGTGGTGATTCGATGAGCCGTATCGGACGAAAACCCATCACAGTGCCATCCGGTGTCGATATCGAGATCGGGCGCGGCAGCGTGACCGTGAAGGGGCCGAAGGGCACCCTGTCGGAGCGCGTCAGTCCCGATATGACGGTCACGCTCGACGACGGCACGCTGCTGGTGTCCCGGCCCAGCGATCGCGGCGACCATCGCGCCCTGCACGGGCTGACGCGCTCGCTGGTCGCAAACATGGTCACCGGCGTCACCGACGGGTTCGAGAAGCGGCTCGAGATCCAGGGCGTCGGCTATCGTGCCGCCCTGCGCGGCAGCGATCTCGAGATGCAGCTGGGATTCAGCCATCCGGTGTCGGTGAAGGCGCCCGAGGGAGTCACCTTCGAGGTGCCGCAGCCGACCCAGATCGTCGTGCGCGGCATCTCCAAGCAGGTGGTCGGCGAGGTCGCCGCCCAGATCCGCAAATGGCGCCCGCCGGAGCCCTACAAGGGCAAGGGCATCAGGTATGCGGACGAGCATGTTGTCAGGAAGGTCGGTAAGCGCGCATGAGCAACGCTCGAAAATATCTCGCGTTCGAATGGGAAACCATGTTTCCCCCACGGCGCCCCCTTCTTTGTCTCACGCGGGGAACCTCCCGGTTCCCCGCACCCCTCCCCGCTCATGCGTCGACGGAGGTCGCCGCATGAGCGTTCAGACGAAGGAACAGGCACGGCAGCGGCGGCATCGCCGGGTGCGTGCGAAGCTGTCGGGGACGGCCGCACGGCCGCGCCTGGCGGTGTACCGCTCGAACGCGCGCATCTACGCACAGCTGATCGATGACGAGGCCGGCCATACGCTGGCGGCGGCGTCCAGCGGCGAGAAGCAGCTGGTCAAGACGTCGCGCGCCGACGCGCCGGCAGCGGTCGGCAAGCTGATCGCCGAGCGCGCGAAGGCGGCCGGCATCGAAACTGTCGTGTTCGATCGCGGCGGCTATCTCTACCACGGCAGGGTGAAGGCGCTCGCAGACGCCGCCCGCGAAGGGGGACTCGAGTTTTGATGGCTCGGAACGAACGTGACACCCGCGAGCTCCAGGAGCGCGTGGTCAAGATCAACCGCGTGGCCAAGGTGGTGAAGGGCGGCCGCCGCTTCTCGTTCACCGCGCTGGTGGTGGTGGGCGACGAGGTCGACCGCGTCGGCGTCGGCTACGGCAAGGCCAACGAGGTGCCCTCGGCGATCGCCAAGGCGGTAGAGGACGCCAAGAAGAACATGTTCCAGGTGCCCAAGTACAAGACCACGATCACGCATCAGACGGTCGGGCGCTACGGCGCAGGCCGCGTGATGCTGAAGCCGGCCAGCGAGGGAACCGGCGTGATCGCCGGTGCCGGCGTGCGCGCCGTCCTGGAGCTGGGCGGGGTGCGCGACATCCTGGCTAAGTCGCTGGGCACGGCCAACCCGATCAACCTGCTGATGGCGACGGTGGACGGGCTCAAGAACCTGAAGCGGCCGGAGGAGGTGGCGAAGCTTCGGGGCAAGACGGTGGCCGAGGTGATCAAGCCCCACTCCGAGGTGGTCGCCGAGCAGGCCGCCGCCGTCGAGGCCGCAGCCGTTGCCGCGGCGGAGGGCGCGGCCTGATGGCCAAGCTTCGCATCACCCAGGTGCGCAGCACCATCCGCACCCGGCCCGAGCACCGCGGCACGATGCGGGCGCTGGGGCTGCGCAAGATCAACCAGACGTCGGTCCACGAGGACTCGCCCGTGCTGCAGGGAATGCTGCGCAAGGTGGCCTCGCTCGTGAAGGTCGAGAACGATGAGTGAACTGAACCTGCACACGCTGAAGCCGGCCGAGGGCAGCCACCGCGATCGCAAGCGGGTCGGCCGCGGCCACGGCTCGGGCAGCGGCAAGACCGCCGGGCGCGGTCAGAAGGGCCAGAAGTCGCGGTCGGGCAGCCACAGCATGCGCCCGGGCTTCGAGGGCGGGCAGATGCCGCTGTACATGCGGCTGGGCAAGCTGCGCGGCCCCAACCATCGCAAGTCGATGCCGCTGGGCCCGTTCCGCACCCACACCACGCCGGTGAACGTGCGCGAGCTGGCCCGGTTCGACGCCGGCACCGAGGTCACCCCGGAGCTGCTCAAGCAGGCCGGCGTCGTGCGCTCCCTGAAGCACCCGATCAAGGTGCTCGGAAGCGGCGAGCTGACGGTCAAGCTGACCGTCCACGCGCATCGCTTCTCGGCGAAGGCGGTCGAGCTGATCGAGGCCGCCGGCGGCAGCGTTGTGCTGGTCGGCCCCCAACCCGACCCCGACGCCAAGCCCAAGAAGCGGCGGGCCAAGGCAGCCGCGGCCGCCGACTCGCAGGAGCAGGAGCAGCCCGAGGCCGAGGCAGCGCCCAAGCCGAGGCAGAAGAAGGCGGCCAAGGCCGAGCAGGCCGAGCCCGAGGCTGGGGCGGAGGCCGAAGCCGAGCCGGAGGCCGAGGAGGCGCCCGCCGAGCCCGAGCAGGCGGCCGCCGAGGACGAGCCCGTGGCCGAGGCCACGGACACCTCTGACGACAACGGTGAGACTACGAGCTAGTGCTCGAGAACTTCCTCAACGCCTGGCGCGTCCCCGACCTGCGCACGAAGCTGCTGTTCACGGCGGCGATGCTGGCGATCTACCGGCTGGGCTCGCACCTGCCGGCGCCGGCCGTCAACCCCGACGCGATCAACGTCGGCGGCTCCAGCTTCCTGAACCTGCTCAACACCTTCTCCGGCGGCGGCCTCAGCCGGCTCTCGATCTTCGCGCTGGGCATCATGCCCTACATCACCGCGTCGATCATCCTGCAGGTGATGACGCCGGTGTTCCCGTCGCTGCAGGCGCTGCAGAAGGAGGGCGAGCTGGGCCAGCGGCGCATCACGCAATACACCCGCTACCTGACCGTCGCCCTGGCCGCCGCCCAGTCCCTCGGCTACGCCTACGCGTTCGCGAACAACTCCAGCCTGCTGGGCGCGACCAGCCTCGGCAACGTGCTGGTCGACCACTCGCTGCGCAGCTACGTGCTGGTGGTCATGACGCTCACCGCCGGCGCCACGCTGCTGATGTGGATCGGCGAGCTGATCACCCAGAAGGGCATCGGCAACGGCATGAGCCTGCTGATCTTCTCGTCCATCCTGACCAGCGCTCCGGCCGGCATCAACGCCTGGTGGAACGGCTCCGGATTCGAGAAGCTGTCGCTGCCGATCGTGATCCTGGCGGTCGTGACCGGCGTCGTCTACGTGCAGGAGGGGATCCGCAAGATCCCGATCCAGTACGCCAAGCGGATGGTCGGGCGGCGGATGACCTCGGGCGGCAGCACCTACCTGCCGCTGCGCGTGAACATGGCCGGCGTGATCCCCGTGATCTTCGCCTCGGCCATCATGATCCTGCCGGCGACCGTGGCCAGCCTGCTGCCGGGGACGCTCGGCCCGAGGGTGGCGCAGTGGTTCCAGTTCACGTCGTGGCCCTACATCATCGGCGAGTCGTTGCTGATCTTCGCGTTCACGTTCTTCTACGTGGCGGTGGTGTTCAACTCGCTCGAGCAGGCCGACAACCTCAAGAAGTACGGCGGCTTCATCCCCGGCATCCGCCCCGGCCGCCCCACCGCGCAGTACCTCGAGTCGGTGCTGGTGCGCTTGACCGTGGCCGGGTCGCTGTTCCTGGCCACCGTCGCCGCCGCGCCGACGCTGTTCATCAAGTTCGGCGGGTTCAGCACGGCGACCGCGCGTGCGCTGGGCGGAACCTCCGTGCTGATCGTGGTCGGGGTTGCCATCGATACCATGCGTCAGATCGAGTCGCAGCTTTCGATGCGCAGCTACAAGGGCTTCCTGAAGTAGGCCGCAGGTGCCTCTCGACCTGATCTTCATGGGCCCTCCCGGGGCTGGCAAGGGCACCCAGGCTGCGCGCGTGGCGCCGCTGCACGGGCTCGCCCACATCGCCACCGGCGACATGCTGCGCGAGGCGGTGCGAGACGGCACCGAGCTGGGGCTGGTGGCCAAGGGGATCATGGCCCGCGGCGACCTCGTGCCCGACGACGTGATCATCGGCATGTTCCGCGAGCGCCTGTCGGCGCCGGACACCGTGGGCGGGTTCATCCTGGACGGCTTCCCGCGCACGCTCGCCCAGGCCCAGGCGCTGGACTCCACACTGGCAGAGCTTGACCGCGGCATCACGTCGGTGCCGGTCTTCGAGCTGGGCCTGGCGCAGCTGCTGGAGCGGGTGGGAGGGCGTCGTGTCTGTCGCGAGGCGGAGCACGTCTACCACCTCATCAGCGCACCGCCGAAGACCCGCGGCATCTGCGACATCGACGGCTCCGAGCTCTACCAGCGCGACGACGACACCGAGCCGGTGATCCGCGCCCGCTACCAGAAGCAGTGGGTGGAGGCGGCCAGGCCGGTGGTCGACCACTACGACGCGGCCGGCCTGGTCGTGCGCATCGACGCCGGAGGCACCCGCGAGCAGGTCTCCGCCGAGATCGATGCCCTGCTGGCCCGATTGGGGGATGGCTCATGATCGTTCGCAAGACCGCAGCCGAGATCGAGATCATGGCGCGGGCCGGCCGGGTGGTCGCCTCGACGCTGGAGCTGATGGAGGCCAGCGCCCGCGAGGGCGTCACCACCGCAGAGCTGGACGCGCTGGCCGAGGAGTACATCCGCTCCTGCGGCGGCGTGCCCACCTTCAAGGGCTACCGCGGCTTCCCCGGGTCGATCTGCGCGTCGCCCAACGAGATGATCGTGCACGGCATCCCCGGCTCGTACAAGCTGAAGGGCGGCGACCTGCTGTCGGTGGACGTGGGCGTGACGCTGGACGGGTTCGTGGCCGACTCGGCCGTCACGGTCCCGATCGGGACCGTCTCCGAGCAGGCCTACGCGCTGATCGATGTCTGCCAGAAGAGCCTCGACGCCGCCATCGCGCAGTGCCGGCCCGGCAACCGCCTGGGCGACATCTCGCACGCCGTGCAGGAGGTGGTCGAGGCGAACGGCTTCGGCGTCGTCCGCGCGCTGGTCGGCCACGGCGTCGGCCGCAGCATGCACGAGGACCCCCAGATCCCCAACTACGGGCCGGCCGGCCGCGGGCCGAAGCTGGCCCCCGGGATGGTGTTCGCGATCGAGCCGATGATCACCGCCGGCAGCTGGGGCGTGGTCAGCGGCGAGGACGGCTGGGCCGTCTACACCGACGACGGCAGCCTGGCCGCGCACATCGAGCACACGGTGGCCGTCACCGAGGCGGGTCCGCGGGTGCTGACACCGCGGTCGACCGCGCGCCAGGTTGCGACGGGATGATAGGATTCTCGTTTGCCCGGCGGGGTGAATGCGTATGCCCGCGGCCGTTTTTGCCCCGTGGCGGGGCGCGTCCCCAAGGAGTCCTCAGTTGAAGGTTCGACCCAGCGTGAGAACGATGTGCGAGAAGTGCCGGATCATCCGCCGGCACGGCAACGTGCTCGTGATCTGCACCAACCCGCGCCACAAGCAGCGGCAGGGATAAGGGAGGCTCGATATGGCACGCATAGCAGGCGTCAACATCCCGCGTGAGAAGCGCGTCGAGATCGGCCTCACCTACATCTTCGGGATCGGCCGTTCGACCTCGAACAAGGTGCTGAAGGAGCTCGGGCTCAACCCCGACACCAAGGTGCGCGACCTGACCGAGGAAGAGGTGGCCCGGCTCCGCAACCACATCGATGCGTCGCTGACGGTCGAGGGTGACCTCCGCCGCGAGCGCTCCCAGAACATCAAGCGCCTGATGGAGATCGGCTGCTACCGGGGCGTTCGTCACCGCCGCGGCCTGCCCGTGCGCGGCCAGCGCACCCGCACCAACGCGCGCACCCGCAAGGGGCCGAAGAAGACCGTCGGCAAGCAGCGCAAGAAATAGCCGTGAGTTTTCGCGTCATTGAAATCGGAAAGGACTGAATGCCCCCAGCACCACGTAGAGGCGGCACCCGCGGCCGCGTCCGTCGCAAGGCCCGCAAGAACGTTGCGATCGGCCAGGCGCACATCAAGACCTCGTTCAACAACACGCTCGTCGCCCTCACCGACAAGGAGGGCAACGTGATCGTGTGGAAGAGCGCCGGCGCCGTCGGCTTCAAGGGGTCGCGCAAGTCGACGCCGTTCGCGGCGCAGGTGACGGCCGACGCCGCCGCCCGCGAGGGCATGGAGCACGGCCTCCAGAAGGTCGAGGTGTTCGTCAAAGGCCCCGGCTCCGGGCGTGAGACCGCGATCCGGTCGCTGCAGGCCGCCGGCCTCGAGGTGATGGGCGTCAAGGACGTGACGCCGCAGGCTCACAACGGCGTGCGCCAGCGCAAGCGGCGGAGGGTCTAGTCATGGCTCGAATGATCGGCCCCAAGTGCAAGCAGTGCCGCCGCGAGAACATGAAGCTGTTCCTCAAGGGCGAGCGCTGCCTGACCGAGAAGTGCGCCATCGAGCGCCGGGCTTACCCGCCGGGCGAGCACGGCCGCGGCCGCACCAAGCAGTCCGAGTACCTGCTGCAGCTGCGTGAGAAGCAGAAGGCGCGCCGCTACTACGGCATCCTCGAGCGGCAGTTCCGCTCGTACTACGAGAAGGCCAGCCAGCGCAGCGGCATCACCGGCGAGAACCTGCTGCGGATGCTGGAGCTGCGGCTCGACAACGTCGTCTACCGGCTCGGGTTCGCGGCGTCGCGTTCGCAGGCCCGCCAGCTCGTGCGCCACGGGCACTTCGAGGTGAACGGCAAGCGCGTCAACATCCCGTCCTTCCAGGTCGGAGAGGACGACGTGATCGCGCTGCGCGAGGCCGCCGCCGCCAAGGCGACGGTCACCGACGCGACAGACCTGACCGCGTCGGTATCGCCGTGGCTGCAGGCCGACCATGACAATCTCACGGGCAAGGTGCTTCGGCTCCCCGACCGCGTGGACATCGACACGCCGGTGCAGGAACAGCTGATCGTCGAGCTCTATTCCAAGTAAGAACCAAGGGGCGATTGCACAGACATGCTTGATTTCATTCCCAAGATCACATCCGAAGACGTCGGCGACCAGTCCGGCACGTTCGTCGTCGAGCCGCTCGATCGCGGCTTCGGATACACATTCGGCAACAGCCTGCGGCGCGTGCTGCTGTCCGCGCTGGAGGGTGCCGCCGTCACCTCGGTCAAGATCGAGGGCGTCGCCCACGAGTTCACCTCGGTGCCGGGCGTCCGCGAAGACGTCACCGACATCATCCTCAACCTCAAGAACCTGATCTGCAAGCTGCACGGCGAGTCGGGCGAGGTCGAGGTGCAGGTGCAGAAGGACGGTCCCGGGGTGGTGCGCGCATCCGACATCGAGGCGCCCGCCGACCTCGAGATCCTGAACCCGAACCTCGAGATCTGCAACCTCAGCGCGGGTGCCCGCTTCGAGATGACGCTGACGATCGCCCGCGGTCGCGGATATGTCGCCGCCGACGGCAACAAGGGGCCGGAGACCACGATCGGCGTGATCCCGGTGGACTCGATCTTCTCGCCGGTACGGCGCGTCTCCTACGACGTCGACGCGGCCCGTGTCGGGCAGCGCACCGACTTCGACAAGCTCAAGCTCGAGGTCACCACCGACGGCTCGATGACGCCCAAGGACGCCGTCAAGGACGCCGCCGAGCTGCTGATCCGCTACCTGTCGATCTTCACCGACATCGACGCCGCGGAGCTGGCGATCCGCCCCGAGGGCGGCGGCGCCGAGGTGGCCGCCCCCAGTGCCCACGGCATGGAGAACATCCTGATCGAGGAGCTGGAGCTGGGCGTGCGCAGCTACAACTGCCTGAAGCGGGTCGGCATCGAGACGATCGGTGACCTGGTCGCCAAGACCGAGGCCGAGCTGGCTGCGATCCCGAACTTCGGCAAGAAGTCGATCGAAGAGGTCAAGGAGACCCTGGCCGCTCACGGTCTCACGCTGCGGGGAGCCGAGTAGGAGATGAGGCACCGCCGCAAAGGCCGCAAGCTGGGGCGCGACGCGTCTCATCGCAAGGCCCTGTTCTCGAACATGGCGGGCTCGCTGTTCGAGCACGGCCGCATCAAGACCACCGAGGCCAAGGCCAAGGAGCTGCGGCCGATCGCGGAGAAGCTGATCACGCTCGCCCGCAAGGACCCGGGCGACGTGGCCGCCCAGCGGCAGGCGGTCGCCTACCTGCGAAGCAAGGACAGCGTGCACCGGCTGTTCCACGAGGTCGCGCCCCGCTTCACCGAGCGTCCGGGCGGCTACACGCGCATCGTCAAGCTGGGCCCGCGGCAGGGCGACGCCGCGCCGATGGCCTACATCGAGCTCGTTGACCACGAGCCGGTCGCGCGCGCGTAGCGTCACCCTCGGCCTGCCGCCTGGCTGGGTCGACCGCTCGGTGCTGACCTACGTCGGCCCCGATGACGGCGAGGGCTCGCCCTCGCTGGTCGTGACCATGGACGAGGTCGACGGCGGCACCACGCTGGCCAGGTATGCCGCAATGCAGGATGCCGCGGTGCGCGCGGGCTTCGAGGGGGTCGACCTGCTGGAGGACCGCGAGACGACGGTCGCGGGCCATGCGGCGGTGCGGCGCACCTACCGCTGGCGCTACGACGACCGCGTGATGCGCCAGCGCATGTGGTGCCTGCTGGTCGACGATGTCGGCTACGCGATCGTCGCCTCGGCCCCGGATGCCGCCTTCGACGGGCTGCGCAGCACGTTCGCCGCGGCCCTGCACGACTTTCGCGTGGGCCCGCCGGACTGATGCGCCTGCGCGCGACGGTGGCCTACGACGGCACCGCGTACAGCGGCTGGGCGCCACAACCGGATGTCCCGACCGTGTCGGCGGCGGTGTCCGCGGCGGTGGGCGGGGCCGAGCTGCGCGTGGCCGGTCGCACCGACGCGGGCGTCCACGCCGCGGCGAACGTGATCTCGTTCGACGCCGCCCGGATGCTGCATGAGCGCGCCGTGAACAGCAAGCTCCCGTCCGACATCGCCGTGCGGGACCTGGTGCAGGCGCCGGACGGCTTCGACGCGCGCGCAGACGCGATCTCGCGCAGCTACGTCTACCGGATCGAGACCGCGCCCGCGGCCGACCCGTTCCTGGCCCGATTCCAGCTGCACCGGGTGCGGAGGATGGACGACGCTGCGCTGGCGGCCTGTGCCGAGGCGATCGTTGGTCGGCACGACTTCCGCGCCTTCACGCCCACCGAGACGAAGCACGTGTTCTTCGAGCGAACGGTGCTGGCCGCCGCCTGGTCGCACACCGACGGGCGCTACGAGTTCCGGATCACCGCAAACGCGTTCCTGCGCCACATGGTGCGGGTGCTGGTGGGAACGATGCTGGAGCACCCGGACCCGGAGCGCTTCCGGCGGCTGCTGGAGGGCCGCCCCCGCAGCGACGCCGGCCGCACTGCGCCGCCGCAGGGACTGACCCTGATCGGGGTCGACTACGGCCGCCCCATAGACTGAGGCCCGGTGCACATCCTGCTCACCAACGACGACGGCATCACCTCGCGCGGCCTGTTCGAGGCCAAACAGGCGCTGGAGCGGCATGGCAGCGTCTCCGTGATCGCTCCCGACTCCAATCGCAGCGGCTCCGCGCGCAGCATCACCATCGACCGCCCGCTGACCGTGGCCGAGGTCGAGCTGCGCGACGGCAGCACCGGCTTTGCAACCGACGGCACGCCGGTCGACTGCGTCCGCTTCGGCGAGCTGGGGCTGGTCGGCGAGCGGCCCGATCTGATCGTGTCGGGCATCAACTACGGCTACAACCTGGGCGACGACGTCACCTACTCGGGCACGGTGGCGGCGGCCTTCGAGGGCATCCTGCTGGGCATCCAGGGCATCGCGATCTCTCAGGGCGCGCCCACCGCATCGGGCTCCGACTTCCGGCGGCACGAGGACTACGACTTCGGGCCGGCGGCGGACTTTCTGGGCGAGCTGGTGGGGCGCGTGATCGAGCACGGGCTGCCGGCCGGCACCGTGCTGAACGTGAACGTGCCGTCCCAGCCGCACGGAGTGGCGGTGGGCAGGCTGGGCAAGCGCATCTACGCGGACACGCTGGAGCAGCAGGCCGACGCGGCCGGGCACCGCCGCTACCGCATCTACGGTGACGAGCCGTCCTACCACGACGAGCCCGGCACCGACTTCCGCGCGATCGCCGAGGGCAAGATCGCGATCACGCCGATCCACCTCGACCTGACCAGCACTTTGGGGATCGAGGCGCTGGGTCGCTGGAGCCTGTAGCAGCCGGAGCTAGGGGACGGTCACGTTGAAGCCCGTGATCTTGGGCCAGCCGCCGTGCCACTCGACCACCGCCATCCGGCAGTTGTCCAGCCACAGGTGCCGGTGCAGCGGTGGCGGTCCGCCCAGGAAGTAGCTGGACACGATCAGCCGGGTCAGCGAGCCGTGGCTGACGACCAGCGTGGTGCCCGCCTCGAGGGCGTGCTCGTTCAGGAACGCGGCCGCCCGCGCCAGCGCCTCGTCGAACGTCTCCGCGCCATCGGGGAACTCGGGCTCGGCGTTCGTGTGCCAGAGGGCGTAATCGCCGGCCATCGGTCCCGACCGCAGCTCGTCTTCGGTCAGGCCCTCGAACGGCCCGGCGTCGATCTCCCTCAGCCGGTCGTCGGCGACCACCGCCGGCTGGCCTCGCTGGAGCGCGGCGATCGTCTCGGCGGTCACCCGCGCCCGCTGCAGCGGCGAGCTGTAGACGCGATCGATGCCGGTGGCCGCGAGCGCCTCCGCCGCGGCGCCGGCCTGCTCCAGCCCAACTTCGCTGAGCGGCAGGTCGCTCCGTGTCGTGAACCGCCGCTCGGCGTTCCAGGCCGTCTCGCCGTGTCGGATCAGAAGCAGCGTGCGAGGCGCGGTCACGCGCCCACCGTACCAGCCAGATCAGCGGCGTTGTCGGATCAGCCGCTGCCGACGATCAGGTGCGTGTCCATGCCCAGCTGCTTGTGGCCGGGGACAGAGCAGAACAGGTCGTAGCTGCCGTTCTCGAGGGTGACCGTGAGATCCATGCTGCCGCCCGCGGCGAAGGTCGGGGTGGCCATGCCGGACACGACCGGGCCGTTGACGGTCAGGTTGTGCGAGGAGGGGCCGTTGTTGGTGACGTGGAAGGTGTAGGCCCCGGGAGCGAGGCTGCCGGCCTGCGCGACCGCGATCGAGAAGTCCTTCAGCGTGACATCGACCGTCTTGCCGGATGGGGCGCCCCCGCCGCCACCCGCCGCCTCCGTGACGGTGGGGGCCGAGCTGCCGGCGCCGCTGCTGC
>Ga0207687_10000333_pt1 | contig 31504 bp, 28 predicted proteins | sample KBSM54metaG_FD_184399 | JGI IMG/M metagenome (GOLD analysis project Ga0207687, IMG submission 184399) | Miscanthus rhizosphere microbial communities from Kellogg Biological Station, Michigan, USA - KBS M5-4 metaG (SPAdes) (version 2) | ecosystem: Host-associated > Plants > Roots > Rhizosphere >...
CTCCGCCGGTCGAGAAGCCGTCCGCGCACGTGCCGCGCTTTGCGACGCTCGTGGTCGACGCTCGCTCGCGCGTCGCCAGCCTCGCCGCGCCGCTGCAGCAGGAGTCGATCGGCGAAACGGAACTCACCGCGATTCGCGACGTGCTCCGATCGATTCTCATGATTCCCGGCGCCATCACCGCGACGTTCTCCGCGTTCGGCCACATGGGCGGCATCCAGGAAACCGCCGCGCGATCGACGCTCACCGATGAATCGGCGAAGGTCATTCAATCGAAACTGAACGTCTGGCTGTCGAAGCGCGGCGAGTCGCCGGGATTTCTGCGAAGCACGGTGCAGACGCCGTTCGGTACATCGACGCCGTCGATCACGCCGGCGCAACTCGAGAAAGTTTTCACGGCGCCGGTGATTGCCGGAACGCTCAAGGCGATGTATCTCACTGTTGCTTTTGCCGGTGTGCCCGATCGCGGCGCGCACGAGATGCTCGCCGCGTGGCTCAATCAACTGCAGCTCACCATCGAACAGTCGATGAGCCGCGGCGCGATGCAGTCGGCGCGATTGCGCATCGCCGAGAAGCTGGTCGAGCCGGACTTCACGAAGTATCCGGAGCTCCGCCGCCACACCGATCTCGTCGTCGCTCGCGTCGAGCAATTCACGCGCGTCCTCGGCATGTCGCCGGCGGAAGCGGAGAACGTGAAGATCGCGGCGATCGTCCACGACTGCGGCATGCGTCTTCTCGAATACGAGCGCCTCTACACGAAGCGCGATCTGTCGCCCGAGGAGTTGAGCCTTTTGCGCGAGCACGTCTTCGTCGGCGCCGCCATCGTCGAGCCGCTGCTCGGTCCCGAGATCGCGCGCGCGGTGCTCTGTCATCACGAGCGCGTCGACGGCCGCGGCTATCCGAACGAGTTGCACGGCGACGACATCCCGTACGCCTCGCGCATCCTGCAGATTTGCGACGCGTGGGTGGCGATGACGGACAGCCAGTCGTATCAGCAGCGCGTGGAGTCGCCGGAGGATGCGATCTCGATCATTGCGCGGGCGGCGGGAACGCAGTTCGATCCGGATCTCGCGCGCAAGTTCGTCGAGTACATGCGCAGCGCTGCGTGATTACAGCTCGCGCTTGAGCGACGCCGCGAATCGGTCCCACACTTTGTGCTTCGCGGTCCGCGCGTTCCAGCGTTGCAGCGTCCACTCTTCGGTGTATTGAAGATCGTGATCGAACGTCTCGCGCAGCTGCGCGACGATGTTCGCGTCGCACATCGACACCATGATCTCGTCGTTCAGCTTGAACGAGCGCGGATCGAAGTTCGCTGATCCGATCGCGCACCAGACGCCGTCAACCATGATCACTTTCTGATGCATCCCGCGCGTGTACTCGAAGACGCGGATGCCGTGCTCGAGCAGCGGACCGTAGTGAAAGTGACTGGCGTGCTGCACGATCGAGAAGTCGCTCTCCGCCGCGGTCGGCGTCATCAGCGTGATCGACACGCCGCGCTTCGCGGCATCGGCGAAGAGCCGTAGCGCCTGACGATTCGGAAGGAAGTAAGGGTTCTGCAGAATGAGCTCGCGCTTCGCCGCCGCGATGGCGAAGAAGTACAGGCGCTGCACGGCGCTCACCGTTTCGCGCGGTGCAAGGTACGCGACGTGGAGCGGGGTTCGCCCGGCGCGCTCGAGCAACGGGAAGTAGTGCTCGCCCGCCGGAACGATGCCGGCGCTGCGCGTCCAGTTATCGAAGAACGCGGTCTGCATCTCCGCGACCGCGGGACCTTCGATCTTGATCGCGGTGTCGCGCCACCCGACCGGATTCTCGCGCGTGCCGCCCCACATGTCGGCGATGCCGTGGCCGAACGTGTACGCAACGCGGCCGTCGATCACGACGATCTTGCGATGATCGCGATGGTTGTAGAACGCGAACTCGCCGAAGCGCGCGCGATGGAACACGCGGGCGTCGCATCCCGCATCGCGCAGCGTCGCCCACAACCGCGGATCGGTCTCGATGGCGCCGCGCTGATCGACGAGCAATCGGACTGCGACGCCTTCGCCGGGCTTGACGGCGAGCGCCGAAGCGATGCGCTCGGACACCATGCCGTCGTGCCAGAGAAAGGTCTCGATGTGGACGTGATGCTGCGCGCCGATGATCTCGTCGAGCAACGCGTTGAAGAACGAGCTGTCCTGCACGACCGTGACGCGATTCCCTTCGACGACGCGTCCCCATGTCAACGCTGCCATCGACGGAAAAAGCGACTCGATGTCGCCGTCGGGCGGAAGTTGGATCACCACCGGCCGGCGGCGGCTCTTTCCCCATACGACATAGGCGAGAAGCGCGGTCGCGATTGCGAGCGCAGTCGTGATCATTCGTGCGCGGAGACACTGCTAAGATCGCGCCGCATGAAGATCGATCGCGACGAAGCGCGCCGCATTGCCAATCTGGCGCACCTCGAGTTCGACGACGCGGGCCTGGATCGCATGGCCGGCGAGATGACGAAGATCCTGTCGTACATCGACCAGCTGCGTGAGGTGGACACGACCGGCTTCGAGGAATCGAGCGACGCGCAGTCGACGCCGATGCGCGCCGACGAGCCGCGTCCGTCGCTCGATCGCGAAGCTGTCGCGCGCAACGCGCCGTCGTGGAGCGATGGATTTTTCGTCGTGCCGAAGGTGATCGGTGACTGATCTCCTCGACCTTCCATTTCACGACGCGCGCGCGCAAGCATCGCCGCGTGAATACGTCGACGCGTGTCTTGCCGCGATCAAACGCCACGATCAGAACGTCTGCGCGTTTCTCACCGTCACCGAGAATCCGAGCGAGGGAACGCTCCCGATCGCGCTCAAGGACAATATCGTCACCACCGACATGCCGACGACCTGCGGCTCCCGCATCCTCGGCAAGTTTCAGTCGCCGTACGACGCGACCGTCGCTGCGCGACTGCGCGCGCGCGGCGCGTCGATCATCGGCAAGACGAACCTCGACGAATTCGCGATGGGCTCATCGACCGAGCATTCGTCGATCGGACCGACGCGCAATCCGTGGGACACGAAGCGCGTTCCCGGCGGCTCGAGCGGCGGTTCCGCGGCCGCGGTCGCGTCGCGGATGGTTCCCGCCGCACTCGGCTCCGAGACCGGAGGCAGTGTGCGGCAGCCCGCGGCGTTGTGCGGCGTCGTCGGCGTGAAGCCGACGTATGGCCGCGTGTCGCGATGGGGACTCGTCGCGTTCGCGTCGGGACTCGATCAGATCGGCATCGTCACCAAATCCGTCCGCGAGTCCGCCGAAGTCCTCGGCATCATCGCCGGTCACGATCCGTATGACTCGACGTCGAGCGCGACCGAGGTCGATGACTACACTGCCGATCTCGACGCCGGCATTCGCGGCATGCGCTTCGGCGTCATCCGCGAAGCGGTCGAACAGCTCGAAGGCGAAGTGCGCGCGAACTTCGACGCGGCGCTCGCGGTGCTTCGAAGCTGCGGCGCGACGGTCGAAGAGGTGAGCGTTCCGACGATCGGCTACGCGATCGCGATCTACTACATCGTCGCGAACGCGGAGGCGAGCGCGAATCTGTCGAGGTTCGACGGCATTCGCTACGGGCATCGCAGCGAGCGCGCGAAGAAGCTCGACGACGTTTACTTCGAGTCGCGCGGCGAAGGATTCGGCGCGGAAGTGAAGCGGCGCATCATGCTCGGCACGTTCGCGCTATCGAGTGGTTACTACGACGCGTACTACGGCCGCGCGCAGCGCGTGCGCGCGAAGATGCGCCACGACTTCGAGACCGCGTTCGGCAATTACGATTTTCTCCTGACGCCGACAACGCCGGAGTCGGCGTTCGAGATCGGCGCGAAGACCAACGATCCTCTGTCGATGTATTTGAACGACATCTTCACTGCGCCCGCGAATCTGATCGGCATCCCGGCCATCGCCGTGCCGTCGGGATTCGACAGCCGCGATTTGCCGTTGTCGCTGCAGATCATGGCGCCGCATTTCGGCGAACGCGCGATGTTCCGCGCCGCCGCCGCGTTCGAGCGCGAGACCAACTACTGGAAGAGGCGCCCCCCACTGAAATGAAAAAGCGAAACCTTCACGTCGGATGCGGACCGCAGCTGCTGCGCGGCTGGATCAACATCGACAACCAGCCGTACGACGGCATCGATGCGATCGTCGACGTGCGGAACGGCATCCCGTACGACGACCTCGAGTTCATCTTCGCCGAGCACTTCATCGAGCATCTGGCGTTCGATGACGCGCAGCGTTTTCTGCGCGACTGCCGCCGCGCGCTCGCGCCGAACGGCGTGCTGCGTTTGACCACGCCGAATCTCGACTGGGTTTGGCTCACGCAATATCACCCGGGCGAATGGAAGGAAGCCAGCGAAGCCGTCCGCGACTGCTTCTGGATGAACAAAGCGTTTCGTGGATGGGGACATCAGTTTCTCTACAACGAGCAAACGCTGACCGAGTGCCTGCGCGATGCCGGCTTCGAGACGATCGAGGCGCAGCGCTACGGCGAGAGCCGCCACGACGCGCTGCGCGGCATCGAGCGCCACGAGAAGTATCCGGACGCGCATTTGCCGCACATCGTGATCGTCGAGGCGAGCGGCACGCGCCGCGCGAAGTCGGACATGCTGGAAGGGCCGCGACGCGAGTTCAAGGAAGCGCTGTCGGCGGTGTAATGCTGCTCGATCAGAAGCGATACCGCGTCGAGGCGCGCCCCGCACTGATCGTCGAAAAGACGTTCGACATTCTCAGCATGGACGGCGCCCCGCTCGGCGTAGCGATGAACGGCGTGATCCACGAGCGAGAGGTGCCGCTGATCACGCTGCACGGGAAACTCTTCGGCCACAAGACGAAAGTCACGTTTCAAGATCGCAACATCGGCACGCTCAATCTTCCCGTCATTGCCGACGCCGACGGCTTCGAGATCGCAACCCTCGTCGTCGACGACCGCAACACGCAGTTCCAACTCATCGGCGTCGACGGCTCCAAACTCGCCGAAGTGATTCGCGAGTGGGGAGGCTTCGTGAAGGAAACGATCGGCACCGAGAACAGCTACGAAGTGTCGATCACGCCGGCAGGCGAGGCGAGGCCGGACATGGCGGCGTTGCTCGTCGCGACGGTGCTGAAGATCGATGATGTGTATCCGCGCGATGTTCCGCGGTTGGGTCAGTGAGCCGCCGTTACCAACTCGCGGTGCTACAATCTCCCCGTGCGTAAGTGGTGGGTGTGGGCAATATCCCTCCTTCCTGCGGCAGCTCTTGCCGCATCCACCTCCCAGATCACGCCTGAGCTTCGCGCGACCTTCACCCACGACTACGAGATCGAAGTCGTCGTGAAGCCGCATGGCGGCGATGCGTGGACGCGGCTCGCGAAGCGCGTGTCCGGCGATGCGGCGAAGTGGGAGGCGATCGCTTCCTTCAACAATGCATCGCCGAATCTCACCAGCGAACAGAACGTTCGCGTTCCCTTCTCTCTCCTTCGTCCCGAGATCCAGCGGCAGATCGTGACGACGCTCTTCCCGAACGATGCGCCCGCGCCGGGCGGATGGCGGCACACCGTCATCGGCACTTCCGGCGTCGAAGGCGAATCGCTCTGGAAGATCGCCGAGTGGTTCACCGGCGACGGCGCGAACTACGGCGCCATCCGCAAAGCGAATCCAGCGCAGGGACTCTCGACTCGAAAAGGCGACGTCATCGTCGTTCCAAAACAACTGCTCACAGCGGCGTTCAACGCGCGCGGTGAGGTGGAGGGAGAGAATGCAGCGTCGACGACAGCAGAGGTTCGGGAATCATCGGACGATCCGGCTCAGCATCCGGGCACGCATGAAGATGCTCCGGAGGCGGCCGTGGTGGAAGCTTCACCCCTGGGACAGCCGTCGCTGACCTGGGATCGCACCGCTCCCGTTCCCTTTGCGGTCTATCGGCTGCAGAAGGGCGAAGCGCTCTACTCATCGGTGGCCATTCGCTTCACCGGCCGCGTCTACTCGAAAGACGTCGGCGACGTCGTCGATCGCATCGTGAAGTTCAACGGCATCGACGACGTCGCGAAGATGCCGATCGGCTTCGCCGTGAAGATCCCGATGGAATTGCTCCTTCCGGAGTGGCTGCCCGCCGACGATCCGACGCGCATGGCGCGCGAGGAGTCCAAACGCGCCAGCGCGAAGCTCGCCGTTCACACGCACGCGCGCAACCTCGCCGGCGTTGTCGTGATCCTCGACGCCGGCCACGGAGGCCGCGACGTCGGAACGATTCACGACGAAGTCGCGGAGTCGCGCTACGTCTACGACGTCGCCTGCCGTCTCAAGCGGCTGCTCGAGAAAAAGAGCGCCGCGAAAGTGATGATGACGACGAAGTCAATGTCCGACGGCTACCAGGTCATCGATGACGACGCGCTCGACAAACAAGACGATCACGTCGTCCTCACCACGCCGCGCTATGACCTCGACGACTCGACCGTCGGTGTGAATCTGCGCTGGTATCTCGCGAACTCGATCTTCGCGCGCGCCATGAAGAGCGGTGTGGCGCGCGAGAAAGTCGTTTTCATCTCCATTCACGCCGACTCGCTCCATCCATCGCTGCGCGGTGCGATGACGTACATCCCCGGCCAGCGCTACGTGCGGGGCTCGTATCAGAAGAGCGGCGACGTTTACCTCGCGCGCGCCGAAGTGCGCGAGCGTCCGGTCGTCACGCATTCGGCGAAGGAATCACTCGCTGACGAAGGAATGTCGCGCGATCTCGCGCAGACGATCATCGACTCGCTCGAAGAGGCGGACCTGAAAGTCCATCCGTTCGATCCCGTGCGCGACAACGTCGTGCGCGACGGCCGCGAGTGGGTTCCCGCCGTCATCCGCTACAACCTCGTCCCCACTCGTCTCCTCCTCGAGATCTGCAACCTCGGCAACAAAAACGACCGCGAGCTGATGACGACGAAGAAATGGCGCGAGAGCATCGCGCAGGCGATCTATCGCGGCATGGTGGAGTTCTACGATCAACGCACCGAAGCACCGGCGGTCATTCGCGCAGCCGCGCGATGAGAATTGAAAATTGAAAATTGAAAATTGAAAAAGCAGCGCGCGCGATTTTTTTCAATTTTCAATTTTCAATTTTCAATTTGATACTCTCCGGCCAATGCCGCGCTCTTTCGAAGGCGATTTGAATGCCGAGGGTCTCCGCTTCGGCGTGATCGCCAGCCGCTTCAACGATGACATCGTCGCCGGACTGCTCGACGGCGCGCTCGATTGCCTTGCGCGACATGGTGCGCGCGACGAAGACGTGACGGTCTACCGCGTTCCCGGCGCGTTCGAGATTCCGACGGTCGCGCGCGTCGCCATCGGCGGCGGCTACGACGCCCTCATCGCCCTCGGCTGTCTCGTGCGCGGCGACACGCCGCACTTCGACTTCATCTCCGCCCAGGTGACGAACGAGTTGTCGCGCGTTGCCGTCGATGCGCAGTTTCCGATCGCGTTCGGCGTCATCACCTGCAACACGTATGAGCAAGCGGTGGCGCGCTCTTCGCCGGGCAGCGGGAACAAAGGATGGGAGGCCGCGCTTGCGGCAATCGAGATGGCCAACTTGTTGAAGGGCATGCGGCATGGGCGCTAGACGCAAAGCTCGCGAGCTCGCGCTGCAGATGCTCTTTCAGCACGACATGTCGGGCAACGAACCGGACATGATCGTGACGACGTTCGAAGACCTGCAGAAGTCGAAGCCGAATACGCGCGAGTTCGCGGTGCGCATCTTCCGCGGCACGGTCGACCATCTGGCCGGCATCGACGAGATGATTCAGGCGCAGGCGGAGAACTGGCGCCTCTCGCGAATGGCCGTCGTCGACCGCAACATCATCCGCATGTCGGTCTACGAATTCCTCCACGAAAGCGACACGCCGAAGCTCGTGATCATCGACGAAGCGGTGGAGATCGCGAAGAAGTTCGGGACCCAGAAGTCGTCGCAGTTCATCAATGGAATCCTCGACGGCATATTGAAACGCTACAATCTCGCCTCGTGAGCTACGACTTTATCCTGAGCGAAGCGAAGGATCATTGGAGCAGCCGGCAGGGATTTGACGATCGTCGCGGTGCCTCCACAGATCCCTCGCTGGCGCTCGGGATAAACTACCTCTCGTGAGCCTGCTCGGCCGCCTCGAGGATCTTTCGCTCACCGACATCGTTCAGATCGTCTTTCTCAGCCGCCGCACCGGTGTGCTCGAGATCATCGACGATCGCGGTCGGTATACCGTGCTGTTTCGCGGCGGACTCGTCGTGAACGCGTCGTCGCCCGAACACCACGATCTCGTCACGTGGCTCGAGCTCAAAGAAGTGATTCCCGCCGGCAGCGGAAAGACGCTGCGCAAGATGGAAGAGAGCGGGATTCCCGCGGGCACCGCGGCGATGGAGATGAACCTTCTCTCCGCCGACGATCTCTCGAATGCGATCCGCACGCGCATCGTCGAAGTCGTCACGCCGTTGCTCACCAGCCGCGAAGGCGAATTCAACTTCATCCTCAGCGAGTCGATGAGCGCGGTCGATATGGAGTACGACGCCGACGCGCTCTTCAAGGAAGGCGGACTCTCGCCGCAGAAGATCATCGGCTCAGTCGACGGCGAGAAGATCAAGCCGCTGCGCGGACTCGAGGAGTCGCTCAAAGTCGGCAAAGCACTCCTGCGCGGCACCGCTCCCGCCGAAGCCACGCCCGCATCGCTCAACCTCGGCCTCAGCATTCCGATCGCAGCGGCGCCTGTGTTGCCGCAACCGAAAAACGACAACGTCGTCCAGTTCCCCGAACCGAAAACATTCGCGCCGGTTCCAGACGAAGAAGCGCCGGCGCCTCCGCCGCCGTCGGTCCCCGAAGAGCCTCCCGTTCTTCCGAGAGCCGGCCAATTCAAAGTCGCCGGCGGTCTCTTCGACATCGAGTCGCCCGACGCGCAGTTCCGCAACGTCGTCCTCTTCGAGCGCAATCCGCTCGTACGCGTCGCCGCGAAGCGCGCGTTCACGAAGAAGAACGTGAAGATCTCGCAGTTCGGATCGCTCGAAGACGTGCGCAACGCGATGACCGAGCTCTTTCGCTCGAACAGCTTCTTCGTCACGTTCCTCGAGCTCACGCCCGACGACGCGACCGTGCGATTGCTCCAGCAACTCAAGCGCAAGAATCCGCGGCTGCCCGTCGTCATCGTCGACAGCGAAGCCGATCTCCGACGCCGTCACGATCTCCTTCGCGCCGGCGCCGATCTCTATCTCACGAAGCCGAACGAAGCGCGATTGCAGCCCGGTCTTGCAGAAGAAGAGTTGTCGCTCTTCGCCGACGAGCTGGTTCTCTTCGCCGAGCGCGCGTTCCAGCAGTGGGAGCAGATGACCGGCGGCTACGGCGCCGAAGCGGGGAAGAAGTTCTACGACATGGCGTCGAAGGACAGCGTCGAGCGCAGCTTCAACGTGCTCAAGCAACTCATCAACGAGCTGTCGAATCCGAACGACATCGGACAAGTCTCCGCGACGATCCTCCGCTTGTCCGCCGAGTATCTCGATCGCGGCGCGCTCTTCATGGCCAGCGACGACAACTTCATCGGCCTCGGCGGATTCGGCATGACCGGCCCCGGCGGCAACGACATGGACGCGCGCGTGAAGGGCATTCGCATCGCGCGCGGCGAGCCGTCGATCCTGAGCGACGTCGCGCAGGCCGGCGAGGCGCGTCAGGGAAAGATGCGCAAGACTCCTGCGAACGTCGATCTCATCAATCGCCTCGGCGGTCTTCTTCCGAGCGAAGTGGTGGCGCTGCCGATCATGCACTCCAGTCGAACGATTGGTATTCTTTACGGCGACAACGCCGAGCACCGCGCACCGATCGACAGCGTCAGTGGTCTCGAGATTTTCCTCTCTCAGGCGGGATACGCGTTCGGCAACGCGGTCTTCGCTTCGGAACGGGCAGGGCGGGGGTAGATGTGAAGATTCTGGTCGTCGAAGACTCCTCCTCGATGCGTGCGTACCTCACCACGATCATCGAAGGCGGAACCGAGAGCTACGATCTCGAGATCGTCGAGGCCGCGAGCGGATTCGAAGCGCTGAAGACGCTCCCGCATCACAAGTTCGACGCCATCCTCACCGACATCAACATGCCCGACATCAACGGGCTCGAGCTCGTGAGCTTTCTCAAGAATCATCCGGTCTACAAGACCATCCCGATCATGGTGATCTCGACGGAGTCGAGCGACGAAGATCGCCGCCGCGCCGCGGCGCTGGGCGCCGAGGAGTATCTGGTGAAGCCGTTTCAGGCGGCGGAATTGATCGACAAACTGCGACGATTACTGAAGGTAGCGTGATGAAAAAGCTGATCGCAGTGGCCTTGCTGATGTTCGCAACGTCGTCGTTTGCTTCCGACAATCGCACGAAGTTCATGAACGCGTACATCGACGCGCTTTGCGCCGAGCATGCAGGAAGTCACTCGAAGGCCGTCGACGCGGTGGAACCTTTCGCCGCGAGCGACTCGCAGATGCGCAGTGCCGTCGACGAAGTGAAGGTTCGCGAATACACCGAGGCGTCGATTCAGGCGTCGTGGGCGTTGGTGACGAGGAACTGGTCGACGCAGGCAGTGCGCGTCGCCGTCTCACGCCGCGATCGCGAGCAGGCGATCGCGAAGCTGCGCGACTGTTTCGGCCCGGCGATCCTCGCGGGTCCGAAAGAAGGGCAGCCCGACTTGATGAAGGGCGCCGCGGCGATGGCGTGGTTCCTCCAATATCCCGTCGATCCCGTCATGCATGGCCGCGGATCCACGCCGGGAACCGCTGACCGGCACTGATCGACGCGCGGCAGTGCGCTACCATTCGTGAGCCCAATGACTCGCGAAGACGATCGCGCCCGCGAGGAGTTCACCAGCGAAGCCGAGGAGTTGCTCGACACGCTTTCGCGAGACCTCGTCGAGTTCGAGGCGCAGGGGAAAGACGTTCGCCCTGAAGTCGTCAACAAGATCTTTCGCGAGATCCACTCGCTCAAGGGACTCGCGGGCATGCTCGGATTCGCAGAGATCTCCGAGCTCTCGCACAACCTCGAGGACATGCTCGACAAACTTCGGATGGGCAAGATCGCCATCACGAAGGACCTGATCGACCTTCTCTACGACGCCGTCGACAGCCTCAATCGCCTCGTCATCGCCATCAACGACTCGTCCGTCGCGGGACTCGTCGACGTCACCGCGCTCGCGAGGCGCATCCATCACGTCGTCACGAATCAATCGCAGCAGAAGGTCGACGATCCGTTGTCGGAGCTCACGCTCGACGAACAGACGCGCAAGTCGCTGACGGAGTACGAAGAGCATCGCCTGCTTGAGAACGTGCGCGCGGGCAAGTACATCGTCGCCATCGAACAGACGTTCGACTTCGCGACGTTCGACGAGAAGCTGCGCACGCTGACCGGATCGCTCAGCGAAGCGGGCGAGGTCGTTTCGACGCTGCCGGCTCTCGATACCAGCGGCGGCAACGGCATCGCCTTTCGTCTGTTGTACGGATCGAATCTGAACGAGTCGGCGATCGCCGCGCTCGCGCCGGAAGCGCACGTCAGCACGTTGCGGAAGACGACCGCTCCGGCGAAGACGATCGAAGAAGGCGGTCACGCGATTCCGGAAGCGCCGGCGGATGAAGACATGTCGCTGCGATCGCTTTCGCAGACGGTGCGCGTCGACATCGCAAAGCTCGACCACGTCATGAACATCGTGGGCGAGCTGATCATCGAGCGCACGCAGCTCGAGACGCTCACGCGATCGCACGAAGTTCAGCAGGTGCGGATGCTCTCGCACGAGCTCACGAAGATCTCGCGCAATCTCGATCGCAAGCTCACCGAGCTGCAAAAGTCGGTGATCGAGACGCGCATGGTTCCGGTCGGGCAGATCTACTCGAAGCTGTCACGCACCGTGCGCAAAGTCGCGCGCGAGCTGAAGAAAGAGATTGAGCTCGTGCTGCGCGGCGAAGACACGGAGCTCGACAAGATGATGGTCGAGGAGCTCACCGACCCGCTGATGCACATCATCCGCAACGCGCTCGATCACGGCATCGAGTCGCCGGACGAGCGCGTGGCAAAAGGCAAGGACCCGGAAGGTCGCGTGACGTTGAACGCTTATCAGCAGGGCAACTCGGTCGTGCTCGACGTCATCGACGACGGCCGCGGCATCGATCCGGAGAAAGTGCGGCAGGTCGCGGTGAAGCGCGGATTGATCGGCGAGAAGGAGTCGATCGACGAGAAGCGCGCGCACGAGTTGATCTTCGCGCCGGGATTCTCGACCGCGTCGGCGGTGAGTGAGATCTCCGGACGCGGCGTCGGCCTCGACGTCGTGAAAAAGAACATTCAGGAACTGAAAGGAACGATCGACGTCATCTCCGGCGTCGGCGAAGGAACGACGTTCCGCATCATGCTGCCGATCACGCTGGCGATCATTCAGGCGCTAATCGTCGAGGCGGGCGGCGAGTCGTTCGCGATTCCGCTGACGTCGGTCGAAGAGTCGCTGCGCATCTACTCGCGCGACATCCGCACCGTCGAGCGCCGCGAAGTGTTCACCCTTCGCGACTACACGCTGCCGCTGCTGCGGCTCGCCGACGCGTTCGGCCTGCCGGACAATCGCGATCACGGGCCGGACACGAAGTGGTTCGTCGTCGTGACGCGCGCGGGGGAGAAGTCGGTCGGCATCCTCGTCGATCAGCTGGTGCGGCAGCAGGAGATCGTGATCAAGTCGATCGGCGAGCGGTTGAAGTCGACGCCCGGCATCGCGGGCGCGACGGAGATCGGCGAGAGCGAGATCATCCTCGTGATCGATGCGGGATCGCTGATCGATCACTTCGGCGGGAGAGCGCGGGAAAGCCGCGCGTTCGCGCATGTTTGAAGAATTCTTCGGCCTGCGGGTGAAGCCGTTCGGCAAGACGCCCGATCCGTCATTTCTGTACGAGAGCGATCAGCACAAGGAAGCGCTGGCGCGACTCGAGTACGCCGTCGAAGAAAAGGATCTCGCGCTGCTCGTCGGCGACATCGGTTCAGGCAAGACCACGCTTTCACGCGCACTGATCGATCGCATCGGCGACTCGCGTCCCGTGATCTTGTTGATCAATCCGCGCCTCACGCCGACGCAGCTCCTCCGCGCCGTTGCCCAAGGTTTAGGCATCACGCCGGCGCGTTTTCGCAACGAGCTGCTCGATCAGATTCACTCGAAGTTGTTCGAACTGTACGAAGAGAAGCGCGAGCCGGTGCTGATGATCGACGAGGCGCAGCTGATTCCCACCAAGGCGACGTTCGACGAGATTCGCCTGCTCACGAATTTTCAGCTCGACGATCAGAATCTGCTCTCCGTGATTCTCATCGGACAGCCGGAGCTCGATGCACGCCTCGACCGCCACGCCTACGCGCCGCTCAGCCAACGCATCGGACTTCGCTACGCCCTCGGCCCGCTCACGCAGGACGAGACGTTCCGCTACATCGAACATCGGATCCAGGTCGCCGGCGGCGCGCGCAATCCGTTCAGCAAAGAGGCGATGACGGAGATTCACGCGCTGAGCGGAGGAATCCCGCGCCTGATCAACACGCTGGCCACGACCGCGCTGCTCGACGCGTTCGGCGAAGACGCGCCGACGATCGACCCCGCGCGCGTCGACGCCGCCGCGCGCGAGCACCGCATGTCGACGGAGCACGCGCATGGTTGATCTGGTGAAGATTCGGAAGAAGGCGAAGAAGAACGAGGTGGCGGGGGAAGCTCCGCAGCATGTCGCTGTCACTCCGAGCGTGAGCGAGGAGCCTGGGCGGGCGGGCGAGGCAGAGCCGCAGATGGAAACGCCCGTCGCCGCCCCTCCGCCCAGGCCCCTCGCTGACGCTCGGGGTGACAGCAAACTCGAAAAATTCAAAGAAGAAGCCGGCAGACGCCGCGAATCCGTCGAAGAAAAATCCGGCGAAGAAACCGCCCCGATCACCGAGCAACTCGAGGTTCTGACGTTCGTCATCGCGGGCGAGCACTACGCCGTCGACATCGAGCGCATCGTCGAAATCGTCACGCCTCGCCCGATCACGCGCGTGCCGAACGCGGAGGGCTCGATCGTCGGGATCATCTCGTTGCGCGGAACAATCGTGACGCTGCTCGACGTTCGGGCACGTCTGCGTCACCCGCGCGCCGAAGAGACGCCGGACACGCGCATCATCGTCGTCGACCTTCGCGACGAGCCGGTCGGATTCGAAGTCGACCGCGTTCTTCGCGTCGTGAAACTCGCCGCGGGCGAGGTCGAACCGCACCCGGTCGTGCACGCGAGCGAGCTCGATGAATCGATCCGCGGCGTGTTTCGTCACGAAGATTCGTTGACGATCCTGCTCGATTTCGACAAGCTACTCGGCGCCAGCGCCTCGCATACATGGAAATCACCTGCAAGCACTGTGGATCCCGATTTCGCGCCGCGATTCAGCTCCCGCTGACGGCGCCGGTCCGCGTCGTCTGTCCCGCCTGCCGCAATCAGATGGTTTTGAAGCCGACTGTGACGGCGCCGCCGATGAAAATCGCCGCCATCGCCGATGAGCCGCGCCCCTTTCGCGCTTTCCTCGGCGAGCACCTTCGCCGTCTCGGATTCGAGGTCACGTACTTCGAGACCGGCGATCCGACGCTCGAGTTCGTGCGCCGCAAGCGCGCCGATCTCGTGATCGTCAACGTCTACCTCAAGGGCAAGCTCGGCGTCGAAGTCACCGAAGAGATCCGCGGCGATGCGGCGCTCAACGAAACGCGCGTGATTCTCATCGGCGCGCTCTTCCGCGCGAACCGGTTCCGCGCCAATCCGACGAACCTCTACGGCGCCGACGAATACATCGAGGAGCAGATTCCGGAGAAAGAGTTTCGCCAGATCATCCGCAAACTCTTCCCGGAGGTCGGGCCGACGATGGAGGTGCCGGTCGAGCCGCGAGAGTACGATGAGGCCCGCAGGCTGGCCCGGCTCATCCTCTCGGACATCGTCATCTACAACGCTGCGAAGGTGGAGCAGGGTCTCCGCGAGAACAACTTCTTCGACGTACTGAAAGACGAGATCGAAGAAGGGCGGCAGTATTACGAGTCGCGCGTGCCATTCCGCGTGCGGCGGGACACGGAGATCTACACTGAGACGCTTCAGCAATTCGTGCAGATGAAACGGGAAGAAGAAGCCAGTGGCTGATCCTCAACTGATCGAGCAGGCGCGCTCCTCCGATCCTGACGCGCGCCAGAAAGCGGCGCTGCTCGTCGCGCAATCGACGGACGGCCAGGATCTGCCGCTGATGTTCGAGCTCCTCGGCGACAAGGACTGGCGCGTGCGCAAGACCATCGTCGACGGCTTCGTGCGCGATGCGCGCATCGAGATCATCGAAGGATTGATCGACGCGCTCGCCGATCCCGAGAACGCCGGGAAGCGCAACTCGTCGACCGAGGCGTTGATTCGGATCAGCAGTCCGGCGATCGAGCCGATCGTGCGGCGGTTGCGTCGCGAGACCGACGTCGACGTCCGGCTCTCACTCGTCAACCTCCTCGGCGATCTGCGGCGGCGCGACGGATTCCTGCTCCTGCTCGAGATGCTCGAGGCGGAGCAGGACATCAATGTCTCGTCGTCGATCGTGTCGTCGCTCGGCAAATATCGCGACGCGTCATCGCTGCCCGTGCTGATCCGCCTTCTGCAGCAGCGCGAGGATCTCTGGCTGAAGTTTCATGTCGTCGAAGCGCTCGGCGAGATCGGCGACCGCGCCGCGCTGCCGGCGATCCTTCCGCTGTACGCGGAGAAGTCGCTGCGCAAGCCGGTGCTCGAATCGATCGGAAAAATCGCAGACGTCGGCACCGTCAGCTTCCTCCTCAAGATCATCAGCGAAGAAGAGAAGCTGAATCTGACCGCGCTGCGCGCGCTCGTGCGCATCGCGGAAGCGGAGAAGCCGCGCGTCGTCGCGCAGTCGGAGCAGCAGCTGATCCAGCGCAAGTTCCGCGAGCAGTTCCCGGCGGAGAAAGTGCCGCCGCTGATCGAGCATCTTCATTCCACGCCGAAGCGCGACGTGAAGAACTTCATCCTCAAGTTCCTCGGCTGGTCTGCCGACGAGCGCGCGCTGCCGGTGCTTCTCGGATATCTCGAGCAGCCGGACTGCGCGGAAGTCGCGGCGCAGGCGCTCATCGACTTCGGCCACGACGGCATCATGTCGATCCTCGAAGCGCTGCAGAACGCGGAAGAGGACGAAGTCGTGGCGCTGCTGCTGCGCATCGTCGACATGATCGGCGGCCCCGAGGCGATCGGGAACATCCTGCCGTTCCTCGATCACGACAACGCGATGATTCGCCGGCTCGCCATCGAGACGCTCGGCGAGATACCGCATTCGAGCTCGATCGACTACCTGCTGGCCAAGCTCGACGACTACGACATCGCCTGCCAGCAGGCGGCGGTGAACTCGATCTCGGCGCTCGTCGCCGCGTTCCCGGAGATCAAACAGGACGTTCTCGGAAAAATTAAACGTCTACTTCAATCGCAATCAGTTCCCGTCAAACTCAATTCGCTATCGGTTTTCGTCAACATCCAGGGTGAGGGATATCACGATGAATTACTGCTAGCGTCCAAAGACAGCGATCCGGTCATCCGCCAGAAGGCCATCTCGCTGATGGGCAAATTCAGCGAGGAGCGTTTCGCCGATCAGCTCGTGCTCTCGCTCGCGGACGAATCGACGGCCGTGCGCCTCGCCGCCATCAACGCGATCGTGCGGCTGCGTCCCGAAAAGGGACTCGATCCGCTCATCAGCTCACTCGAAGACAGCGACATCTGGATTCGTACCGCCGCCGCGCAGGCGCTCGGCGAGTATCGCCATAAGCGCGCGCTCGATCCGTTGCGGCATCACCTGCAAAGCGATCAGGCGCCGGTGCGCATCGCCGCGATCGAAGCGCTCGGCAAGTCGCGCGACGAGAGCGTGAAAGACGTGCTCTTCCCGTGCGTGCACGAATCGGACATCGAGATCCGCCGCGCCGCGATGCTCGCCCTCGGCCAGGTCCCCGGCGACGACGTCTTCGATTACCTGATGTACGCGATGACCGACGACGACTGGCGCATTCGCGCCGCGGCGGCGACCGCGATTCCGCTGCGCGGTGACAAATCTGCGCTCCCGGCGCTGCATCGCGCGCTCGAGGATCCGGACACGTACGTGCAGCAGTCGGCCGTCCTCGCTCTCGATCACATTCCCGACCGGTCATCTTTCCAGCCGCTCTTCAAGGCGCTGGAAAACACCGCGATTCTCGATGAAGTCTCCGACGTTTTCGTGAAGCACAAAGATCTGTTCCGCGATCTGCTCGAAGAAGCATGGCGAACCGCGGACAGCCGGCGGGAGGTTGTGATCGCCGCGATTTTGCAGGCGATGAAGAAGTAGCGCGCGCGTATGTCATCGTTCAGCCTGTCCCTGAACCACCATCTGGACCTCCCTGATGACGTTTTCAGGTTGATGCGGGACCAGATCTACAAACGGACGGGGATGTGGTTCAACGATTCGTCGAAGTACCTCCTGCAGAAACGACTCTCGCCGCGCGCGAAGGAACTGAACTTCGACTCGTTCCAGAAGTACTTCTACTTTCTGCAGTACGACCCGCGCGCCGAAGCGGAGTTCGATCAGATCTACGACCTCGTCACGACGAACGAAACGTACTTCTTCCGCGAGCCCGCGCAGCTCGCCGCCTTCATCGAAGAGATCGTTCCCGACATCCTGGCGAAGAAGCCGGTGAAGAAAATCCGCATCTGGTCTGCGGGATGTTCGTCGGGCGAGGAGCCGTACTCGATCGCCATGCTTCTCGAAGAAGCGGGCTTCTACGCGCACGGCGCGTTCGAGATTTTTGCGAGCGACATCAATCAGCAGGTTCTCGCGAAAGCGCGCAAGGGTCACTACCGCGAGAGTGCGTTCCGCGCGACGAGCGCCGCGCTGCGCGAGAAGTACTTCACGCGTGAAGCCGACGGCTCGTTCCGCGTGAAAGACGAAGTGCGCAACCGCGTCTCCTTCGGCCGCCTCAACCTATACGACGAAGCGCGCGTCTCGCTCCTCGGCCACCTCGACGTGATCTTCTGCCGCAACGTCATCATCTACTTCGACGACATCTCGAAGAAGCACGTCGTCTCGAACTTCTACAACCGCCTCATCGACGGCGGCTACCTGCTCCTCGGCCACAGCGAGTCGCTGATCTCGCTTTCGACGCAATTCAAACTGCGCCATCTCAAAAACGACATGGTGTATCAGCGGTAAGCGATGGTCCGCGCCTTAGTCATCGACGACTCCGCCTACAACCGCGTCACTTTGACGCGGATGCTGGAGTCCGACTCTCACATCAAAGTCGTCGGCACGGCCGTCAACGGCGAGGACGGCATCAAGCAGGTGATGAAGCACCGGCCGGACGTCGTCACGCTCGATCTCGAGATGCCGATCATGGATGGCTTCGCGTTTCTGCGATGGCTGATGGCGAATCTGCCGACGCCGGTGATCGCGGTCTCGTCGCGCGCGAGCGATCGCAGCGTGTTCAAGGCGCTCGAGCTCGGCGCGATCGACTTCATCGCCAAGCCCGGCGGACGCGTTTCGCCGCGGCTCGAAGAGATTCAGCGCGACCTCATCGCGAAAGTGCTGCAGGTCGCGGAAGTGCGGATGGACAACCTGCGCCGCCGCGTGCAGGAAGAACATCAACCGCATCCGGAGATTCAAAATCTGCCGCAGGTGTGCGACGAAGGCATCGACCTCGTCGCCATCGGATGCTCGACCGGCGGACCGCCCGCACTGCAGCATCTCTTTCAGGAGTTGCCGCTGCTTCCGGTTCCGTTCGTCGTCGCGCAGCACATGCCGCCGACGTTCACGCGCCTCTTCGCCGATCGCGTGAACCGTCTCTCGCACTACAACGTTCGCGAAGCAAACGACGGCGAACCGCTCCTGCGCGGCAGTGTCTACGTCGCGCCCGGCGGGATGCAGACCGAGGTGCGGCGGAACAACGACGGGTTGCACGTTCGCGTGTTTCCCGCGGGAATGAGCGACCTTTACGCTCCGTCGGTCGATCGTCTGTTTCGCACCGCGAGCGAGTCGTGCAACGACCGTTTGATCGCGATCATCATGACCGGCATGGGCGACGACGGCTCCGAAGCGATGCGTCAGGTGCGCGAAAAAGGCGGGCGGACGATCGCCGAGTCGGCGCAGACCGCGATCATCTTCGGAATGCCGGGCGAGGCGATCAAGACGGGAGCCGTCGACGAAGTGTTGCCGTTGACGGAGATCCCGAACGCGATCAGACGTTTGTGCACGGGCTCATGACCTATGCTAGATTCGCTTCGTCTGGTCCGGATCCATGAACGAAGAATCCCGCGCTGAGAAGTTTCTCGAGCTGTTCAACAAAGGCAAGGAGTTCACCGAGGAGTTGTTGCGGGAGAACCAGCGCCTTCGTTACAGGCTCGCCGCGAGCGAAACCGAAGGGGCTTCGCGCGAAGAGGTCGAACGTCTGCGCGCCGAAGTCGCGCAGCTCACCGACGAGAATCGCCGCATCGCCACGCGCTACAAGGAAGTCGAAGAAGAGAACAAAGACTTCGCGCATCGCTACGTCGAGATCGAAGAGCAGAACAACAACCTCGCCAATCTCTACGTCGCGTCGTACCAGCTGCATTCGACGCTGGACTTCCGCGAAGTCATCACCATCGTCCAGGAGATCGTCATCAATCTGATCGGCGCGGAGTCGTTCGCGATCCTGCTGCTCGACGAGAAGACAAACGAGCTGAAAGCGATCGCCTCGGAAGGCGCCGACGTGATGCCCGGCGTCGAAGGCGTTTCCGCTCGCCTCGGCGACGGAATCCTCGGCCAGGTCGCGAAGACCGGCGAGAGCTACTACATCAATCAGGACGTCGAAGGCGGCAAGGTCACGCTCGACAAACCGCTGGCCGCGGTGCCGCTCAAGATCAAAGAGCACGTGATCGGTCTCATCGTGATCTACAAGCTCCTGCAGCAAAAGGACTCGTTCTCGGCCGTCGACTACGAGCTCTTCTCGCTCCTCGCCGCGCACGCTGCGACGGCGATCTTCTCGTCGAAGCTGTACTCTCAATCCGAGCGCAAGCTCAACACCATCCAGAGCTTTCTGGATTTGCTCACGACTAACTAGGGGAAAGGCGAAGCTTGCCATTGGAGAACGCAAACTTCCTGGTCGTCGAAGACTCGCCGACCATGCGCCAACTGATCTCGTTCTCGCTCAAGCGATTCAAGAACGCCAAGATCATCGAGGCGGTCGACGGCGTCGACGCGCTCAAAAAACTCTCCGGCCCCGACAAGATCGATCTGATCCTCACCGACATCAACATGCCGGTGATGGACGGACTCAAGCTCGTCTCTCTCGTTCGCCAGAACGCCCAGCTCAAGGCGATTCCGATCATCATCATCACGACTGAAGGCGCCGAAGAAGACCGCGAGCGCGGCCTCGCCCTCGGCGCGAACGCGTACATCTCGAAGCCGATCCAGTCGTCGCACCTGATCAAGACCATCTCGGAGTTGCTGGCGGTCTAGTGTCGCGCACGGGCGTGGTGGTCATCGCGCTCGTCTTTCTCGCTCTTCGCGTCGCGTTGCTCTTCGCGCGTCAGCCGTTCTTCGACGAGATCTTCACCGTCTGGATCACCGCCAAACCATTCGGCGGAATCCTGCACGCGCTGCTGCAGGATTCCGGACCGCCGCTCTACTACTTCGTAATTCACGCGCTGACGCTGCACGGCGTGACGGCGATGCGGATCGTGTCGCTCGTGTGTGCGTGTGCAACGTTCGCGATGCTCGTGGAGAAACGATCGGCGGCATTGCTCTTCGCCGTGTTCCCGCCGGCCGTGTTGTTTGCGGTCGACGCGCGCGCGTACGCGATGTGCGCGATGTTCGTGACGATCGGCGTGCTCGCGATCGATCGCGATCGCTACGCCATCGCCGCGCTCGCGTTCGTCCTCGCCGCGTACAGCCACTACTACGGCTTTCTCTTTTTCCCGTTGCTCATCAAGCAGTGGCGCACGCTGCTCGTTGCGCTGATCGCGTTCGCGCCGGGGTTGTGGCTCGCGCTGCATCAGCCGAAAGAAGCGACCGCGTGGATCGGGCGCGAGTGGCCCGAGGCGTTGTTCACGCGTCCGCCGGTCGCGCTGATGGCGATCCTGATCGCAGCGATTGTCGCCGGAGCGTTCCGCTGGAATCGATTCACGACGATGACCGTGGTTCCGATCGCCTTCGCGCTCGTACTGACGATCGCCGGCCGCCCTGTCTATCTCCCGTTGAGATTCGAATCCGTCATCGCCGCCCCGCTAGCGCTAGCCATCGCGCACTCGTTGTTCAGTGGGGCGGCGGCGCCCTCGCCGCCGCGAACCGCGGTCCTCACGACGATCGTCGCCACGGCGCTGATCATCTGCATCCTAGGAATCGAAGACCACGCCCATCGCCCCCTCGACGACTACCGCGCCGCCGCCCTCTGGACGCGAAAGCTGAGCGCACCGATCGTCGCCTCCGGCTACTGCTATCTCGAAACAATCGTGGACGCGCATCCCGACGCCATCGCCTTTCCTCCCGAGCAAGCCGAGCATCCCGGATGGCGTGCTCAACCCACGAATGGAAGCATCCCGCCGTCCGAACCGTTCTACTGGATCGGAGAACGCGGCGCGCCGGAATTGGCGATCATCCGCCGCACGCGCAGGATCCGACCGATCTACATCAACGCTCGTGCACTCGTTGCGCGCGTCATGTAGACTGCGAAAACCAACGGCATGCCTCATTTCATCACTGACAAATGCATCGGTTGCTCGGTCTGCGAGATCAAGTGCCCGACGAACACAATCTGGGGCGAGAGCAAGGGCCAGTACTACATCCATCCCGAGCGCTGCATCGACTGCTCGGTGTGCGGCATCTACTGTCCCGTTGACGCCATCCAGAACCAGCACGGCGATTTCATCCCGCGCGTGAAGCCGAAGGAAATCCCCAAAGCCGAAGTCATCAAAGAGCTCTGCACCGGATGCGAGTTCTGCGTCGACATCTGTCCGTTCGAGTGCATCAAGATGATCGACCCGGACGATGAGACGGTCGCCAATCACTACAAGATCGCCTTCGTCGAGAAGAACAAGTGCGTGGCCTGCCGCTTGTGCGAATCCGTCTGCGACAAAGACGCGATCGTCGTTCCCGAAGCGCCGACGCAGCTGAAGACGTACCTTCCGGACTTCGTCGTGCTCGGAACGGGCCGCTGAAGCCGATGCCGCCACGCGAGGCCGACGACGGCGATTACTCCGACGTTCCGCGCGAGTCGCCGCGCACGATCCTCTTTCAGTTCGTCGTCTTTCCCCTCGGCATCGTCGTCATTGCCGTCGCGATCTTTCTTCTCTTCGGCAAGCTCGCGAACGACGAGCAGTCGATTCCCGATTACTTGAACGCGATCCGCTCCGGCAGCTCGCACGAGCGATGGCAGGCGGCGTATCAGTTGTCGAAGGCGCTCAAGCGCGGCGAAGGAAAGAAAGTCCCGAATCTCGAACAACAGGTCGCGCTGCTTTATCAAGGCGCGAAGCAAGACGATCCGCGCATCCGCCGCTACCTCTCGATGGTCCTCGGCTCGCTCGGCGATCGTCATGCGACGCCGCTGCTCGTCGAGGCGCTGAACGAGCAGGACGTCGAGACGCGCATCTATGCGCTCCTCGCGCTCGCCGATCTTCGCGATCCCGCCGCCGTGCCGCGCATCGCGCAGCTCGCGAAAGATCCGGAGAAAGACGTGCGCAAGACCGCGCTCTACGCGCTTGGCGCGATCGGCGATCCGCGCGCCGTGCCGATGCTCGCCGACGCGCTCACCGATGAAACGCCGGACGTCCGCTTCAATGCCGCCGTCGCGCTTTCGCGATTCGGCGACAAACGCGCGCTCGGCGTGCTCCGCGAGATGCTCGATCGCTCGCATCTCAATCAGATTCGCGACATGCGCGAAGACCAGAAAGAAGACGCGATGATCGTCGCGATCGCCGCATATTCACGACTGGCCGGACCGGAAGGGAAGGCGGATTTGCAGGCGCTTTCGCACGATCCTTCCATTCGCGTGCAGAGCGCGGTGAAGGAAGCACTTATCCGTTGACTCTCTTTCCCAAATCATCGATAGTTAGCGCCGCTTAACGAGCGGTTCTTCACAACTCGATGGCGGATGAAATCACCCCATACCAGGTGACGCCGAAGACGCCCCTTGCCGGGAGCGCCGCGGCGGACATACGAGAGCAGGGAGAGATATCCCGGCGGAGTTTTCCGCTCGTTCTCACCACCGCCTGGGTCGCACTCGCCGCAGCGCTCGGCGGCCTTGCCAGCATCCTCGGCCGATTCCTCTTTCCCAACGTACTTTTCGAGCCGGTGCAGAAGTTCAAGGCCGGCCTCGTCGCCGACTACTCCGTCGGCGAAGTCGATGAGCGCTGGAAAGAAAAGTTCGGCATCTGGCTCGTGCGTACCGAGGATGTGATGTATGCGCTGATTGCGGTGTGCACGCACCTCGGATGCACGCCGAACTGGCTGGCGACGCAGAACAAATTCAAGTGTCCGTGCCACGGCAGCGGCTACTACAAGACCGGCGTCAACTTCGAAGGACCGACGCCGCGTCCGCTCGAGCGCGCGAAGATTTTTCTCGATCCCGCCGACAACCAGATCGTCGTCGACAAGTCGGTGCAGTTCCACCAGGAGCGCGGCGAGTGGACCAACCCCGACTCATTCATCAAGTTGTAGGAGACCGATGGCAAAGATCAAGGCATTGCAGGACGGCATCGTCAACTCACAGATCTGGAAATCGGTCTTTCGAGTCGGCATTCCGAACACGAACCGCAAGCGCGTTCTCGCCGTCCTCGGCTCGCTGATCCTTCACCTGCATCCCGTCAAAGTGCGCCGTTCCGGCGTGCGCATGTCGTACACGTGGTGCATGGGCGGCACCTCGTTCTTCCTCTTCCTCGTCGAGACAGTGACGGGACTGCTGCTGATGTTCTATTACCGTCCGACGATCGAGTACGCCTTCACCGACATCATGGACCTGCGCGAGCAGGCGCCGTTCGGGATCATGCGCGAGATGCACCGCTGGGGTGCACACGCAATGGTCATCGCGGTTTGGCTGCACATGTTCCGCGTCTTCATGACCGGATCGTACAAACCGCCTCGCGAATTCAACTGGAACGTCGGCGTCATCCTTCTCGTGTTGACGCTGCTCCTCTCCTTCACCGGCTACCTGCTGCCGTGGGATCAGCTCGCGATCTGGGCGATCACGGTCGGCTCGTCGATGGCGCGCGCATCTCCGGGCGCAGGCAATGAGGGACCCTTATCCAGCCTCATAAAACTTGGCGACATCCGCCTGATCCACGCCGGTGATGACGCGCGATTCGCGCTCATAGGCGGCCGCAGTATCGGACCGGCGACGCTGCTGCGCTTCTACGTGCTGCACTGCGTGGCGATTCCGTTGGCTGCTGGATTCCTGATGGCGATTCACTTCTGGCGGGTGCGAAAAGACGGAGGGATATCCGGTCCACTGTAGGAACGGAGACGCGCGATGGACTTCCTAAAAGACTTCATCAACACGCTGTCCACCGCGTCGCTCTCGTTCCTTCTTCTCACCGCCATCTTCTCGTTCATCGTCTTCTTCAATCTGCTCGACGGCCGGTTGAAGTCGAAAGGCGGAACGGCGTTCATCGCCTTCGGTGCGCTGCTCGTCATCGTCGGACTCTTCATCCGTCCGCTGCTCTACCTCGGCATCGCCTACTTCCTCCTGATGTTCGTGCTCGCGCACCTCGGTCCGCGCATCTGGGACGGGAAGGTCGGATTGTGGGCGCTCATCATTTGTGCCGGCGGATTCGGCGTCTCGATGCTCGATCCGAATTTCTATCTGATCGCCGCGAAGCCGGACAACGTTCCCATCGTGGCGATGATCTTCCTCCTCGGATTCTTCACGTGGATCGCGCTGCGGAAGGCGTATCTGAACGACTCGCAGATCGCGCTCGGCGGCATTCCGTGGGAGAAGACGGAGTCGGACGAGAAGCTCTTCACATGGCCCGATCTCGTCTACACCGAGATGCTCTGCATGATCCTTCTGACGATCGTGATGATCGTCTGGTCGATCGGCTTGCGCGCGCCGCTTGAAGAAGCGGCGAATCCGACGTCGTCTCCGAATCCTGCGAAGGCGCCGTGGTACTTCCTCGGCCTGCAGGAGATGCTCGTCTACTTCGATCCGTGGCTTGCCGGCGTGGTGCTGCCGACGCTCATCATCGTCGGCCTCATGGCCATTCCGTACATCGACACGAATCCGAAGGGCAACGGCTACTACTCGTTCCGCGAGCGTCGATGGGAAGTCGGCATCTTCATGTACGGCTTCCTCGTGCTCTGGTCGTTCCTCATCATCACCGGAACGTTCCTCCGCGGCCCGAACTGGAACTTCTTCGGACCTTACGAATATTGGGATCCGAACAAGCTCGTGCCGCTCGTGAACATCGATCTCTCCGAACTGGTGTGGGTGAAGATGTTCGGGATGTCGCTGCCGAAGTTGTGGCCGATTCGCGAAGCGCCCGGCCTCATCGTTCTTCTCGCGTACATGGGATTGCCGCCGGTGCTCGCCGCCGGTCCGTTCAAACGCTTCTATTTGAAGATGGGCGCTCCGCGTTACTACGTCGGCGCGTTCCTCTTTTTGGTGATGATGCTGCTGCCGATCAAGATGGTTCTGCGGTGGCTCTTCAACCTGAAATACATCGTGCACATCGGGGAACTGTTCTTCAACGTATGACGACGGGATGAGCGCCGCAGAGTGAAACCGCAAGAGCCGATTCCGCACAACTACAGCATCGCGAGGCTGAACCTCATCTTCGCGCTGTCGTCGCTGCTTCTCCTCGGCACCACCGGCGCGATCGTCATGTACGACTACGTGCGCGGGTGGAAGTGGTTCCAGTGGGAGTTCCTCCGCCTGCAGCACGAGCGTCTGCAACAGGATCTCCGCGCCGCGAAGCAGTCGCAGAACAAAGAGCAGCTGGCCGGTCTCGACAAGCAGGTGCGCGATCAGGAAATCGTGATCGCCCAGCATCGCGCGCAATACGTCGTCGCGCAAAAAGAGCTCGATTCGTGGGAAGGCAAGCACTACGCGGCCGATCAGGACTACCGCTTCGCGAAGGCGAAGCTCGACGCGCAGCGCTACGAAGCCGAATCATCGATCGTGCAGAAGCGTCCCGACGCCGCCGCGCAGAATCAGGAGTACGCGAAGCAGACGGCGCATCTCGCGCAGCTGCTCCTGACGCTGCAAGACGTCGCGCGACACCGCGACGCTGCGCAAGCGACCGTCAACGCGTGGCTCAAGCGCATCAAAGACGCGGAAGACAAGCGGAAAGAGCTGAATGCGACGATCGACTTGATCAACAAGCAGATCGAGACCGTAGCGCCGACGAGCAATTTCTTCGTCCTCAACGCGCCGATGCTCGACTTCATCTCGCCGACGTTCAAGATCGATCAAGTCGTTCTCTCCGACCTCTACATCGACATGAACTACATGCCGGTGCCGCGCGTCGATCGCTGCCAGACCTGCCACCGCGCCATCGATCGTCCCGGCTTCGAGTCGAAGAAAGAAGCAGCGCGACTCGAGAAGGAGCTGCAAGGAAAACTCGACGGCGGACAGATCGATCCCGCCAAGCGCGAAGAAACCGAGACGCGCGTCGCCCAGTTGAAGCGCATCCAGGACGATCCGAACGAGATCCTCAACCCGTGGCGCACGCATCCGAAGCTCGATCTGTTCGTCGGGTCGGCGTCGGCGCATCCGCTTCTCGAATTCGGATGCACGTCGTGTCATCGCGGCGGCGATCGCACAACGGAATTCGGACGCGCCGGTCACATTCCCGCAAATGCGAAAGTGGAGCGTCGCTGGGAAGCGTCGCTTCTTCCGTTCTTCCCCGGGCCGTGGGACTACGAGAAACGGCACTGGGGCTACGAGATGAACGAGTTCCTCGAGACGCCGATGTTCCCGCGTCAGTACTACGAGGCGGGATGCATCAAGTGCCACGGCGATCAGGTGCAGGTACGCCAGGGCGACGAGATCACGCGCGCGACGCAGACGATGGAGATCGTCGGCTGCTACGCGTGCCACAAGATCAGTAACTGGCGCTTCAGCGATCTGCGCCGTCCCGGTCCAGATCTGAACGGAATCGCGGAAAAGACGACGCCCGATTGGGCGATTCGCTGGATCTCCGAGCCGCACAACTTCCGCTCGACGACGCGCATGCCGTCGTTCTTCTTCCAGCGCAACATGATCGGACCCTCGGTTCCCGCCGCGGAACGCGATCAGAACATCAAGCTGCAAGACGCCGAGATCCACGCGATCGTGTCGTACCTCTTCGCGAAGTCGACGCACCGTGAGTGGCAGGCGCCGGGCAACGGCGACGCCGCGCATGGCAAGCAACTCGTCGAAACCGTCGGCTGCCTCGGCTGCCACATCGACACCGAAACGATCAAAGACGAAAAGACGGGCGCGATGCGTCTCGCCAAACGCGACGACTTCCCGCTCGAGCGCAACTACGGATTCAACTTCACCGGCATCGGCACGAAGACGCACGCCGCGTGGATCTACAACTGGGTGAAGAATCCGAAGGCGTATTACCCCGACGCGCCGATGCCGTCGCTGCGCCTGTCCGATCAGGAAGCCGCCGACATCACTGCGTATCTGCTGACGATGCAGAAGCCGCAGTTCATGAAGCAGCCGGTGCGCGCCGCCGATCCGAAAGCGGTGCACGATCTCGCCAAGGGCTACCTCATCAACACGATGACCGATCGGGATGCCGAGGCGAAGCTGAAGTCGATGCCGATGGAGGAGCAGCTGGTTTATCTGGGTCAGCGCTCGATCGAAAAATACGGCTGCTACTCCTGTCACAACATCAAAGGATTCGAAGGACTCAAGCCGATCGGCACCGAGTTGACGACGGAAGGATCGAAGGCGCTTCACCTCTTCGACTTCGGATTCATCCACGAATACACGCACGAGAGCGGGAAGAAAGAGCACGTCCTGCATAACGTGCCGTCGTGGGTCTACAACAAAGTGCGCAGCCCGCGTGTCTACGACGACGAGCGGACGAAGATCTACAACGACAAGCTGAAGATGCCGAACTTCCATCTGTCGGAAGAAGAGGCGCGTCTCGTTACCACCGTCGTCCTCGGCCTGACGAAAGAGAAAGTCGAGCCGGCGAAGCTCGCCGGACACGATCCCGCGACGCGGACGGCTGAGGAAGGACGCAAGCTCGTTTCGCAGCACAACTGCCGCGCGTGTCACATCGTCGACGGCTACGGCCGCGCGATCGGGTCGTTGATTGCGGACACGAACTTCCTTCCGCCCGATCTCTCGCCGGAAGGCGGACGCGCGCAGTCGGCGTTCCTCTTCAACTTCCTCCAGGACCCGACGGTGATGAAGATCCGTCCGTGGTTGAACGTACGCATGCCGACGTTCCACTTCACCGAAGACGAAGCGAACAGGCTCGTCGCGTTCTTCGCAGCCGAAGGAAAGGGCAAGCCGTTCGACAACACGCTCTATACGAGTCCGCCGCCGGCGAACGTCGCCATCGGCAAGCAGGTCTTCGACATGCTGCGTTGCGCGCAGTGTCACGCCACGACGCCGGTGAGTCCCGAGAATCCGCCGCAGCCGAACGTCGCGAACGCGCAGTCGCTCGCGCCGAATCTCACGCTCTCGCGCGTGCGTCTGCGCCATGAATGGATTCCCGATTGGATCCGCCGGCCGGGCGAGATGATTCCGACGACGCGCATGCCGGCGAACTTCCCGCGCAACGCGCAGACGGGCGGATTCCAGTCGCCGCTCGCGATGGCGATCGACACGCCCGCATTCGCGCAGTACAAATCGACGCTCCTGCCGTACTTCAACAACGACGAGAAACAGCTTCGCACGACGATGGCCGACGCAGTCGCGCTCACCGGTTACCTCCGCGATTACATCTGGAGCATCGGCATCACGCAGATCCGCGCCGCCGCGCCGTACGAAGGACCGACCATGGCCGTGCCGCATCCGCCGCTCCCGCCGGCGATGCCGGCGATGAAAACAGGGCGAAACAGGAGAAGCAATGACACTCAAGAAGTTCGTATCGATGATGTTCGCGTTGACGCTCGTGCTCGCGCTGGGTTGCGGTAAAGGCAAAGAAGCGTCGAACAACGAAGAAGAAGGCGAAGACGATCAGGCCGGATCGACGGCCGCGGCGAGCAACACCGCCGGAACGGCCGCACCGGCGGCAACTCCTGCTGCCGCGCCGGTGAGCGCCGACGCCGCGACGATCGCCGGCACGGTGAAGTTCGAAGGTGCGGCGCCGAAGATGGGCGCGCTGCAGATGGCCGCCGATCCGTACTGCCAGTCGCAGCATCCGAACGGCGCCGACGCCACCGATGAAGAAGTGATCGTCGGTCCGGCGGGCGAGCTCGCCAACGTCATCGTCTACATCAAGAATGCGCCGAACGGTCCCCCGGTGACGACGCCCGCGGTCATCGATCAAAAGGGTTGCAAGTATCACCCGCACGTTCAGGTCGTGCAGGTCAATCAGCCGATCGAGATCAAGAACAGCGACGCGACGCTCCACAACATCCACGCGATGCCGACCGTGAACTCGCAGTTCAACGAGGGACAGCCGGTGCAGGGGATGACGTCGACGAAGAAGTTCGACAAAGTGGAGATGACGCCGTTCCGCATCAAGTGCGACGTGCACGGATGGATGAAGTCCTTCATGGCCGTGCTGCCGCATCCCTATTGGGGCGTCTCGCAGATGAACGGAACGTTCACGATTGCGAACCTTCCGCCGGGCCAGTACACGATCGTCGCGTGGCATGAGAAGTACGGTCAGCAGGAACAGAACATCACCGTCGGAGCCAAAGAGCAGAAACAGGTCGCGTTTACGTTCAAGGGGTGAGTGAACGATGGCATCACCAAGGCGACAGATACGAGTAGGAAAGCAGTGGCTCTACGCGGGCGACGCGGAGAAGGCGCTTCGCGAAGCGATCCGCGTTCGCGAAGAAGAAGAGCGCGAGCACGGCGGGCATCACGAGCCGTTCCTTCGCAAGTACGTCTTCTCCACCGATCACAAGTGGATCGGCATTCAGTACGGCATCACTGCGCTCTGCTTCCTGCTGTTCGGATTCAGCCTGATGCTGCTGATGCGTCTGCAGCTCGCCGCGCCCGGCAAAGCGTGGGGCATTCTCAAAGTCCTCGGCGAAGGACGCGCGCCCGGCGGCGTGATGCTGCCGGAAGCGTACAACCAGCTCGGCGCGATGCACGGCACGATCATGGTGTTCCTCGCGATCGTGCCGCTCGCCGTCGGCGCATTCGGAAACTATCTCGTGCCGCTGATGATCGGCGCGCCCGACATGGCGTTCCCGAAACTCAACATGGCCAGCTACTGGTGCTACATGCCGGGCGGACTGATCATGCTCGCGAGCTTCGCGGTGACGGGAGGAACGGCGGCGTCGGGATGGACGTCGTATCCGCCACTCTCCGACATCGCGACCGCGGGGCAGACGTGGTGGCTGGTGGGAATGATCTTCCTCATCACGTCATCGCTTCTCGGCTCCGTCAACTTCCTCGTCACGATCATTCAACTGCGCGCGAAAGGGATGACGTTCATGCGTCTCCCGTTCTTCGTGTGGGCGCAGTTCGTCACGTCGTTCCTTCTGCTGCTGGCGTTTCCACCGCTCGAAGCAGCCGGCGTGCTGCAGCTGATGGATCGCGTCGCGCACACGAGCTTCTTCCTGCCGTCGGGACTGATCATCAGCGGCACGCAGGCGACCGCAATGGGGTGGAACGGCGGCGGCAATCCGATTCTTTGGCAGCACCTCTTTTGGTTTCTCGCGCATCCCGAGGTTTACGTTTTGATTCTGCCGGCGATGGGAATCGTCGGCGAGATCATCGCCAACAACACGCGCAAGCCGTTGTGGGGCTACAAGTCGCTCGTCGGCGCCGTGATCTTCCTCGGCTTCATGTCGTTCGTCGTGTGGGCGCACCACATGTTCCTCACCGGCATGGGCACGGTGATCAGCGCCTTCTTCCAGACCACGACGATGATCATCTCGATCCCGTCGGTCATCATCCTCACGGCGATGCTGATGTCGTTATGGGGAGCATCGATGCGATTCAACACGCCGATGCTTTTCGCGATCACGTTCCTTCCGATGTTCGGCATCGGCGGACTGACGGGACTTCCGCTCGGCCTCGCGGCGACCGATATCCACCTGCACGACACCTACTACGTCATCGGCCACTTCCACTACGTCGTCGCGCCGGGAACGATCTTCGCGATGTTCGCCGGCATCTACTTCTGGTTCCCGAAGATCACCGGCAAGCAGATGAACGAGTTCTGGGGCAAGGTCCACTTCTGGGGATCGCTCGTCTGCATCAACGGCGTCTTCTTCCCGATGTTCTACCAGGGTCTCGCCGGCATCTCGCGCCGTCTGTACGACGGCGGCGATCAATACGCGCACGCGCATCCGGCGCTGCACTCGAACGTCTTCATTTCCGTGTCTGCGTGGACGCTGTTCGTGTTTCAGATTCCGTTCATCATC
>Ga0207687_10000335_pt1 | contig 31423 bp, 30 predicted proteins | sample KBSM54metaG_FD_184399 | JGI IMG/M metagenome (GOLD analysis project Ga0207687, IMG submission 184399) | Miscanthus rhizosphere microbial communities from Kellogg Biological Station, Michigan, USA - KBS M5-4 metaG (SPAdes) (version 2) | ecosystem: Host-associated > Plants > Roots > Rhizosphere >...
CGCGTCGGCGTCCTCGACGACGGCGTCGGTCTGGACGAAGCAGAGCATCGTCGCCATGTTCGGCTCGATCATCCCCGCCCCCTTCGCCTGGGCGGAAAGCGTCACGCCGCCTGCCCGCAGGGTGCAGCGCTTCGGCCAGCGGTCGGTGGTGAGGATCGCGTCGGAGAAGGCGGTGCCGCCCTCCTCGGAGAGACCCGAGGCGGCCTCGGCGATCCCGACCAGGACGGCGTCGACCGGCAGCGGCACCCCGATCGTGCCGGTCTCGGCGACGGCGACCTGCGGCTGCGCCAGGCCGAGCTGCTCGGCGGCGACCTCGGACATCGCCAGCGCGTCGGCGTATCCCTGCTCGCCGGTCTCGGCGTTGGCGTTGCCGCTGTTGACGACGGCGGCGCGGATGTCGCCGTGGTCGCAGCGCTCGCGGCAGACGCGGATCGGCGCCGCCGCGGAGGCGTTGCGGGTCAGCAGCAGGGCCGAGTCGACCCGCTCGGCGTCGCAGACGATCAGGCCGACGTCGGTGCGGCCGCCGCCCTTGAGCCCGCAGTGGGCGCCGCCGGCACGGAAGCCGGGTGCGAGCTGGTTGGGATCGAGCTCCTCGACGCCGTCGGGGGCGTCAACCCAACGCGAACGGAAGAAGGAGGTGGCCGCGGTCGAATCGGTCATACGAGCCCCTCCGTCTCGTCCAGCCCCAGCATCAGGTTGAGGTTCTGCACGCCCTGGCTGGAGGCCCCCTTCCAGATGTTGTCGATGGCGGAGAAGGCCATCACCCTCCCCCGCTCCTCGACGGTGACGTAGACGTGGCACTCGTTCGTGTCGCGGACCGCGCGCAGGTTCGGCGGGCCGTCGAGGACGTGGACGAAGGGCTCCTCGGCGTAGCGCTGCTCATAGAGGTCGGCGATCGCCTCCTTCGAGGTCGCCTCGCCGAGAGTGGCGAAGCAGGTCGCGAGCTCGCCTTGGTCGAGCGGCAGCAGGTGCGGGACGAAGGTGACCGGCGCGGGGCTGCCGAGCGCCGCCAGCTCCTGCTCGATCTCGGGCCGGTGCCGGTGCCCCTCGGTCTTGTAGGGGAAGGCGTTCTCGGTCATGTTCGAGAAGTGGACGAGGTCGTCGCTGCTGCGGCCGTAGCCCGAGGTGCCCTGCATCGCCGAGACGAAGACCTCGGAGAGCAAGCCCTGTTCGGCCAGCGGCGCCAAAGCCAGCACGCTCGCGGTCGGGTAGCAGCCGGGAGTGGCGACCAGCTTCGCCTCCCGCAGCTCGTCGCGGTAGAGCTCGCTGAGGCCGTAGACGCCGCTGCCGAAAAGGTCGGGCGCGCCGTGCTCGCCGTACCAGCGCTCGTAGGTCTCGCGGTCGCGCAGCCGGAAGTCGGCGGAGAGATCGACGACGAGGATGCCCTGCTCGCGCAGCGCGGCGTCGGTGGGCGCGGCGGCGCCGTGCGGATAGGCGACGATCGCCGCGTCGACCTCAGGGAGGTTCTCCAGGTCGAGCTCGGTCAGCTCGATCGGCACCCGGTAGCGCGGGTAGATCGCGTCGAGCCGCTTGCCGGCGTCGCTGCGCGAGGTGGCGGCGGCGAGCTGCAGCCGCGGGTGGTTCCAGACGATCTGGGCGGCGAGGGCGCCGGTGAAGCCGGAGGCACCGGCGACGAGCACCCGCGCGGCGGGATCGCCGTCGAGCGGTTGTACGCTGAGATCACTCACGGAGAGAACCTCCGATCTCGCCCAGCTTCGCCTTGATCGCCTCGCGCCGCTCGGCGACCTCCTCGTCGGTGAGGGTGCGGTCGTCGGCGCGGAACTCGAGGTTGAGGGCGAGGCTCTTGCGGTCCTCGCCGAGCTGCTCGCCTTCGTAGAGGTCGAAGACCTCGGCCGCGCGCAGCAGCTCGCCGCCCCCGGCCATGACCGCCGCGCGCACCTCCGATGCGGGCACCTCAGCCGGAACCACGACCGCGAGGTCCTGGTAGACGGCGGGGAAGGTGGTGACGTCCTCGTAGCCCTCCTCGCCCACAGTCGCGGCCGCGATCAGCGGCGCCGCGTCGATTTCGAAGGCGACTGCAGCGTCGAGGTCCCAGGTCCGGCAGACCAGCGGGTGCACCTCGCCGAGCCAGCCGGCAGGGTTGCCGCCAACCGAGACCGTGGCGGCCCGGCCCGGATGCAGGAACGGCTCCGCCGCCGGAGCGAAATCGAGCTCGATACCGAGTTGCGCCGCCAACGCTTCCAGCACGCCCTTGAGCGCGAAGAAGTCGGCGTCCTCGCCGCCGCCCCGCCACGAGCGCGGCGCCAACGGCCCGACCGCGATCCCCGCGAACCGGTGCGGCTCCGCGAACGGCGCCGGCTGATCGCCGGCGAACTTCCCGGCCAGCGGGTCGATCGCTTTCTCGGCAATTGGCGCCTCCCGCAGGTAGACGCGGGTGGATTCGAACAACGCCAGCGCGTCGGTGCCGCGGGCGGTGTTCCTGGCGGCGATGTCCAGCAGCGAGCCGAGCAGGGTCGTGCGCATCACCGCCTGGTCCTCGGAGAGCGGGTTGGCGAGCAGCACCGGTTTCGCGCGCGGGTCGTCGGCAGAGATCCGCAGGCGCTCGGCCTCGCCGGGATCGGTGAAGCTCCAGCCGACAGCCTGGTCGAAACCGAGATCGCGCAGCGCGTCCTCGGCCCGCCGCCGCAGCCGCTGCTCGCGGCTGAGGCCGCCGACCGCGCCGCCGACCGCCGGCAGCGTCGTCGGCAGGTGCTCGTCGATCCCGTGGACCCGCGCCACCTCCTCGATCAGGTCGACCTCGCGGGTGACGTCGTAGTGGCGGTCGGGCGGGACGACGACCTCAAGATCGTCGCCGGCCGGCCGCACCTCGAAGCCGAGCCGCTCCAGGTAGGTCTGCTGGTCTCCCTGGGAGATGAACATCCCGAGCAGTCCCTCGACCCGCTCGGCCCGCAGGATCAGCCGACGCGGCGCGGGGGCCTCGGCGGCGACGTCGATCGTCCCCGGCACCAGTTTCGCGCCGCAGAGCTCGACCAGCAGCCGCGAGGCGATCCGTTGCGCCCGCATCGTCAGCTCCGGGTGCAACTGCTTCTCGAACCGCGAGGATGCCTCCGAGCGCAGCCCCAGCACCCGCGAGGTCCGCAGGATGTTGGTCCCGTTCCAGTTCGCCACCTCGAGCAGGACCCGCGTCGTCCCCGCCGAGACCTCGGAAGTCTGCCCGCCCATGATCCCGGCGACCCCCGAGGGGCCATTGCGGTCGCAGACGAGGACCGTCTCGGCGTCGAAGGTCCGCTCGACGTCGTCGAGCGTGATCATCTTCTCGCCGTCGGTCGCGGTGCGGACGGTCAGCTCCCCCCCGGACACCTCGTCGAGGTCGAACGCATGCAAGGGCTGCGCGGTAAGCAGCATCACGTAGTTGGTGATGTCGACGACGTTGTTGATCGGGCGCTGGCCGGCGGCGGCGAGGCGCGCCTGCAGCCACAGCGGCGAGGGGCCGATCTCGACGTCGGCGAAGACGCGGGCGGTGAAGCGCGGGCAGAGCTCGGGCACCTCGACCGCGACCGAGGCGTAGTCGGAGGCCTCCCCCTCCCCTTCGGCCGGCGCGTCCTCGGCCCAGGGGTCGGCGGCAAGCGGCGCGCCGGTGATCGCGTGCACCTCCCGCGCGACCCCGTGGACGCCGAAGCAGTCGGTCCGGTTGGGCGTCACCTCGATCTCCAGCACCGCCTCGCCAAGCGGCAGCACCTCGCTCAGCGGGGTTCCCGGCGGCGGGCCCTCGTCGAGGACCATGATCCCGTCCGCCTCCTCGGCGATTTCGAGCTCGGCCGCGGAGAGGATCATCCCTTCGGAGGGAACGCCCCGCAGCTTGGCCTTGCGGATCTTCATCCCGCCCGGCATGGTCGCCCCGGGCAGGACGACGGCGACGGTCTGCCCGGCGTCGACGTTCGGCGCCCCGCAGACGATCGTCCGCTCGCCGTCGCCGGTGTCGACCCGGCAGACGCTGAGCCGGTCGGCTTTCGGGTGCTTCTCCCGCGTCGTCACCTTGCCGACGACGAAGCCCTCGGCCGAGGGCGGGCCGACCCGGTCAAGGCGCTCGACCTCGGTCCCGGTCATCACCAGGCGGTCGGCCAGCTTCGCCGGCTCCATCCCCGGGTCGCAGTACTCGCGCAGCCAGCCGTACGGGACTCTCATGCCAAGCACCTCATCCGAACTGCTCCAGCATCCGCACGTCGTTGTCGAAGAAGCGCCGCAGGTCGGGGACGCCGTGGCGCAGCATCGCCACCCGCTCGACCCCGATCCCGAAGGCGAAGCCCTGCACCCGCTCAGCGTCGTAGCCGTAGGACTCGACGAAGCCGAGCACGTTGGGGTCGACCATGCCGGCGCCGAGGATCTCGATCCAGCCCTGGCCCTTGCAGAGGTTGCAGCGCTCGCCGCCGGCCAGCTCGCCGGTGCCGCCGCACTGGAAGCAGGAGACGTCGACCTCGACGCTGGGCTCGGTGAAGGGGAAGAAATGCGGCCGCAGGCGCACCTCGCGGTCGGGGCCGAAGATCGCCCGGCACATCGCCAGCAGCGTCCCCTGCAGGTCGGCGAGGGTGATCCCCTCGGCGATCGCCAGCCCCTCCATCTGGTGGAACATCGGGCTGTGGGTGGCGTCGGAGTCGCGCCGGTAGACCTTGCCGGGGACGATGACGAAGATCGGCGGCGGCTGGGTCTCCATCGAGCGCACCTGCATCGGCGAGGTGTGGGTGCGCAGCAGCACGTCGGGGTGCGACTGAACGTAGAAGGTGTCCTGGAGCATCCGCGCCGGGTGGCCGGGCGGGTGGTTCAGTGCCGTGAAGTTGTAGTAGTCGTGCTCGATCTCCGGGCCTTCGGCGACGTGGTAGCCGAGCCCGATCATCGTGTCCTCGATCAGGCGGGTGGTGCGGGCGATCAGGTGCGCGTGGCCGACCGGCCGCGGCGGCGCCCCCGGCAGGGTGACGTCGATCCGGTCGCTGACCAGCTTCGCCTCCAGCTCGGAGGCGTCGAGCCGCTCGGCGCGCTGCTCGAGCAGCGCTTCCAGCTCCTTGCGGGCGCGGTTGGCGGCGCCGCCCACTTGACCGCGTTCGTCGGGCGGCAGCTCGGCGATCCCGCGCAGGATCGAGGTCAGCTCGGCTTTGCGGCCGAGGTAGCGGACCCGAAGCTCCTCCAGCTCGGCGCTGTTGCCGGCAGCCTCGATCGCCGCGGCGGCCTCGGCCCTGATCTCCTCGATCCGCTCAAGCACCTTTCTGACCCTCCGGCATGGCGAGCGAAGATATCCGCTGCGCGGCGATCGCCGCCGCCGCGGCGACGTTGAGCGACTCGGCGCCCCCAGTCCGCAGCGGGATCGTCACCTTGGTCTCGCACTCGGCGAGCACCTCGTCGGGCAGCCCCTCGCGCTCGGCCCCGAGGCAGATCGTCGCGGCGCCGTCGAGGGCGTCGAGGCCCTCGCCGCCATGGGCAACCAGCGCCGCCCGGGGCGCAGGCGTCGCCTCGACGCCGGCCTGTACGGACGGCTGATTGAAGATCGACCCCATGCTGGCCCGCACCGCTTTCGGCGAGTAGGGGTCGGCACAGTCGGGGCCGAGCACCACCGGGCCGTCAACGAAAGCGTCGGCGGTGCGAACGATGGTCCCGACGTTGCCGGGATCCCCGACACCGTGGAGGTACAGGCAGACCCCACCGGTGGTGAAAACGCCTTTCTTTCCGCTGTGCGGAGACAAAAGCGTTTTCACCACCGGGATCGACCAGACCGCAATCGCGCGCGTGCCGGAGCCGAGGGACGAAGCGTCATCGAGGAGACCTGGCTCGACCTCGTCGCCGTCGAGGTCGGAGCCAGCAGCGACCAGCACGAACCGCGGCTCCGCCCCCGCGGCAAGCCCTGCCGTCAGCAGGTCCTCGCCCTCGGTCGCGAAAAGGCCCTCGCGCTCGCGGTGCTTGCGGTCGCGCAGCTTGCGAACCAGCTTCAGCTTCTCGTTTTGGGGGCTTTCGATCACGGTTGACTCTGTTGACGGTGTCTTCTGCTCTGCGGTTTTTTCTCCTGGAACGAAAAAGCGGGCCGATAAACGGCCCGCCCGGGAGAGAGTGATGTCAGTGCGCCCTCAGGCGGCCGCACCCTCCCGGGCTATCTCCACAAATCGGCGGAAGGCGTCGCGGTCCGAGACGGCGATCTCGGCCAGCATCTTCCGGTTGACCTCGACCTCGGCTTTGTTGAGGCCGTGCATCAGTTCCGAATAGCTCATGCCCTCGAGCCGCGCGGCGGCGTTGATCCGGGTGATCCAGAGCCGGCGGAAGGTCCGCTTTTTGTTGCGCCGGTCGCGGTAGGCGTACATCCCCGACCGCTGAACCTGCTCTTTGGCGAAGCGGTAGGAGGAATGCTTACGGCCGAAGTAGCCCTTCGCTTCCTTCAGAACCTTGCGGCGCTTCTTGCGCGCGTGGACGGAGCGCTTGACGCGGCTCACTTGCCACCTCCGAGCAGCGTCCGCACTTTCTTGGCGTCGCTCGGCGCGATGTCGACCGGTTTTGCCATCTTCCGCTTCCGCTTCGGCGACTTTTTCTCCAGGATGTGGCTGGAGTAAGCGCGACGGCCGCGGAGTTTGCCCTTGGCGGTCTTCTTGAAGCGCTTCTTGGCGCCGGAATGGGTTTTCATCTTCGGCATCGAGTCCGCTATTGAAGCAGACGCCTCGCTCGCGAGTACGCTGGCGCCGCCATGCGCATCCTCTACGTCGTCGGGACGCGACCAAACTTCGTCAAGACGGCCCCGGTGATCGGGGCGCTGCGCGAGCGCGATCCCGAGGGGCGCCACGCGATCGTCCACACCGGCCAGCACTACGACCGGCTGATGTCGGAGGTCTTCCTCGAGGAGCTCGGGGTGCCGGCGCCCGACTACATGCTCGAGGTCGGCTCCGGCAGCCACGCGGCGCAGACGGCGAAGACGATGGAGCGCCTGGAGCTGGTGCTGGCCGACGAGCAACCCGACCTGGTGATGGTCCCCGGCGACGTAAATTCGACCCTGGCGGCGGCGCTGACCGCGGTGAAGATGGGGATTCCGGTCGCCCACGTCGAGTCGGGCCTGCGCAGCTTCGACATGACGATGCCCGAGGAGGTGAACCGGATCGTCGCCGACCGCTTCTCCGAGTGGCTCTTCCTCCACAGCCCCGAGGCGGTGACGAACCTGGAGGCGGAAGGCATCCCCGGCGAGCGCATGCACATGGTGGGAAACACGATGATCGACACCCTGGTGGCGCTGGAAGGGCGCTTCCGGGCGGCGGGCGCGGCGGCGCAGCAGGGGGTCGAGCCGGGCTCCTACGTCCTCGTCACCCTCCACCGCCCCGCCCTGGTCGACGGCCCGCTGCTGGGCGAGACGGTCTCGCAGCTGGCGGCGCTGGCGCAGCAGCGGCCGGTCGTCTTCCCGGTCCACCCGCGGACGCGGAAGATGATGGAAGGGCTGGAGCCCGACGCGCCCGACCTGCACCTGATCGAGCCGCTCGGCTACCTCGACTTCCTCTCGCTCCTCGCCGACGCCGGCGCCGTCCTCACCGACTCCGGCGGCATCCAGGAGGAGACGACCTACCTCGGCATCCCCTGCTTCACCCTCCGCGACAACACCGAGCGGCCGGTCACGCTCACCTCGGGCACCAACACCCTGCTCGGGCTCGACCCGGCCGCGATCGGCCGCATCCCGGCCCTGCTCGCCGAGCGCACCGGCGCACCCCTGCAGCCCCCGCCCCTCTGGGACGGACACGCCGCGCAGCGGATCGCCGACGTGGTCCTCGGTTAGTCCCCGCCCTCGCCGCGCCCCCCGCCGACGACGTAGTCGAAGAGGCCGATGCAGCCGGAGAGATCCTTCGGCCCCGTTTCCCTGTCCGGCGGTACCAGCAGCTTCGCGTGCCAGCAGCCGAGGCCGTTGACGTGAACCCGATATGGCACCGTGCTGCTGAACTCTTCGTCGTGGCGCAGACAGGTCCAGTTGCCGCCGCCTTCTCGTTCGCAGCTGCCGCCCTCCCTAGATATCCCCGTGGTGCCGAGGGAGCTCTGCAGGGCGGCGCCGTCGATCCCGAGGATCGGGGTCGGACGCGCGCCCAGCAATCCCAAGACGAAGACGACCGCGACCGCCGCCAGAGCCAGGCCGATGACCTGACTCCGCTCGCGGGGGCGCTCCGAATCCTGGGCGAAAGCCCCAATGAACCAGACAAGCCCCAGGGTGATCCAGCCCACCCAGAAGTAGGACCAGCGGCCCTTGAGAGCGCAAACCACCGCCGCTGGCACCACCCCCAACAGCCAGAACAACCCCAGTCCGTAGAGGAAGACTTCGAGGATCATCGCTTCCGACTTTCACCCCACCCGGATGGGGACGAACTCCGATACGGCTACGACTCGGGCGGGGCCTCGGGCGCGTCGGCGGCGGCGCCGTCCTCGGCCTTGTCGGAATCGGCAAGCTTGTCGACCTCTTTGCTGGGGCCGAGCAGCATGCTCATGTTGCGGCCTTCCTGCAGCGGCGCCGACTCGATCGTCGCCAGGCCGTCGAGATCCTCGAAGAGCTTCTGCAGCAGGTTGCGGCCCCGCTCCGGATGGGCCTGCTCGCGGCCGCGGAACATGATCGTCACCTTAACTTTGTCGCGGTGCTTGAGGAAGCGTTCGACGTGGCCCTTCTTCGTCTCGTAGTCGTGGGTCGCGATCTTCGGGCGCAGCTTGATTTCGCGGACGTTGACCTGCTGCTGGTGCTTGCGCGCCGCCTTCTGCTTCTGCTCCTGTTCGTATTTGTACTTCGAGTAGTCGAGCAGGCGGGTGACCGGCGGCTTCGAGTTCGGCGCGACCTCGACCAGGTCGAGGTTGGCGTCCTGCGCTTTTTTCAGCGCGTCGCTGGTGTCGAGGATGCCCAGCTGCTCGCCGTCGGCGCCGATCAGGCGCACTTTCGGGACCCGGATCCGGTCGTTGATCCGAGTCGTGTCGCGCTCTGGAGGGCGCCGGTCGAACCTGCGAGGAACCGGCACTATCGCGAGAGACGGTGAGACTTCAAGAGGACGAGACTGGGGTCGGGCACGGGGCGCTCAGCGGCGGCGGCGGTTGTTCGTGCCTACGATCAAGTTCGTCGCAGTATAGAGACCGAGCGGCCGCGCGCAAATGCGGCGCTCAGCGGGCCTCCGTCTCGGCCCGCACGCGAGCGGCGAAATCGGCCAGCGGCATCGCCCCCAGATCGCCGTCCTCGCGGGAGCGGACCGCGACCCCGTTGGTCTCCTCCTCGCGGTCGCCGACGACCAGCATGTAGGGGTAGAAGCCGATCGTCGAGGCGTCGCGGATCTTCTTGCCGATCGACTCCGAGCGATCGTCGACGGCGACCCGCACCCCAAGTTCGCGCAGCTGCTCGTAGGCGCGGTGGGCATAGGGGTTGTGGCGGTCGGAGATCGACAGCACGATCGCCTGCACCGGCGCCATCCAGGTCGGGAAGCGGCCGGCGTAGTGCTCGATCAGGATCCCGGCGAAGCGCTCCATCGAGCCGAGCAGGGCGCGGTGGATCATCACCGGCCGATGGGCGGCGTCGTCGGCGCCGGTGTAATAGAGGTCGAAGCGCTCGGGCATCTGGAAGTCGAGCTGGCAGGTGCCGCACTGCCAGGAGCGGCCGAGCGCGTCGGTGATGTGGAAGTCGATCTTCGGCCCGTAGAAGGCGCCGTCGCCGGGGTTGAGCATGTACTCGCGGCCCTGACTCTCGAGCGCTTCGGCCAGCGCCGCCTCGGCCTTGTCCCACTGCTCCTCGCTGCCCATCGACTTCTCCGGCCGGGTCGAGAGCTCGACGTGGACGTCCTCGAAGCCGAAGCGGGCGTAGAGCTCGTCGATCGCCTCGCAGATCGAGGCGACCTCGTCGCCGATCTGCTCCTCGGTGCAGTAGACGTGGGCGTCGTCCTGGGTGAAGGCGCGGACGCGCAGCAGGCCGTGGAGGACGCCCTCGCGCTCGTTGCGGGAGACGCGGCCGAACTCGGCCAGGCGCAGCGGCAGCTCGCGGTAGGAGTGGCGGTCGGCGGAGTAGACGAGGCATGCGCCGGGGCAGTTCATCGGCCGCAGCGCGTAGCCGCGGTCGTCGTCCTCCATGAAGTACATGTCGTCCTTGTAGTTGTCCCAGTGGCCGGAGCGGTGCCAGAGCTCGACGTCCATCACCTGCGGGGTGGCGATCTCCTCGTAGCCGCGCTTGCGCAGCTGGTCGCGGACCTCGGCCTCGATCGAGCGCAGCATCGTGGTCCCGTTGGGCAGCCAGAACGGCATCCCCGGCGCCTCCTTGCGCAGCATGAAGAGGCCGAGCTGGGGGCCGAGCCGGCGGTGGTCGCGTTCTTTGGCCTGCTCGAGGCGCTCCAGGTGCTCCTCCAGGTCCTTCTTGGAGAAGAAGGCGGTGCCGTAGATGCGGGTCAGGCTCTCGCGGTTCTCGTCGCCGCGCCAGTAGGCGCCGGCGACCGAGCTCAGCTTGATCGCCTTGATCCGGCCGGTCGAGGGGCCGTGGGGGCCGCGGCAGAGGTCCTCGAAGGGGCCGTTGCGGTAGAGCGAGACCGTCTCCACGCTTTCGTTACGGATGAGGTCTTCGATCAGCTCGACCTTGAAGCCCTGGTCCTGGGACTTGAAGATCTCGATCGCCTCGGCGACCGGCACGTCGCGGCGCGAGAACTCCTCGTCGGCCTTGATGTGCCGGCGCATCGCCTCCTCGATCCTCGGCAGGTCGTCTTCGGTGATCCTTGTATCGAGGGGGAACTCGAAGTCGTAGTAGAAGCCGGTCTCGATCGGAGGGCCGATCGTCACCTTGGTGCCGGGGTAGAGGTCGACCACCGCCTCGGCCATCACGTGGGCGGCGTCGTGGCGGATCAGCTCCAGCGCCTCGGGGTCGCGGTCGGTGAGGATCGCCACCTCTCCCCCGCCCTCCGGCAGCGGCGCCGCCAGGTCGCGCAGCTCTCCGTCGACCTTGATCGCCAGCGCGGCCTTGGCAAGGCCGGGGCCGATCGCCGCCGCGGCATCGGCGCCGGTGGCACCCGCGGGGAGCTCCAGCGGCTTGCCGTCAGGGAGCGTGTAAGTGGTCTTCTCGGTCGCAGCCTCCATGCGTGGAGGCATGGTACGGGGAGATCAGCGAGCGGGTCCCTGTCGCGCCTGCCGTTCGGCGATCAGCGGGCACGGGCTCTTGCCGCCGGTGGGATGCGACACCCTCCGCAGGGTCCACCCGTCTTCGTCTTCGATCACGAAGCGGACGCCCGACGGCAGCTTCCCCGCTTCCGCGGTCGACTGGATGCAGACGCGGCCGCCGCGCAGTTCCCAGGAGATGAACGGGGCGCCGTGTTCTTCTTCGAGCAACTGGGGCGGGGCGACGACGAGGGTGGGGCCTTCGCCGACGAGCTTGCGGTAGTCGCTGAGGGCCGAAGAGTAGGAGGTCGGGCCGACGGGGGCGTTGGCGAGGGCGAGGAGTGAGCAGATCCCCGCGGCGAATATGAAGAGCGCAGCCGCTGCGGGCAAGACGAGACGGCGCCTGTCGACTTTGTTACCCATAGGCGGACAAACTCGACATGCCTCGTTGAGCAGCGGCAGAAGGATCGCCAGCGCGACCATCGGTGCGCCGATCTCGATCGCCTTGGCGGCCGTGTAGGGCGTGCCGCCGATGCGGGCAGCCGCGTAGGCGAGCGCAGCAGCGGCGAGGCCGCTGAGGATCGCGGTCTCGCGGCGTCGCCACAGCTGGACGACGCCGTAGACGACCAGCGCCAGCGCGAAGGCGATACCTAGGTAGTAGGCGGCCGCCGGAACCGCCCCGTCGCCGGGCGCCAGCCGAAAGTCGCCGGAGGGCCAGATCCCAAGCGCCTCGAAGGGCGAGATCTGGCCGAAGAGGTTGCCGAGGCCGGGGCCGTTGGGGTCGAAGGTCTCGAACGAGTGGAAGTCGATCATCCGCCCCAGCTCGGGAAGAACCAAGACCAGGAAGGCGAGCAGCGCGAGACCAAGCGCCTTGGCGGCAGGACGGGTGAAGATCGCCCACAAGACCGCCGCCCCACCCAGCCAGATCAGCCCCGGGAAGCTGTAGGTGTAGACGGATCCCACCGCGATCAGGGCAGCCGGCACGTAGCGCAGCGGCAGCCCAGACCACTTCCGGTCCGCCTCCCGCAGAGCAAGGACGAAGGCGAGGAGGAAGAGGGCCTGCATCGTCTCCTTGAAAGCGCCCTGGGCGAAGTAGGAGGCGACCACGTAGGCGACGCCGACGAGGAGGGCGCCGGCAGTGCACGGGAGGAACGGCAGGTCGGCAAAAGCCGCCAGCGCGGTCAGGCAGGCGAGAACCGCGACGGCGACCGTGAGGCCGCTGAAGCCCTGCACGAGCCCGATCCCAAGTCCCTTGTCGAGCGCGACGACGATCGAGTGCGGGCCGAGCGGATAGCCCTGGTTGAGGAGCTGCGAGGAGTGGCCTTCGGCCAGCCGATCCGCGGTCAGCAGGTGCTGCGACATGTCCGGGTTGAAGCTCGTCCCGAGGATCCCGAAGTGGCCTTCGACCGCGAACGGCAGCGAAGCCGCCAGCAGTGCGATCAGCGCCACCGGCCATCCCACGGCGAGCGCCTCCCCCACTCCCTCGACTCGTCGCCAGAGGTAAGCGCCCGCCGCCAAGGTCAGCACCAGAACCACAATCGCCGAGACCACCCCGTCGCCCGGCAGCCGCACCGTCGCCCAGCACAGGGCGCAGAGCAGCGCCAGCCCCACCGCCGGCGACAACCACGACCAGCGCCGCCCGCCGCACAGCAGCACCGCCGCCTGCCCGATCGCCAGCGACGACACGCAGACCGCCGCCACCGCTGCATAGGTCCCGATCACGAGGATGCGAGCCTAGACTGCGGCGATGGCGTCAGTACCTCCCGCCCGCCACCTGCTCCGGGCCAAGGACCTCGCCGACGCTCGCTACGCCGAGCCGCTCGAGGTCGACGACCTCGCCCGCGCGGCCGGGCTCTCGAAGGCCCACTTCAGCCGCGAGTTCCGGCGCACCTTCGGCGAGTCGCCTTACGTCTACCTGCTGACCAGGCGGCTGGAGCGGGCGGCGGCGCTGCTGCGCAACACCGATTACTCGGTCGCCGAGATCTGCCTCGAGGTCGGCCTGCAGGGGGTCGGCTCGTTCACCACCAGCTTCAAGCGGATGTACGGGATGACGCCGACCGAATACCGCACGGCCGCTCCGCCCGCCTCGGCCCATGCCGTCGTCCCCGCCTGCGTCGTCCGCGCCTACTCCCGCCCCCAACACCGCACGATTCGAGAAGACAACCAACCCGAGCGCTCCTAGCATCGGCGCCAGTCGATTCCAACCAGGAGGACAAAAATGAAAATCGCAAACGCGCAGTTGTGGGTTCACGACCAGGAGGAGGCGCTCGCCTTCTACACCGAGAAGCTGGGGATGGAGGTGCGCTCCGACGTGACCCTGCCCGAGATGGGCGACTTCCGCTGGCTGACCGTGAGCCCTCCCGGCCAGGAGGACGTGGCGATCGTGCTGATGGCGATCCCCGGCCCGCCGATGATGGACGAGGCGACCACCAGGCAGGTCGAGGACCTGATGGCGAAGGGCTTCTCCGGCACCGTCTTCCTCACCACCGACGACTGCCAGGCCGACTACGAGCGCCTGAAGGAGCGCGGGGTCGAGTTCACCGAGACGCCGGAAGAGCGCCCCTACGGCATCGACTCCGGCTTCCGCGACCCTTCCGGGAACAGCATCCGCCTGACCGAGGTGAAGCTCCCCGCAACCGCCTGAGGGCGGTCGCGGGTGCCTATGCGGGCTGGGCGATGAGCGGCTGAGCGGGGCGAGCCGCGCCCGCCCGCGAAGGCGGCAGCAGCAGCGCGGAGACGCAGACCAGGCCGAAGGCGGTTGCCTGCAGGCCGATCCCGACGACCCCGGTCGCGAGCGGGTCGCCGAAGACGACGACGCCGCTGAGGATCTGCGCCGCGCTGGCGACCAGACCCATCAGGCCGATCGTCTCGACCGCGCCGCCGCGCTGCAGGGCGGCCACGGCCGAGTACTGAGCCAGGGCGCCGCAGACGACAATCGCCGCGATCCACGGCGCCAGGATCAGGAAGGAGAGGTCCCCCTCCCCCGTCAGCGCCTTGATCGCCACTCCGGCGAAGGCGAAGAGGGTGCCGGCGATGACCGCCATGTGGGGTCCGCGGCGAGCGGTAAGGCCCCGGCGCTAGTAGCCGAAGCTGAGCGTCAGGGCCAGCAACCCGAGCGCGCCCTCGAAGCCGACGATCGCCGGAAGGGCGAATTGAGAGTGACTGCCGCCGATGCTCGGCAGGGTCAGGGCGAGGAGGGCGAGACCAGACCCGCCCAGAAGCAGTGCCAGCCACTGGCGCGGCTCGACGGCGTTCCCGAAGAGCCGCTGCGAGAGGACGGCGAGACTTACGGCGCCGCCGGCGAGCGCCGCCTGCACCAGCGAGATCGGCGCCATCGAGAGGGCGGCGACGTGCATGAGCCAGGCGGCCGCGGCGATCCCCCATCCCGCTGCGAACCATCGCGAGCCGGCGAGGCGGCGGGCGCTGCGAAGCGGTTCGTGGATCCTCACCAGCGGTACCTGCTGGCAGCCGTGGTGCTTCAGCAGCGAGGCGAGGTTCGCCATCACCGCCGCCACCAGGGCCAGCGCGATGCCGACCTCGACCGAGGAGGACATTTTCAGGCCTCGGGGGCGCCCAACCGCCGTCGGGCGGCGACGACCGCCGGAATCGAGGAGCGGCAGGCCTTGGCGATCGAGCCGTTCGTCCTCTCCGGGGCGCGCAGCACCTCGAACTCGACCACCGCGGCGCGCCGCAGCTTCGCGCGGTCGCCCCGGTCCACCTCGGCGGGAGCCGAGTCGACTGCCGCCTCGGCCGCCCGCTGCCTCCTGCAGCCGAGGCAGAAGGTTCCGTCGGCGCAGACCTCCCAGGACTCGGGCAGCGGTGCCGCCTCGACGTCGCTGCGGCTGGCCGAGACGCCGCACACGCTGCAGGTCCACTTGCGGGCGGTGGCAAGGGTCATGCGCGGCTCCTGTTCTTGCGGCCGCTCCGGTTCCGGTTCCCGTTGCGGCTCGGCGAAGGCCGCTGGCCGATCTGCTTCGGGCGGCCGCCGTGGGTCATCTCGAACTGCCGGACCAACCCCAGGTCGCCCGCCATGCGGCGGACGTCGTCGGCCTGGTCGGCAAGGACGAAGCTGACGCCCGTTCCCCGGTTTCCGGCCCGTCCGGTGCGGCCGATCCGGTGGACGTAGGCGTCGCGGTCGTCGGGCGCGTCGTAGTTGATGACGTGGGTGATTCCCTCCACGTCGATGCCGCGCGCGGCGACGTCGGTGGCGACGAGGGCTCCGACCTCGCCTTCCTCGAAGCGGGCCAGGGCCCGTTCGCGCTGGCCCTGGCTCTTGTCGCCGTGCATCGCGACCGCCTCGATCTTGCGGCCGCGCAGTCGCTTGACCAGCCTGTCGGCTCCCCGCTTGGTGCGGACGAAGACGAGGGTCGGCCCGCAGTCCTCACCGCGCAGCTGCGCGACCAGGTGGTCGAGCTTCTCGCCCTGGCTGTCGACCGGCAGGAAGTGATGCTCGATGTCTGCCTTGGCCTGCTTCGGGGCGTGGGTGTGACGGCGGGCGTCGCGGGTGTAGGCGGCGGCGACCTTCCCGGTCGCCCCCTCCAGCGTGGCGGAGAAGAACAGCGTCTGGCGCTCGCCGGGGGTTCCGGAGACGATCCGGTCGACCGCGGGCTTGAAGCCCATGTCGAGCATCCGGTCGGCCTCGTCGAGGACGAGCACGCGGACCCGCTTCAGGGAGACGACGCCGCGATCGATCAGGTCCTCGAGGCGGCCGGGCGTGGCGACGAGGACGTCGGCCTGGCGCGCAGCCTTGATCTGCGGACCGAAGCCGACGCCGCCGTAGACGGCGGCGATCTTCAGGCCGCGCGACTCCGCCAGGGGGCGGAGCTCGTCGACGATCTGACCCGCGAGCTCGCGGGTCGGTGCGAGCACGAGCGCGCTGGTGCATCCGGCCTCAGGCGAGAGGCGCTCGAGCATGGGGAGCCCGAAGGCGAGCGTCTTGCCCGAACCGGTCGGGGATTGGACGAGTAGGTCGTGTCCGGCAAGCGCGTCGCGTATGACCAGCTGCTGGACGGGAAAGGGATGGGTGATCTCTCGGCGCGCGAGCGCACGGATCACCGGCTTGGAGATGCCGAGATCGGCAAAGGAAATTATTGAAGTGCTCCTGTCTAAATGTGACTAAGGGAGATCCTGCGGCCCCTAGGCACCAAACGGCACGTGGAGGAAACGGAACCTCTCGGGTGGCGATTCGGCCAAACCCGACCAATCCACCGTAGCAGGCATATTCCCCGTTCCCCCGCCGCCGCCGAGGACTGCACGAAAGAGGCTATGGGCGTAACTGGGCTCGAACCAGTGACCTCCGCCTTGTCGAGGCGGCGCTCTCCCAACTGAGCTATACGCCCGGGAAACGTGAATCTAGCAGCGGCCGACCTGAGGCTGGCTGCCGACGATGCAGCCGTTTGTTCGAGGGCCTAAAGGATCGATTGCAACGGTCGATGCAATCGATGCAACTTTCAGCGGCCCCCGGTGTTCATTGGGGTGAGCTTGCCAAGTTTGAGGACCGACGAGCCAGCGACTTAGCACTCTCTGGTGGTACGTCCTTCGGAACCAAAGGGCCCCTTTACGGGGCCCTTTTCCGTTCGGCGACGGCTCAGACGTGCTCGCTGGGCAGATGCCAGCGGCGCGGCGCGATCAGCTCGTCGATCTCCTTCGGCCCCCAGGAGCCGGGCTCATACGGGATCGCCGGCGGCGGGTCCTCGAGCAGCGGCTCTGAGACCTCCCACAGCCGCTCGATCGCCTCGGAGCTGCTGAAGAGCGTGCGGTCGCCGACCATCACGTCGTGGATCAGGCGCTCGTAGGGGTCGAGGGCCTGGTCGGTGCCGCCGAAGGTGTCGGCGTAGCTGAAGCGCATGTGCGCCTCGCCGAGCTCGATCCGCGGCCCAGGGACCTTGGCGAGGAAGGAGGCGGAGATGCTGCCGGGGTCGCCGAGCTCGAAGGTGAGGTGGTCGTGGCCGAAGGACTCGGCGATCTGGTCGCAGTCGAGCGGGAACATCCGCCGCGGCGGCTGCTTGTAGGCGACGGTCAGCAGGTGCCGGCTCTCGGCCAGCCGCTTGCCCGAACGGAGGAAGAACGGCACCCCCTCCCAGCGCCAGTTGTCGACGAAGCACTTGACGGCGACGAAGGTCTCGGTGTCCGAATCCGCCGCCACCCCTTCCTCGTCGCGGTAGCCCTCGTACTGTCCCCGGATCACGTCGCCGGGCCGCAGCGGCGGCATCGACTCGAAGACCTTCTCCCGCTCGACCCCGAGCGCTTTCGGCCCCAGCGAGGTCGGCGGCTCCATCGCGACGAAGCCGAGCACCTGGAAGAGGTGGGTGACGATCATGTCGCGGAAGGCGCCGGTCTCCTCGTAGAAGGAGCCGCGCATCTCGATCGAGAGCGTCTCGGGGATGTCGATCTGGACGTGGTCGATGTGGTTGCGGTTCCAGACGGGCTCGAACATCCCGTTGGCGAAGCGCAGCGCCAGCAGGTTCTGGACCGCCTCGCGGCCCAGGTAGTGGTCGATGCGGAAGATGCAGTCCTCGGCGAAGACCGAGTGCAGCTTCCGGTTCAGCTTGCGGGCGGAGGCGAGGTCGGTGCCGAACGGCTTCTCGCTGATCACCCGCGCCCCGTCGCCGAGCCCGTGGGCGCCGATCTGCTCGACCGTGCCTTCGGCGGCCTGCGGGGGCAGCGAGAGGTAGAAGAGCAGCCGTGGATCGTCGCCGAGCTCCTGGCGGGCGCGCTCGATCTCCGCCGCGAGCGCCTCGAAGCCATCGCCGACACCGGCGAAGCCGAGCGACTCCTCGAACCGCTTCCATTCCCCCTCGTCCCCGGATTCCCGGCTGGATTCGCCGACCGCCTGCCGCGCCAGCTCGCGGAAACCCTCGACGCCGATGTCGCGGCGGGCGGCGCCGACGATGCGGAACCGCTCCGACATCAGGCCGACCTGCTGGAGGTGGAACATCCCCGGCAGCAGCTTGCGCTTGGCGAGGTCGCCGGTCGCACCGAAGAGGACGATCACCTGATCCTTCGGCGTCGGCATCGAACCCTGCTGGCGTTGCGTCATCACCCTCAGCCTATGCTGGTTCCCGATGACCCCCCGGACCAAGCGCGGCGTTCGCTACGAACCCGCCGCGCTCGACCGGTCCGAGCGTCGCTTCTGGCGCGAGATCTGGGAATCGGTGCCTGCGGCGGTGGCAGTAGAGCACGGGATCGAACTGCGCCAGTTCGGCGCGGTCCAGGCGTCGATCGTGCGCGACCTGCGGGAGGCCTCGATGCTGAACCTGATCCTCGGCGCGCCGGAGGCGAGCGACGACGACCTCGGCTACGCGGTGGCCTGGACCGAGGAGCACGGCGTCTCCCCCTACGTCCCGGTCACCCCCGGGCTCGACCGCTCCGCGGCGGCGGAAGCCTGGCTGCAGGAGCACGGCTTCGAGCGCGCCTACGCCTGGATGAAGTTCGCCCGCGACCCGCATCCGCCTCGCTTCCCCACTCCGGACGGGGTCGAGGTGGTGGAGCTGAGCGCCGCCGACGAAGAGCCCTTCGGGGCGATCGCCGCGATCGGCTTCGGGCTGCCCGCCTGGGCGGCCGAGTTCTTCGTCCGCCTGCCCGAACGCGAGGGCTGGCGCTGCTACGTCGCCCGGGTCGGCGGCAAGGCTCAGGCCTGCGCGGCGATGCTGGTCGAGGAGGGGATCGCCGAGTTCGGCATCGCCGCCACGCTCGAGGAGGCGCGGGGTCGCGGCTGCCAGACCGCGCTCCTGCACCGGCGCATCCTCGACGCCGCCGAGGCGGGCTGCCACACCCTCTTCGTCGAGACTGGGGAGCGGGTGCCGGGCAGGCCCTCGGCCAGCTACCGCAACATCCTCCGGGCGGGCTTCGAGGAGGCCTACCTGCGGCCCAACTGGCAGCGATCCCGACCGCCGGGTTGAACCCCCGCGCCCGCGGCTACGTAAGCCGGGACGAGTCAGGGACCTCAAAACGAAAGGCAGGAACCATGATCAAGCGTGTCTCGCTCCTGATCGCAGCTACTGCGTTGACGCTCGGCGCCATCGCCCTCCCGGCGCAGGCGGCGCTGCGGCACATCGACGGCACCGTCGCCTCGAAGGACGCCTCCAACCGCACCTTCAAGCTCACCACCCAGGGCGGCAACACCGTCCGCATCAAGGTCAACTCCTCGACCAAGTTCCAGCGCCTCGCCGGCTTCGGCGCTCTGCACAAGGGGCTGCGGGTCGAGGTTGACGCCAAGACCACTGCCAACGGACTGGTCGCGACCCAGGTCGAGACCCCCGGCGGCGGTGGCAACGGTGGCGGTGGCGGTGGCGGTGGCAACGACGACGGCCCCAACCACACCTGAGCTAGGCCGGGCGCGAAGCCAGCAACTGCTTGGCTCGCCCTTCGAGCAGCTCGAAATCGTTGACAGGCATCGCCTCCCCGATCCGCGGGGAGGCGCTCGCCTGACCGCCCACCAAGACGCTCAGCCGAGGGTGCCCGCTGCGGACGTCCTCGACGGTGCTATCGAGCACGGTTCCCAGTTCGGGCATCGTCGCCGAGAGGCCCAGCAGGTCGGGAGAGAACGACGCGATCGCCCGCATCAGCGCTTCGGTCGGGACGTCGGCGCCGAGGTAAATCGCTTCGTAGCCGACATCTTCGAGCAGGTCCGCCGCCATCCTCAGGCCAAGCGCGTGGTGCTCGCCCTGAACCGCGGCGAGCATCGCCCGCGGCCTGCCGGCGCTTCGCTCGCCGCCGGTCATGACACCCGGCCGCAGCGCCGCCAGCACCCGGTGCGTCAGGGCCGTTGCCAGGTGCTCGTCGGCGACCGTGATCACCCCCTCCTCCCAAAGCCTCCCCAGCTCGTGCATCGCCGGCGTGATCACCTCTTGGTAGACGGCGGCGAGAGGCAACTCCTCCAGCGCCCCCGATGCCAGCCGGTAAGCACCGCCGGCGTCGGCCGCTCGCAGCGCTTCCAGATACGAGCGGGCGAACGTTGTCGCTCGACGTTCCGCTTCTCGCCTGACCGCGTCATCGGCCGCTGCCGAGTGCTCTGGCACTGGTCACAGGCTATGCCCGCGGTTCGGAAACCTCGACCGACAAAGACTTCTGCTGCCGGTCGAGCAGGCGGGCCAGCGGATCGGCGGTCGAGCTGCATGCGCTTTCCCCGAACTTCCGACTCCCACAGCAGCTTCCGAGGAAGCCGCTGTGGGTCAACCAGCCGACCGCGACAAGAGCGCCGACCACGACCATCTCCTGGCCGAAGCCCTCGAGAACCCGATCCGCACCGACTTCCTCCGCCTGCTGGCGAAGCGGCGGATCCTCAGCCCACCCCAAGCGCTCCCCCTGATGAGCACCGAGGTCGACCTCGACAAGCTCGCCTACCAGGCCCGGCTCCTGGTCGACTTCGGCCTGGTCGAGCCGGCTGGAGAGCCGGACCCGCAGCACGGGCTGCCGTTCAGGCTGACGACCAACGGCAGACGCGCACTGGTCGCGCTCGGCGTCTCACCTTCCGAAGAGGCTTAAGCGAAACCCGCTCGGCGGCGGGAGGCAATGCCCCAACTAGCTGCCGCGTTCGATCGCCTACGCATGGGTAGCGCTGCGGACGCGGAGTCGTCCATCAGGTCATCTGCGCTTCATCCCGGAAGCTCAGTGTCGGGCGTGTGCTCCTCCCGAACCAGCATCCCCCCTGGTGCTCGATACTGCCGTCCAGCGCGTTCGTGAGCTCGCCGGCACGCATCGATCGTGAGAGACGGAGCGCTCAACGGCAATGAGCCTTTTTCGGTCCGCAGACCACCGCAATTTGTAGAAGGAATACATATGTCCTGGCATGCCAGGCGCCATGCCACGATCTCCCGAGCCGAGGCAGGGCACGGAGACCGGGGGGAAATCCGCCGTGAAGTACCCGTGGTGTGACACCAGAAAGGTCGCGCTCGGGCCAACATCAGTCATTCGTAAGAAGCGGGTACGGCATCCGGCGCCCTTGTGGCAGGTGGTCGTGAACAACCATGGACGGGTAAGGACTTCACCGGCACGCCTATGCAAATAGCCATGTGCCGTTATGACCTGCCCCTGGGCAACCCAGCCTCCAACGGGGAAACCGAAATGCGTGCGGAGAGCGCCCGGGGCTTGCGGAGCGTTCCTTGGAGGACGAAATCGCAACTGGGCAGAAGTCGCGGTCGAGGGCGGTCGATCACCACTCGGAGCTGAAGCCCTCGGCATGCAGCCACATAAGAAGAGACTGGCCAGGAGGAAGATTGGCCCGGCAAAAACCCAACGCTGTAGTTGCACCCCCCTTCTATCGACGGGCGGTAGGAGAGCTTAAGGTCCGATTCGACCGCGAGTCCCGACGCTCGATCAGAACCGCACACCGAAAGCCGAGCACCTCGGCGGAGATGCGGCAGTAGTCGCCGAAGGTGCCGTGCCGAAGGCCCGTAACGCCGGCGAAGCCGTGGGCCAGTTTTACCATCCAGATAATCGGCAACAACCGGACTTAGTCGGACGAGGAACCGGCCTAAAAGGGCGCGCAACGCGCTCTAGCAAGCCAAATCTCGCTTGCCAGAGCCAGAGGCGCCTACCGGAATCGAACCGGTGTAAACGGCTTTGCAGGCCGCTGCGTAGCCACTCCGCCAAGGCGCCGAGTGTCGACTTTGTATGGGATAGCCGTACAAAGTCGACATGACCGCTGAAGGGTAGCGGCGCTCAGGCGGGTTCGTTCGGCGGTTACTGCTCGTAGCTCTCGACCGTGCCGCCGTCGCGCATGCTGGCGTCGTCGGGGTCGTCGCCGGCCCGGCGGAGGGCGCGGCGCTGGCGGAGGTAGTCGTAGGCCTTGTCGAGCTGGAGCTGCAGCTCTTGCAGGCGGGCGTGCTCGTCGTCGTCGAGGCCCTCGCCCTCGTGGCGGTGCAGCAGCGCCTCCTCCTCCTGGACCAGTTGATCGATGCGGTCGAGTACCTGCTGGTCGTCCATGCGACGAGCCTACCCGCTCTCTGTCACCTGGAATCGGATCCCGGCCTTCTGCAGCCGGTCGAGGAGGGCGTCGCCCATCGCCGCCGCGGTCGTCAGCTGGCCGGCGCGCTCGGGAAGCTCGTCGAAGGCGAGGCAGAGGCCCGATTCGGCGAGCATCTTCGAGGTCTCGCCGTAGCCGGGATCGCCGCCGCTGACCTCGGTGACGACGCGCTTGCCGCCGCCCTCGCCGACGAAGACGATCTTGAACCAGCTGCGCTCGCGCTCGGCCTCGCTCGGCCCCTCCCCCGGCGCTTTCAGCTTCAGCAGCAGCTTCCGCGTCGGCGGCAGCTGCGCCAACGCTCCGGCGGTGCCGACGCCGGCGGCGATCGCGCCCACCGTCGCCAGGTGCTTGGCGACCATGTTGTGGCCGTAGGTGAAGTCGGGGCCGTAGCGGTCGAGCGCGGCGGCGGAGCGGCGGACGACGGCGCCGTCGATAGTCGGCAGCGGCACCGTCCAGCCGCCTCGATCGGCGTCGTGATGGATTCGCGCCGGCGCAGCGTGGATCTCGCGACCGTCGGCGCGCGGCTCGAGGCGGCGGCGCTCCTTGGCCGCGCTCATCGTCTGCCGGGCACGGGCGAAGCCGTTGACCGCGGAGTGGTAGGTGCCGCCGGAGAAGCGCGCGTTCGACTTCACGTAGCCGTTGACGGTCAGCGGCACGCCCTCCGGGAGCTGCTGCACCGTGAAGTAAGCGCCGAGGTCGTGCGGGATCGAGTCGAAGCCGCAGCAGTGGACGATGCGGGCGCCGGTGCGTTCGGCCTCGGCGTTGTGCTCGACCCACATCCGGTCGACGAACTCGGGCTCGCCGGTGAGGTCGCAGTAGTCGGTGCCGGCGGCGGCGCAGGCGGCGACCAGCGGCTCGCCGTAGAGCGCGTAGGGGCCGACGGTGGTGACGACGACCTTCGTCTTCGCGGCGATCTCGTCCAACGCCCCCCGGTCGCCGGCATCGGCCACCAGCAGGTCGGGCTTTGGCGCCTCGGGCGAAGCGGCGGCGAGGCGCGCGGCGACCGCATCGAGCTTGGAGCGATTGCGTCCAGCCAGGGCCCAGCGCAAATCGGCGGGAGCATGGGCGGCGAGGTAATCGGCGGTCAGCCCACCGGTGAAACCCGTGGATCCAAAGAGAACTAAGTCGTACTGGCGCGCCGACTCCATCCGGGGCATCCTCTCAGAGTCGGGCCGGCGCTGGGGAGCGCAGGTGGAACGGGCGCCGCAGACGACCAGTCAGCGACCACGACGCCCGTTGCACGTGCATGGCCTTTAACGGAGACTTTTGACAGGTGTCAGGCCCAAGTCAAAGAACTTGATATGAGCAGCAGCCCTGTTTCTCCCGCAATTTCCGAGAAAACGAGGGTAGAGAGCATTCTCGCCGGTTGCGAAACCCGCACCGGTGCGCACCCCGCAAGCTCGCAGGCGTTCCGTTCCCTCCGGCGTCTGGGCCGCTAGCTCAGGCGGCCGAGGGAGCTGCTTCGGCGGCGCCGCTCTCGATCGGGTGGCCGCCGTCGCGCCAGACGCCGACGCCTTTGCCGACGTGGACGACGTCGAAGCCGGCGCGCTGGAGGATCGAGGCGGCGAGGCCGCTGCGTTTGCCGCCACGGCAGATCGTCGCGATCTGGCGGTCGCGGGGCAGCTCGTCGAGGCGGCCGGCGAGGTTGCCGTAGGGGATGTGGGCGGAGCCGGGGATGTGCTCGCCCGCGTACTCGTCCTTGCCGCGGACGTCGAGGATCAGCGGCCCGGCCTCGCCGTCGACCCGGCGAGCCAGCTCCTCGGGGTCGATCAGCTCGATCCGGTGGACCGGGCGTTCCTCCGTGCGCCAGGCGGTCATCCCGCCCTCGAGGAAGCCGCGGACCGGCAGCCCGACCGAGGCCAGCAGCTGCGCCGCGGCGCGCTCGTCGCCGCTGGAGGCCGCGACGACGACGATGTCGGCGCCCTCCGGGGTGACCCGCGAGACCTTCGTCGCGAAGCCGGTGTCGTAGGAGGAGGCGCTGAGGGCGCCCTCGATGTGGGCCTCGTCGAACTGCTCGTTGGTGCGCCCGTCGATCACCACCGCCCCCGCCTCGACCAGCTCCTCGACCTCGTGCGGGCTGAGCGGCGCCGGCGTGCCGAAGTCCTCGACCAGCGGACCTTTGTTGAGGCCGACGATGCGCTCGACGTTCGGCGGTTTGTCGCCGAGCGAGCCGATCTGGCCCTCGATGAACTCCGCCTCGTCGGAGACCTGCAGCGCACGATTGTGGCGGCGCTCGAAGCCGATCGTCGAGGACGTCTTGAGGTCGAGCCCGGAGCCGCCGCAGAGCGAGCCGCCGAGGTGGCCGGGCCAGACCTCGACCTCGTCGGGCAGGGTCAGCAGGCGGTCGTGCAGGGAGCGGAACATGTCGGCGGCGCCCTCGCGCGGTTCCACCGCAAGGTCCGGGCGGGCGACGTCACCGATGAAGAGCGAGTCGCCGGTCAGGAGCGCCCACGGCGCGCCGTCGCGGCCGGCGTCGCTGAGCAGGAAGCAGGTGTGCTCGGGCCGGTGGCCGGGCGTGTGGATCGCCTCGATCATCAGGTCGCCCAGCTCCAGCTTCCAGCCGTCGCCGAAGGGCTCGTGCGGGTACTCGGCCTCGGCCAGCTCGTGGGCGTGGACCGTGGCGCCGGTGCTGCGGCAGAGGCGGCCGTGGCCGGAGACGTGGTCGGCGTGGTTGTGGGTCTCGAGTACGTGGCCGATGCGGACCCCGTGCAGGCGCGCCAGGCGCCGGTAAGGGTCGATGTCCCACTGAGGGTCGACGATCGCGGCGACGCCGTGTTCCCGATCGGCGACCAGATAAGACGCGCAACCGAGGTCCTCGTGGATGATCTGGCGGAAGAGCATCTTCTTGCTGGATCAGGCTAGCGCCTGGCTCCAACCGGGTAGGGAAATTTTGTGAGAGCCGGCGGCGCTGACGACGGTCGCAGGGGACTCACCGAGGCGCAGGGGCAAATCGACCGTCTCAGCGCCGCCGCGGCCCAATCAACCCCGCCCCGGTAAACTGCCGCCCAGTGCGGCTGTAGCTCAGCTGGCTAGAGCGTCTGCTTGCCATGCAGAAGGTCGAGGGTTCGAATCCCTTCAGCCGCTTTCCGTGACCAAGGCCGATCTACATCACCTCGTAGACCGCCTTCCAGATAAGGCGGTTGATGGCGCAGCGATCCTGCTTCGCGAGGTGACGGAAGGTCGGATCGATCCGGAGCAGGCTTGGTTCTGGACGCGTGAATGGCAGCAGCGCGAGCGCGAAGCCGACAAAGACCTCGCTACCGGCCGCGTTTCGCGATTCGAGAGCGACGAGGAGTTCCTAGCGGCATTGGACGAGCGCACGAAGCCGCTCGATGCCGACGCGTGAAGTTCTCGCGTCGTTCTGGCGCGACTGGGACCAGCTAAGCCCGAAGCAACAGCGAGAATTCCGCGATGCGGTGGCTCAATTCATCGCCAATCTCGCCGAAGATAAGCAAGGCTTTCATCCCCGACTTCGAGTGAAGCGGGTGCAGGGTCAGCCCGGTGTCTGGGAGATGACCTGGGCCTATGACGGCCGTGCGACCTTTCAGTACGGCGGGGAGATCCAGTCCGGCCAGCCGCACATCATCTGGCGTCGTATCGGCACTCACGCGATCTTCCGACGCCCTTGATCGTTTGGGCAGCGAGAACGATCTGACCACCCAACCCAACGGAACAATGCTGGACTCAACCCGTTGCTCCGGTAGCGTGCTCGCGCGGAGATGAGCGGATCGATCCAATCCTTGGAGAACGTGGGCATCGTCGTCGAGGACCTCGCGGCGGTGAAGGCGTTCTTCTTCGAGCTCGGGTTGGAGCAGGTGGGCGAAACGGAGGTGGCGGGCGAGTTGGTGGACCGGGTCGTGGGACTCGAGGACGTCCGCTGCGAGATCTCCATGCTGCAGACCCCCGACGGCCACGGGCGGCTGGAGCTGATGCGGTTCAAAAGCCCGGTGGCGCGCGAGGGCGATACGAACGCAGCGCCGAACACGCTCGGCATCCGCCGCCTCGCGTTCTCGGTCGACGACATCGACGCCGCCGTCGCCAAGGTGCGGGACCGGGGGTTGGAGCTCCTCGGCGAGGTGGTGCGCTACGGGGACGTGTACCGGCTCTGCTATGTCCGTGGCCCGGAGGGGATCATCGTGATGCTCGCCGAGCGGATCGACTGAAACTTCTCGAAGGGTCTCAGCGCCACAGCTCGCGGCGCAGCATCGCGTTGCCGCGCTCGAGCTGGTCGATGGTGGCGCTGGCGACCGAGCGCGCTCGGGTGGCGCGATTGATGCGGGCCTGGACCTCGCGGTGCGACTTGCCGGTGCGGCGGGCGACTTTGGCGACCAGGCGGCTGCGCTCGCCGCGCAGGCGCTCTCGGGTCGCGTAGGCCGATTCCCGTTCGGGTTCGTGGTCCTCTGAGGCGGCCTCGGGCCTGGCGAGGGTCGTCGCCTTTTTGGCCGCCGGCACGGGATCGTCGGTCGGGAATAGCTGAAGCGTGGTTTCGCTCATGATCGCCTCGTCCAACTCGGCGTCGCCCGAGCTGAGGACGGCAAAGCCTTCGCCCGGCTTGCGCTGCTCCGGACCCTCGTCCATCTCTTCGCCCTCGTCCTCCTCGCCACTCGGCGAGAGGTCGAGCGCGTGACGACGCTCCAGCTCGATCTCGTGGGCGAGCGCCTTCAGGCGCGGGTCGGCCGGCATCAGGAGGTAGCTCATCTGCCGGCGCGGCCTCGGGGTGGCCCGGATGAAGCGACCGACCACTTGGCGGAAGAAGAGCTCGGTCCGAGCCGCCGTCGCGTAGACGCCGACCCGCAGGCGGGGGATGTCGACGCCCTCCGAGACCATCAGGACCGAGACCAGCCAGCGTCGATCGGAGGAGGCGAAATCGGCGATGCGCCGGCTGGCGCCGGGCTCGTCGCTCATCACCAGCTCGGGTTGCTCCCCTGAGATCGACCCGAGCCGCGCCGCGATCGCCCGCGCGTGATCCTGATCGGAGGCGATGACCAGGCCGCCCGCGTCGGGGTGCCCGTCGGCGCGCACCTCGCCCAGCCTGGCGTCCCCGTCGCGCAGCACCTCCCCCATCCACTCGCCTTCCGGGCTGAGCGCCGTCCGCAGGCGCCGAGCCGCCTCCGCCGCCGGCAGGACGAGATCGAAGTCGGCGCTGCGCAGCCGACCGTCCGAGACCCATTCCATCTCGCCGTCATACGGCAGGAAGGTGATCGGGCGGCATACCCGATCAACCAGAGCTTGCGGATAGCCGTAGGCGTAGTCGGCCCGGCTGAGGCCGTCCTCGTCGTAGGCGACCCAGGGAATGGCCGAGTTGTCCGAGCGAACGGGCGCCACCGAGAGGAGCAGCCGGAAGCGGGCGCCGTCGAAGGCCCTGCGGGTCTGCAGGCCCCAGGCGGCCAGATCGCCCATGTGGTGCGGCTCGTCGGCGATCAGCAGGGTCGCCCGGCGGGCAGCCGCCAGCCGGTGCGTATCCGGCCCCGCCGCGATCGTCTGGTAGGTGACGGCGACGCCGTGGAAGTCGGCCGACTCCGGCCCGTCCGAGTTCGGCCTGTTCGGCTCGAGGTCGATGCCGTAGCGGCCCGCATCGGCAGCCCACTGGCGGCAGATGTGGGTGGTCGGACCGGCGACGACGACACGCGAGACGAACCCCGCGCTCAGCATCCGGTGGGCGATGTGCAGGCCGAAGGTGGTCTTGCCGGCCGCCGGCGTAGCCGAGGCCAAGAAGCTGCTGGCCGAGTGCGCCCGCACAGCCTCGGTCGCCTCCTTCTGCCATGAGCGAAGGGGTCGGGTACCGGGCCAATCCGGGAGCGACCGGGCACGCGCCCCGTCGCCGATCGGGTGCTGAGAGGAGTCGTACAAGGGCGGGCCACAATATGGTCGCCAGCGGCGGAGGCTCAATGGAAGAAGCTAGTCTGAGTAATGAAGCTCGACTCTGAAAACCAGTTGACCTAGGGAGGGCCCATGTCTGCCCCGTATCGCGCTTACGCGCGCTTGTTCGTCTGCGTTGCTGCTCTTGCCGCCTTCGGAGCGCTCGCGCTCGCTCCGGCCGCCGGCGCCACCGGCGTCGGAAGCACCTATCTCGCGCTCGGCGATTCGCTTGCCTACGGCTACCACCAAGCCCAGTTCCAAGAAGAACTGAAAACCAAAGGCTTCGTCGAAGCGAAAAACTTCAACGACGGCTACGTGGATGACTTCGGCGCGACGCTGAAGCTGGTGAACCCCAAACTGCAGATCGTCAACGACGGCTGTCCGGGCGAGACCACCGAAACGATGATCAAAGGCTCCGGCGCGTTCGGGCCTGAATTCTGCGCCGGCGGTCCGACCGGGAGCCCCTTCCCGAAGGCGTTCCTGCACCACCCCTATCCCGGCACGCAGCTCGAAGACGCGCTGGCGATTGCGAAAGAACCCGGGGTCGGCACGATCACGCTCGACATCGGCGCCAACGACATCCTGCAGTTCCTCAGCCACACCTGCGGCTTCCCGGCGACGTTCACCTGCAGCCAGGCCCAGATCGAAGCCGAGATCGGGCACGTCACCGCGAACGTCGGGTTCATCCTGGCCCAGCTGCGCGCGGCCGCGCCGAGCGCGAAGATCATCTTCGTCTCGCAGTACAACCCCTATCCGACCGTGCTGAAACCGGAAGGCACCGGAGACGCGACGGTCGAAGCGCTCAACGGCGCGCTGAAGAGCGTGGCCGCGAACTATGGGGTCGGCTTCGCGAACACGGCGAGGGTGATCAACTTCTCCGGCACCCATGGCGGTCCGGAAGCGGGAGACATTCCCACGGTCTGCGCCTTCACGGCCATGTGCCCGGGCGGTGTGTTCAACCCGGCAAGCCCGAACGCCGACATCCACCCGACCAAGGCCGGATACGCCGCGATGGCTGCGGTCGTCGGGGTCACCTACCTATCTAACTGAGGCGTCCGAGTAGGGATTAATCGGCATCCACCGCGCTCCGCCGGCCAGGTTGGCGGAGCGCGGTCTCTCGCGGCAGCGTCAGCCACACTTCGGCGCCGCCTCCCTCGGCGTTCGCCGCCCGTGCCTCGCCGCCATGGGCCCGGGCGACGGTCCGCACGATCGCCAGCCCGAGGCCGCTGCCGCCGTCGTCGCTGCGGCCGGCGCCGGGACGGCTGAAGCGCTCGAAGGCGCGGGGTAGGAAGTCCGGCGGGAATCCGGGGCCGTGGTCGCGGACCCGGATCTCAACCATGTCGTCCGCGCCCGCGGCGAAGGAGACCGCGACCTCCCCCGCGCCGTAGCGCAGCGCGTTGTCGAGAACGCTGCCGACCGCTTGGCCGATCCGCAGCCCGTCTGCCCTGATCTCCCGCGGCGGCCCGTGCAGCGCGATCGCCCGCCCTTCTTCCTCGCCGCGGCGGGCGAATCGCCGCCGCACCCCTTCGAGCAGATCGCGCAGCTCGACCGGCGCCAGCCGCAGGGGCAGCTCGCCGCGCTCGGTCTGGGCGATCGTCAGGAGATCCTCGGCGAGCTGGGAGAGGCGGTCGGTCTCTTCCGTCGCGGAGGCGAGAGCCGCACGCAGCTCCTTCGGGGTGCGCCCTTCGGAGAGGGCGAGGTCGAGCTCGGTGCGGAGGATCGCCAGCGGCGTGCGCAGCTCGTGGCTGGCATCGGCGACGAAGGCGCGCTCGTGCTCGAGCGCTTCGCCGAGGCGGGCGAGCATCTCGTTCAGGGTCGACCCGAGGCGGGCGACCTCGTCGTGGGTGGGCGGCACCGGCAGCCGCTCCCGCGGCTCGGCGGCGGAGATCGTCTCCGCCCGCGCCCGCATCGCCTCGACCGGGCGCAGGGCCGCCGCGGCAACCCAGTAAGCCGCGAACGACGCCAGTGCCAGCGCCACCGGACCGCTCAGCAGAAGTAGCTGCAGCAGGTCTTCCAGCGACTCGCTCCGTTTCTGGGCGTTGTTGAGCTCGGAGGCGAAGCGGAGGTAGACGAAAACGCCGGTGGCGCCGAGGACCAGCGCCATCACCGCAGCGAAGACGAGGGTGACGCGGAGGCGGATCGAGAGCCGGCTGAAGGGGAGGCGGCTCAGTTGCCCCCGTCCTTTCGCAGGCGGTAGCCGGCACCGCGGACCGTCTCCAGCGATTTGACCCCGAACGGCTGGTCGATCTTGCAGCGCAGGTAGCGGATGTTGACCTCGATCACGTTGGAGCGGTGTTCGAAGTCGTACTCCCAGGCGTGTTCGAGCAGCCGCGTCCGGGTGAGGACGTGACCCGGGTTGCGCATGAAGACCTCGAGCAGCGTGAACTGCTTCGCCGACAGCTCGATCTCGGTCTCGCCGCGCCAGACCTGGCGGGCGACCGGGTCGAGGCGCAGGTCCCCGACCTCGACGACCGCCTGCACCTCCGAGCGGCGGCGGACCAGCGCCCGCAGGCGGGCGAGCAGCTCGGCGAAGGAGAACGGCTTGGTCAGGTAGTCGTCGGCGCCGCCGTCGAGACCGGCGACGCGGTCTTCGAGCGTGCCGCGGGCGGTGAGCATCAGGACCGGCGACCAGACCCCCCGCGCCCGCAGTTGCCGGCACGCCTCGAAGCCGTCGATGCCGGACAGCATCACGTCGAGGACGACGGCGTCATAGCCCGTCGCGACGGCCATCGCGACCCCCTCCTCCCCGCTCCCGGCGACGTCGACCGCGAGGCCCTGCTCGGTCAGGCCGCGCCGCAGCAGCGCCGCCATCTTCACCTCGTCCTCGACCACGAGCACCTGCACGCCGAGCACGATTACCGGGGAAGATGAAGAACAGATGAGGGCGCTACTGCGCTGCCGCGACCGCCAGCGTCGGGTACCCGAGCTCGGAGATCCGGTGCGGCAGGTCGACGTGCAGCCAGTGCGAGATGTGGCTCGGCGGCGTCTCGATGATGATCTCCGAGTAGGGATGGGACTCGAGCGCATCGACGATGTCGTCGTAGGCGTTGGGGCTGTTGGCGACCGCCGCTGCGACCTTCCCCCCGGCCGCGCTCTGCAGTTGCGGAAGGGTCCGCGCCAGAAGCGCCTCACCCGCACCGGTCTCGGCGCTGTTGCGGTCGAAGGCGACGTGCTCCGGGTTGGGCACGAGGACGAAGAAGCGTGCCGCGCCCTTCGCCGCCCGTTGCCGCACCGCCTCCAGCAGCGGGGCGGTTGCCTCGACCTTGTTGAGGACGACGAGCACTGCCGGCACGCCGTCCGCCGACGCCGCCGCCCCCGGCAGCGCCCCGGAGCGGATCACGTCCCGCTTGCTGACCGCCAGGTAGACGACCAGGGCCAGGATCGTGCTGAGGAAGATGATCGAGGTCAGGTTGGTGCCGAGGCCAAGGCCGCCTTCGGCCTTCGGCGAGGCGAGGTAGTCGCCGATCGAGGCGCCGAGCGGACGGGTGAGGATGTAGGCGAGCCAGAAGGAGAGGATCGCGTTCATCCGCAGGC
>Ga0207687_10000336_pt1 | contig 31407 bp, 41 predicted proteins | sample KBSM54metaG_FD_184399 | JGI IMG/M metagenome (GOLD analysis project Ga0207687, IMG submission 184399) | Miscanthus rhizosphere microbial communities from Kellogg Biological Station, Michigan, USA - KBS M5-4 metaG (SPAdes) (version 2) | ecosystem: Host-associated > Plants > Roots > Rhizosphere >...
TACGGCTCCTACCCGGTGGCTGACGAAACGCTCGTGGAACGCCAAGAGGCTTTCCAGTTCACATGCCGCAGGTCCGGCCCGGTCAGCGAACTACGGCTACGGACCAACAGCACCGCGAACACGGGCGTCAGCAGCGTCGTGCTGGGCCTCGCGGCCGACAGCGCGGGCAAACCCGGGGCGATCCTGGGGCAGGCCACCGCGTCGGGGGAACCGTCGGCGAACAGTTGGGTCACGGTCACGCTCCCGGAAGCGATCAGCGTCGTGAACAACACCAAATACTGGCTTGTGCTGCTCCCGTTGGGCACGGCCGGCAAACACCTGCACTACAACGTGGCGTCCACGCTGAATCTCGGGACTGGGGATGTGGAGTCCGGGGAAGGCAAAACGTTCAAAAAAATCGAAGCGTTGGCCTCCGGGGAATGGGAAACGTTCAACCAGGGCAGCGTGCTGTTCCAGGCCGGCACCGAACTAACGCGATCGCTCGCCGCGGACATCAACGGCTGGTCAAACCACCCCTACGGCAACCTCGGCGTCGCGAACGGCGAAGGCAACTTCAACTGGGGCAGCACGGAAGGCTTCAGGACGAAGGTCAGCTCCAATGGTGCGGGGGGGAATAGCAACTGGTGGCTGACGGAGTTCGGCTGGCAGGGCGAATCGACACAGAACGGCAACATGCTCGGGTTCCTCGAAAAATCGTTGGCTGCGAGGACCGCAGGCTGGCTGACCGCGATCTACGAGTACGACGATGGTGATGGGGAATGGACGATCCACGGGCGCCCTGCGGGCCAGACGTATAAGACGTTCGCCTCACAGCACGGCTAGCCCGGTCGCCTAGGAACGACTGAGGCCCAGCCGAAGCCGGGCCTCAAACCGTCTTGCGTTGTCGCCTAGCTACGGCTGCTTTAGCTGGTGTATCCGCTGCCTGGAAAGCCCCGTGATCTTCGCTATCGCCGGCGCTTTCAACCCGGCGTCCAGCGCATCCCGGATCGCCTTGGCACGCAGCTCCTCGTGCCCGTGGACAGCCTTTTCGGCCTCCCGTAGCAGGCGCTGCCACTTGGCGATCTCGCGTTCGTGCCATTCACGGCTTGCGATGCTCAACACTCAACTCCTTCCCGTAAGCGCCGTTAGCCGCGCGTGCTCTGCGCGTATCACAGCGTCAGACACCATTTGCAGCGCTTCTAGCGCGTCCTGACGTTCCAGGGCGGCTAGTTCCTCCTGTCTTTCCTGCCAGCGCCTCACGGCGTCTGTTAGCGCGCTCATGCTGCACCGCCCAAGTCGGCACGCCAGCGGGCGTTGTACGCGCCCAGTGCTGAGACGTAGCACCGGACGGCGTTTTCGTGCGCCTTGCGGGTCGCGTCTACGGCGCTCCGTAGCTCGTGGATACGGTCTAGGTCGCGCTCGTATTCGCGCGTCTCTTGTATCGTTGCCTGTGGCATCGAGTTCACTCCTCGTTGTCCATGGCGCCGGACGGTCTAGCCCCGTCGCGGCGCCTACTTGATTTGGGCTCGTCAGTACGGCCATAAGCCGCAGACCGCGCCCGGAGACGCGGTTTCGCCGTTGCCCTACGCAGCCTGCCCTGTCCGCGTGAAGCCCCACGGTGCAGCCTCGGCGCCCGGCAGCGTGGAGAGAAGCCGCTCGCGCATCGCGTCGATGAACGCGCGCATCTCCGAGTCCTTCCACCCATCGTGCTCGCAGGCCTGGTATTCGTAGTGGTTGAGCTGTGCGGCTACTACAGCGGTTGACGCGATGGGCTGGACCGCGAGCTTCAACCCCGCGCCGATGCTGAACACTTCGCGCCCAGTGTCCACGGGCTCGAAGACGTAAGGCTCCCAGTAGTGATCGAGCGGCCCGGGCATCGCTGACGGATCATCAACGGTGTCCGGGTAGCGCGCGTGGATGCTGTCGGCGTTTGTATCCGCGAGCCGCTGTCCCAACGTGCTCGGCGGGATCTCGACGGAGTAGGCCGATACCCGCTCGGGCTCGTCCAGGTGCGCCTTGACGCTGTATCGCGTCCCATCGTGGAACCAAGAGAAACCTCCGTGAGGCGACTCCCAGCCCCGGCTGTCAGTTGCGCCGGCGATTGCCGACTGGACCAGGAAATCAACGTGGTCCTTATCGACCATGTATGCGCTCATCGGTTCTAGCCTCCCGATGTAGTGGATGGATACTGAGGCAGTTCTACACCATCGCCTCATGCTTGTCAAGGCCCATTGACATAAAGATTGCAGGCCCAACAGCCACCAGGCCACTATCAGCGTCCATCGGCCCCCGTAACCTCCCGACAACAATGGGCAACTGGACGCCGGTCTACTCCACAGAGCAACGCCACGCAATCGAGACAGCCGCCCTATCCGGCCGCCTATCCCTCGCAGAGATCCAACGCAGAGCCGAAAACGGCCGTTTAGACAGCCAGCTAGAGCCCTTCACAATCCCCTACAGCTCAGTCGCCTACATCGCCAGGGCAGCCAAGAAACGCAGGGCCGGCAAAGACAAAAGCCCACTCGCCACCATGCCCGCAGCAGACGCAAACGAGCACATAAGACAACGCCTGCTCTCCCTCGCCGACCGTGAACTAACCGCACTAGAAAGCCGAAAAGGCAAAGGCGACCCGAAACTAGCCAAGGAATGGGCACGCTGTGTGAGAGAGGCCGCCGCCATACCCGGCAAAGAACAACGCCGCCTCCCAACCGCACCATCGACACAGCCAGCAGAAGCCCCCATAGGCAGCACCCTCGCCAACAGCATCCTCGCCACCACACGTAATAACACCAAGCACGACGAGCCGATCACCGTCTAAACGGGCGCACGGCTAACGCACGGCGCGCTCGATTAGCGTGGTTGTACCTGTGCTTATGACTGGTCTAATCCCCTGCAAATAGGCACAATTGCGCCCTAACCAGGCAGGCGCAACGGTCGGGGATGGCAGCATGATGCGAGCTGTAGAGCCAAAGAGTCCCGGCCTGGGCCGGCCGCCCCTTCGCGCAGGTTCACGCGCAAAGTCTTGCTGAGTCTCTGGCTCCCATGCGTGTTGTTGTTGGTGTAGGAGTCCCGTTCCACTAGGTACCTATGACTGTGGTGGGGCTGTAGTGGTACCTATTGACAGCTTCAGGGGCCGGTGGTACCATAGGTAGCTATATGGAGGCTATGGTGCAGGTGAATCTCAGGTTGCCGCCGGATGAGCTGGTCGCGATTGATGGTGCTCGTGGTGGGGTGTCTCGCAATGACTGGTTGCGGGAGGCGGCGAGGTTGCGGTTGGGGGTGTGCGTGGATGCTGTGGATAGGTCGGTGCCTGCGCGGACGTTGCATGGCAAGCTGCGGGCCGAGGATGCGGTGGCCGAGGTCGAGGCGCTGCCGGAGTATCTGAGGCCGGGGCATTGACCGACGACGAGCTCATCACGGCGTACCTGGCGTGGCTGGATGATGCGACCCGGGCGAGGGTGTTGAAGTTGAAGCCTGAGCACAGGCTGGCGCGTGCCCGCAACTGGCGGCGGAACTCGGTGATCCAGGCGGTTGGGCCTAGGCCGGCTGACGGGGTGACGTTCGGTTCGGGTAAGGCTCCGAAGTGATCGTGCAGGGGTTGTGCGGGGTGGCGGGCGGAACGCACGACCTATCCCCGCGCGGGCACTCGCTCGGGCGCACCGACGCGCGACGAGGCCGTTCTTCGCGCAGAGGCTCATGCGCGTTCCCTTGGTGCCGATCTTTCGAGAAAGGTGCTGGTTCCTGATGCTTGACGCGAGCGCGTTCGACGCCGCGTGGAAGGCGTGGGGCGCCGCCATCGGGGGCCGCAACCAAGTAGGCGCGTTGGAAACCGCCATCGAGGCCTATCTCGCCGCTTCTTCCCCTCCTGTACGGGCAGAGCAAACAACTTCAGATGGCCGTGACCGCCAGGTAAGGGGCGCGGGGAGCGTAAGTGCTGGACAGCCCGGGGATCCAAATGCCGCGCCCGGCCAGCCAGCGGCGGAAATCGCAACCGGCCCGCCATCTGAGCCTCCTGTACGGGCAGACGCGATTCAGCGGGCCGTGTACGCGGCGGTCCACCACGAACGGCGAGTGGGGCTGGAAAAGCATCCGTCGCTAGTTGCCGGTCGCGTGACGGACATTCTCGCGGGGCGCACTCCCGTCGATGCGGAGGACGAGCCGCCGCCTGACGAGTTCGCGCTTCCCGATGGTGTCGAGTTAGGCCCGCTGCCTCCTGTACGGGCAGACGAGGGGCCGCTAGAAGCCCCCGAGAGCGTCGTCGTTGCTTGGGCGCGGGAGATGTATCGGCAGGACACCAAATGCGGCAACGCGGACTCCGAAACGGACTTCGCTGACCTGCCCTACGAGGAACGCGAGTCCCGACTGTGCGAGGCCGAGGCGAACGTCTTGTTCATCATGGACCGCCTCGCCGCCCCTCCTGTACGGGAGACAGAGGGGCTGCGCGAGGTTCTTTGCGACACCTGCGGCGGTAAGGCATGGGTGTCAAAGTCCAAACTGAGCGACGAAGTAATCCGGGTCGAGCCGTGCCCAGCCTGCAACCCCGATGGCACAATCTCGTCGCCGTTGTTCGAGGTTCCTGATGCCCGTTGAGCGCAGGGAGAGGAACTGGCGGCTGTCGAATCGCTTTGACGTGCGGGCGCTGCCCCTCGCCGACCGGCACTACAACCGGCGCGCTGTCGGTTCGCCGCAGTTCGTCCCGCCCGGCCGGAACCTTGTCCTGCTCACCGAGGATGCCGACGCGCTGTGGGTGACGTCTTGGCCGTTCGCCGAGTATGTGCGCCACGCTTGGCCCGGTGCGTGGGTGTGCTCGCTGTTTCGCAACGAGGGGCCGGTGCTGTCGAGCGACCTGATCCGCGAGGCGGTGGCGGTCACATGCTGGCGCTACGGCGACCCGCCCGCGCTCGGCATCGTGACGTTCGTGAACGCGGCTAAGACCCGTCGCAAGCGCGACCCTGGCCGCTGCTATCTGCGGGCCGGATGGGAACGGTGCGGGATGACCGCTGGCGGCCTGTACGCGCTCAAACTCTCGCCCGACTCGATGCCCGAGCCGCTGGAACCTGTCGGTGCTCAAATGGTGCTGGCGTGACCGTTGAGCGCAGGGACAGGGAGGACGAGCCGACGACCGAGGCTTGGGAGTGCCTTACCCCCGCCGAGAAATACGACCAGGCCATCAGCAAGCGAGTCGCCGCTGCCGAGTCTGCCCTTACCGCCTGCGAGGCCGAGCGTGACGAGGCACTAGCCGCCTTGAGGGAAATCGAAGACATCGAAATCGGCCCCGACGAGCCAGCCTTCGGTGCGGCAGGCGCGATGCGAAGCGTTGCAAAAAAGGTCTTCGCCGCTCGCCGCGCTCTCGATAGGGAGGCGACGTGATAGCGGCGTTCCGCAGATGGCGGCTGCGGGCGGCACAGGAGGCGCTAGCCGACGCCGAGCACTACCTGAGCCATTGGATCAGGCCGTTCCCCGGTCGTAGTCCGAGCGAAGAAGCCCGCGCCGAACGGAAGATCGAGAAACTGCAAAAGCGCGCGGCGAGGTGGGCCGTCCTAGCCGATACCGGGAGCAGCGAGTGACCAACGGCGTCCTGTCGTTCTGCCACAGTTCGACCACATGGCCGAGATCCACATCGGAGGCCGCTTCGAGCCGAACACAGTGGTCGAACTGTTCGAGACAGGCGACAGCAAAGTGCTGTGGCCCGGCGCGGCACACGCCTGCGTAGACCGCAAACGCGCATCCGAGGACGGCGACGTTGTGTTCACCGGCGCCCAGGACGACGTTCGCTACATCGCCCGCGGCTTTGACCGCGACGGGCTCAGACAGGAACTGCGCCTCACGACCAACATCGCACCGGAGGTCGTGCAGCGCCCCATCCAGCGTTCGCCGTACACGATCGGTATCCACGCCGCCAAACCCCCCGCCGAACCCGTCGGTGTCGCCTCAGACATCCCGCAGTCGCAGGCGGCGGACCCGTCTTTCAACGCTCCTTCGGGGGCACAGCAGGAAGCACCATCTGCAACGTCAACAGAGGAGTAAACGATGGCCGCAGCAAACGAAAAAGCAACCTACACCGTGACCCGCAAGTTCAAGCTCGGCGAATCCGTCTACGGGTACGTCGGCACGATCGCCCTCGGCTCGGAATACAAAACGGGCGGCAACAGCCTCGTCAGCGTCTCCGAAGGCCGCTACGAACTGCCGGAAAAGATCGACTTCATGTTCATCAACCCCACGGCCGGGTGGACACTGGAATACACCGAAGGCAAAGTCAAGGTCTTCGGCGGCGCCGCAGCCGAAAAAGTGGTCGCGAAAGAGGCCGGCTCCGGTGTCTCGCTGACCGCCGTCGCCGCCGCACAGTTCTACTGCGTAGGCCGCTAAGCGTGTGCCCAGAGGGCTAACCGGCGAGCAGCGCCAAGCCCTCGAAGACAGGTTCAGGTACGACACCCCCTTCTGGGCCGGGGGTGTCTACCGCACCGACGACGGCCAGTGGCACACCCCGGGGCCGAAAGAGTTCCAGGGGCTCGTCAAAATCCTGCCCAAGCAGGGCGGCAAACTCGTCCCCTTGGTCGCCCGCCCGTGGCAGCTTGAGCTAGACGAAGCCCTGGAGAACCAGCGCGCCGCGGACAAACCGATGCGGGCCATCATCTGCAAGGCCCGCAAGACCGGCATGTCCACATGGGTCGCGATGAAGTTCCTCCAGCGGCTGACGATGATCGAGTACCAGCACGGGATCATCGTCGCCCAGGACGTAAAAACGGCCGGGTACATCCTGAGCATGGCAAAGACGGCGTGGGCGCATCTGCCGTCGATCGAGCAGTTCGGCCTCGGGTTCAACGTCAAGCCCCCGATCATCGGCCAGTCCGAGTCCCTGAACGGCCGGAAGTTCATGACGTTCGGGGAGGCGTCCAAACGGTCAAGGGAACTCGGGCGCACCGGGTCCAGCGTGTTCGAGGTTGACACCGCAGGCACACCCGACTCGGGGCGCGGGCTGACCCCGACGATGCTTCACCTGTCCGAGTACGCCTGGTATGAGCCCAACGCCGTCACCCGAAAGGTATCCGGGCTGATGAACGCCGTGCCGTATGTGCCTGAGACGATCGTGGTGATCGAGTCCACCGCCAACGGCCTGAACCATTTCCACAAGCGGTGGCTGTCCGCACGCGACGGGCAGGCAGACCCCGACAGCGGCGAGTCCTACGCGGCGATCTTCATCCCGTGGTGGCGCGACCCCGACTGCTCCCAGGCCTTCCCGACGGTCGAGGACCGTGAACGGTTCGTGGAAACGATCGGTGACGAGAACCGTTTGGGGGAGATCGCGGAGGCCGAGCAGGCACTGATCGACCTGTACGGCTGCACCCCCGAGCAACTGTTGTGGCGCCGGCGGATGATCCGAGAGCAGCACGAATCGAACGTCGAGCTGTTCAAGCAGGAGAACCCGGCGTCGGACGAGGAGGCGTTCATAGGGTCCGGCCGCACCGTGTTCTCCTCGATCCTGGTGTCCAAGGCGATCCGTGCCGCCGAGGAAGCCCCGAAACCCGTCACCGGCAGCCTACGCGCGGGCGCCAAGACGGAGCGCAGGACGAAGGGCGGCACGGTGATCGTCCCGACAGAGGCCATCTGGGTTCCCCCGTCTGACCTAGCCCCGGGGATGCCGCGGCTGGATGTGTGGGAGCAGCCCAAGAAGGCCGGGGAAACGGACGACATCACCGAGGATGGCGCCTATGTTGTCGCGGTGGATGTGGCGGAAGGCCGGTCGAACACGTTCACCGACGGGGACTTCCATGTGATCCAGGTCTGGAACCACCGCACCCGCGAGCAGGCCGCTGTCCACGAGTCCCGCGCGGACCTGGACGAGCTGCCGGAACTCGTACTCCTCACCGCCCTCTACTACAACAATGCGTGGCTGGCCCCCGAGATCAACGGCCCCGGGATCTACGTGGTGGAGACGTTGAAGAACACGTTCCGCTACCCGAAGCTGATCAAGCGCTCCCGGCTCGGCACGCTGAAAGAGGACCAGGAACAGAAGCCCGGTTGGAAGACCGACGCCCAGAGCAAGCCGTGGATGGAGGGCAGTTTCGCCGAGGCGCTGCGCGACGACACGCACGGCGTGAGGGATCTGAAGACGGCCCGCCAGTTGCAGACCTATGTGATCACCGAGCGCGGCAAGCACGAGGCGCAGGCCGGCGAGCATGACGACCGCCTGGTGAGCGCGATGATCGCGTGTGCGGTGATGGACAAGTACCAGCCGCCGCGCCCGAAGTCCAAGCGTCAGGCGTGGCGTCCCACCGATCCGATATCAGGTTGGTAGCCGTGGGCGTCGAACCCGTCAACTTCACCGCCGACTTCCAGACTCCGGGACAGGTCAAGCTGGCGTGGGCGGCGGGGTCCAGCACGACGAACCAGATCGGCTGGCTGGTCGAACAGAAGATCGGCACATGGTCAAAGCTGCCCCAGCTCCCTGTCGCGACCACGACCCTGACAATCGACCATCCGGTGACGGTGCCGACGTTGGCGCAGTTCAGGGTGTGGGCTGTCGTCAAGCAGAACAGCCGTTCGGCCGAAGGCACCATCCAGCCCTCAGCTTCACCGCCGCCTGAACCTGTCCCGCCGGGACCGGAAATCCTGGGGATGCGCGTGGGCCTGGACACGGGCGGCTGGTATCTGACGAACGACAGCGCGATCATGGGCGGCAAGAAGCTGCTCCTGCGCTCCCAGAACCTTCCCACATCGCAGATCGCGGCCTACGAAACGCACGGGTTCCCGGTTATCGACCTCATCGGCCACAACCCGGCGACCTCAACCGACCCGGAAGCCCTCGCGACCGAAGCGTTGACCAGGGCCAAAGCGCACCCCGGGATCGAGGCGACGGAGATCCTGAACGAGCCGCAGAACCCCTACCTCGGCGGAAGCGAATCGCAGGCGAACATCGAAGCCTACGCCCGGGTCGTGAACGCGGTGGCGGCGAAGGTGGTCGCCGCGAACCTGACGGTCACTCCGCACCTGCTCTGGAGCGCCGACGGCGGGTTCAAGGGCATCCCGTCGTGGGGCGCGAAGGTCTGGCCGCTGCTGTCCAAACAGGCCAAAGAACACCCGAAGGTGACATGGACATGCCACCCCTACGGCGGCACCGGAGAACGGGCCAAAAGTGCGCTCGGTGGCCGTGGGCGTGTCGAAGAAGCGTTCCACCTGACCGGCAGGCGCGGCTGGGTGACAGAGATCGGATGGCCGACAGACACGGGCGCAGCACCGACCGGCGACAGCCTCCAGTGGACGGAGGCGGAACAGGCCCATAACATCGAATCGTTCATCAGGTGGGCGCCCCCGTTCTGTGAGGCCGTCATCTACTTCCAGGTGCGGGACTACGATCCCAACAACTGGTATGGCGTTGAGCGTAAAGATGGCTCCCATAAGCCATCTTTCGCGGTGATTCAGGCGCTCGCCTGACGCTCCCGCCGCTCGCGCGCCCGCGCAGCCCGACACGCGCGACAATGCCGAAGGCCGCCCCACCAGTAGGTGTTGGCTGCGTCGAATGGATGCCCAACCGCGCACTCGTCGCCGTAGTCGAACCGCTTGTGGCAGCTACGGCATAGCTCTAGGTAGTCCTCGCGGCGACGAGTAGGCGGCTGGACGAGCGTGGCGTAGTCGGTGCGCGCCTCTCGTCCGCACTTTTCGCACCGTCCCGCCTTCGGGTGGTGCGCGCGCATGTGCGCGTGAACGGCGTAGTACTCAGTACTCTGCGGCATGTCGGACCTCCTAGTGGGTTCGGCCATGCCCCCGGCTGTTCTACGCAGCGCGGGGGCAAACTTCAGTACCGCATCAGGGTAACCTCACCCCCTGTCGTGTCCGATCTCTGGCTACCTGAGCCTGACGAACCGCGCTCGCTGATCTGCCTGACGTGCGGCAAGGGGTTCGCTGAACGCGAGGTCGAAGGCTGGCAGCGCCATGTCGGCCAGTGTGCGCGGGAGAACCCGACCGTCAAACGGGAAGTGTTCGGGCCTCACCCGGACCCTGAGTTCGAGCGCCACATGGTCCGGTTGCGTCACAGGATGGAAGCCGAAGGACGCAAAGAGGTCCGCGCGAACGAGATGTAGACTTGGCGGGCTACCTACTCGGGGCATGAGAGCCCGCACGACCTCGGCGCGTTTCTGCCTTTCTCGCCGGGGTCGTCGGGCGTCTAGGGCAAGATGTGGGCGAACTGAGGCGAGTAGGAGGACCGTCCGCATGAAGAAACCCACGCCCGTCGTGACCAAGACCGTCTGTTCCGTCTGTGACCTCGACTGGCACCTTCACGGCTCGGACAAACCGGGCGTCGAGAAGTGCATCGAGCTTCTGAAGGCCGAGGCCAAGCGCCCGCGCCCGGTGCAGGAAGTCGTCAAGCCGTGGCCATACAAAGGTCCGGTCTGGACCATCGACAAAACCACGGGTACGACGATGGAAATCGAAGCGCCGGGGTTCAAACGGCTCGAACAGTGATTCGCCGCCAGCTCATCCCCCCAGACCTCGAAGTCGCCCGCGGCGAAGACCGATACGAGGTCGTAAGCCAAGAGGCGCTGATCAAGGCCGCCTGTGACCTCGCCGTCGTGATCGACCAGTGCGGCGGCTGCGGCGAGATCCTTGTGGACCGCACCAGAACACAGATCCCCGGCGAGGCACTAACCACTGGCGCGGTGACGACGTGGAAGGACCGCACGGACGCCAAACCCCAGCCCGAGCAGACAGACGACAAACAGCAGGTCGTCACCGAACCGACGCCCCTCAAAGCGGTCCCTGACGATGGGGTTGTGCGCGACGAGAAGGGCGACCCGGAGGTTGACGAAACTGCCGTGCCGCCGGGGCTGCGCGCGAACGCCTGATGTATGGGCCGATCCAGTGGGACCAGGCACCCGCCGGCGAGGCTGAGGCTGTCGGCCAGATCGTCGGACGGGTCCACGACTGGGAAAAAGGACTCGGTAACGATCTTCGTACCAAGAACGACCAGCGTTACGAACAGTACCGGGGGTTCAAGCAGTTCCAGAACAACTGGGTGCAGGCCGGGCCGCGTGACCGCGACGGGCTCATCTACGACGCCAAACAGACCTGGGGTGCGGAACTCCACATCCCGCTGAGCTTCAGGACCGTCGAGACGATCGTCCCGAGGGCGATCGCGAACATGCCGAAACTGCTGGTCGAGCCCCGTGATGAACAGTGGGTCGAAAACGTGCGGGCGGTCAAGATGCTGATCAACGCCCAGCAGGAACAGATCAACATCGACCTACCGTTCCAGGAGGTCATGCGCTCAGGCCACATCTACGGCCTGGGGGTCGGCAAGAGCTACTGGAAGCACGAGGTCAAGTTCCGCCGCAGGATGCAGCGCAACACGCTGGACCTCGGCTACAACCTCTCAAACCGCGAACCGTACGTCCACTTCGATGACCCGTTCTTCGAAGCGATCGACATACGCGACTTCATGTGGGACTCCCGCGGCTATGACATCGCCTCCTGCGAGTGGGTCATTCACCGGGTCTGGCTGTCGGTGGACCGCTGCATGAAACAGCTCGAAACGAAAGCGTGGAACACCGAATCGGCCCAGCTTCTCGATGAAGACAAGGTGAAAGGGCTCGGGTCAAACACCCACTATGACGAAGTGTGGCAGCGCCGGATGACCACCGCTGGCCTGCCGTCGTTCAGCGCGACGAACATGGGCCAGGACCGCCCGCACGAACTGTTGGAGTTCCACAACGGCGACATGGTGCTCTCCGTGCTTGACCGGCAGGTGCTGGTCCAGGAAGGCGAGAACCCGTGTGGGGAGATCCCGTTCCAGGTGTTTCGGCCCACCCCGATGCCGCACGAGATGGTCGGGATCGGCAGCCTTGAGCCGATCTGGCACTTGCAGCGCGAGCTCGACAGCCTGCGCTCACAGCGCCGCAACGCCGCCACCCTGACGCTGAACGCCCCGTGGGTGTACGACTCGGCCTCGGTGGACCCGGAGGATCTTGTGTTCGGCCCCGAACAGGCGATCCCGGTCGCTAACGCGGACGTGAACACGGCGCTTCGCAGGGTCGAAGCGAAAGACCTCCCGGGGTCGGGCTATGAGGAGGAGCAGGCGATCCTGTCGAACATCGAAGCGGTGTCCGGGATGACCGACGCGCTGGACAACCACCCCGGCCCGTCGTCCTCGACCGCGACAGAGGCGCAGCTTTCGCAGGCTTCGCTCGGCCGGCGTATCGAGCTGACCTCTCGCCGGTTTGAGATCGAGGTTGTCCGTGAAGTCGCCCGGTGCTTCTTGCACATGGACCAGAGGATGATCACCGCTCAGCGCCAGATGCGCCAGCCCCAGGAAGGGATGGACCGCAGCGAGGCGTCGGAGGCGGGGGAGTGGAAATGGTTCCCGGTCGGCCCCGAACAGCTTGAGGGCGAGTGGACGATCGAAGTGGACGGCGGCAGCATGGCGGCGAAAAACACGCCGCAGGAACGCGCGGACGCGAACCAGATCCTTCAGGCGTTGGCGCACGACTGGTACATCAACCCGACGAAGGCGCGTCTGTTCGCGATGGAAAAAATGGGGATCAAACACCCCCAGGCGTGGCTGCGTGACCCGACACCGAATGTGCCGCTGGTCGCCCTGCGGTTCCTGCTCAACGATGGTGTGGACCCGAACCGGCTCATCCAGGCTGTCCTGCGGGCGCGTGAAGTCTCTGCGCCGCAGGAAGGCCCGGCGGCACAGCAGGTTGCGGAGCAGATCCCGTCACCGGAAGGGATGCACTAGATGGCCTACCAGCCCCCGCAGAACGGCAACGGTCAAGGCCCGCCCACCTTCGATGAATCGGGCAGGGCGATGACCCCGGCCCAGCAGTCAGAAGAAGCGACCCAGCACGTCCTTGAAGAAATCCTCGGCGGCCAGATCCCCGGCGCGGGCTACCTGTTCCCCGACGACCCCGAGAAGCGCCAGGCGAACCTGATCAAAACGACCCCGGAGGTCGTGCGTGACGAGCTGCTGCGCGCGATCGAAGTGTGCGCCCAGAACGTCCAGATGGCGTTTGGGATGGAAAAGAAGGCCGAAATGGGCCGGGTCGCACTGGAGCTCTCCCAGGCTTACCTGCTGCTCGACCCGTCTGTGGACAACCAGGGCATCCCGATCGAAGCAAAAGCCGAAATCGACCGGGAAACCAAAGCGCATGAAGCGAACCTGGAAGCGCACAAGGCCGCGCACGCCTCCGGTGCCGCGTTCGAACTGCCCGGGAACTTCAAGGCGCCGCCGCGGGTGAAGCTCCCGCCGGCCGCCCAGGCTGTGTCGGAAAAGAACAAGTCCAAGGCCAACATGCTGAAAGCTACGAAAGCGTCGAAGCCGACACCGAAACCCCGCTCTGGCGAATAATGGCTGACTGTGTTCTCTGGCAGGGCTGGCTTGACTCCAAGGGTTACGGCCGAATCGAACGCGATTACGGCGAACGGACCTACTGGGTGCACCGCCTCGCCTACGAATCGGTGTCCGGACCCATTCCCGACACCTACCACGTACACCACAAATGCGGTAACCGCGCGTGCGTCAACCCGGAGCACCTAGAGGCGCTAAGCCGAAACGAACACCGGCTGAGGCATACCGAGAATCCGCTGAACCAGCGCATCGCTGAACAGGAAGCCAAAACCCACTGTCCGCAGGGCCATCCCTACGACGAGGTCAATACCTACAAAACTCCGCACGGGAGTCGTCAGTGCCGGACCTGCAACCGGGCGACCACAAAGCGCTACCTCGCCCGCAAGAAAGCCAAGGCCGAAGGGGTGGCCGGAGAATGAAGCCGACACGCCAGATGCAGCCATACAGGCAGTCCGCGCAGCGCGCACCGTCACCGATCCTTGACGCGATGCGAGCCGGTAGGGCCAAAGGCGCTCATGGTGCGGCGCTGATGCACGCGGCGAACGTGGGGCTCCGCAAGAAGCGTCCGAAGAACAAGATGATCCCCCGCTCCTGCTAGCTTTCCTGCCGCGCGCCTCCCCGTGGGCGCACCCTCGCGGCCCTGCCTTGGCGGGGTCGTTTGGGTTCAGGGTCACTACACGACCGCCTCTGTTCCTAGAATCGGCGCGTGGAGAACCCCGCGTACACACGGCATCTGAAAGACGTGCCGCTCACCGAGCTGATCGAGATGGGCGAACACGTCGAACGGCTGATCGCACACCCGGGGTTCCAGGCTGTCAAGGATGTCATCGGGAGCGAGATCCAGGTGATCGACAGGCAGCTTGACGGTGCCGCGCGTGACGCGGTGCAGGACTACGCCTTTTCGCACGGGCGAAGGGGCGGCCTAAAGGGCTTTGAGGAGGCCGCACGAGCGGTCATCCGTGAGGCCAAAGAGCAACACGCCAAGGCCGAGAGGCAGGCAGAACAGGTGGCTGGCTAATGGAGGCTTCACAGGCAGGGCTCGCCGCGAGTGGCGACGGCCAGGGAGAGGCACAGGATCAGGGTCACGACGCGATCGGCCAGCTCGGCGAGCGGCTTTCCGCGTTCGAACAGTCAGCCCAGGAAGCGCAGGAGGAAAACCGCAAGATCCTCCAGAACGCGCCGTGGATGCAACAGGCCGAGGAGGAGCCGCAGGCTCCCCCGCCGCCGGACCTGTCCTCCTTCGATGAGAACAGCCCGAACTATGACCCTGAGAACGCCGCGCAGCGCCTCCAGGAAATCATGCAGGAGCAGGGCAAGAGCGCAGCCCAGCAGGCGCTGGAGGAACAGCTCGGCCCGATGCGCGAGGAGCTAGCGGAACTCCGCAGCCAGCGCGCCGCGGACGACCTCGCGGCACAGTTCCCAGAGCTTGAGAAACCCGAGATCGCCAAACAGGTGATCGAAAAGACCGGCGAGTACGCCCAGATGATCGGCGACCCCTCGCTGGAAGGGAACTTCGACTTCATAAAGCTCGTCTACATGGCGAGCAAGGCCGCCCAGAGGCAGGCCGAAGACACCGGGCGCGAGAGCCCGAACGCAGCGACCTTGGAGGCGGGCGGGGCGAGTCCCGCAGGCTCACAGGGACAACCATCCGGCGAACAGCTCACGGACCTCGTGACCCAGAACTGGGGGCAGGGCAACAAGCTGTTCCGCTGAAACCCTTGAGTCTGTAAAGGAGGCGTCATGGCGACAGTCACTGGCGCGATGACCACAACCAACGTGCTGAGCAACCAGCTCAGCATCGACATCGGCAAACGCATCAGCCTGTTGGAGCCCGACGTCCAGGTTCTGACGGTCCTGACCCGCGAGCTGGGCAAGGAAGACACCCAGGCCACGAAGTTCAAGTGGGTCGAGGACGAAGCGAAGGCCCGGTTCGACACGACGACCGCGGAAGCATCGTCGTCAGCGACGGAAGTCAAAGTGTCTCACGGCACCTACTTCCAGTCGTGGGACCAGGTGCTCGTGACCCGCACGGGCGAGCAGGTCCGGGTGGACTCGGTGGCCGGTAACACGCTCACCGTGACACGCGGCATCGGCTCGACGGCGGCGACGATCCTGGAAGGCGACGAGCTCCAGATCATCGGGACCGCCCAGCCGGAGAACGACACCAGCAAGCCTGCGCGTAGCAAGACCCCTTCGGTGGTCGAAAACTACACGCAGATCTTCCGGACGCCGTTCGAAATCTCGGACACCGCGAAGAACGTGGGGTACATGGTGTCCCCGCGCGAGTGGGACCGGCTGAACCAGAACGCCGCGATCGAGCACGCGAAGGACATCGAGCTTTCGTTGCTGTTCGGCCGCAAATCCGCCACGAACCCCGGGGCCACCGAGGACCGGACAACGGGCGGCGCGCTGTCGTTCATCACGTCCAACCAGACGGATGCCGGGGGCACCCTGTCAGAAACCGAGTGGAACGCGGCTTTGCAGCAGGCGTTCCGCTACGGCGGCACGAACAAGGTGATCCTCGCTTCGGCGACGGTCGTTTCGGCGCTGAACAAGTTCCCGGCGTCCAAGCAGATCGTCAACAGCGGCGAGACGCACTACGGCATGAACGTCACCACCTACGGTGGCCCGTTCGGCTCGGTGCGGGTCATCTACCACCGTCTGCTGGAAGGCAGCAAGTACGGCGGCTACGGGATCATCCTCGATCTCGATGAGGTCAAGTACCGGCCGATCCCCAACCGTGACACGAAACTCCGCACGGAGATCCAGCCCCCCGACCAGGACGGCCACAAGGCCGAGTTCCTGACGGAGGCTGGCCTTCAGTTCGGCCTCCAGCGCCGTCACGCGGTGCTGTCGGGAGTCACCGGCTAGTCAACGGGCAACGGGCGGGGTTCTGGATGCCCCGCCCAACGCCCACCAACAGGAGGCGCTATGAGCACAGAGACAGTCGAGAAGCCCGTCCTACAGTCGCCTCCGAAGGGTGTCACGTTCCTCGCACGCCGCGAGGATCTGACCCTCGTCAGGACGGCGGTGAAGGACATCAGGGACAGCTTTGGCGAGCGGGTTGACCAGACCCCCGAGGACCGCTTCTACTTCCGCTCGGGCATCCTGACGGTCGGCAGCTCAAAGAAGGACGATCTTGCGTGGCTTCGCAGCCACCACCTGTTCGGCAACCGCGAGGAAGGGTTCTGGGAGCACCACGAACCCGCCCCCGACGTGTCAGAGCAGGAGACGAGCCTCCTCACCAGCCTGTCCGTCAACGGCGACCTCCAGGGGCTCGCGGAGTTCGTGGCCGCGGAGGAACGCGGCTGGGCACGCGAGGCGCTACTGACCCCGGCACGCCAGGCGTTCAGGACGATCAAGGAGCGCGTCGAAGCGGAGCCGAAAGGCGTCGGCAAACCCCGCAAGCTGCCGGAGATCGCCGGCGAGGGCTAGATGACGGACACGGTTGCCGATCTCGTCAGCGCCGTCAAAACAGAGGGCGGCTTTGACGTTGACGAAGCCACCGTGCTCAAGTGGCTCTCACGCAGGCAGCGCACGATGGTCGTGCGTGGCCGGGTCCGCAAGCTGCTGATCGCGATCGGCACCGGCGATGGTGTCACCAAAGAATTCACGGTCGAAAACGAACCGGCGCCCGCGTTCGTCAGTGTCGCGGAGATCCTTGAGCTGAAGGTCGGCGGCGAAGTCTGGACCCCCGGCGACCACTCGGACATCACCGCAGGGGAACTGGGCCGACTACGGCTGTCGGGGCCGGGCGGCATCTACGCGGCAGAGCACAACGAAGGGGCGACGTTCACGATCAACCTGTACCCGACACCGGGGGAAGGCGCAGCGATCCAGGCGTGGGTCGTGGGCCTGCCACTCGATCTGGAAGTGGGGCAGGAGACGACGCTCGTGATCCCGCAGGACTTCACCGACGCGCTCGTGTCCGGCGCTATCGCGACGGGCCTGCTGCGCCTTGAAGGACGCCCGGATCTCGCCCAGCCGTTGGAGCAGATCTTCAACGAAGCGTGTGTCGAGGTTCGCCGGCGGATCGCACAGCAGGCTGACCGGCCGCGCCAGATCCGTATCGCCGGCGTAAATGCCTGACGCGAAGCTCGCGCAGGTTGACTTCTCGGCCGGCATGTACCGCACGGGTCGCCGTGACGGGATACCACCGAACGGATTCTATGACGCGGCGAACGGGCTGATCGACGGGCTCGGCAGCGTCTACAAGCGCGGCGGCACGGCCTATCTAGCCAGCGCGTTCGGAGCGGCTGGGCTGCGGTTCATCTGGGATGGCTGGACCGCGGCGGGGCAGAAGACGATCGTGGCGACCCCCTCGAAATTCGGGACGGTCGCGGCGGGCTCGGTGACGAACATCAACGGGACCGGGATGACTAATCCCGGGCGCGCGGCGGTGTTTAAAGGCAAGGTGTACCTGCCGGGCGGCTCGACCTATGACGGCACCACGCTCGGGACGTGCGAAAAGGCGGTGTCGTTCTATGCGACCGCTGGGAACCGTGTGCTGGCGGGGGAAAAAGACACGATCTTCTTCTCCGAAATCAAGTTCGAACCGGAAAAAGTCACGGTCGAACCGGACAAATACGCGGCTAACGACTTTCACAAGCTGCCGGGCGGCGTCGAAATCCTGGGGCTTGAGGGCATCCGTGACCGTTGCGCGGTGTTCTCCACCAGCGGGATCTGGCTGATCAGCGGCCTGTCGAAAGCCCTGGTCGATGGGGTCGGCAACGTCCAGCAGTCGCTGGACCTCTACAACAGCAACTTCACCCTGTGGGGTAACGCCGGGATCGCTGGGTGGGAAGGCGCGCTGGTGGTCCCGGGCACGGACGGGATCTACCTGATGACGCTCGGCGTGTCCTCAGAACGCCACGGGTTCGCCAGGATCTCAGACCCGATCGTGGAGACATACCGCTCCTATGTGCGTTCGGGCTACACGCCGGGGCAGGCGACGGTCTACAAAGGCCACTATCTGCTGCCGATCATCGGTGCGGGGGATGTCGTGGACCTGTTGGTGTGCCGTCTTGACTTGCCGGGCCGCCCGTGGACGAGGCTTGAGGGCAACGGCGCGAAGGTCGCGGCCCTCACAACACGGGTCGTGAGTGGCGCGTCGCGAACACCGGAACTCCTCGGCGCGCTCTACTCAAGCCCCACCAGCAGGCCGATCACCTGTAGCTACCTGGAACCGTCAGCGAACGTGGAAACGGACCACGACGGGTCGCAGATCAACTTCTCCCTCACCAGCCGGGCGATCACGACGGGCAACCTCGTGCCGAACCTCGTGCGGCGTCTACGCGCCCGCTACGAGCTTACGGGTGCCTCGGCGCCCACGGTGGAAGCCCAGGTGCTGGCGGAATCCGAGCAGGCGCCGGTGAGCGGCGCGAAATGGGGAGCGTTCAAGTGGGGTGGCGCGACGTGGGGCACCCCGGCGGAACTGTCCTTCGAAGGGCTGGAAACGGTCGGCACGGTCGATGTTGGCGGGACGACATCGCATGTCTGGCATCCACGGCGTAAGCGAAGATTCGTCACATTCAGGCTCGTGTCGAACGCGAAAACGTCAAAGCTCGTGGTCAGGTCGCTTGAGGTATTCGTGCGCCTGACAGGAAGGCAGTAGATGGCGATCATTCTCCCGCATGTCTTCCAGGACGGCAGCGTCGAAACGGCGTCCGGCGTCCAGGTCAACGAAAACTTCAACACGCTGAAGGCCGCGATCGAAGCGATCGAAACGGCCGACGCGACATTCGCGCTGCTGTCACAGCTCCCGACCGGCGCGAAAATCAGGACCGGCACCGGCACCGGGACGTGGGCCTCGCAGCAGTTGAACGTCGTGATCAACCACGGGCTCGGCAAAGCCCCGACGTTCGCCTCGATGTCCCTCGTCGCCGGCGGCACGACGTTCACCGCGATCCACTTTGTCGGCGTCGCCTCGCAGGACGCGACGAAAATCACGTTCCTGTCGGCGCCTGACACCGGCGTCACGATCAGCGACGGGGCGACGACGAACTACCAGTGGGTCGCGATCGGCTGATGGCTGTCGGGGGCTCATACGGCTACACCACCGGCACGACTGGCGCGCGCTACCGGACCTACAAAGCCCCAGCACCGCCGGCTGCCGCGGCCCCGTTTGCCCAGCCGCCGATCCCGCCGTCCTTCTACAACCCTCAGTACGACGTTGAAGAAGCCGAAGGTAAGCGCGGCGGCGAACAGGAACGCAACAAGCTCGCTCGCAACCAAGGCTACAGCAACACGGACTACGCGATCGGGCTTGGGCGTGTCAGTGAAAACCGCACGAAAGCGTTGCGGCAGCTCGGCGAATCCTTCAGGCGGCTGGGCGCAAGGCAGGGCGAGGCGCTATCCGCGGCCGGTGAGCTGTCCGGCGGGGCGGCGCTCGCGTCCGCGCAGGTCCGTGCGGCCAACGAAGGGACACAGCGCGGCGATCTGGAAACGGGCTTCAGAAACCAGGAAGGCCAGTTGGCGCTAGGGCACCAGCGCCAAGAGGAAGGCTACGGCGAAGCGTTCTCCAACAACGCGGCGAACGAACGCGGGTTCCTTGAAGGGCTCGGCAAGTTCAAGGCCAAGGAAGCATCCGACCGTGGCTATGAAGCACCCGAAGCGCCGACGGCTCCGCGTAAGGGTGCGGGCAAATACGTCATGAAGTTCATCAACGGCAAACGCCAGCGGGTCTACCAGGCGTTCTGATGGCCCGTCCGCTCATGGACACGGCGGCCGAACGGGCGTTCCTTCGCTACAACCCGTCACGCGAAGCACTGGCAGACCTGCTCAGGGCCGCACGGGAACGACGCCAACAGTCGATCCGTGCGGGCAAGTCCTACGGTGCGCTGACGCTCGCCGCCGCCGAACGCGCAAGGCCCGAAGTGCAGCAGGCATACGCCCAGGCGCAGAAGGAAGCCGCCGCGGCGCACAACGTCGTGGCCCCTGTCCTCGCCGCCCTCCAGGGCTCACCGCTCGCGGCAGGTGCCGAATCGGAGCGTGCGGCGCAGGCCGAACGGATGGCTGCCTCCCAGGCCCACCAGGAAGGCGACGTGGCAGCACGCGAGCAGGCCGCAAGGGAATACCCGGCGTATGCGGCCAGGGCTGCGGAAGGCCAGTTCAACACGGAACGCAACACGATCAGTAACAAGTTCCGGTCGCTGCTGGAAAACGAAGGGCTCAGCGCGAGCGAGGAACGGACGAAGATGTCCGAACAGCAGGCGAAAGAACGCAAAGAAGAAGCCAAGGAACGGCGGCGCGAAGAAGGCGCGGAACGCCGGTCGCTGCGCTCGGACCAGACCGCCAAAGAAGGCCACCAGCTCACCCGCGAATCGTCCAGGGAAGCGCACGGTGGTACGCGCAACGGCTCGAAGCCTCCGACGCGCAAGGAACTCCAGACCGCTGTCAACACGATCGGCACGATCCGCCAGATCATCGGCAAGCACGGGGGCCACCTGTCCCGCGGCGAAGCGGTCGCCCTGCTCAGCGAAGGCAAACCGTCCGAAACGGTCAAAGAAGCCAACGGCGAAACGTTCAAAACGAAAGCGATCCCGAAGTTCCCGCCGAACGCGCTGATGGCCGCTGCGCTCGACTGGGCCGAAAAAGGCCGCGTGTCACGCAACACGGTCGCTCGTCTCAGGCGCGAAGGCTACGACCCGTCGAAGCTCGGGATTCCGCTCCCGCGCACAGGCACGGCCGGCAAGGTCGAACGCGGCGCGGGGAAGGTGGGCAGGCAGGTAGCTAAAGCCCTGGAAGGCTGAGATGCCCGCGATCGGAAACCGTGGCTCTCAGGGTGTCAACCCAAGGGTGATCCAGCGGGCGGCGGCGCGGCCTGCGCCCCCGATCCGCACGGTGCGCGCGACCCCGGTCAAAGCGCCGAGGGAACTGCGGCGTCACATCGAACACGCTGGGATAGCGCTTGGTCCGCAGCGCTCTATCGGCGGGGCGCTGTCGGAAGGCGCGACGATCCAGCACACGGCGGAACGACAGGTGGTGCCGAAGCACCCGGCGCTCGCCCGTGAAATCGCGACGATCAAACAGCGTGCGCTGACCAAGACCAAAGAACGTGTCGATGCCGAAAATGCCAAGCGGCAGGCCGAAAAGCACGGTGCGCTGAATCTGGGGTTCATCAACCTGACGCCGGCCGTGACGAAACTCGCGACGGCGCACCTGCTCCCCGGCGGCAACATCGTCAGCAAGGTGCTGAACGAAGCGATCGACCTGCCCGCCCAGTCGTTCCTTTCCGGTGCGCTGCTGGGATCGAGCAGCCGTAAAGCGATCGAAGGCGAACCGCGCCAGCTCTCCCAGATCGGCAAGGGAGTCCTGCGCCAGCTTGAGCACCCGGTCGGATCGTTCGAAGAAGCCCCACTCTCGACCGCGCTGCTGTTCGCCGGTGGCGAGAACGCGCTCGGCAGGCTCGGCGGCAGGGTCGCGCGAACAGGGGTGCTCGGCGACCGTGCGGCAGAGCTCGCATCCACTGAGCGAGCGCCGTTGAGGCTGACGCCGGGTGAGGAAATCGTGGGACGCCGGTACAACACCGACCCGGCGCGCAAGGCGGCACAGGTCGCCTACGAGAAGTCGCTGACGAAACTCCCGGGCGCGCTACGGCAGGCCGACCCGTTCCAGGCGACCGGCTGGCGCCTGAAGCGAAACCTTGTCGGCGGCACGACGAAGATCGGGCGCGTGGACCGGATCGCGGCGGCGAACGAGGACACGCGCAGGCAGATCGTCAAGGCGAACACGGTGCATCCCGTTGAAGCCCTGAAGCCGAAGGTTGGTGAGCACGCGGTCCCGCTGATCGTGCAGCGCGTGTTGCGCTCGCCGGCCACCGTCTCGGAGGATCTGGCGAAAGAGGCCGCGAAGCTCAAGGCCGCGCAGGCAGACCTGAAGGGTTCGCACCTGAAAGCGAACAAGGCGAACCTCAAGAACGTCGAAGCCCTCCGCGTGGACAAGACGTTTCTCGCCGACCCGAAAGAGGCTTTCGATGCGGCGAACGGGTATCTGGCGCTTCAGCGTCCGCTGACCTTGGCGCTGTTGCATGGAGGCAAACTGAACGAGGATCAGTTGCGCGCATCGTTGTTTCCCTACGCGCAGGCGCACATGGGGGCGACCCACAACGGCAAGGTGCTGGTCGGCAGGGATGGGGAGCCACTGTCTAACAGGGCGATCCTCGACCACATGGCAGCGCACGGGGTCGAGCCCCCGGGGTTCATCAGCCACAAGACCGGGGTCGCGGGGAAGGGCAGCTTCTACCGTTCGACGCTTCGCCAGCCTTCGCTGGAGCGGTTCCATCGCACGGGCGAGGCGTTCGCGAAGGGCACGGCAGACCACTCGTGGGAGGCGGCCGTCGGGAACATCGCCAAGCAGGCATCCGAGGCCGCACAGCTTGAGGTCCGTCGCCGCACCCTGAACCGGCTCAGCTTCGGTGGGCCGTTCGACACACAGAAGGCGGCGGCAGCAGCGGCCGACAACTTCCATGCGACAGCGGAGGGCCACGAGATCGCGGGTGCGCTCGGGAAGGTCGTGCCTATCCACCTGGGTTCGGGACAGATCATCGAGAAGGGCCACATCAGCCCCGTGGCACCAACCTCCGATGTCTTGAAGCAGTTCGGCCTGGGCGAGCACACGACCCCACAGACGAGCGAACTAGGCAAGTGGGCGCTTGTCCCGAAGAACGTGGCCGACCGTCTCCAGCAGCACGACAACGCGCTACACACGGACAGCGGCATCGGCCGGGTATTGCAGCTCTACCAGCAGGCGTTCAGACGGGCCAAGCTGAACACGTCGATGCCGCACATCGTCGGGGTCGCGCAGGAGCAGGCAATCCGGCTCGCCGCCGAGCAGGCCGGTGTGGCAGCCAATCGTGCGGGTGCCAAGGTGTCCCGGGCGCTACAGACACTCGCGGAGGACGACGGGCCGCTCGGCGAACGCTTCCGGGAGATCAACGCGACCTTCGCGAACCGCGGTGGCCTCGCCGGCGCACAGAAGGCGACGGACGTGACCCGCAAGGCCGACCAGTTCCAGCAGACCTCGGCGCTCGGCTACATAGCGCACGGCACCGAAGGCGCGCTGAAGTCGAGCGTCGGCGAGAAGATCGGCGCCCCGTGGCGCGCGTGGAAGGCAGCGGTCGAAGGCAGCTTGGCGCACGTCGAGCACCAGACCCGCAACGCGCTGCTCGGCAAGGCACTCAGGGACTCGGGGTTCATCCCGTCCTACCACGCCGTCCTGAAACAGACAGACGAGGCTGTGCAGGCGCTGATGAAGGGCAAGATGACCCCGAACATGGCCGATCATCTCGCGGAGTCGATCGACAACATGGGCGGCAACTGGAACCGGCAAACCCCTGCCGTGCGGAAGGCGGTCGGCAAGTTCGTTCCCTTCGGCCTGTGGTGGCTGAACTCGATGCGCTGGCTGTACCGGCTGCCCGTCACCCATCCGATCAAGACGGCGATGGCGGCAGCGTTGTACGAGGCGACGAAGGAACAGCGCGGACGCAAAGGCCAGGGGTTCGGTGCGGCATCCCCGGTGCCGAACTTCTTGCAGGGCAGCATCGACACCAAGCTGCCGCTACTCGGGGAAGGCAAGATCGCCCCGTCGTACTACTCGCCCGGTGGCACGCTTGGCCCAGAGCTAGGGAACACTCTCGCCGAGCAGTTCGCCCCCCAACTCCAGGGCATCTATGCCGCGGCGCGCAACGAGAACCCGCTGACCGGGGCGAAGCTCGAAACAGCCAAGAAAAGGGAGCTTGGCGCGCTCGACAACATCCTGAACGTTGTCGGACAGACGACAGCGGGCCCGCTGCCGTTCGCGACCCAGACCGAAAAACTGTTGACGAAGGGCGGCAAGCCCTATGGGACGGCGAACCTGCTGACCGAGATCGACGCCGCGCTTGGCGGCCCTTCGCAGATCAAGCCGGGAACGGAGCGCGGCTGGGATGAAGTGATCGGCAAGCTGTTCAGCCCGACCCGGTTCAACTTCCCGTCCAAGGCACACGGGGCGAAGGGGCACACCGGCAAGTCCGACCCGTTCACCGAATCGCTCAGGCGCGAAGCCCGGGAAGAACGACAGTCCGCACGGTCGCTGTTCGATGAATCGCTACGCCAGGAAGCGCGCGAAGAACACAGGCGCGAAAGGGAAGGCCGCTAGTGCGAGCACGCCCACAACAGCAGCCCGACCAACACGATTCCTACGGCGAGTGTGATCGGGAGTTCCACGGGGGCGCAGCATAATGGCTGTCCTCGGCTCCGGGCAGCGACGTTTCGTGCAGACTCTCGCCCGACACACAGGGCTTGACCCGCGCGTGGTGGGCGCGTGGGCGAAAGCCGAGGAGGGCGGCGCCGGCGGCCCCGCCTCTGGCTACGAACGCCGCGGCTACTACAACTTCCTGAACATCGCCAGGACCGATTCCGGCGACGCGCACGGCGCTCACTCGAACGTGTGGGCCAACCCCGAGTCCGCCGGGCGGGCGACAGCGGAATGGCTGAGGGGCCAGGGGCAGATCGCGAGGGAATACGGTAGGCCGGCGCCGGGGATCATGGCGATCCTGAGAACGGCCGGGCATGACCCGGGCGCGCAGATCCAGGCGATCGTGAACAGCCCGTGGGCGAGCTCGCATTACAACGGTGGCGGGATTCTCCATGCGGGCTTTCACGAACTCGGCGGGGAACGATTCGGGGGTGGCGCCGAAGGTCCGGCTCGCGGGGCGTCAGAACGCCCGCAAACGGCCTCTGGCGGTGAACCTGAAGCGCAGTCTCCGGTGAACCTCCAGGTGCTACAGGCGCTGTTGGCGCCGAAGGAACAGGCCGCTCCGATGCACGTCGCCAGGCCCACGGAAACGAAAGGCTTCGCGACCCCGAAAGTGGCGCAGGCCGCACCCGAACCGCAGCGCACCGATCTGGCTTCGCTTATCGCCTCGCTCGCCACCGAACCGCAGGGTGAGAGCGGCGAAGAAGGCGCGTGGACGCCGGCGCATGAAGTCGCGGGCGAACACGGCGGTCACTACGTCAACCCTGTGCCGGGGTTCGCGAAAGGCCGCACCGACCAGGGCGTGGACTACTCAGCCCAGCCGGGGGCGCCAATCCGGGCGATCGGCAACGCGAAGGTACTGGGGATCAGCCCCAACTGGTTTCAGGGACAGCCCTACGTCTATTACGAACTGCTGGACGGCCCCGCGAAGGGCAAAGTCGTCTTCACCGCCGAGCAGATCGCCCCGGAAGTCCGTGCGGGGCAGCGGGTCCGTGCGGGCCAGCGGATCGGCCGGTACGCCTCACACGGCACCGGGATCGAGATCGGGTTCGGGACACGCCAGGGCGGCCAGACGCTCGCGAAAGCCACGACCGGCTACCGGGAGGGTGAACGGACGCGAGCAGGCCGACAGTTCCAGTCGTTTATCGAACGGCTCGGGCGTAGCTAGCGTCTGCGCTGCTGCGGATAATCCCCCACGGTGACTGAGACATGGGAATCCGCGGAGGGCTTTCGGCTCGCGGTCGAGCAGGCGACGAGAGCCGCAACGCAGGAGGTCGCGAAGCGCACCCGTTGGCGCACGACGTTGGCGGCGCTGCTGGTGGGCGTGATCGTCGGCTGCGGCGTGGCGATCCCCGTCGTGCTGGTCTTGTCGCATGGGGCGACGCGCCAGAACTGTGAAAGCATCAGCGAACTGGCGAAACTCGGCGGCAAACGGGTAGCCAGAGAAACGGCTGCGATCGCGGTCAAACGCAAACGGACGGAAGACTTCAAGACCAAATCGCATGATCGGCTTGGGCTCTCGGAATCGGACTTCGACAAGCTCATCGCAGAACAGGAAGCCGAAACGGCGACCGAAGCGCAGGAAGCGCAGGAACGTCAGGCGGTCTATGAACGCATCAAGCGCCACAACTGCGGGTGAACGTGCGTGACGGTGCTGTTGATAGTGCTCGGTGGGCTGCTTGTCCTGAGTGTGACGCTGCTGGTGCTGATGCTGCGTCGGCGCCGGCCGGTTACTGAAGACGTTGCCAGGAAAGCCGCCGAGAAGACGGTGGCCGAGGCACTACGGAGGCTTGACGGTCACGTCTTGCGATGAAAGACGCAATCACTGGTCTTGCGGGCGCGCTGGGGGCTGCGCTGTTGGGGGTCGCAGGCTTGATTGCTCGGCGTCTGCTGTGGGGCCGCTCCGAAGACGAGGCGATGGCGGTCAAGGCGGCGCACCAGGCGGTCGAAGCTGTCGATGATGCGTTGCAGTCGCTACGGGCGGAAATCTTGGAGCTGCGGACTCGTAACCATGCGCTGACTGAAGCAGACACGATCAAGTCGCAGCGGATCACGTTCTTAGAAGCGGAGGGCGCCCAGCGCGAGAAGCGGGTGGAGCATCTGGAAGCGAAGGTGCTGCGGCTGGAGGCTGACTGCGCGTAGCGTCCGCTCAGCACGCAAAGTTTGTGTCGTGTGGCGCGTGCGGCACGTCGAAGCGATTATGGACGAGCGCGACCGGCGGTACGCCGCCGAAGCGCAGGGGCGGGCGGAAGCGCTGCGGATCAAGAACGAGGGCGACCAGGAGGCGTTACGGCTCGCGCGTGAGATCCAGACCTACAAGGACGAGAAGGCGAACGAGCTGCGGTCGCAGATCGAGAGTGAGCGTGGTTCGTATGCGACGAAGAACGATCTTGGTGCGCTGACGCGCGAGCTGCGGGCGGAACGTCGATCAGGCGGCTTGGACGCGCGGCAACTGCTGTTCGCGGTGATAGCGGCCGTCGGCGTGCTGTGGGGTATCGCGGGCGGCCCGCATCCGTGAGCCGGTGAAGGTTGGTCCGTGGAACCGGCGGGTAGGGTTAGAGCCGTGACCATTCCCCTCATCATCCTCATCGTCATCCTCGCCATCGTCCTCGCCGGGACGGTCCACATCGGGTTCCTCGGGCTGCTGCTCATAGCCCTGCTGTTGTTCTTCCTGCTCTAGCGTCCGGTTCACCGCCGAACATTGGCGGCATGAAACAGGTACCAGTCGGGCTAGGCACCATCGTCGGCTATCTGCTCTCCGGGGCGGGTGTCGCCGGCGCGATCGTGTCAGCCATCGAACACGAATTTCCCGCGACGGGCAAGTGGTGTGTGATCGCCACGGCCGTCATCGGTGCTGTCACCACGTTCGGCCGGATGCTCCAGGCCACGTTTGGTGGCCCCCCGCCCGCCGAAGGCGAGTAGCCCGATGGTGTGGGCGCGCGTCCGCTTGCTCGAAGTGAGCCTGCGCGCCTGGAAGCGCAAAGCCGAATACCGCTGGCGCCACTACCGGGAATGGAAGCAGCGCGGCGACCGCGCGCACTACTGGCTAGACCAGAACGAAAAACATCACAACGCGGCCGGTGTGGCATCTGACCGGCTGCAAATCGAACGCCTGTCGCCGCTCGTCCACAAGTGGGAACACAAATGGGCGGAAGCGAACGCGAAAGTGCATCTGCGGGCTGCGGAAATAGCGAAGCTCAAGCCCAAGCCGCCGCCGGTCCCGCAGGGCGAAGGCTGGTCGGTTCCCGCGACGGGCTGGAACCCGTACCGGCGCAAACTGGCGAACTGGATCGTCAGGGAACTGCACGACGCCGTAGCACGCGGCGCACAGGGCCATGTCAACAGCGGGGTCCGGACCTACAGCGAACAGAAACGGCTGTACGAAAACTACCTGAACGGCGGCAACATCGCCGCTCGGCCGGGCTACAGCAACCACGAAGGCTATGTGAAGCCTAGGGGCGCTGTGGACTGGAGCAACCCCGAAAGCCTGGAGGCGGCGCTGCGGCGCAAACCCCACCGCGAACTGACATGGGCCGAGGACGTAGGGCTACACGACACCGTGCATTTTTCGAGGTACGGCCGGTGACCTTCAGCATCCTCGAAGCGCAGCCCAAGGAATACGCGACCTACAAGCTCGGCGTGCAGGGCTGGTTCGTCGTCGCCGCACAGATCGCGCTGAACAGCCACTACAAAACCCCGCCGCTGGTGCTCGACGGGATCTGTGGCCCCGCAACGGAGAAGGCGATCAAGGACGTGCAGCTCGCGCTGCGGATCACACAGGACGGGATCGCCGGACCCGAAACCCAGGAGGCGTTCGTCAAGGCCAAGTGCAAGCACGCCGAGGAACACGTCACGCCACCCGGCCTGCTCGCGGGGCTGTGCAACATCGAGTCGTCCTACTCGTGGTGCTGTGTGTCGCCGGTGAACAGCAACGGCACCCACGACTACGGCCCCACCCAGGAATCGCTGCTGAACCCCTCCGAATCGCAGTTGCGGGCCGCGTTCAACCCAGACGCCGCAGCGCACATGCTCGCCGGGGAAGTCGCAGGGTTCCACCGTGCGGTGAAGGGACTCGTCAACGACCGTGAAGCGTGGCGGCTCGCGGCCCTGAACCACAACTGGCCGTCGGCGGCTTGGTCGATCGCTACCGGCAACAGTTCGTGGCTGAGCAAACCCGCCGGGTGGCTGACCGAAAAAGGCTACGCCAACGGCTTCGCCTACTGCGCCCACTACATGGATGTTGCGACGGCCCAGGTGACTGACTGGAGCGTGGTCTGAGTGGCTTCTTACACTCCCACGATGAACGTTCCCGGCCAGGCCACGCCCCCTGGTCTTGACTCCTTCTCGCTGCTGGCGGCACAGATGCCCCGTGGGACCGCCCTGCTCGGTGCGCTAAGGCACCGTAGCCACACGAGCCGGGTGTCGAACTTCACCGGGAGCACGCAGGCGCCGGTCATCCCGACGCACGAAGAAACACCACCGCCACCGCCGCCCGTGGAAGCTCCCGTCAGCGTCGAAGCTCCGGAAATAACGTGAGGCGCTGGATCGTGGCGGCCGGTGCCGTCGCCGCCCTCATCGTTGTTCTCGTCCTCGTGTCGGGCGGGACGAGCAGCCCCGTCAACGTCCGGCTGCCGAAGGCTTCGCACCCGTTCACCGCCACCGCAGCCGAACCGGAAGTCAGCGAGGTCTTCACGACCACGAACGGGACATGGCTGCATAGCCCGACGAGCTTCAGCTACCAGTGGCAGCGTTGCGCGGAAGCCGGCGGGTCGTGCGTGAACATCGGCGGTGCGACCGCGAACAAATACACCGCTGTCGAAGCCGACGTGTCCCACCGCCTCCGGGTCGGCGTGACGGCGAAAAACGCCGGTGGGGAAGCGACGGCGTTCAGTGGGGAAACGGGGATCGTCCCGGCGCTGCTGGTCGCTGAAGCGCCCCCGAAAATGAAAGCGGGCATCGTCGCGCAGGGCACCGTGCTCGAACTGTCCTCGACCGGGGAATGGGCGGAAACCCCCACGACCCTCGCCTACAAATGGGAACGCTGCAAAGACGCCGAACCGAACGGGCTGGCCGAACCGGAATGTGTCGCGATCAGCAGCGCAACGAGCTCGACCTACACGCCCGTCGCGGCTGACGCGGGGTTCAGCATCCGGGCGAAAGTGATCGCGAAAAAGACCGGGAAACTCGGGTCTGCGGTCACGGGCTACACGGTCGGTGTCGAACCGAAATACGGCCGCATGTTCGCCTCGGACAACTTCTGGAACCAGAAACTCCCGAAATCCGGGGAACAGTTGATCACCGAACCGGAACGGTACGCCAAGGGCATCGAAGAAGACCACGCCAAAGGCAACCCGACCGTCCAGAACGAACCGAACACGACCCCGTTCTATTTCGTCCCGGCGGGCCTGACGACCCACAAACAGAAATACACGGGCGGCAAAAACATCAAAGCCGAAGTCGAATCGGCGCTCGCGACAGTCCCGCTGGTGCCGTGGGTCACCGGGGCGAAGGTCAACACCGGGAGCACCCCGGGCAACCCTGACAAGCACTCCACGATCCTCCAGGTCAACAACGGGACGATCGAAGGCGAGTGGGACATGCAGCACACCGAACCGGAAGTCACGTCCCAGGTGTCGTCCACGACAGCCGTCGCAGGCAAAGTGTTCCACGTCACCGAATCGCTCGCCAAAGGGTTCGAAGTCGGCGCCCGTGTGGACTTCGACTTTGTGCAGGCGAGCGTCACAACACCGCGCCCCGGTGTTGTCTACTACGTCGTCGGCACACCGACCGAAGGTAGCTTCGAACTGTCGGCCACACCGGGCGGCACACCGATCGAAGTCGCCGGCCACGCCATCGAAGCGACGACCAACACCAAAGTCGGGGTGCTCAACGACGTGCGCCGCTGGGCGCAGGGCGGCGCGCTGGCGAACGCGAGCGTCTACAAACCGGGCTACTTCGAAGAAGAAATCGTTGAAGGCTCCTGGTCCCCTTCGCCGTTCAACAAAGAAATGTGGCGGTGGGGTTCTACGACCGCGGGCCAGCCGAGGGCGGCGGGGATCATCACCTACGAAGACTTCCGCAAAGTCGCCGCTGCGAAAACGTGCCTGGAAACGGAAGCGGGGACGGGCGCGAACAAATGCCACCCGATCGAACATGCGCTCGTGAACGCGATGCTCGTCCGCAAAGAACACATCCTCAACGGGGCGGTGTCTGAGGGTGCGCCGTGTACCCCGGGCTCGTGCTGGTCGGGGAACATGAAAACGGACGCGGAAGGCACGACCCCGACCACCTGGACGTGCTACGAAACCCCCGGGGAAGAAGGCAAATGCTTCAAGCCGCGAGAGGGCGAGCACTGGCGGCTGAAGGAATCGACAGACTGCAAAAAAACGAAAGCCGGCTCGACCGCCAAACCTGTGCAGCGCGCGATCTGCGAAGCCCTGAAGGAATACGGCGCTGTCATCACCGACCGTTCGGAATCGCAGTTCCAGCTCTACGCCCAGGAAGCGGAATCGTTGATCGACGCGACGGCGTTCACGTCGTTCAACCCGTACACGGCGGGTCCGAAATTCTATGAAGAACTCGGCGGCTTGACGATCGGCAAAGAAATCCCGATGACCGGCAACGTCGAAGTGATGAAAGCCGTCGAGTATTGCGGCGGGTCCGGGGTCGGGATCTTGAAAGAAGTGGAAGGCAAAACGCTCGCGGTCAAAGAAGGCTCAGAATCGGGTGGTGTCAAATGCCAGCGGCCAACGAACATCGAATAGGCCGCGGCGTGGCTACGGTCGATGGCACCGGACAGGGCTACTGAAACGGTCCTGTGCGCTCTGATAGGCGAACTGTTGCGTGCCCTG
>Ga0207687_10000339_pt1 | contig 31327 bp, 25 predicted proteins | sample KBSM54metaG_FD_184399 | JGI IMG/M metagenome (GOLD analysis project Ga0207687, IMG submission 184399) | Miscanthus rhizosphere microbial communities from Kellogg Biological Station, Michigan, USA - KBS M5-4 metaG (SPAdes) (version 2) | ecosystem: Host-associated > Plants > Roots > Rhizosphere >...
GATGTTACCGATGTTGAAGAGAGCGCCTTCCTTCTGGGTGCGCGTCACCTGCGTCTCCACTTCGGTGATCTTCTTATCCGCAACTTTCAGGCGCAGCATCAACATAACCGGGGTTCCGCTCTCTTCAACGATCACCTGCGACGCGGCAACTCCTTGACGAACATCCAAAATATCCTGCCGATAGGTTCCAATGCCTGAGGCGTTCTTCCAGAGTCCCTCGCCGAGCTTCATGGTCTCGGTGTTTTCCGTGAACCGCATTTTGTCACTGACCGGCAGCGTGGCCGGATTGTGAGCGACCATCGCGTTCAAGTATTGAGTGATCACACTGCGAAGACACTCCCGGTCGCAATCGGCGGCATGGAGGGCGGGTGCAGCAATCGCCGTCGCAAGCAAGAATACCCTGGTTAGCGTTGGTTTCATGGGGATGATATCCTTCCCGAGAGTCTATCATTCCGCTTCAAGCATTCCGCTTCAAGGAGGCAGTGTCATGAGAATTCCCGTTGCCGTTCTGGCGTTGATGATCGGCCTGATTCCGGCGTTTGCCCATCATTCTTTCTCCGCTGAATATGACGCCAACAAGCCCGTCAACATCAAGGGCGTGGTGTCGAAGCTGGCGTGGGTAAATCCGCATGCCTACATTTACGTGGATACGAAGGATGCCAGCGGTAAAGTCTCGCGTTATGCGTTCGAAACCAGCAGTCCCAACGCGTTGCTGCGGCGGGGCTGGAAGCGAGATTCGCTCAAAGAGGGCGACGAAATAACGGTGGACGGCTATCTGGCCAAGGATCCGCGGCCTCTGACCGACGGATCGCTGCATGGGAACGCCCGGCTGGTTACCATGGCCAACGGCAAGACGGTTTTCGCGGGGACCTCGGCCGACGATGGAGGCCCGGGCAAATGACCTGGCGAGGCGTTTCGTCACTGGCTGCGGCATCCGCCGTGGCCGGAATGTTGGCGCTGATGCCGGCGCGTTCGGTGGCGCAATCCGCAGAAAAAGCCAATACGAAGGGGAAGAACCTGGGCGGTCCAGGCGGCGTGATCGCGGTCAACGGTGTGCGCGATGAAAATCTTCCGCCTCCGCCCGAGGGTCCCGCACCGCGATTTTACGATGGCAAACCGGACCTCTCCGGCGTCTGGCTATCGGGCAACTACAGTTTTTCGAGTATGGGCGGCGCTCTGCCGCTGCAGCCCTGGGCGCAAAAGGTGATGGAAGATCGACGCGCTACACAAGGCCGCGACGATCCGGAAGCAAAGTGTCTTCCCGCGGGCGTGCCGCGCATCACGCCCTATCCGTTTAAGATCATCCAGGCTCCGAAGGTTATCGCGATGCTGTTCGAAGGCAACGTGCATAGCTACCGGCAGTTCTTTCTGGATCGCGGACACGATAAGGATCTCGACCCAAGCTGGATGGGCGAATCGATCGCCTCCTGGCAAGGCAATACGCTTGTCGTGGATACCGTGAACTTCAACGACAAGACCTGGCTCAACGGCGCCGGCGCGCCGCACAGCGATAAGCTGCATGTGACGGAACGCTATTCGCGGCCGGACCTGGGCCACCTGGATGTGGAGATCACCATGGAGGATCCGGGCGCCTTTACCAAGCCCCACACATTCAAACGGAGCCACGTTCTGAGCGCTACCTGGGAGATCCACGAGTACGTCTGCAACGAGTTCAATGTGGATGTGGATCGACTGGTGGGCAGGTAGTCCACTGGCTTGAACTCGTTCTAACCCGGGAGTATACTCGGTCCGATTTAAAGCCGGCCGAAAAAGGGTCATCCGGCAAATTGCACTAAGAGGGGACTCGAGTATGCGCTTCGCCAAGATGGCTGTGTGCTTTTTTGCCGGAGCCTTGATCGCTCTGGCACAGACCGACCGGGGCTCGATCACCGGGACGGTTTTGGATCCGACGGGTGCCGTCGTGGCGAATGCGGCGATTGAGGTCAAGAACGTCGCCACGGCTCAGGTCTATCCGAGCACATCCACGGCAACCGGCAACTTCACCGTCGGTAATCTGCCGCCAGGCGCCTATGAGCTGACGGCCAATATCCAAGGCTTCAAGAAATACGCGCGCCAGGGGCTAAATCTTGCGCCGACCCAAACCATCCGCATCGATATCGCGCTGGAGGTCGGCTCGAATGCCGAAACGGTTACGGTCTCAGCGGAGGCAACCTTGCTGAAGACTGAAGGCGGCGAGCTCGCCACCAACGTGACCGGCGAGCGGCTGAACAACCTGCCTTTGTTGAGCATCGGAGCGTCGAGCTCGGCCGCGGGCATCCGTAACCCTTGGGCTGTGGCCCAACTCGTGCCGGGAGCCCAGTTCGCCACCGGAGCTTTCGGCGCAGGCATCCCCATCATGACGGTAAACGGCGCCCCGAGCACCACGGCCTCCTATCGCGTGGAAGGCATGGACGCCGGGAACAACGGCACGTTATCCGTTTATGCGTTTGAAGTCCAGCCGAGCGCAGAAGCGATCCAGGAGGTCGCCGTCCAAACCAGCAACTTTGCCGCAGAATTCGGCACGGTGGGCGGCGGATTGTTTAACGCCAGCATGCGGTCAGGGACGAACCAGTACCACGGCAGTCTCTACGATTACAACGTCAACGAAGCCTACAATGCCAGCCAGCCCTATACCGGCCTCCGCAACAAGGCGCGCCGCAACGACTACGGAGGCAGTTTGGGCGGCCCGGTCCGGATTCCCAAGATCTACAACGGTACCGACAGGACTTTCTTTTTCTGGAATTTCGAACAGTTCTACGAAAACCAGACAGTCTTCACTCAAGCTGTGACAGTACCCACGCCAGAATACCGAAACGGCGATTTCTCCAAGCTGTTTGGCTACAACGCAAATCAAGTTCTAAGGGTGGGGTCGGGTGCCGCGGCCACAAACTACGTCGATCCGCTCGGCCGAACGCCGATTCTGACGGGCACGCTTTACGACCCCACTAATTTCCAGACCGTGGTAGTCAACGGCCAAAACCTCACCGTTCGGAATCCGTTCGTCAATAACTTTATTCCTATCGCCCGTCGGGATCTGGTGGCCCAGAACATTCAAAAACTGATTCCTCCGCCGACGGGGCCCCACGCGACCGATCAGGTCGGTCTGAATTTTAATGGCATCCAGAAAAGCCACAGGACTACCGAGATTCCGTCCCTTAAGATGGATCAGTCCATCGGTAGCAAGGGACATCTTTCGTTCTATTGGTCCCGGACTGTTACCGCGGACCAGTATCCGATTGTGGGCTCACCGGCACTGCCTGAGGGTTTTCCTTCTCCGATCACGACGGCCATCGGAAACTTTGACAATTCGCATACGGAGCGCCTGAACTACGACCACAGCCTGAGTCCCACCCTGCTGCTGCATGTGGGTATAGGCTTCGTGAAAAACTATCTGCGGGATAACTCTCCGGATGTGCACTATGACGTTCTCAAGGAGCTTGGACTGAAGGGTGCGACCGCTGTCCGGAACTTTCCCACTATTTCCATCAACGGGGTCCTCGCGCCGGGCATCACCACGGGCGGCATGTCAAACATGGGCCCGACCTTCCAGCTCGATCAGTATGTAGAGAAACCCGCCGCGAACCTGGGCCTCACCTGGGTCCGGAACAACCATACCTGGAAGTTGGGCGGAGAGTGGCGCGCGGAGGGAAATCCGCAAGTGAGCAATGTTCAACCCCCCTGGAGTAATTCGGGCGCGATTGGCTTTAGCGCACCTGCCGGAGGCGCGATCCCCGGAACCAGTCAAAGCGCGCTGGAGCCGGTTGCCCTTTCGCAAGGGAGCACAGGCTTCACATACGCGAGCTTCCTGCTCGGACAGGTGTCCAGTTATGGCCTTGGCGTGCCCGCGGTTTACAAGTTCGGCAAGCAGCAGTGGGCACTGTTCCTGCAGGATACCTGGAAGGTCACTCGCAAGCTGACGCTCGATTACGGCCTCCGGTGGGACTATGGCACCTACCCCCGGGAGACGTACGGCCGCATCGCGGATTTCTCCCGGACCGTAGCGAATCCGAACGCCGGCGGGCACCCGGGAGGCGTCATTTACGAGGCTCTTTGCGGATGCAAGTTCGCCAGCAACTACCCGTACGCGCTGGGTCCCCGAATCGGGGTTGCGTATCAGATCAATTCGAAAACAGTATTACGCGGAGGCTTCGGTATCGTTTATAACGTAACCAACGTGCCGGCCAGCACCCCGTTGAACTATCAAACCCTCGGAACCCCCGGCTTTGGCCTGTCGGTGATGAACCTCCAGGACGGCCCTCCTGCCTCCATGAAACCAATCTTTCCCAACTTCAGCCCGGGCGCTCTACCGTTAGCAAATACAGTGGGCGGTCCGCCGGCGTACATCGATCCGAACGCCGCGCGGCCGGCCCGGCAGTACCAGTGGAGCTTCGGCATCCAGCGCGAGCTCACGCGGAATCTGGTAGCGGAGATTTCCTATGTTGCCAATCGCGGAATCTGGTGGAGCACCGGCGGCGCCGGCGGATTGGCGCCGGTGAATTCGATGTCCGAGGATCTTCTCAGGAAGTACGGATTCAGCGTCGGGAACCTGGCGGACCGGACCCTTCTCCAGACCCAGATCGGGCAACTCGGCGCGGCCGACAAATCGGCGCTGGCGGCACGCGGAATCGTTCTGCCGTACGCGGGCTTCCCAGCCACGCAAAATCTGTTCCAATCGTTGCTGCCATTCCCGCAGTACACGGGCAACATCAGTCCTACTTCGGCGCCGCTCGGGAAGACCTGGTACGATTCCCTGCAGGCGACCGTCACGGAACGTTTTTCCCACGGTCTGACGGTGAATGGAAACTTCACCTGGTCAAAGAATCTGGATCTGATGAGCTCGCCGGACATCTTCAACCGGAACCTGGGCAAGAATATTTCCGGCAACGATCTTCCCTTACAGTTCCGGCTTTCGGCGCAGTACACCACACCCCGGACGAACGCGTTCGGGAGCAAGGCGCTCTCCTACGTACTCAAGGATTGGAACGTCGGGTGGTATCTGCAATATCAGAGCGCACCCATCATCGTGCGCCCCACTGCGAATGCCGGCGCGTTTCCCATCAGCGGATGGCTGGGCCGCGGGCCGGGTCCGGCGGAGAGAGTCGCCAGCCAACCGCTTTATACGACCAACTGGACGGACCTGGACGGCAAGCAACATACCGACGAGCTCGATATCAACTGCCACTGCTTCGATCCCACCAAGACCGTAGTGCTGAATCCGGCAGCGTTTTCAGGAACACCGGACGGCAAATGGGCCTCCAACTTCAGCACGCTTCGGGAATTTCGAGGCATCCGACTACCCACCGAGAATGCCAACTTCGGCCGGACCTTCCGCATTAAGGAAAAAGTCACGTTCAACGTCCGGGTAGAGTTCGCGAACGTTTTCAACCGCCTGCGCCTGCCCCAGCCAAGTGCCGCGGCTGTCACGGCAGCTCCGATTAAATCGCCTCTCACAGGCCTCTATACAAGCGGCTATGGAACGATCGTCCCCACGGCCGGGACCCAGGGCCAGCGTTCCGGCACGCTGGTGGGGCGAATTACGTTCTAGCCATCGCTGCCGCCAGGCGCTCGGCTACGAATAGATCATGAACTCGAGCAGGTTGCCGTCGGGATCTCGCACGTAAACGCTGGAAGCCGCCTTCTTGCGTCCGCCCTGGCGTCCCACCGGACCTTCGATGCTCTTTGCGCCGGCGCGATCGAGCATCGCCTTGAGCGCCTGCACCGTGCCGTCCCAAACAAAGCATAAATCGCCGCACGGAGGCTTCGCAGCGGGCGCACGCAGTGTAAACGTCGTGTTCTGCCACCAGGCCGGCCGATGGAAGTTGATCATCTGATCGCCAATGTAGACCGAACAAGCATTGGCGCCCTCCGTGATTGGAAAGCCGAGTCCGCGATAGAACGCCAGCATAGCATCGGTATTCTGCATCGGCAGCGCGACGTGATCGAATCCGCTGACCCTTCCGGTCGGCTGGGCTTTGAGCTTCGTGGCTCCGGCAACGGCGGCTGCGCTTTGAACGAATCTGCGGCGGGACGGGTTCATTGACATACAAAGTTGCTCGCGTCGTCGACGCTGCCTGCGCCTTTATAGCGAGCCTGCTTGGGATACGCGCATAGCGGACGCGTGCGCCCGGGCCACGGCGTGTTCTGACCAGCCGTCGCGACGATCCGCTCCGGAGGAGTGCTCTTTTCGACCCAATCGACCAGGGCCGCGAAGGCTTCAAATTGGTCCGTGGCAGGACCACCGGCGCAGTGATTCATCCCCGGCACCGCGAACAGCCGCGTGAACTCCGCAGCCGCTCCATTGTTGGCGCGATTGACATCGTTCCACCAGGAGATGGTGTCATTAATCGAGAACACCGGATCGCTGACGCCGTGGACGATCAGCAGCTTGCCGCCGTGATTCTTGAACGCCGTGAGATCCGTCGCGCTGGCCATCATGAAGTCCCAAACCGCCTCCGTAAACTCGCCCGACTTGGCGTACAGCTTGGGCGCGTCCCGCTCAAAATCGACTCCCAGGAGATAGGCCATCGGTGCCGCGCCCGCCGCCGCGACCTGTACCGGCGGCGTTACGAACAGTGCCGACGCGGAGGCGCTTCCCAGCGTCGCGATGATCGCAGAATTATTAGCGGCATCGAATGCGCCGAGCTTCCACGACCGCCAACCCTGGTTATAGGCATCGTTAATCTTTCCGCCGATGCCGCGATCCCAGGCCCAGTCGGCGTACAGCAGCTCGCCTTTGGCATTCTTCGCTCCGGCGAGGAGTTTCTGGATCGCGGTGATCTGCGCGGCCGACAGACACGTGTTCCGCTTGGGACCCTTGCAGGTGACGGCTGCGAACTTTGGCACTACGACTGCCGGGGTGCAGGCGGGAAAATTGTCGATGATCCCGTCGGCGAGTCCGTCGAGTGCATCGCAAGCACCCAGGATCGCTTGTGCCGCCAGATCCAGATCCTCATCGGTGAACGTCTTATTCAGCAGCGGCTGTCCGAAACGATCATAGATACCGGCGGCCTTGGCGACGTCGGCCAGCGCCTGCACGTCCGCCGAATGTCCGAAGAGTGCTGCCTTGGCGAGCTTGAACCCGGGCGAACATGCGAGGATGCCGTCGAAATAATCCGGGAAGCGCTGCGACATCATCATCGCCTCGCGGCCGCCTTCCGAGCAGCCTGCGTAATATGACCGCTCGGGCGCCCGGCCATAGTAGGCGCGAATGAGCGCCTTAGCCGCCTGCGTCACCTGATCGTAGGAGTTGTACCCGAAGTCGCGGCGGGCTTGTGGATCAAACCCGAAGGTTACTGTGCCATTGCGGTTAGGGTCGTTGTTGACGGCGTTATCATGCCCCGAATCCGTGGAGACGACGGCGAAACCCATCGACAGGGCGTTGGTCCGCTGCTGTCCTTGCAGGTTGCCGAGCGCGTTTCCAAGATTGCCGTTCGATCCCCCTCCGCCTTCGAAAAAGAATCGTCCGTTCCATTCGGTGGGCAGGCGCAGATGGAACTTAATGGAGTAATTCTGCGCGTTCACTCCCGTGCGCTCATTCATCCGGCCCAGGACTTCACAGTGCTCGCGTAACGCCGCGGTGGACGCATTCAGGGTGGCTGCTGTGATGCGGGTGGTCGGGTTCGGAAGAGCGCCGGGCGACGTCAGGCCCGGACACTTGGAGGCGACGCTCTGGCCGATGCATGGAAGAGCCGCGATCAATAGGAATGTGGAACGCAGGTTCATGGTGTATATATTATGTCGCCAGTTCTACCAGAATGCGGGCTTCCTGCAGAAGTTCCAGACGCTGGATCTGCTCCGCCAGGTGGGCGCGCTCGGCTGGAGACAAGAAACCGCTGGCGTTCTCGTCGAATTTGGCGTGCAGCTCCGCATAGGTCATCGGATTCTCAGCCGAGCCGCGATTGTACTCTTCCACCTCTTCGAACTGGGTCCCATTCTTCATCGTGACCTTAACTGCGCCTTTGAAGCGGCCGGGGCCGGGATAATTTGGATCCACGTGATAGCGAATTTTGCGCGCGAGCCCCAGGATCTCCGGATCGCGGCGGCTATGATCGCTGTAGGCATGCTTTCCAAGCTCACCCGCATGCAAGGCCTCGGCGACGCTGTACTGCAAACTCACGCGGCCATGCGAATCGGAGGCGGGTGCGTGTTTCTCAGAGACGGGCTCGCAAACTATGGACACGATGAATCCGGTGACCGGGCAATCGACGCTGGCGATGTCGCCAGTCTGGAGATTGTGTTTCTTCTTCAGCCGGATCGCGGCGCTGATGTAGGGATGAATGACATGTGCGGATGGGAACGGCTTGAACGATGAGTTGCGGCTTTCCCAGTGCGAACCTAACTTCGCATGGATGCGGGCGAAGTCTCGATGAGCGTTGGCATCCTGCACGTGGCTGGCGAACAGTCCCCAGCGGCCTTCGAATACCTGCGCGGGCCCGGTCACGCCGGAGCGCGCAAGGATCGCCGCGGTGATTCCGCTCTGCGCCGACCAACCCGGATGGAGAAACTTTGTTTGCGTCCCGTCCACCCAGCATTCCAAAAGGCCGGACGCGAAGCTTCCGGCAATACCGGCCGAGCGGGCCATGGCCTCCGCATCCAGCCTGAGTAGCTTCGCCGCGAGATACGCCGCGCCGAACGTCGCGAACAGGCCAGTGGGATGGAATCCACGCTTGTGCAGCTCGCCGGAAGATACGCTGCCGACGCGGCAGGAGATCTCGTTGCCCAGGGCGATCGCGGTGATCAATGCGCGTCCGGTCACATCCGTGAACTCAGACAGGGCTAATGCCGCGGCTACTGCCGGACTGCTCATATGGACGATCGATTCATTGTGGGTATCGTCGTATTCGAGCGCCTGCGAAAGGGCCCCGTTGGCGAACGCGGCTGCCGTTACTCCCACCGGATCGCCGAATCCGAGAATACGACAGGGACCCGCAGGCGACATGGCGACAGCGGCATCGCGCGTCGATTTTCCAAAGGGCGTTTCCGCGCCCGCCAGCGACAACCCAATGACGTCCATCACGCGCAGCTTGGTAGCCTCGACGACGTCAGCGGGAAGATCTTCGAATCGGACGCGCGCGGCCCATGCAGCCAGCTCGCTGGAAAGTGGCAGGTTCACGGGACTACTGTACAATTGTCAATCCGGGATTGTCATGTCCGAAACGAAAACACTAGCCTCGTATATCGTTACCAGCCGTATCGAGACCGTGCCCGACGACGTTCACCATGAAGCTCGCCGGGCCATCGTTAACTTCATGGGCTGCGCTTTGGGAGGCAGCGTGGATGCGGCTGTGGACCGCGCGCTTCAGGCATTTGGACCATTTGCGGGCCCGCCGACCGCCAGGATCCTGGGACGCGGCGAGCGGACCGATCCACTACATGCTTCGTTGATGAACGGCATCAGCTCGCATGTGTACGATTTTGACGATACTACGCCCAAGAATTACGTTCATCCGACGTCGCCAGTGGCTTCGGCGCTGTTCGCCTATGCCAGCGCGAATCGCGTATCGGGCCGCGATTTCATGGAGGCGTTCATCCTCGGCTTCGAAGCGGAATCGCGCATCGCCAATGCGGTGTATCCGGCGCACTACGACGTGGGCTGGCACATTACCGGAACCGTCGGCGTGTTCGGCGCGGCCGCGGCCATCGGTAAGCTTCTGCGGCTCTCCGAGCAACAGATGATCTGGAACATTGGACTTGCGGCGACACAGGCGGCCGGGCTGCGCGAGATGTTTGGGTCCATGGCCAAGGCGCTGCATCCGGGCAGAGCCGCGCAAAACGGTTACGGGTCGGCGCTGCTGGCGCAGGCCGGATTCACTGCCGGAGAGCACGGACTCGAAGGTCCGCGAGGCTTCGCCGCGGTGCAAGCCACCGCATACGATCTCTGGAAAATCACTACGCGGCTGGGTGTCGATTTCGATCTGCGCGCGAATACCTACAAGCCGTTCCCATGCGGCATCGTGAATCATCCGACCATCGATGGCTGCATCCAGCTGCATGACGAGCATCACATTGATCCGGCGAAGATCGCGGCCGTCCGGCTGCGCGTGGCTCCGCTGGTGATGGATCTCTGCAACCAGCGCGGCATCACGAAAGGGTTGCAGGGCAAGTTCTCGGTTTATCATGGCGCGGCCATCGGGCTGGTTCGCGGCAAAGCTGGGATTCGGGAATACACGGATGAAACAGTGAACGATCCCACGGTCAAACGGGTGCGTGAGCTGGTGACCGCCGTTGGCGATCCATCGATCACAGAGGATCAGGCGCGGATTGAGGTGCAGCTGGCTTCGGGCGAGACGCTCACCCGTTTTGTCGAGCAATCCTTGGGGAACGTTCACCGGCCTATGAGCGACAAGCAACTGGAGGACAAGTTTCGCGATCAGGCCGCGGCGGCGATCCCCGGATCCCAAGTAGAGAAAGCCATCGAGCTGTGTTGGCGGATCGACACGCTTGCAGATGTGGCGGAATTGATTCACGCGGCAGTTCCTGCGGGAAAGTAGTCCATGCGATTTGGAGTCGTGCTCGCGCTCGCGCTGTTGACGGCATGCGGCGGCAGTTCCCGAGCCAAGGAGGTCCGCATCCCCCGGGGCGCGGGCGGTGTCGGATTCCTTCCGCTGCTGGTGATGGAGAAGAATCACCTGATCGAAAAGTACGCCGACGTAACCGTGAAATGGATGGACCTGGGCGGGCCGGCGGCGATGAACGATGCGCTTCTATCGTCGTCCGCGGATTTCATATCCGCGGGTCCGCCGGCATTCTTGACGCTGTGGGATAAGACGCGAGGCTCGGCCAACGTGGAGGGCTTGGCCGCGATGACGTCCATGCCGATGTATCTCAACACCCGCGCGGAACATCTTAAAAAGCTGGATGACATTACGGATCAAGACAAGATCGCTGTTACCTCCATCAAGGTTTCCATTCCTGCGATCATCATGCAGATGTACGCCAAGGAGCACTACGGCGCTGCGCAGGCCACTCGATTCGACAAATTCACCGTTTCCATGGCGCATCCCGATGCAGTGATTGCGATGCTGGCGGGATCGACGGGCATCAGCGCGCACTTCAGCTCGCCGCCGTTTCACCAGCGCGAACGCAAGGATCCACGGGTTCGAACGATTCTGACATCCGACGATGTGATGGGCGGATCGACAACCTTCACCATGATTTCCACCACCAGCAAGTTCCGCCAGGAGAATCCGCAAATCTTCGCAGCAGTGCTGAAGGCATTGGAGGAGGCCAACCGGATGATCGTCACCGACAAGAAGATGGCGGCGGATCTATTGGTGGCGACGGAAGGCGGAGGTCTGACCCCGGAAGAGATCCTTGAAGTGCTGAACGATCCGCATGTGAAGTTCACCACGACGCCGGAAAATGTGATGAAATACGCCGAATTCATGCACGATTCGGGGTCGCTCAAGAACCGTCCAGCCTCGTGGAAGGATCTGTTCTTTCCAGAAATCCACGGAGCGCCGGGAAGCTGAATCGATGACGGCTCCGCTTCTCACGGTGGATGGTGTGACACTGCAATACCGCACCAAGGAGAGCTTAGTCACCGCCACCTACCGCGTCAGCTTCAACCTGTTTCGATCGGATCGGTTCGTGGTGCTGGGTCCGTCGGGGTGCGGCAAATCGACGCTGCTCAAGGCAGTCGGCGGCTTCCTGCAGCCGACAGAAGGCCGCATCAGCCTAAACGGCTCTCACGTCAGCGGGCCTGGACCGGATCGCGTATTCGTGTTCCAGGAGTTCGATCAACTGCTTCCCTGGAAAACGGTGAAAGAAAATATCGCTTTCGCTCTTACGGCTGGGGGGAAGTGGAGTCGTGCGCAGGCCGAGGAGCGTGCGATGCACTTCATCGCCAAGGTCAATCTGACTGCATTTGCGTCCAGCTATCCGCACACGCTTTCGGGCGGCATGAAGCAGCGCGTGGCCATCGCCCGCGGCATGGCGATGGAGCCGCAGATCCTGTTAATGGATGAGCCATTCGCGGCGCTCGACGCCCTTACGCGCGCCAGGATGCAGGAAGAATTGCTGCAGCTTTGGGAAGACACCAGATTCACGGTGCTGTTCGTTACCCATTCCATTCCGGAGGCGATTCGCGTGGGCAATCGGATTCTATTGATGAGCGCCCATCCAGGCCAAGTGAAAGCCGAGATCAACAGCCGCGGCGCGGACGATGTGGACGCGTCGGGCAGACTCCTTTCGACGCGGATCCACGAACTTCTATTCGACCGCGAAATCCAGGAAGGAGCCGGCGCGCATGTCTGACGCAAGGACGATTCCCGAGCGGCCTGAGATGTTCTACACGGTGGCCACGGCCGGATTCCCGGTGGTGGAGAAACCGCTCAGCGCCTGGGAAAAGCTGTACGAGAACGGAGCGATCCGCAAGACGGTACTGCTCATCATCCTGGCGGCCGCGTGGGAAGTATATGCGCGATGGCTGGATAATCCTCTGCTGGTCCCGACATTCTTCGCCACTGTGGAAGCACTCTTTCGATCCGCGGCATCGGGGGCGCTGCCGCAGGCGGCCGTCTATACGATCTCGATGCTGCTCAAGGGATACGTCGCGGGGCTGACGATCGCCGCGGTGCTGACGGCGCTCGCTACGTCCACGCGCATCGGTGCGGACCTGCTGGAAACGCTGACGGCCATGTTCAATCCCCTGCCCTCGATCGCGCTGCTGCCGTTGGCGCTGATCTGGTTCGGCCTGGGCGCGGGCAGCGTGATTTTCGTGCTGATCCATGCCGTGCTGTGGGCGGTCGCGCTGAACACATTCGCGGGCTTTCGCGCCGTTAGCCCGACGTGGAAGATGGTGGGGCAAAATTACGGTTTGTCGCGAGTGGGCTATATCGCACGCATTCTGATCCCGGGCGCATTTCCAAGTATACTGACGGGGCTCAAGGTCGGCTGGGCTTTCGCGTGGCGCACTTTGATCGCGGCCGAGCTGGTATTCGGCGTCAGCTCCGGATCAGGCGGCCTGGGCTGGTTTATCTTCGAGCGCAAGAATCAGCTGCTGATCGCCGACGTGTTCGCCGGATTGCTGACAGTGATCCTATTCGGACTGCTGGTCGAGAATTTAATCTTCAAGACCATCGAGAGCCGGACAGTTCGCCGCTGGGGCATGCAGGCCTAACTCTAACGCGCAAAACGGAGCGCGGCGCGATCTGGAGGTATTTCTTTGGCGGTTCGCGCCGCGCCCTTTGCGCTTATAGTTGCTCTAACTCCGGCTCTGCTCCCGCTGCATCCGCCTTGCCGATATTCTGAATGTGCGTGCGGATCAGTTCCGCATCGGGTGCATTCTTGTCCAGGTCGAGGTATTTCGTCATGTGCTCGCGCGCTCCGGCAGCGTTGCCTTTCGCTTCCAGAATCCGGCCGAGAACATATTCCGCCCGCGGGATCTTGCGCTGGATGGCCTCCTGGGCGCTGGCCGTCGCGCCATCCAGATCCTTGAGACCGTAACGGGCCACCGCCAGATGCAAGTGAACCTCCGGAACGGTCTTCTTCGAATCCACCTTGATCAGCGCATCGGAGGTTTTCGCGGCGCACTGATAATCCTTCGTCTTCAGACACAGGCGGGTAAGCGTCAGATAGGCAGCGAACATTTTAGGATCAGCCTCAATGGCGTGTTCATACGCGGTGCGGGCATCGGACATCTTGTCCAGCCTCTCCTGAACCACGCCCAATGCATGCCAGCCGATGGCAAACTTAGGCGCCGCCGCGACGGCCGCCTGCATCTGCGTGGCGGCTTCCGGGAAATTGCTGGTATCCAGCGCCTTCATGGCCGCTTTCCACGGTCCGCCGGCTTTCGAGGGGATGTTCGCATCATTACTGACGATAGAGTATGGATCGGAGGTGCGGCCGCTCAGCACCAGCGTATCCAGCGTAGTGACCGTATTGGTGTATCCGTTCAGCGCAGAGATGTCGATGGTACTGGAGGTGTATCCGGGATGCGTCGCCCGGATAAAGCAGGCTCTGCTGCGGAGCGGGTCCACATCCATGCGCCATAGATACTCGCCCTTCTTGTCGGTGATGGGTCCGGGCGCCGAGCCGGCCGCATCGCTGCAGACGCGCTCAATGCCGGCGGTGAAGGGCGGAGGAGACCCGTCCGCCATGGTCACTTTTCCCTTGACGATGAGCGGATAATTCTCAGCGGCAGCCGGCTGAGTGACACAAACCAAGATTGCGACCAGGCAAATTCCCAGGAATACGCGAGTCATTTCGTTCTCCTTAAGATCCAGCCTACAACACAGTAAATTAGGACGTGGGATCTCAAGAAAGTGTTACGGCCGACCTGCCGAACTGCTACTTCCTGGTCTGTTTGTCGTACCAGGCCTGGTAGAAATCTATTTGGGCCTGGGTCAGTCCTGGACCGGACTCGACGGTATCGCCTAAGACCATACGAACATTCTTCTTGTCATCGAATACCGGCCATTTCGGGAGATTTTTACCATTGGGGTCGCCATTTGTGGCGAAGTTCACCCAATACGACGAGATATTGTCCGCGAGTTTCCGGTCGAGATCGGACCAGGGCCGGTTCCCTAGCAGGTTCTCGAATACGTAGGCCGCTTCAGCGCCATGCGTTGCCCCGGCGCCTCGTGCTGGAAATCCGCCCGGGCCGGCAACCGTTCCGGGGGTGGCAGGAGGTTCGTGCGTGAAGTAATAAAGATAGGCTTTCGACTTGCCCGTTTTGGATTGCAGCCGCGCCCAGTTCCGCTGCACCCAGCCCAGCTCATCGCGAAATGCGGCCAGCTCAGACGCATTGGCCTCGCCATCGGACGCGGCGGGATACAGCTTCAGATATTGGCCGGCCAGGTCGCCGTAACGCTGCCTGGCGCGCTCGGTCCAGGCCGCTGCTGTGGTCGGCTGGGAGAAAAATGTTCCTTCGTCTTTGTTCGATCCCACCAGAATCGGGACGTCGTTCTGTTTGCCCTGTGCGAAGATATTCGCGGGATCGTCGGTGAGGAACCAGCCGTCGACAACCGGTCCGCCTCCCCGGCCGCCGGCGAGGACATCGGGTGCCGGTTTCGCGCGCAGCTCGGCCAGAGATTTTGCGCCCATGGATTCGGCGGTGCGCACGCCCGCTTGCTCGGCGTCCGAGAGTTTCCGGACCGGACTTATCGACAAACCCAGCCAGGCTCCACTCTCGGCGATCGCGCGTTGATAGGTGCCTTTGGTCAGGGGCGATGCGACCAGGTTGCCGATGCTGGATGCGCCGGCCGAATCGCCAAAGACCGTGACCCGTTTGGGATCGCCGCCGAAGGCCGCAATGTTTCTCTGCACCCACTGAAGCGCGGCAGCTTGATCGAGAAACGCCTGGTTGGCGGCGCCGCGACGATCGGATTCGCGAGTGAGGTCGGGATGCGAGAAGAATCCGAAGATCCCCAAACGATAATTGATGGTGACCAGGACTACGCCTTTTCTTGCCAACGCTTCGCCATCGGTGGCTGGTGACGCGCCGGATCCACTGGTGTAACCGCCCGGGTGGAGCCATACCATCACGGGACGCTTGTCGTTCGGCGAGGCGGCAGCGGTCCAGACGTTCAGGTAGAGACAATCTTCGCTCATCAGCAAAAGGATGCCGCGTCCACCAGCCGCTGGCGCCTTTGCCGCTTTGTCGCCACCCTTGGCAGGACCCTTTGGAGCACCCCGGCCGCCGCCCGCGGCTCCCTGCATGCACATCGGCCCGAATTTATCGGCCTGGCGAGTTCCTTCCCACTTGGCGGGAGCCTGGGGAGCGCGCCAGCGCAGATCGCCGACGGGGGGCGCGGCGAAGGGAATGCCTTTGTAAACGCGCACGTCCGGACTAGCGCCGGCGGCGCCGGAGACCATCCCGGTATCGAGCTTTACCGGATCGTTAATAGCAGCGAAGACAGTAGTCGCAATGAGGAGGAACAGGTATGGATGCCGCATAAAAACTCCCGGGGACAATCATACTATCCCTCAGCGACTTCAGGCAGGATCCCGAGTTCGCGGTAAATAGGCCGAATGACCGCGCGGATTTCGGGGAGCTTCCGGTAAAACCACAGCGACCCGGCCAGGCAGATCGCGCCGGCCCAGATCATCGTTGCCGGTACGCCGATCCTGTCCGCGACTGCACCGGCCAGCAGACTGCCGATAGGATTCATCCCCAGAATCGCCAGCGTGTAGAACGACATCACGCGCCCGCGCTTATCGTCGGCGGCGATGGTTTGCAGAATGGTGTTGCTGGCCGCCATCTGCTGCATCATGCCGAAGCCGGTGACTGTCATCAGCAGCAGCGAAATCGGCAGGGACCGCGAGATCCCCAGGAACACCAATCCGACTCCAAAAAGCCCGGCGCTGATCGCAATTCTTCTGCCTAATCCGATCACAGTCTTCCGCAGCGCCAGGCCGATCGCGCTGGCGAGCGCGCCTACGCCCGACATTCCCACCAGAAATCCGAGAGTATGCGCGCCACCATGCAGAATATCCACCGCCACCACCGGCATCAGAACGGTGTATGGCATCCCGACGATGCTCACCAGTGCCAGCAATAACAGGATCGAGCGGATAGCGGGCGACTGCACCACGTATTTCCAGCCTTCCGCCAGTTCCTGCAAGGCGCTTTTCTGAGCGGCGCGCGGGACTGTTCCCGTGACCCTCATCGCCAGCAGGCACCAGATCACGGCGATGTAGCTGATGCCGTCGATCAGAAAGCAAACACCGGCTCCCGCGGTGGCGATGATCATCCCTGCGACGGCCGGACCCACCAGCTTCGCCCCGTTGACCATGGAGGAGTTGAGAGCAATTGCGTTGCCCAGGTCAGCGCGGTCCTCAATCATTTCGATCACGAACGCCTGCCGCGCCGGCATGTCGAAGGCGTTAATCAATCCTTGGCATAGCGCCAGGCCGATCACCCACCACAAGTTAATAGACCCGGTAAACGCCAGCGCTGCCAGCGCCAGAGACTGCATCATGGCCAGCACCTGGGTGATCACCAGGACCTGATGACGATTCCAGCGGTCCAGCCAGACCCCGGCAATCGGAGTGACGAAGAATGCCGGAATCTGGCCCACAAAGCTGGTGAGTCCGAGCAGAAAGGCTGAGTCGGTGAGCTGATAGACGATCCAACTGGTGGCCAGACGGGTCATCCACGTGCCGATGAGAGAAACACTCTGGCCCGCGAAGAATAACCGATAGTTGCGAGATCGCAGGGCTCGCATGCTGCGGCCCCACGCTATGGTGGTCGCCATCCCGACAACTATGATTCTACCGTTGTGGCGGCAGACTCCCTACGCGGGTTTTATCCACTCCATCACCAGAAACCAGGGTGCCCGCCGATAGCTGGCGGCTTTGGACGGAGGCGTAGTGGCGATGGGCGACGGTTCGTCAAAATACGCGAGTTGTAAGCCCGCGTCGAGCAGAGCGCGCATGTAAGTACTCAGCGGCCGGTGATGATTCCGGATACGGATGCCGCGATACTCGAGCCACATGGAGCGTTCTTGAAGATAGTTGTCAATGGGATAGTGAACGTGACGGCCGTCGGCGTTCTTAATCCAGCCTGTGTCCGCGCACGCTGTATTGAAACTGTTGAGAGTGGCGATCAGCAGGCTGCCGCCCGGACTCAGGACGCGGGCCATCTCCGGGATCGCGGCGTGGATATCGGGAATATCGATCAGGGACAAATAGCTGATCACCAGGTCGAAGGATGCATCGGCGAACGGAAGGCGTTCGGCCACCGCGTCGAGATACGTACCCGCGGGATCGCGCGACCGGGCGACGGCGAGCAGCGCAGCGGTCGGATCTATGCCGGTGACCTCGATTCCACGCTGCTTGAGCATGCGGCAGAAACGTCCCTCGCCGCAACCGACGTCGAGCGCTTTCCTGGGCGACCGCGCCAGAGCTCGGGGAAGCATGACCGGGTCGAGTACATAACGCCGGCCGAAATCGCCATGCTCGCCCTGGTCGGCGATCCACGCTTTCGCCGACGCCTGCCAGCCGTCTTCGTCAGTAGACACGGCGCGGGACACAGATTATCCCTGATACGGGAATCGATTCACCGCACGCACGCATTCTTCCAAAGCTTCGAGCAGCGTCCGACCCCAGCCGCAGGGCGTATAGGGTGCGACCTTCTGATTGGTCTTCTGGTCGGCTTCTGCAAAGAACAACAACGCGGGATCTTTCGGCGTGAAGTACTCCTTCACGGTGATCACCATCGGGATCTCTTTGCCGGGCTCGATCTTTATCATCGAAAAGTGATAAAGGCGCGCCAGCTGCTCGTCCGGATGCGCCTGCGCGTATCCCCAATCTTGCATTGTTGCCCTCCCGACTTGTTGTTGAAATGCGAATGAAGACCTCATTATCGTACACGGCGGCGTCATAGAATAGACGATGAAGCGGATCGTCGCGTGCCTCCTTTCAGCATCCGTGATTCTGGGTGCGCAGAATTGGACAGATCAGGCGAAATCGATCCAAGACCAGGTGCATCGGCTTCGCAGCCTGCCTGACGCAGAGCGCGCGAAGGTCACGAAGCAGCTCGCCATGCAGATCCGCCAACTTCCCGCCGCAGCACCTAAAAGCGAGCTTGACCGCCTGTTTCTCGAAATGCTCGGACACGCGGGGTTGAAGTAAAGCCGAAACATTGCTTATGGCATCTGGGGCCGGGCGGTCGCCAGCATCTTCGCAATCCAAGCGGAGTGCGGGACGCCGCAAGTGGAAAGAGCCTTCAGCTCCCGGTCCACGTCGTACTCGACGCGCCGGATGCTGGGCGTTGACCCGTCCAATAGCAGATAGGATGTACGACGATCGCCATCATAGGAAAGACTGACGCTGCCGCTATTGGCCACGACCATCCCCGAAACGCTTCGGACAAAGCCCCGATGGACGTGCCCGTAAATGACCACGGACTTCTCCAGAGGCTTGTACACGGACTCGAACTCGCCATCGCCCGCTTCAGGCTCAGGTGCGCGCCACGTGGTCAAGGGACTGGCGTGGACCAGAGCCATTGGACCGTGAAGCTGGACCCGCGGCAACTCGCGCAGCCAGGCTAGGCGCGCTTGTCCCAGCGCCGATCGAGTCCATACCGCTGTCTTCCGGACCGCATCCCAAAGCGAGGCCGGCGCCGACGATTGCGCCGCAAACTCCTCCAGCGTATCCGGCGCAAACAGCATCTCATCCGCATTGCCCACAACGCCGTGCCAGCCGAGATCGCGAATACGATCCACAATCTCCGCGGGGCTTGCGCCTCCGTGCGGCAGGTCGCCGCCATGCAGGATCAAATCGGGAGAAGTTTGCCGCAGATCCGCCAGAACGGCCTCAAAGGCGGTTTGATTTCCGTGAATGTCGGATACCACTGCGATACGCATCCCGTTGCTCCGCCCACCGTTGTGACACAATGTTACCTAAAGTCAGAAGTGAACCTATGCTGACCTGGTGGATGTGGATGATCCTCGGGCTGGTCCTGCTGGCGTGTGAAATGATCACGCCGGGCACGTTCTTCTTCATGTTCCTGGGCATTTCGGGTTTGCTCGCTGGAGTGGCAGCTTACCTGGTTCCCGATATGCCCGGCTGGATGCCGTGGCTGTTGTTCTCCGTATTCTCGGCCATCTCTCTGGCCTTTTTCCGAAAGCCCTTGATGGAGAAGTTCAAGCTCAGCGGGAAGCACGGCTCAAAAGTAGATGCCTTGACGGCGGAGACCGCCGTCGCACTGGAAGACATCGCCCCGGGCGCGATGGGAAAAGTGGAACTGCGGGGGGCTTCCTGGAGCGCGCGGAATGTCGGAGAGCAATCCGTGAAGCGTTCGGAACGCTTGAAGGTCGATCGCGTGGACGGACTGACGTTGTGCATTCGGAGTGAATAAATGGATCCACTGATTCTGGTTGTGATTGTCCTGGCCTTGCTGGTCATCATCGTTCTGGTGAAGACCGCCGTAGTGGTTCCACAGCAGAATGCCTTCGTCGTCGAGCGCCTGGGAACCTACAGCGGCACGCTCGGAGCCGGATTCCATGTGCTGACTCCGTTCGTGGACGTGATCCGCTACCGGCACTCCCTGAAGGAGCAGACTATGGATATCCCGGAGCAGATCTGCATCACGCGCGATAACGTCCAGGTGGGCGTGGATGGCGTGCTGTATATGAAGGTTCTGGACGCCCAGCGTGCGTCCTACGGAATCTCCGACTATCGCTTCGCCATCGTGCAATTGTGTCAGACCACGCTGCGCAGTGAGATCGGCAAGATTGAGCTGGACCGGACGTTCGAGGAGCGCACCAACATCAACTCACAAGTGGTCGCCGAAGTGGACAAGGCGTCGGAAGCCTGGGGCGTGAAGGTGCTGCGCTACGAGATCAAAAACATTACCCCTCCCCAGGACATTCTTTCCGCCATGGAAAAGCAGATGCGCGCCGAGCGTGAAAAACGCGCCACCGTGCTGACCTCCGAGGGCGTCCGGGACGCGGCCATCAACAAAGCCGAAGGCGAAAAGCAACAGGTCATCAAGGCATCGGAAGCGCGCAAGCAGCAGCAGATCAATGAGGCCGAAGGCCAGGGCTCGGCGATCCTGACCATCGCCAACGCGACCTCGGAAGGCATCCGGCGCGTAGCGGAAGCGATTGAGGCTCCCGGAGGTTATGAAGCCGTCCAATTGCGCGTCGCGGAGCAGTACATCACGCAATTCGGCAACTTGGCCAAGGCCGGCAACACGCTGATCGTACCGGCGAATCTGACGGACGTCGCCAGCATGATCGGCGCGGCCATGAATGTAATTCGCGCCGGGCAGCCGGCCCCGACTCCAAATCGGCCGCCGCAGACGCCACCCGCGCATCCGCCCCAAATGGCATAGGGCAATTACCTTAGCGCCAGTACGGGACAAAGACAGTACGTAAGCGCAAGCACCAATTGTGCGCCCCGGTTCTCCACCCCATGATGGAGAAAGACGATGGCCACGTCGCCGCACACCTTTATCGATCGCGGGCTAGGGCGCAGGCTGCTGGGGAATGATGACACTAGTCCTTTCTCCGGTGCAGCTCTTCGCCAGCTACCCTACGCCGCTGTTGCCATCCCACTTCTGATCGCTCATCTGGGACTGTCGCAGCTTGGGTGGATCCTGATCTCAGGCGGACCCCTCACACCTGTATGGCCCTCCGCCGGACTGGACCTGGTTGTTTTGCTGGTTTTTGGAACCCGTTTCTGGCCGGTTCTGCTGGCGGCTTACTTCATAACCGACTCGAGCCGGTCCTTGGCGTGGGCTCCAGCGCTGGGGATGGCCCTCTTGAATGTACTCCGCGCGGTAGGCAGTGTCTGGGTATTCAACGCCATCTCAAACACCCGGAAATTCCTGGGGCATTTCGAGGAAGTCGCCGCAATTACAGGAACAGCGCTGCTATCTCCTCTGGCATCGGCGGGGGTCGGCACCGCCGTACTGATCCTGGCCGGACGCTTTCCGGCTGCGCAGTGGGGCTTAGTCTCCAGCCGCTGGTGGATCGGGGACGCCCTGGGTATTCTCATCGTGACGCCGGCGCTGCTGGGGTTCAGCAAGTGTGCTGCCGGCCTGGAGCCGTTTTGTAATCGGTTCGTTGCCGCAAAGACGCTCCTGTACGCCGGCTTCGTCGCGGCGGGATGCTATTTCGTTTTCTTTCGTCCGGAAGCTTCGTACCTGCTTTTCTCCGTTTTCGTCCTGATCCTGGTGGCAGCGGTCTGGCTGGGGCCGCCGGGAGCGCGGGCCACCGCTCTGGTGATCGCGGCGGCAGCAGTGTGGGCAACGCATGTCGGCGTGGGAGTTTTCGCGGGCGGGACCGTCCGGGAGAACCTGCAGAACCTGAACCTGTTTCTCCTGGCCGTATCGCTAACCGGTCTAGCCGTAGGGGCGTACCGCAGTTCCGGCAGCCTATTGCTGCCGGGAAGCGTTCTGCTGGCCGGATGGGCCTTGAGTGGATGGCTGTACGGCTCTCTCGATCGGGATCGGGTGGGCTACGACGCAGCACGCTTCGACAAAGTGATGAGCTCCGTCGAAGGCCGCATGCACACCCGGCTGGCCACCTACGAGGACGCTCTCCGCGGCGCCGCCGGTTTCCTGGCGGCCGCAGATCATACCAATCCCCAGAACTGGCAAACCTACATAGACGGCCTCGGATTACTGGATCGTTATCCTGGCACAACCGCCATCGAGTTCATCCGCTCCGTGCCGCCGGGGCAACTGGACAGCTTTATCGCCGGACAGCGCCGCGAGGGCTCACCTGATTTTCACGTCCGGGCTCAACCGGGCGCCACGCAGCCCGTGAACATCAACGCCGAACATTTTGTGATCACCTACGCTCAGCCGCCCCGGGCAGCCGCCATGATTCTCGGCGTCGACCTGGCCACCGAACCCCTGCGGAAAGCCGCTGCGGAGCAGTCCCGCAATTCCGGCAAGGCCACTCTCACCAGAACCCTCACGTTCCAATCCCGTCCGGCTCCCCAAAGCGGCCTGATGCTGTTCGTTCCGGTACGCCGTGGCGATGCGTTTTTTGGCTGGACCGCGGTGGCCTTCACGTCGGACACATTCTTTCAGGCCGCGCTGGGCGATCTCAAGGATCTTATCGAACTTCGTGCTTACGACAGCACGCAGGCCGGCAGCCTGATGTTCGCCTCTGAAACCGGCAAAATCACTAAACCGTCTGAACGCACCACGAAGATCGAGTTGGCGGGAAGCACCTGGACTCTGGCGTGGAACCGGACGCCCAGGTTCCCGTACTTGAGCAAGACTCCCTCGGCGTGGGCTGCCGGATGCACGGCACTCCTGTCGCTGTTGCTGGCGGGATTGGTGGTAAGTCTTCAATCCACCGGACAACGCGCCTCGGCATTAGCCGAAGAACGCACCCGCGAGCTGGCCGACGCATTGCACGCCGCCGACGCCGCCAATCGCGCCAAGTCCGAGTTTCTGGCCAACATGTCCCATGAGATCCGGACGCCCATGAACGGCGTGCTGGGGATGATCAGCCTGCTTCTGGACAGCGGTCTGAGCGAGGAACAGAAGGATTTCGCCCAGACGGCCCATAGCTCGGGCGAATCTCTGCTTCGCGTGCTGAACGACGTGCTGGATTTCTCGAAACTGGAAGCCGGAAGGATGCGGGTGGAGTCCAGAGCCTTCGATATTGGTTCGGTGGCTTCCCACGTCGTCGATTTGCTGGCTCCGCAGGCCGCGGAAAAGGGAATCGAGATCGGGCTGCGCTGGTCGCCCGGGAATCCGCGTTCCCTGGTCGGCGACGCAGGCCGGCTCCGGCAGGTGCTCCTCAACCTGGTGGGCAATGCCGTGAAGTTTACCTCCCAGGGTAGTGTCACCCTCGCCGTGGAGTGCGTGCAAATGATCGCCGGCAAGGCGCTTATGCGGGTGGAAGTGGAAGATACCGGCATTGGCATCGCCGAAGATGTTCAGAATCAGCTTTTCCAGAAATTCACACAGGCGGATGCCTCCATTACCCGGCGCTTCGGAGGCACCGGCCTCGGTCTGGCTATCAGCAAGGAACTCGTCGAGCTCATGGGGGGCGATTTGGGACTGAGCAGCGTCCTCGGTCAGGGTTCGAAATTCTGGTTCGAGTTATGGCTGCCGGTAGTGGAATCTGTCGCCGTGGATTCCTCCGCTGAGCAGGGCGTTCTGACGGTTTCTTGAAGACAGGCGGTAGAGACGTCAACCGCCACCCCCTCATGTACTTGCAGACACCGAGGTGATATAATTCGGGCCGGTAAATCAGGAGGCCTCATGCGCCATTTCACGCGCCACGTCGCGGCCGCTGTCATAGGCTTGGCCCTCTCGGCGGGGATCGTTTACACTGCCGAATCCGATATCTTCACCCCCGCCCAGCGCAGCTTCTGGTCGTTCCAGCCGGTGAAGAAGTCGCCGATCCCCACCATCAAGAATCAGCAGTGGGTGAAGACGCCTATAGACTCGTTCGTGCTGGCGAAGCTGGAAGAAGCCTCTATCCAGCCCAACGCGCCCGCCGACCGCCTGACCCTTCTGCGCCGCGCCACCATCGACATGACGGGGCTGCCTCCCACACAGGAGGAAATCCAGCAGTTCCTGAGCGACAAATCCGCGAATGCCTGGGAGAAAGTGGTGGATCGCCTGCTCGCCTCGCCGGCTTACGGCGAACGCTGGGCCCGCCACTGGCTCGATGTCGCGCGCTACGCCGATAGCAACGGATTCAAGGCCGACGAAACCCGCCCCAATATCTGGCGCTATCGCGATTACGTCATCGACGCGTTCAATACCGACAAACCGTACGATCGCTTCATCAAAGAGCAGATCGCGGGCGATGAACTGTATCCCGGCGATCCCGATGCCCTGGTCGCCATGGGCTTCAATCGCCATTGGATCGATGAGACCAATGCTGCGGCTCTGTTCACCCGCCGCCAGGAAACGCTCGACGACATGACCACTGCCACCGGCGAGGCGTTTCTGGGCATGACCTTTGGCTGCGCCCGCTGCCATAACCACAAGTTCGATCCCATCTTGCAGAAAGACTACTATCGCCTGCAGGCGTTCTTCGCCAATACCAGCTTCGGAGACGGTCCGCTCCCGTTGAAGGATCCGTCCGCGCGCCAGAAATACGAAGCGCAGAAGGCGGAGTGGGAAGCGAAGACCAAAGACATCCGCGCGGAGATGAACACGATTCTGGAACCGCTGCGGGCCGCCAGGCTGAAGAGCGGCTCCAACACGTTCGAGGAAGAAGTGAAGACCGCGATTATGATGGATCCCGCCAAGCGCGATCCGTTCCAGGCGATGATGTTCCACACCGCCGAGCCGCGAGTCACGTTCGACGAAGAACCCGACGCGCGGACGCTTCGCAGTCTCAAGGGCGATTCCGCCACCCGCTACGCCGATCTGAAAAAGCAGATGGCCGCATTCGATTCCATAAAGCCCGCCAAACTGCCCGAAGGCCAGTTCATGATCGACATCGGCCCCCAGGCTCCGCCGACGCATGTATTACGCGGCGGCAACTTCGCCATGCAGGGCGAAGAAGTGCAGCCCGGGTTCCTTTCGATTCTGGACCCGACCGATGCCAAAGTTACTCCTCTGCCGAACTCCACCGGCCGGCGGACGGCGCTGGCAGCGTGGCTCACCGACCCCAAGAACCCCTTGGTTGCACGCGTCATGGTGAATCGCATCTGGCACTACAATTTCGGCACCGGCATCGTCGCGACGCCGGGCGATTTCGGCCGCATGGGCTCGCGTCCGACACACCCCGAGCTTCTGGATTATCTAAGTGCCACGTTCGTCGAGAACGGCTGGAGTGTCAAGAAGCTCCAGCGACAGATCCTGCTCTCGAATACCTACCAGCAGTCCTCCGATCTGCAGGCCAAGGCCGCTGAGACCGATCCGGACAACAAGCTGCTGTGGCGCTGGCCGCGACGCCGTATGGAAGCGGAAGCAATTCGCGATTCCATGCTCTTTACCAGCGGTCTGCTGAATACCAAGATGGGCGGCCCCGGCGTATTCCCGCCGGTTCCCGCTGGCACTCTGTCGGACCTGTCTGCAACTGCAGCCGCGGGCGGCTGGAAGACCGAGAAGGATATCGCACAGACCAATCGCCGGAGCGTGTATATCTTCGTCCGGCGCAACCTGCGCTATCCCATGCTGCAGGAATTCGATTCCGCCAATACTTTTGAGAGTTGCGATTTCCGCAAGAACACGGTGACGCCCTCGCAGTCGCTGGATCTCCTGAATAACGATCTGATCCTGCAATGGGCGCAGTCGCTAGCCGGCCGCGTATTGAACGATAGCGGACTGACGCCGGACGCCCAGATCGATCGCGCCTTCAAGCTCACTTACGGACGCGCGCCTTCTGCGGAAGAGCAAAAGCTGGCCGCCGATTTCCTGGCCAGGCAGATGCCGATCATGACGCAGCGCCTGGCGGACGCCAAGACCAAGCCGCCTCTGCCCAACAACATGCCGCCGGGCATGGATCCGGCGCGGGCCGCTGCGCTGGTCGATCTATCGCAGATGTTGCTCGACTCCAACCAGTTCCTCTACATCAATTAGGAGACACCATGGCTGATCACATGCATGATCCTGTGCTCAATAAGCTGAAGCATCACTGGAGTGTCTCCAGCCGCCGCGAGTTCTTCACGCAGGCCGGCAGCGGACTCGCCGGTATCGCGCTCGCCGCCATGCTGGCCGAGGAGGGATACGCCGCCACCGATCCTCTGGCGCCCAAGAAGCCGCACGTCACGCCGCGCGCCAAGAACGTCATCTTCTGCTTCATGGAAGGCGGTCCCAGCCAGGTGGACCTGTTCGATCCCAAGCCGATGCTGGAAAAATACGCCCTGCAGCCCGTTCCGGCGTCGTTTCATCCCGAGCAGCTTTTGACCGCCCAGGGCGCCAAGCCCAGCGACGGACTCTTCCCCGCCCGCCGGCCTTTCAAGCAGTACGGGCAAAGCGGCATGTGGGTTTCCGATTGGCTGCCGCACATCACCCAGCACGTGGACGATATCGCCTTTATCCGGTCCTGCCAGTCCGACGCGGTGAACCATGTGGGCGGCGTGTGCCAGATGAATACGGGATCGATCCTGGCCGGTCGGCCCTCGCTGGGCGCATGGCTGACCTATGGGCTCGGCTCCGCGCAGCGGAATCTGCCGACCTTCGTGGTGATGCAGGACGACAAAGAAATTCTGGGCTCCGTGCAGAACTACGGCTCGGGATTCCTGCCGGCGACGTATCAAGGTTCGCTGTTCCGCCAAGGCGATACGCCCATCCTCAACCTGAAGCCGCCCGCGGGGACCACCGATGAGCAGCAGCGCAGCAAGCTGGACCTGCTGCAAAAGCTGAATGAGATGTACGGCCGCGGCAAGGAGGACGATACCGAACTCGACGCGCGCACGCGCTCTTATGAACTGGCCTATCAGATGCAATCTTCGGCGCCAGACGCGGTGGACCTGAGCAAAGAAAGCGACGCTACAAAAGCGCTGTACGGCATGGACGAAAAAGAAACGGCGGTTTACGGCGCCAATTGCCTCATGGCCCGAAGACTCGTCGAGCGCGGCGTCCGCTTCGTGGAAGTCTACAGCGGCTCGGGTTCGGGCTGGGACGCGCACCAGGACGTCAATAACAACCACACCAAGTGGTGCAAAGCGTCCGATAAACCTGTCGCGGGCCTACTGGCCGATCTGAAAGCTCGCGGGATGCTCAAGGACACCCTGGTGGTCTGGGGCGGCGAATTCGGCCGCACCCCGTTCGCCCAGATTTCCGCGGGGCAGACTCCGGAAAAGTACGGCCGCGATCACAATCCGTGGGGCTTCACCATGTGGATGGCGGGTGGCGGCGTCAAAGGCGGCCAAGCCATCGGGACCACCGACGAAATCGGGCTGCGCGCGGTCGAGGAACCGCATCATGTGTGGGACATCCATGCGTCGATCCTGTACCTGCTGGGGCTCGACCACCTGAAGACTACTTATATGCACAACGGACGCGCGGAGCGGCCCACCGTCACCGGGGGCAATCTGATTACGAAACTGTGGTCGTGAAAGCGCTGGGGCTTCTGTTGATTGCAGCGGTCGCCGGTACGACTGTCGCGCAATCGCCTCCTCCTGCATTGCCCGAGGGGCCGGGAAAAACGCTGGTGGAAGCCGTCTGCACGGCCTGCCATTCGCTGGAACGCGTGGTGGCAAAACGCGCCACTAAGGCCGAGTGGCAGGATAAAGTGCTGGAGATGCTGCAGGAAGATCCCGACATTACACAACAGGAACGAGATCAGATCGTGGAGTATCTGGCCAAGAACTTTCCGCCCAAGGCGGCCCCAAAATGAGTAGTGCCTGAATAGTGCGTTGAGCCGATTCTGGGAACCTTGTCGGACATTCCGGTATCTTAATAGCTTATGCTGGGCGCGGCTTCGATCTGGGTAGTGCTGGCCTTTGTTTCGCTTCCCTTGAATGCTGCGTCAGTTATCACGGTTGTCCTACCTAGCCCTGATCCACAACCGATCACGGACTGCGATTACGGCCCGATTCTTGTGAAAGTTGGAATAGATCGCACCATCAACGTCAACGGCAAGATCGTAGAGGAAAGGGATCTCCAGCGGCACTTAAGCCAGATCCTACAAACAAGAGTGGCGCAGCTGATCTATTTCGAGGCCGACTCCCGGCTGCAATTCAAATCGGTCATATCCGTGCTGGAGCGATGCAATTCCGTACCAAACCTCACAATCGCTCTAGTCACTCGATCAGTTGCAAGATCTCAATGTTGGATCCTTCCGGTTCGTAACAGACCCTGATTGGATCAAGCGATCAACTCCCCAAGCTCCCACACATGATCGGTAAGCTTTGATCCCATCGCAGTTGTGACCGCAGTGTCTTGTGAATCCGGCAGAAGTTGTAATAGGCGAAGTGCAGGCAGTAAGCGGCCCACAGATTGTCCCACTTTCTCGAAAAGCCATTCGTCAAGCGCGTTAGGCGGCGCATCTGCATTCGGATGGTGAGGTTCTGGCGCTCCACAATCGATGTGCAGATTCTTTTGGGGTCGGGTTGCCCATGACGGGGACTACCTCCGTAGACTTCACTTCGGCAGGGCTTAGATCCACTTCGCCGATGAGGCGCTTAAAGGTCTGTAGCGAAGTGCGATCCGATGGCATACTTCGAGGGTACGGCGAGCGCTCGCAGCAAAGCAAGACCGGCGCTTTTTTCTTCAACGCACTAATCAGGAACTGCCCCAAAATGAGGCCATTGACACGGTCAAGCTATTGATAGTACTATAGTTCGCGAAGTCTCTGGAGGTTTTCTCATGACACCTAAATTCGCTCTGATTGCAGCCAGCCTGGTGGTTGCGGCCGCAGTACCGATGCTGGCGCACCACTCGATCTCCGCGGAATTCGATCCGACCAAGACAGTGACCGTGACCGGCGTGGTCACCAAGCTGGACTGGATGAACCCGCACATCTGGGTCTACATCGACTCAAAAGACGCCAGCGGCAAGGTCGCCAAGTGGCAGTTCGAGGGTGGACCACCCAACTCGCTCCGCCGGAACGGATGGACCAAGAACTCTCTCAAAGAGGGCGATATGGTGACCATCGAGGGCATTCGCGCCAAGGATCCGGTAAACGGCCAGGGCGTCTACATCGGCAACGCGCGGAACGTGACGCTGCCTGACGGCAAGCGCATCTTCAGCGGATCTGCCGACGACGGCGGCAAACAGCAATAGTTTGGGCGGCCGGCCTGAAGGCCGGCCCTACTCACGCCTTTAGGTGGGCGGGATTGCTTCGTGGGCGCTGTTTCTGTACGCCTTCAAAGACTTCGTTGAAGTCGCGGAACAGCGCCTTGTAGTTTTCCGGATTGCGATATTCCTTCTTCTGATAGCCTTCCTGCAGTTCAGCTAGCTCATCCACCTGCGCCCATCCTTCGGGTAGCGCGTACGCATAGTACGGATACTCCGCCGGAACGTTGCGCGCCAGCACCACATTCAGCTTCCGGCCCCGCTTGCGCGCCGCATACACGCGATGGATGCCGTCATTGATGAGCAGAATCTTCCTGCCGTCGCGTTCGATGGATTCTTCAATGACCGGCGGCAGAAACGGAATCGGAGGACCTTCGGGATCGGAACCCTCCGGCCAGAACAGCAGAGCCCCGCGCAGCGCAAATACGTCGATCCCGCGCGGCTCGAAGGCATCCGCCACATCCAAGATGGCTTGCACGCCTTCCTGCAGCACGTAGCGCTGCGCCGGCGTGAGCGATTCCGGATCGGCTTCCACTACTTCGAGCGTGGCGTCGCGATACACCTCGGCTCGATCGAACCCGCGCAGGCGAGTGCGCTTTAGCCGGCTCAGCAGCTCGCCTTCAGCCAGAAGATCGTATTTAGTGATTTGCATGACTTAGTAATTTGGATGGTTTCAGATCCGCGATCGAGGAGAGCGTCAGATCGGGAGGCGGCGCACTCCCATTCAGCACAGCGATCAAATCGGCCTTCTCTTTATCGGGACGATGCAGGACCCAGACGGTTCGCATTCCCAGCTCGATCGCCGGGCGGATATCGTTCCTATAAGTATCGCCGACCATCACGGCGTCTTCCGCTCGCGCTTCCACGGCCCGCAGTGCGAGTTGAAAGAATCCCGGATCCGGTTTCAGAAGTCCGGTTTGGAAAGAAAGAAACTGCGGCTGGTCCGCGGCCTCCTCCGGAAACTCCTGCCTGAAGTGCTCATAGAACGGCGGCCAGATGTTGGAAAGATACGCTCGTGGAATCCCCGCCGCCTTAAGACTGTCGATCAGCTCGCGTGCTCCCGGAAGAACATATGCCTCTTGAAGCTGGGCGTTCCACAGGTTCGTGCATGCCTCCAGCGCCTGGTTGAAATCGACGCGTAAGCGGTTCACAAGAGTGTTCGCCAGTTCTTCCGGATCGCGCGCGGGGGAACGAAACAGGATGTGTTCCAGAGGGCCGACCGTTTCAGGACCGAGCCCCAGGGTATCCGCCAAGCGCCGCGCTGGACCGAACTTCGGCCCGTCAATCAGCGTTGAGCCGATATCGAAGAAGACAATCATTCGGTCTTCTCTTTAGCTTTGGCAGCTTTCATCTCGAACTCTTTGCGCGCGATTTCACGGCCCAGGTACAGTGCATGCGAGATCTCCGACAAGGCCACGTCGCGGCCCAGTTGCCGCTCGATCTCTTCCGCGCTCTTCCCGCGATACTCGTTCAGCTTCATCCCGTCAAACGAGTGCTCCACTACGATCTCCCACGTCGCACGATCGAACGTTGTCGTGAACGCGCCGTTCGGATCCATGCGCGGCCCCAGCTTGCCTGTCGCAGGATCGTGCACCTCGTCGGATTCCTTGCTGGTGGCGATCTTACGGGCTTTCTCGAGCGAGGAAACATCAACGCTGATGGAGTGGCTGAATACGGTCAGCGGTCCAGGCTCCATGCCGGCCTTCTCCGCCACGAATCGCTGGATCGCAATCAGGCCGTAGACGTTCTCCGGCCAGGCCTCCATGGCGTTATGCGAGCGGAACGTAGCCGTCAACGTCAGCTTGTCTTCGAACTTCCTAAAGAACGCCGAGACGAAGCAGGGTGTGTCGGTGCCCTCCGGCAGGTCGCGCGCGTTGTCCCACAGGGCGATATAAGCGTGGCGCGATTCCGGCTTCTCCTTCAGCCGGTTCCCAGCGATCTCAAGCGAGTCCACATTGGGGAAGTAGCCGCGCAGACGATTTCCGTACGTGTAGGCAAGGTCCGCAGGCTTATTCGGATCCAGGATGCGCTGCTGGTAGCCCTGGAACTTCTCCAGACTGAATCCGTATCGCTGCAAGATGTCGTCGGCTTCTTCACGAGGCTGCTCGATGATTATCTTCAGATTTTGCAATTCTAGGCGTGACTCAGGACCGCTCTTCTTCGCCACGGTGTTGCGGTGTCCAAATCGAACCAAACGGAAAATCAATT
>Ga0207687_10000340_pt1 | contig 31278 bp, 41 predicted proteins | sample KBSM54metaG_FD_184399 | JGI IMG/M metagenome (GOLD analysis project Ga0207687, IMG submission 184399) | Miscanthus rhizosphere microbial communities from Kellogg Biological Station, Michigan, USA - KBS M5-4 metaG (SPAdes) (version 2) | ecosystem: Host-associated > Plants > Roots > Rhizosphere >...
AGAAATCAAGATTCCTTTCATCGCAGAAGGGGGATCAACTCGTGTTAGGGGTGCCTAACACCGGATGGTAGGAGGGGTTCACAGATTCTGTAAGGGGTGCTTTATATTTGCGGGCGCAACTGTCAGGTACCTGTCGATACCTACCGATCGGGAGCATAGGTCCGCCGAGAACCTAGGCTCTCCACTTACCTAGGCTTGACTAGAACCTAGGCTTGACTAGAGCCTATGCTCTCGCACTACCTATTCATCATGACGTATTATTGTCATCAACCTGTAACACGAAACATATTGCGTTCCGTGTTGGAAGGGACTATCATGACTCTTGTTGGTGAGAGACGCCAACGAGAGAGAGAGAGAGAGAAAGTCATGGAAGTCACAATCACGAAGCGCACACGGTACACGGATGGTCTGTCCATCGTGTGGGCCTACGATCGTAAGGTCAAGGTCATTGTCGAGCCGAAGGGTTCGGAGGATGACGACGTGCGTTCGATCGAAACGTACGTGAACGTCGATGTTCTCTCGAACATCGCCGGTCTGTTCACGGCGCACGCTGCCACGGCGTAATGTGGTCGGCGCCGGTACTGTCAAAGGTACCGGCGCCACGATCCCGAGAGAGTCTCGGGACAAACAAGAGAGAGAGATACCATGTCCGATGTTGAGACGGCGGTTGTCGCCGAAGTGTCCGCAGAGATGGCGCAAGTCATTTCCTGGCAGGAACAGGTCACCGATCTGTTCGAGACGCTCTACGATCCCATCATGTTGGGAACGTGGACCAGCTACGATCTCGCAACGCAACTTGCGTTCCGTGAGATGCTCGACGATGCCTACTCCGCTTTCGGAATCGTGTTCCGCCAGGGATTCGACTCGAAGGTGTGGGAAGGTCAGAGGAACGGGACCGTTTCGGAGGAGGTTCAATCCCTGCGGAAGGAGCGCAAGGATGACTCCGCCGAAGTCAAGGCTCCGCCGACTCCGGCCGAGATTCTGGCGAAGGCGAAGGCTCGCCGGTAGTTGACAGATTCCAGGGGGAATCGAAAGATTCCCCCTGGAAATGTCTTGACAAACGAAACGAAAGAGAGTAGATTCGAGACATGGACCACATGACATGCGAAATGTGTTGGAAGCGAGCGGGCCGCTGGTATCTGCTTGACCAGAACATGGAAACGACAATCTGCGGAAAGTGCGCCGCCGAAATCCGGAAGGCCAAGGCCATGACAATCGAGAGGATCGGAGTGTGACCGAAAGGACCGGGGGAAACCCTGGTCCTCGTTCCTCGGAGTCGCAATTAACCCACTCGTCGATTCCTCATGATGATCTATCCTATATCCTATAGGATCTATGATGTAGGCTGTAGCCAATATCCTATAGGATATTTCCTCCGGATGAAAGCCTGTGACAAATGTCACAGGCTCTTTTTGCATTTTGGGGCCGGTCATCTGCTAGGGTCGTGGCGTACATTGAAAACTGAAGATTGAGCGAGAGCCTCTGCGATAGCCTTGCCTAAATTCGGCCTAATTTCGGGCCGTATTTTCACACAAATTGAAAGAGGAAAAAATGGACATTGCAAATATTCAGGCTCGGTTGGACAGTCTTTACGAAGAACTGTTCGACGTCATCATGTTGGACGAATGGACTGCATTCGACCATGACGACCAAATTGCGCTGCGGGAAGCGATGAACACTGGGTACTCAGTGTTCGGGATCGTTTTCCGTCAGGCATTCGATTCGGCCGTTTGGGCCGGATGGAAGAACGGCAAAGTTCTCCCGAGTGTGGAGAGCCTGCGAGCGCAGCGTAAGAACGACGAAGATGCGCCAAAAGTTGCGCCCACAAAGGCGGAGATTTTGGCAAAGGCTAAGAACCGGCGCTAGGTAGTCCCTAGGCTCCCGCTCAATCTTCACCCACAATTTGCCCGGCGGCCAATCGGTCGTCGGGCATTTTGCGTTGACTGGGGGTACCCAGGGTCGCAATTTACCTACTCGTCGATGGGGTGAAAATAGCGTTTCTAATTTGCCAGCGATTTATACACTCTTAGTGTATACGTTTCGTTTCCTGACTCAATACATTCTCGATTTTCATTTTGAAGGCTTAGGAAGCTAACCTATCGAACGGATGTTCCCTTTATGGGCGGCTACCTGGGCTTACCTACAGGAATGGCAAAGAGCTTCCGCACAGGGTCAGATAAGAAACGACGAAGTCGTTTCCTGACCCTTAATCGTGAGTTTAACGTGAGTTTGGTATGAGTTTACCGTGACTTTGGTGTGAGTTTGCCGTGAGTTCGTGAGTTCGTGAGTTTGACCCTCCAAACTCACGATCACATAACCCCTGGTCACAGCCCTAAACTCACTGTTGCACCCGCAAGGGCCGGGCGAGCAATACGTATTTGAATAACACAATAGTCACCGAAAGTTCTATTGTTCTAAGCTGCCTGTGGATAACTCTATACACTGGAGGCTAGGGAGAAGTTGCTTGACTTGACTGACTGAGTGTGGTACAATCCTCCTAGCCGCTACAGACAATCGAAAGGTTTACAGTGAGCACACGCATTACTATCCTCAAACACATGAGCCGTAAAGATGGCCCTGTAACTAAGGCCGATCTAATAGACCTTACAGATAAGGCTGAAGGTACAGTTAGAAACGCTCTAGCTCAATTGACTAGCAATGGCTGGGCAGTAGAGAATAACAGTGAGTATCGTATCACGCCGGCTGGATTGGAAGCGTTAGAGAGTAAGGCGGCTTTCAGATTTAGGGACGCTCCAAAGATCAAGCCACGAGAAGCTATCATTGACCAGATATTCGATTGGGATTCTATTCAAACCAGCAATGCCTGTAGGGGAGTATTGGATTCTAAGGTAGAAGATGCGCCGTGGATTGATTTGCTTGCACCCATCGTGATTGTCTACCTCAAAGCTAAGGGCATTGAATTCCCTGCAATCACACTCGCCGTCGCCGAAAATAGCAATGATGAAACGCTCGAAATGATCTACGACGATTTCGTCAACAAGCTAATGGACAACATTGCCTAATAGCTAATTGTTAATAGGGTAGGCGGGTGTGCCGCATGTCACACAGAAACCCCTTGACCATAACGGCGTTATCGTGCGATAATCGTGGTGGCACCCGTCTACCCTTGCACAAATCCGGTGCCCTAATTGAGAAAGAAATTAGAGAGAATGAATAAGAACCCGGAAATATTGCTCCCTGATGGCGAGCCTGTTCACTGCTATTTCATGCAGCGTGCCGATGCGCCTATCTTCTGGGAGCGTTGCGAGAACAATGCAACCTACTTGATGGACCGCATGGATGTTCTGGCATTTGACGAGTGGAAGTCCGAGCATCCTCGGGCCATCATTGGTCTGTATCCTGCCAGCGGCAATGGCTGCGTCTACTTGTGCGACAAGCACGAAGAGATTGTCTTGGAGGTGTTGTGATGACTAACATCATCTTCGATGACCTGGAAATTGACCACAGTGACAAGCTCACTGATCCTGCCGCTTTTTGCAAGCGGGTCTATACGAAGGCTGAAGAGCTTCGTACTATCCTCCGCACTAACACCTCGGTAAGTGACTACATTGCTCGTCTCCCCAAAGAGACGGCTGATTTCACTGAGTTTGCTGTCCACGAAGATGCCATCTATGAATTGGCTCAGACAATGCCACTCGTCTCACTGCCTGATTTGGTGAAGCGGATTCAGAAGCTGGCAAGAGACGTCGAGAATCTGATCGACTATCGTGCGACACAAGACCTGGCTAACAACCACGGGCATTTGGACAAGCAGACTACGCACGAACAGTACAACCGTTTGCGTGAAATCTTCAACCAGTATGTCCACGCCATGAAGGTGCTCGGTAAGTTCGAGGCACAGCCGCTTCCCAATATGCCGGGCAACTACGGGAAGCCGGTTGGTCTCCCTCGTTACGTGTTCCTATTGGACGGCGAAACTGAGTGGATGAGAAACCCAGTTGCGGTCGCCAAAAAGCTGGGTATTACCCAGACGAACTTGATGGACGTTGTGGATTACGTCAAGTCCAACCCAAACTGCGGTTGCAAGGTTGAGGAGCTTTCAAAGTGAAGATTTGCCTCATCTGCGGCTACGTCCCAAACTGCCCCTGTAGGTACTGCGAAGAGTTGATCCCGTTCGATCAGCACATTTGCCAGCCCGAACTTCCGTTCACTGAAGAGATCGAATACAATGGAGAAGAAGTCTGATGGAACTAACAGACATACATTGGGTGGCTGGATTCCTCGAAGGTGAGGGTGCATTCAAGCTAGCCAAAGTTGGAAACAAGACATACATTCGTATCTCTGCTGCATCTACTGACGAGGATGTTATCGAGAGATTGGATGGCTTGACTATCCACGGCACAATGCATGGCCCTTATCAGTACAAGAGCAATCTGGAATACTGGACCTGGGAAATTGCCAAGCAAAAGCACGTTGCAGCATTGCTCATGACAATCTATCCGATCATGTCAGAGCGTCGTCAGAACAAAATCTCCGAACTACTCACTCACTGGAAAGTAAGCTAATGGAACTGTCATTCAATCCGGACAATGAACCTGAGAAGCAGCCCGAGTTTTTTAACTTGGATGATGAGATTCGCAAACTGGTGGAGTCAACTGAGCTTCACAAAGAGGAAGTCATCAAGGTCGAGACTGACTACCAGACAAAGCACAACGAAATCATCGCCAAGATTGAGGCTCTAAGACAGCGCCTAGTTGAGAACAACACAACGAAGTACAAGATTCTCGACAAGGCTCGTAGCAAGTACGACGAGGATATGGCTCGCCTAGCTGCACTGCGTAGACAGAAGCTCGAAGAAGAGAAGAACAAAGTCTTTGAAGAGACCATCGCTCTCATCAAGGAAATCTGTGAGGACTTTGCCGCTTGGCATCAGGCCCGTGAATACCAGGTGGAAGATATCGTGCGTATCGTCCACCAGTATCTCATCGGTTCATCCGGCGTGATGAATGCGAACGAGATGGCTCTCGGTAAGACGTTCGAGAGTTTGGTCGCATTGTACATCATCACTAAGCTGTTTGAGCGCAAGCACAATCGGAAGCCAACTATGCTCTGGTTGACCAAGCTCTCAATTCTCACAACTGGTGGCACAAAGAATGAGGCAACTCGGTGGAATCCTGAGCTGCGTATGTTCCCGCTAAAGGGTGCCGATCACAAGGCTGCCAAAGAGATGGTCTTGAAGTTCGCACGTACTGGTGGTACCTGTGTTCTCACCAACTACGAGACAATCAAGACCACGCCAGAAGCCCAGAAGATTCACTGGGATATCGTCATCATGGATGAGGTCCACAAACTGAAGGGCGGAGCTAATTCCGGTGGACCTACAGCAATTTGGGAGGCGGTTAAGAACCTCTCAATGGGCTTCACAATGATGCTCACCGGCACGCCGATGGTCAATAAGGTGGAGGAAATCTGGTCCTACCTTCATATCTTCGATGCCGATGCTTTCCCGGATGCAAAGCGTTTCGCTCGACAGTTCTCCGCATTTCGTGACCTGAGTGGGAATCTTCAATTCTCCCTACAGTCCGAGCGGATGTTGAAGGACATTCTGCGTGGCCGTTTGATCCGTAGGACAGCGACAGAAGTTGGGCTGCAACTTCCTCCCGTCAACTACCAGGACGTCGTTCTGCCTCACAACTTGCAGCAGGGTGAGTTGTACCAGAAGATGCGGACAGAGTTCTTCATCTGGTTGGACAAGCAAGAGAAGGCACTATCTGCCACGTCTCTCCTTGCACAATTGACTCGGCTTCGTCAGATCAACGTTCTCCCCGTTGCAACATTCAAGATCAAGGATGCCGATGGGTTTGTGGTTGACACAATCAAGCTCGATGTTCGTGACTCGTCAAAGCTCGATGAGGCCGTCGATATCATCATGCAAACTGGCGATCAGGTCATTGTGTTCAGCAATTTCCTCGAACCGATGGAAGAACTTGCTCTCCGCCTACAGGTGGAGGGTCTCCGCCCAGAGATTATCTCCAGCAAGTACGCCAAGGAAATGGCGACTTATGAGACGGACTTCCAGCAGAAGAAGATTGACGTGCTGATGATTACCCTCGGAATGGGTGAGGGATTGAACTTGCACAAGGACACTGCTAAGTGGCCCGGTGGTGCTCGTGCAGTTATCATGCTGGATCAGTGGTGGAATGACGCTCGTAACCGTCAGGCAATTGCCCGTGCGGTTCGTCCGGGTGAGAATGCCGGCGAGCCAGTGTTCGTCTACAATCTGATGTGCGACGGTTCTGTCGACTTCTTCATCCGTGCGTTGTGTGATGACAAGAACGCTCAGCTTGACTCATTGACTGAATCGTCTGAGCTTCGTCCGTCCGCTGACTGGAAGAACTACCTGAAGGACTTGTTGTGAGAGTTATCTTCGTCCGAGACCTACCATCCAGTGATATGTGCCAGCAGAAACTATGGAAGGCAGATGATGGCAACTACTATGTCTCTAGTATCGCTCGCTTGCCAGACATTCTATACGGCACAAATGAGTACGAGACAATGGTGTTCGCATCCGATCTACACGGTGTTATCACCAGTTACACGGACCTTGGTTGTGTTAAGTTTGCCGACCACGAATGGGCCTTACGAGCAGCGGAGTTAGATTGGGATATCATCGACGTCGAATCAATCGTCATTTCTGGCGAACTAGGAAAGGGAGAGTAATGGCTAGCTATTGTAAGTGCGGCTTAGTTGCGGAGGTTCGAGTCTACAGCTTGCATCGAATCCGCAATATGTGCAGTCGCTGTTTCCGTCAATGGCGGAAGTACCAGGATTACGAGGAAGTGTTGTGAGTCACTTCAGCAACGTCAAAGTCCTGACAGATTTAGCCACCGGCTATGATATGCAGGCAATCGTAGACATGATTGAGGACAGCGATGCGGAGGAACTGGCTGACGACATTGCGTACGTCATCATCACACTGTTCGCAGACCTATCAGAATTCGAGAAGAAGAAAGTCTGCAACCTGCTTCTCACGGAAATATCCAACCACGACTTTAAGGCGATTACCTATGGCCAAGACAACAGCGGAGATATTAGCGGAGACGAAAGCCCTCCTATCTAATTTCAAGCCAGGAGCAGTCAAGCGGGCAGCCGCTGAGTACAATGGCGAGGAATACCGTCGAAACGATATCCGCTACCCTTGGACGACCAAACACTTCCTCGTTCTGGCCCCTGTAGGTTATGAGTGGAAGCGTGTGACTGTTGACGTGTACGAAGGAGAGGTATATACTGATGACCTCAAATTCGCCACTATTGTACTACACGGCCACCCTGTAGGTAAGATGTGTTTTGCGCCTGATAAGTGTCATGTGTCTACATACAAGCCTATTGGCAACGAGAGTGAAGTGTTCTTACGACACTGGAAGGAGAAGTGGGGATGATCCCGAACATGGACATACTTGACTGCGGCTGTTCAGTACGGTATGGTATTTCCAACGGAGTAAAGGCTATCCTGATTACGCCATGTGATCTGGATTGCCCGAACTACGCATCCATAAGAGAGACAGCATCAGAGGTAGTCAATGACAAAGGACGAGGATCGGATCAAGGATTGGAGGTCAACTGGCCGACGGAAAGCTAGGAGGGAACTTTACGCCAACTATGTACCATATCGGTGTGTTGGCTACCTACTACCTGGCGGTAGTCGCTATAACTGTGGCAAAACAACGAAGGAACCTCCCAAGGATGCTCCTGCTTGGTTTAGCGAAATTTGGCCGGATGATCTCCGGGTGCTAGATGTGCAGCTTGAAGCAGACCATGAGAGTAAGGACTACAGAAACAACGAGCTAGACTACATCAACTGGAAATGCAAGTCCTGTCACAGACTGGACGACAATCAGACAGACAAGGGAGTGGCGCAGAAAACGATGCGCTACTTCTAAACTGGGTAGTGATCCTATCGAGTTATCCACAGGCCAGGCCCTATGAAAAAAGGCTTGACGGGATAGGCGCCGAGGGTGTACAATAGGACCACTGGCCGGGAACCGCAACGATCCCATTACACAGGAGAAATTAGGAAAAATGACCGATACGATGCAAACGGAGGATGTGGCCGAAAAGTCACAGACTCGTGAGTGGTACGAGAAGCTCACCGAGCAAGTCGCAACGATTGATGAGCAGCTTGATGCTGGCTCAGAAGCTGCGGGGATTCGCAAGCTGACAAATCAGCTGGTGGAAGCGAACAAGGCTGAATGGGGCGCAGTTGTCCCGAGTCTTGCCGAGGAACTCCGCAACATGGAGCCGGCAGAGCGTGCGGGCAATTTCTACGGATTCATCCGTGAAGTGTCCAAGCTCTTCAAGGAGGAAGTCGACAATTGGCTGAAGGCCGAAGTCGAGAACACTCCGAAGTCGGATACGCCGGAAGTTTCGGAAGCTGAGAAGAAGTCACTTTCCGAGGCTCGTACTGCGCTGGTGAAGCAGATCAAGATGATCGTCGAAATGGCGACTCTCTTCAACGAGATTGATCCCGCAAAGCCGTGGGCAATTCCCGCCCGTCGTGGTGCGACTGGAAAGCGTGGCAAGCGTGCGCTTTCTCTCTTCACCTGGCAAGTTGACGGCGTGCAAATGCCGTCCGACGATGACTCCGTGAAGGGTGTCTCCGTCAAGTTGGGCTTCGAGAAGCAGGCCGAATTCACGAAGGCACTCAAGGACGCTGGAATCGAGACCAGCAAGCCGGAGGACGAATTCTCCGTCACAATCAACGGACACACCGTCACCGCTCAGCGTGAGGACGATGAGGACGAAGATACCGAGCCGGATGCAACGCAGCCGAATACGCCCGAGGAAGAAGGAGAAGAGGACGAGTGACCACCTATATCGTCATCGAAGCGAAGCTTGATCCCGCTCAATTAGAGGGAAAGTTCAGCGATAGGAAAGATGAGATTCAAGAATCTCTAGCTGAATCCCTCGAAGATTGGGGCTTTGAGCTTCAAGAGATGAGGGTAGTAGGAGACGGTTCAGAATGATCTTTAGGGGGAGAGTGTGAGTGAGACGACTCTGCTCCCCCTAATCATCTCCAACTAGCTGCCTGGTTAGTAGAGATGACAAGCTAGTAGCATATCTCAGGACAATGCGCCCCGTGGAGTCATGTGCCACATAAGGGGAAAGATGCGGGTTCAAATCCCGCCTAGCTTGCTGGAGAGGGAAACTGTGCGTGTGTCATACCATTGTGGAGTTTCCCTCTCCGACAGTAACCAATGGGAAGGTTCTTTCTTTCTTTCTCCCTTCCCATTGGGACGGTTGAGTGCCCCACCTAGTCTCTCTGGGTGGGGCACTCCCGTATAAAGCCTCCAATTTGCCGAACGGAGTCGCAATTATGGATGATGGAGTCCTACTCTTCAACACAGCCATTATCCTGAGTGTCTTTGCAGATACTCGGGATATCGAACTCACTCAGTGGATGATTACCCCGGTATTCGCCATTGAGATTGAGGTCTTTGAAGATGGCGAGCAGAACTGATGGCACGTCTACGTCTTGTCAAGACCGCTGAAATCGAAATCGACTATCTACGCTGCAAAGCTATGCGGCGGCATGTTCTGGACCCTTGTGCGTCTGGACTTGGGCCGCCCAGCTTTGGCGTAGCCTACGACTTCCGTTGTATGTCCTGCGGGACAATGCGGCGTGACATCTGTAGGTACTCAGACAGTGAGCTATTGGCCCGGTACTATGTGTACCCGGATGATTACAAGAAGCTCAAAGGTGGAGACACTCTCTACTGGCGTGATATGTACTACAAGCGTCTACGGGTATTGAATCCGGAAGCTGTAACAGACACGCCGAAGAAAGTGCATCGGAACAGCAAGCTGGCCTGATGTTTCTCTTTCTCTGGTGGATTTTACACATCCACGCATGGTGGATCGTAGTAGACCTGATCTACTGCTCCATCATCTTCATCTTCCGACTTGGAAGAAAGTCACCACGAACGGTCTACGAGGAATATGCCCCGCCAATCATCTGCCAGCACTGTAATCGGAACGAAGCTTCTATTGGATTCAGAAGCTGCCAGGAATGTCGAGACTATTACACGAGACCTGAGGTTCTACGCAAAGGCTTGTGATCTAGCTCGTCAGTCCAACTACATCACGGCCAAGAAGGTCGGGTGTGTAGCAGCCAAAAATACCAGGCTATTAGCAGGAGCATTCAACACCATACGTAATACCAACTTCAACATACCATTCGGGTTGTCCACTTTCCACGCAGAAATGAACGTGTTGAGAATGCTGGACAAACCTGATAGAGTGACACTGTACATAGCCCGAGTAGGCTCCCAGGGCGAACTGCCTAGTAGACCGTGCAAGCGGTGTATGCTGGAGCTAGAAGCGAAAGGCATCCACGAAATAGTCTACCTTGATCGTTTTGGTAAGGTAGTGAAGGAGAAGATATGAGTGACCGGATCACTTTCTCGCCGGACCAAGAGATGGAAATGCTTGGTTGGCTCGAAGCACTAAGAGACGCAGGACTAACACTAGATGAAATTATCCAGGGGCTTCTTGACGGAACTCTCACCGATCCCGTTGACGTTAGTGAGTCCGAGCAGGATATCGGCGTACCTAGAGTGCCCCAAGAAGTATGACTACATCTATGGGCAAGAGCTAAAGCCGGCGGGTAAATCAGCCAAGAAGTTCGACAAGGGAAACTACTTCCACGAGTTATCCCACGTCTACTACCAGATGATTAAGTCAGGTGTAGAGCCAGGTTCTACCTACGCAGAAGAAGCGATCAAAGCTCGAATCCGTAACGACATTGAGACGACTGGCGATCCGTCGCTAATTTCCGTGTACGGCATCGTCACAACTACGATGCTGCGTTTCATACGGGAACAGTCCAAGAAGGTGGACCACGGTATCCAAGTCATCTCTGTTGAAGCGAAACTCGAATTCCCTACAGAGGACTTCGTGTTGTTTGGGTTTGCCGATTTAATCTATCGTGACCACTCAGGGAACCTGCGTATCCGTGACCACAAGACCGGCGAAAAGGCGTGGGGAAAGCTGGACGCTCAATTCAGCAACCAGCTACTGTACTACGCCTGCATTGTCTGGAAGCTGATGGGTGAAGTACCCATGTCAGAGATTTCTTACACCAACACAAAGGAGTACGCCAAGCCAATCACCTACGATCAAGCCTTCACATTTACCACAGTAAACTACTCGGAGCGGGAACTAGAAATCTACTTCGATGAGATTTGCAGAGTCGTTGTGCATATGCTACAATCTGACCCTGTTCCCTTCTACGGTCAGCACTGTAGGTACTGTGCATTCCAGACACCGTGCTACCTTTCTCGCAAGGGAATAGACGCCTCACCAATCCTGGCGGCGAACTACACCAAACGAGACAGCAGGCATGAGAGCACCTTTACCGAAAGTTACGCCAAGAGTGACAATCCCAATTGACTACTTCATTGTCAAGTTCAAGGATGGGAGCCTAAAAACAGTCAATGTGGATGACGGTGACGGTTACTACCGTGAGGAAGAACTAGTCGGAGAGGCGAAATCCCTCACAACATACCAATGCTTCATTGCAACGAAAGAAAAGCCACGTGGAAATAAAACGATTTCAGACGGTAACACAACGAACCCCGTGGGTTAAAGCACTCATATACGGACAAGCAGGGGCTGGTAAAACCCGATTCTGTGCCGATTCGCCTAAGCCGTTTTGGTTCGACTTTGAGTCGTCCACTGAGACGCTGCGATACTGGCCGGAGTACAAGGAGACCAGGGTTAAGACCCCGAAAGATATCTCCGAGCTAATCACGGACATTGCTCTGGCGGTCAATGACCCGGAGATTGACACCATCATCATCGACTCGATGACAACAGCGCACGACTACTTCATGAGAAGGGAAGCCGAGAAACGTGCAGCCAAGCGAGACGAGTTCACATTCAGTGAAGCCGATTACAAGTACGCTACGCAGGTCTTTACAAAGCTGTTTGGTCTGCTGCAAGACGCCCCGATCAACGTGGTACTTATTGGACATGAAAGAATTGCTTTCGATCCTGACACCGGAAACGTTACAGGAATTTATCCAGATATCACGCCCCGACTTCAACAAGCTGTTACAAGACTTGTTAACGTCGTCGGATATATGTCGGCAACGAACAATGAGCTGAAAGGAACAACAAGCCGAAAACTATACCTCAACCGAACCAACACAATCGAGGCGAAGAACCGCCTCAACATCCAAGACATATTCATACCGAATCCAACATGGAAGGAAATTTTCGGTGCCTGATTTCAAGATCAACTTCGGAAACGCCAAGCAACTAACGCCATTTGAGTTGCCGCCCGAGGGACAATACACCCTCGTGATTGCGGACTACAAGTGCAAGGAAGCAAAGAACCCGGAATCCCGTGCAAAGGGATTCAACATCGCTATCGTTTTCAACGTGGCCGATGACGACTATCCGGGCGCAAAGCTCTGGCACAACTTGTGGGTTGCTTACGAGAACCCCTGGGCTGCCAAGTATTTCTTCGACGCACTTACGGGCAAAGACCTGGAAGATGACAACCTCGATGTGACAGATGCTGACTCATTCATCGGACAGGCAGTTGGTGCGGCTCTGATCCATGAGTCGTACGAGTACAACGGAGAGACGAGGAAGAAGCTGGTGGTTGCTACGCCAGATTCGTTCTACAACGTTCCGTTCTGATTGACAGTAGCCCCCGGTCGAAAGGCCGGGGGCTACTTGTCTCTGGAGACATTATGGAAATCAAGGACCTATATTGGGTTGCTGGATTGATAGAGGGGGAGGGCTGTTTCTTTTTATATGAAAGCGGCAATTCTTGCCTTAGATTCTCCATGTCCCTGACAGAGAAGGCTGTGCTAGAACATGCACAGAAGATAATTGGACTTGGAACGATAAGGGGACCGTACCATAATAAGAAGCGCACTAAACCATTTTGGGTTTGGGGAATCTCTAGAGATAGAGATGTTGCTGCTTTAATGATGACCCTCTATCCTCTAATGTGGGATAACAGACAAGAAACTATTGACGATCTGCTAGAAATTTGGAGGTCTAAGCCTGTCGTCAAGCATAGGAATACGGTGCCATGAACACGCTCAGTTTCTATTTAGACACTCTATACGATGGTCTAAGTGGCTTTGTGTATTCGCCTGTCAAAACGGCAACGAGCTTTGAGCAACATTGGTTTGACTATCCGAGAGAGAAGCAAGCTCTTATCGACCACATCTCCAATGGCGGAGGCGACGTATACATATCGCCTGCCGTCTATTCGGAGAAGCGTGCAGTCAAAGAGTCGATTAAGACGCTACAGTGTGTATGGGTAGAGTTCGACGGGGTTGAGCAGATTGATTTCCAATCTGTGTCAGAACCTACCATGATAGTCCAAACCAGCTTTGCTTCGCACGTTCACTGTTACTGGCGAATCGACAGGGACACTCATCACGTCGTAGAGAAGATCAACAGGGAGCTTACCTATTACCTACACGCTGATAGTTCAGGCTGGGACGCAACGCAATTGTTACGTCCTCCAGAGACCATTAACCACAAGCATAACTTGCCGGTTGTTCTATCAAGTCACACCCTTTCCGCCTATACGGTTGGAGCCTTTGATTTCCTCCCCACAATATCAGCTCCTGCCGCTTCTACCGTCTTGGTGGATGAGCTAATACCTACAGCGCAGGTCTTGGCTAACAACACACTGCCGCTCAAAGTTATGCGGATGGTTAAGAAGGAAGAGCCAGTCGAACCCTACAGGTCCTCGTTTCTCATGAGGTTAGCCCATGAACTAGCGGAAGAGGATTTGACGCATGTAGAGATAGTCTCGCTTCTATACGAAGCAGACGGCCGCATCAAGAAGTACGACGGTAGAAACGATCAACTGGTCAGGCTGTCACAGATAGCAGATCACGCTATGCTTAAGCACATAGCGGAGGATACTGTCATCATCTACACGCCAGAGCAGATTCTCAAATACGTCGAGCAATTGCAGTGGATACTGCCTCAGTGGCTCCACGCTACTGGTCAGTTGGTAATTAGCTCGGCCCCAGGTGTAGGTAAGACTCAGTGGTGTATGCAGCTAGCATATAGCTTAGCAACTGGCCGCTCGTTCCTAGGGATGGCTAATAGCTCGAAGTACAAGGTCTTGGTTCTAAGCTTGGAAATGGACAAGCAGTCGCTGAAATACATCTTCGAGCATCAGCAGAACTCATGGGAGGAAACACCGCTCTTTGATATCGTGGATGAAACACAGAGCCTGTCTAAGTACGAGGACTTGATCGAGGAACGAGAGACGAACGTTCTGATCGTAGACTCACTGACAGAGCTACTCGATGACGAAGAGGAAACTAGCCCAGGGAAAGAGGCTAGGCGGATTATGAAGTGGTGCAGGAAAATCCGCCGTCGTTATGGACTGGCTGTCATCCTGATCCACCACAACAGGAAAGCAACAGAAGGAAACAAGAAGCCTAAAGGACTGGCCGACTTGGCTGGTTCCTTCCAGTTCGCTAAGGACACAGATACCGTTCTGCAACTCTGGGAAGATTACAAGGGGATTGAACTCTCCGGAGTCAAAGTTCGCTTCGGTCACAAAGACGCATTCATGCTGGCTCGCAGCGGCGACCTATGGTTCACAAGGAAAGAAAGTGCTAGTAACCCATCAAGACCAGCTCCAGCAAATCAGGAACGAGATCAAGGGAAGCAACAGAGTAGCGATCGACACGGAGACCAACTTCACCGAGATATACGAGGAACGATATCTTTTAGGCGTAGCCCTAAAGACGGACCACAATAGTTGGTACATACCTGTCAATCATCGCCCTTATCTGGGTAAACAGCCCGACAACTTCATCGTGCCGCCCGACTTGTTCGATGATTACAACGGCCCCCTTATCGCTCACAACATGAAGTTCGACTACTCTGTTCTTAAGCAACACGGTATCAGCCTTCCTGTAGGTAACCTCTGGTGTACCATGATGCTGTCCGTCTACATCGACGAGAACAAGACTACTAGCCATGACTTAGACGGGGTTCTGGAACGGTTTTTGGGCGCACGAAAGAAAGTAGTTGAAGCAGCCGCTTTGAAGAAGTTTGGCTGGGTAACAGCGCCAACCAACTACATGGCACAGTACGCAGAGCAAGACTGTATGCGTCTCCCAGAGTTGTATGATGTTCTACTTGACAAGAGCCAACTACAACACATACAACTCTGGGAACAGTTCGATCGGCCGTTTATGCTACTTTTGGCCGAAATTGAAATGAACGGCATCTTGATCGACCGTGAACTCTGCGCTCAATTACAGGCGCAGTGTCAGGTACGACTTCGAGAGATTCGTGACGCTCTGGGGTTTGATCCAGCCAAACCATCGCAATTGCATCCCAAACTCTTTTCCGACCCGCCGTTGGGTTTAGGTTTGCGTGCATCTTCGTTTACTCCAACTGGTAAGCCTCAAGTATCTCTTGAATGGCTCCAGGGCATAGGTCACCCGACGACTGCCCTTGTGTATGAGTATAGGAAGATCAGCAAGCAGTTGTCAAGCTATTTCTCCGCCTACCTTGACCTCACTACCAGGGAGAACCCTCGCCTCCACCCAAACTTCAAGCAGCATGGCACCGAAACAGGGCGCCTCTCATGCGAGAACCCCAACCTTCAGCAGATACCCCGTGAGGAGTACAAGGATGCTAGTGTCAAGAGGCTCTTTCTACCTGAACCTGGAAAGGAACTTTGGGAGATTGACTATCGGACCATTGAGTATAGACTACAAGCGGTTTATGCACAGTCCGAGCAACTACTCACCTTGTTTGAAAACGAGGGAGACTTCCATCAGCTTGTGGCAGACGACGTTAGCACTAAGGCTGGAATCCCAATTACCAGACAAAGAGCAAAGACTATCAACTACCTCATGTCTTTTGGAGGTGGACCAAGAGTCCTACAGGCCCAACTTGGAACATCCTTCAGTGTAGCGAAAGAGATACACGAAGCATATAAGGCCGCTTATCCTGAAATCTTCGAGAAGGCGTGGGAGGCACAACAAGTTGCAGAAGCTGATATGTCCATTGATATGTGGAGCGGCCGCACTAGGCATTTCGTATACCCTGGGGAGGCACATAAAGCATTCAACGCAGTTATCCAGGGAGGAAGCTTCGAGATTGTCAAGCGGAGTATGCTACTTCTCCACGCCGCTGGATTTTCAATCTCGAATCAGGTACATGACTCCGTATGGCTTAATGTAGACAATGAGAAGGAGGTCACAGAAGCACAAGACATCATGGAGAACTGGACTCACGAGACATTTGGACTCACCTTTAGAACAGATAGGAAGATGTTACATGGGAAGCACGTGGGAGTCAATCAACATAAGCGTTACTCTTTCTCGGCACAATAGCGAGCAAGATGACATTGACGATGATGCCTTTACCAACCTGAAACGGGAGGTAAGAGAGCTATGTGCGAGGGACGATTACAAGCACCTAGATCCGATAGTTTCGTAGACTGGCGATACTTAGCCTTATTCTGGCTGTATTGCGGCAGAATGCACCCGGCAGTAGCTGCTATAGAAGCGCATGAAATGCTAAGACTATACCCCAACAGGAAGTTCTTTCCAGGTGAGAATACTAGGGATTGATCCAGGCACTTCAACAGGCTGGGCCAACATAGACGTAAACGACAAGAAGATCACGCTGGGTAAGTTCGGAATCTCGAAAGGCGATAGCCTAACGGATATCTACGAACACGTCCAAGCGGCCGATATAATCGTTTACGAAGGTTTCTGGCTAAGGCCAGATAAGGCAATGAAAGGGGACTTTAACTGGCAAGATAATCCGGCTGAGAAAGCGATTGGCTCTTTGCTGACTCTTTGTAAGCTGAGTGGAAAGACAAAGATTGTAAAGCAGCAACCTTCACAGCGTGTACCTGGCTTCGCATTTGCCGGATTGAAGTATGTACCGAAGGCGAAAGGAAAACACTGGCAAGACGCTCTGGCTCACGCTGTTTTTTATGCGGTATCTGTACTTCATGCCAATCCTGTGCGGACACCCTGAGTATGTTGCGTCTTAGCTCACCTACAGGGATGCCAGTTACCATCGAAGAGACTCTTATCTTTTCTCGTTCGCTATAGGTAGTGCCGCCCCAAACTCCGGTTTCGCCGTTGAAAATTGCCCAGTCAAGACACGGGTCTTTGACTGGGCAATTTACGCATACACGGATGGCACGTAAATCGTCTTCAATTGTTGCCAGGTAGAAGTTATGTGGAAGAGCTCCCCGGCAAGCAGCCTCTTTCATCCATGTTCTGTCCATAGCTCCTGGGGTTTCAAAAGCGTTCGGAAACGAAGCGGAAACGCAAGGGGGTCCATTGCGCTCTAACGATCACAGGGTATCACAGGGGCGGACACTCCGCAACGGCCCTCCTGGGGCATCCTGGTGGCCTCTCTGTGCCCTCTGAGAGCGGCACACGCTGGGGCGATTCAGGGGTGACCCGAACAGGCGTTCGATACCTTAGCGAAATCGGCAGATTATCGCTCAGAATCTGTTACTGGGGTAAATTGAGATAAGTACGTGCGTCTGCGTCAGTTGGCACATGATACGGGTCCACATAGCCGTGCTGATAGTTCGCACCTGGCAGCCGTTGTGCGGCGTTGATTGCTGCGGTCGGTGTCGCAAATTCCCCGATCACTTCTCCAGTCATCTTGTTGGTGACTCTGTAAGTGAAGTTCTCCGTTGTGGAGATGAAGTACGCATCCTGGCCGTAGTTGAATTCCTTCAACGGGTTATCAATTGCTTGATCCCTGTTGTCTTGTTGCTGTTGCATCTGCTGTTGTGTACTAACTCGTCGGATCGGCAAACCGGCACCCAACAGGCTGTCACTTAGCAGACGCTCTCCGATTGAACGATCACCCTGGTTGAATTCCTTGGCGATATCTCCAGCCAGAGGAATCTTGTCCATTAGGTAATCGTAGGTGGAGTTGATTCTGCGGTCATCATGGAATGTGCGGCCAGCTGCTAGTTCTGCAGGGATTAGAGCTAGAGGATTCAAATTGGAGATTACGTTCTGCGCTAGTCCCTGAGCAGTTCCACCACTGGACATAATGTCCAAGGAGCCTGTAGGTAGAATGTCACCTGTGATAGACCACGGCTCTTTTCCATCACCAATAGCGTAGCCCATGTTCCGAATCCACTTCGGGATGTTCATGTTGTTGAAGTCATCCGCTCCCGAACCGTCATTGTACTGCATGAAACGGTCGGTCTTTGCGAAGTAGCGAGGGTTGGTGTAAAGCTGCTCGATAAGAGTCGGAGCGGCCTTACGCATGTAGGTGTAGAACGGGAAAGCCAGCGATTTCATACCCTGCTCCCAGGGCATAAGAGCGGAGTAATCGAACTTGTAGTAGTTCATCCTCCACAATGCAGCGTCTGTTGCACGCCGCTCAATCTCGTCTAGGTCACGCATCCCCTTACCGTATAGGGCTTTTGCTTCATCCCTGAATGCGGTAACGAAATGGGTGAAACGGCCGATTGTCTCTCTTGTATCTGAGACGTTCCTGAGTACGTTTCCAGTGCCTCTTACGGCTCGTTGTGGGATTTCACCAGCAGACAGTGTTTGGTAGGTGTTCAGATCAGTACGATAGAAGCCAGCGTTGGCGTTCCGTTCGTAAATCTGCATCATCTCTTTGTAGTTCTTTTCCAAGCCTGGAACAATGTCGAAAACTGCCCGTCTACCAGCCTGGTTAAGACCCCACTTCTTAGCTACTTCGTAGTAGTCATCAGGATTAACGTCATCCAGCAGACCCATGAAAATATCGCCGATCATGTTCCTCGTATGGAAGCCCATACGTGGCAACGTGAGCAACTGCTTCATCTTCGTTGTGATCTTGGCTAGGTTTCTACCGATAATGCCCCACTCCGATGAAGTCCAAGATGACATACGGTCATACATCTTGGCTACTTCGTGGAACTCTTTGGGCATGTAGTAGTTGCGACCCTCTCCAACAGAGGCTCTTAGGCTGGCCTCTAGACGAGCAGGATCAGCAGCAATTAGTCCGCCCTTTTCAGCGGCATCCTTCGATAGCTTACCAATTGTGCCATCTGTCACAGAGTAGCTGCGAACGAGGTCATTGTAGAACAGAGCACGGCTAGCATCTCTACGGGACTTTAGCATCCGGTAGTCTAATGCAGCAAATGCGTTCTCAACTGGCTTCAGTCCGTCAGCTTTGGCTTTCGCTATTGTGTACTTTCCTGGTCCCTGGAAGGACTTGTCTTTGAATGCGTCTTTTCTGCCGTTCTTGAACTTGGTACGAGCGTCTCTTGTTCCACCACGGTTGAAGATGTAGGCGTACCCATCTTCCTTCGTAGCATTGGGGTGTCGTGATCCGTTTGTGATTTCATCTGCGAAGATCGAGTCGTACTTAGCCCGAAGGTATTTAAGAGCATCGTCCATTCGTTGTGAACCCAACGAAGGGAGGTTCTTTTCCAGTGCCTGTTGCAGTTCAAACGTCTCTTGCCTTGTGTATTTCCGTGCCCATTCTTTCAATTCGTCACGGAACTTGTTCATAGGCTCAAAGCCCAAAGCGGCCGCTCGGGTGCCTTTCAGACCAAGTAGACCGGAGAACATTCTCTCGTAGATTGACCCATCAAGGGCGTTTTGAATACTTGGGAAAGTAGTGCTCAACTTGCTGTTTGCCCATGAGAAGGCTTTACCAACTGGTTTGAAAGCGTAGTCACTTCCGAAGAGCTTAACTCCAGGCGCCCTGTAGGTAGGGTTAGATGCTGACTCAAAGACAGCCTGCCTAATCTGCTCAACCTGGGGATCGTACTTCTTGCTGACAATCTCGTTGAAGAGGTTCTTGTATTCTTTCTCGGCAATATCTCCCCTGGCTAGAGAGGCGAGGATATCGTCTGTTGAAGCTCCCGCAGGTACCTTTCCAGCATTTTCCAGCTTGGTACCTAGTGCTTGCCAGAAGTCGTCGAAATCCTGTCCCTTTGAACGGAAGAAGTCAATCGTTTTTGAAGAGATAGTACCAGCACGCTGGAATACACGATCAACACGACTGTTCGTAAGGTCAGTCATGGCACGACGTACTTCTTCGCCAGTATTGCTAGCGACCAAAGCAGGCCATGCTCTGTTGTTCAGGAGCCTAGTTCCACGACTACCACCTCTGTTTACTTCCAGAGCGGAGTTAGCAAATAGCCGGTCAGTAGAATCTGCAACTCTCTGGAAGAGAGCATTGGGGTTCTGTTCGTAGAACGGAGCGTTGTGGATCAGTCCAGATGTTGCGTGGAAGTTAGCAGTTTCATGCTGTGCAGCCTCGACCATCACACTCTGTAGACGATCTGCCGTAGCTAGCTCGTCAGTCCCTCTAATGAGCTTGGGAACAGAAGGCATAAAGACGTTGGTAGGATCAACCACCATCTCGCCTGTGAAACCAACTAGCTGTGAAAGAGCTTGTTCTAGGGCTGGGTGAGAATCCTCTAGGTGAGAAAGCTGCTGCCCAATCATGTCAGTTGGGTTGTTCTTAATTGCTTCGTAAACGTCTCCGAAGCCCGTCTTGTCTTTGCCTTCAATACCACGCAGTAGACCTCCACCAAGGGTGGATAACTGGTCACCGATATTAGACCAGCCTTGATGCTCTTCTGGCAATTCAGCTAGAGACTGCATACCTTCGTACAACGCATATGCAGGACGGTTGATTAGATCGAGGCCACGACCAACAATAGAACCAGAGAAACCGGTACCATTATCCACAAGACCAGCACCACCCGTAACAGCATTCCACACATCACTGTACCAAGGACGTTCCGTAGCATCTGCTCGCTCGTTGGCAGAGTTGATAGCTTCTTGTTCCTGAGCATTCTGGTTGTATTCAGTGGTTAGCTGAGCATAGGCATTCTGCAATGCATCCTGACGTGCAGGAATAGACGACCTACTACCACCGCCGCCTGGACCTTGGCCCATCATTCGGTTATAGGCAGTGGTAGCACTCCGAGGAACGTAAGATGCGCCTCTAGCTACATCTACTCCACGGCCTCTTACATTGGAGTGCGTTGTCGGCCTATATGTAGGCGTACGTGCTCGGTTACCAGTTCGGTTACCGACTTGCCTATTGAATGTAGCAGCTGCTCTTGCTGCTCCCGCTCTAGCTCTTGCGGAAGGCATTACCTATGCTTTCTTCTTGCTAGAATCTTGTTCAGTTCACCACGGGAAGGAATACCACCGCCACCGCTACCCTGTTTAGACATTTTGACTCTCAGGATACCTTGCGCCAAGTTCTTGATATCTCTTGGTTGAGCTTGTCCTCTTGATGGCATTACACCTTTACGAGCGCCAACCATACCTCGTGACATTGCACGACGTCCTTGACTTCCTCCGCCACCACCCTGGAAAAGATCAGGTGAGAAGATCGGCTCTTCATTAGTATCTGCCAAGTCAGTTGGAACTACGTCTCCACCATAGTCGTCTGGTAGCTCGGAAGGAATGATGTCGGGAACTGAGCCAAACAGGTCAGGGTTTCCGCCATTTGCGTCAGTAACCCGAGGATCATACGAGCGAGCAGTAGTAGTCATTGAGGCATTCTGAGAGCCTGTATCAGTAACTGACCGCTTGTAATTGGCAAAGTCTGCGTAGGGGCTATATCCACGAATGAAGTTGCGAACGTTGCCAGAGATGAAGTCGATCAGACGTGCTCGTTCACGTTCCTCCGGATCAACAGGAATCTGGTAGAACTGACCGCTAGCCGGTGTACCTCTGTTACCACTTGCATCTCGTGGGTAAGCATCCTCAAATGCCTGGTAGCTATTCGGCCCCTGGTTCTGCATTGACTGGATTAGGTCATCACGAAGAGTACCGTTGTTGACGACTTGATTACGGATCAACTGATCGTAGATCGTCCCGCCAGTAATTGACCCCTCATCACTAATAGGATCGTCTGGTCCCTGATGCCCAGGAGTTAACGGATCATTGTCTCCTGTTAGAATCTGAGCCAGCTGTGAGTTAGCCATTTCACGAGAGATACCAGGTGCCTGTGGAGCAGCAGGTTGCTGTCCAGTTAATGCACCACCAACCTGATTGGCTGCATTGAGAAGCGTAGACAGGAAGCCACTCTGACTGTTGTTCAGAAGGTTGCTGATTCCTCTGCCAACATTCGTAGCATTTCCAGCCAGTTGCCGTAGATTCTGCGGATCTGGTTGAGGAACCGTGGGGTCTTGTGCAGGCAATTGACCCTTGAATCCAGCCAAACCATTGATGAGATTGTTCGGCATGATTTGCCGAGACATTCCCGGCCCACCACCAGCTACTGCATCACTTCCCCAGTCTACAGTGCCCGGAGTTTCACCTACAGGTTGGCCGCTCGAATCAAGAAGCGGTAAACCCTGCTGCAATCTGATATGGTTCTGTTCAGCAATCGACTGGCCGCCGAATACATTAGACAAGTCTAGTGTATTTAGAGCAGGTTGCGTAACTGATGGCTTGCTAAAGATTTGTTCCTTAGCACTATCACCCTCGCCAGGCAATCCGTAAGGTAACGCATTTCCAGTCGGACGGCCGCCATTAGCTGCCGTTACGAATTGCTGTTCTCCACCAGGAATAGACGTAGACTGCTGTCTACCGACAATCTCGTCTGGATTGGGAGGAACAAAGCCACCGTTAATGTTTGTAGTGACTCGATCCACTGTGGACTGCGGGCCAGGAGGCTGGATACCGGGGTAGTTACCCTGCATCTGCGAAGCAATCAGGTTGAGGATAGCTTGCGGAATCTGCGGCCGCTGAACAATCTCATTCTGATTGGGAGGAACGAATCCGCCAGTTGCATTTGTAGCAGCCCGCTGTGCAGTAGTCTGCGGCGGAGTATACCCCGGCATCTGAGATGCAATTACATTTAGAATGTTTTGCAGGTTAGGATTGGTAGACCCAGGAGGAACAATCTCATCTGGGTTAGGAGGAACGAATCCACCTAGTGCATTAGTGGCAGCACGATCTGCACTGGTTTGTGGCCCAGGAGCAATTTGTGACCGAACACTATCCGGAATATTCCAACCACCTTGCCAGGGACTACGCTGACCGAAAGTAGGTTGTGGCGGAGCAGTTGTTTGTGTTCCAATAGGGATTCCTGTAGGTGTTACGACAGGAGGATTGGAGACATTTCCGTTAACTACAACATCCGGGTTATCAGGATCACCAGGAACTGAGCCGGGTTGAACTCCGGGCGGAAGATGCCAAGTACCCATTGAAGCTGGGTCCCAGCGTTGCTGAACATTCGGATCATTGTTGTCACGAACGTCTGAAACTTGACCACTGTTACCGCCGCTACCACCACTCTGTTGCTGCATAGCTTGGAGCTGGGCAATTAGTCCCGCTACTCCGCCAATATTAGCACCAGTACCTTGTGCGCCTCCACCACCTTGACCCCCGTTAACTTGAGCCATTACAGCTTGCGCCCGAGGATCATTCCTCATATTGAGGATTCTGTTAAAGAATTGGGCAGTGTTTTGGAAGCCCTGATCCGTGTAGTTGTTGCCACCAGAAGCATTGGGGTTCTGATAGTCGTATGCCTGGTTCATCAGCATAGCGATGGGATCAGTGTCCGGCATCATCAACGGGTTATCTTCGTTCCAGTTAGGATCACGATAACGCCGCTCGACTGTATCCGTGGTGGTGGGATCGTCACCTGGAATCCAGCCAGAACCTGCCGTATACTGCTGTTCTTCTACGTTGAAACGGGGAGTAGCTTGTGAAAGCCAGTCCTCATTGTTTCCTTCGATCTTGTCCGCAGCTGCAAGCTGACCTGAAGCATCTTGCTGTGCTTTGGTCAGGTTAGCGAGAATAGTTTGTGGATCAGTTCCTACGTCAAGCTGATCCTGGACGAACTGTTGGACTTCATCCCACTGATCTTGCGGAATACCTAGAGACTGTAGGTATGCAGGGTCAGTGAACTGATCCATCGTATCAGACTGAGCGCCAGGATAGAGCGCATTCCAAATATCCTGCGACTTAGTTCCTGATTGCTCTACGTATTTATAGGCGTTTTTAGGATCATTGAAACCGTATTGGTCTGTATCCCGAGGATCATCGGAAGAACCTCCCCCACCGCCTCCACCGCCACCATATCCGTGACCTCCACCACCTCCGCCACCTCCACCGCCACCGCCAGAACCTGCGGTTGGATTAGCGATAGAAGCCATTAGACCATTGTAGTAGTCTGTTTGCGCCTGTTGTTCTTTGTCAAACCAAGCTAGATCGGAAGCCAGGTTGGAATTGGCAGTACCTTCCATCTGCGTAAGACCGCCAGCATACGTGGACCAAATCGGGTCCTGTGCAGCCAAAGCTTGGTTAGGATCGTTGGGGTCAATACTTGTACCATATAGCTGATGCATCCAATCAGCAGCATTGTCCGTGATATCTCCAATAGAGCTGTTGTAGTCTCCTTGGACAATCTTCTTGATGGCTTCGATATCAATTGGAACCTGCCCAACCATACCACTGATACCAATGATGGCCTGAATCTGAGTGGGGTCCATCCCCTCCTTTAGCAAGCCCTTAGCAATCAGAGCTTTGATTTCAGGAGTTTGTGGTAGACCTGCCAAAGTAGAAACAGGTGCTCCACCACCCCCTCCACCACCGCCACCTTGATTACCGCCGGAATTACCCATGCCCTGAGTAGAGGCAGCCTGAACTCTTCGGATGCCACCAGCAACATTTCCGATTTGTTGCGCCTGTTGCGCCCTCTTGATTACGGCGGCAATCTTTTGAAGCCTGATTGCTTGGGCCATGCTATACGGATCAGCCATGATTACCTATTCGTGATTCGCTGTGCTGAAACCCTTCGGAGCATTTCAGGAGTCATTGACAGGTTAGTACGAGGCCCACGTCCAGTGCGCTCACGATTGTACCGACCAAACGTTCCCTGCCTACCACTTGCATTCTGATACGTTGCAACAGGAGCAGTGGGAACTGTAGGTGTAGTAGTTACGGGCGGCTTAACTGGCGTGGTAGTAGTTGGCGGTGCAGTTGGCGTAGCAGTTGTGGGAGTTGTCGGAGTAGGTCTTGGACCAGAAGTTGGCCGAGGACCGGACGAAGTAGTACCAGTGTGACTAACTGGATTAACGACGTTCTTGATCCCAGTAGCTACGTTAGAGACGTTCTTAACGCCCTGGATTCCCTTTGCAATTTGCGCTGCTTTTGCTACCTGTGCAACCTTTTGCAGACGTGCAATTGACTGTGCAGCCTGAGCGGCCTTATAGGTAGCAGCTTGCTTCTGTGGAGTCTTTGCAGCGTACTTTGCAGCACCTGGAGAACCACCAGGCCAAGCTGCTGCTAAGATGCCCTTTGTCTTTGGAGCGGCAGTCTTAGGAGCGCCAGTGTAGATCGTAGTAGGAGGAAGCGGTGAAGCCTTTGTCTTAATTGCAGCTGCTTGTTTTACGGCAGGAGCAGCAGCCTTAACGACAGCAGCTTTAACCGGAGCTTTTACAGCAGCTTTGACTGGAACAGCTGCTTTGACAGGAGCCTTGTAAACAGGAGCAGCCTTTACAGGAGCCTTGTAAACGGGAGCAGGAGCCTTGTAAACAGGTGCCTTGTAAGAAGTCTTAACAGGAGCCTTGTAGCTGTAGCTCTTTGAAGGAGCTTTGTAACTATAGCTCTTTGAAGGAGACGACTTCTTCGTAGAGTATGACTTGGTAGATGACTTTGCGCCACCCCATGAACCCATGCTTGATTTACCCCATGCCATGACTTAACCCATCTTCGCTAGGCGCTTCCTGGCAATTTCAGCCAGGTTGTTCTGAGCCATCTGTCCGCCATTACGAGGACTACGAGGTCCACCAATAATCGGACCCATTCCACCAGGTTTACGAGGAAGTTGGCGAGGATCAATGATTGGGCCGCTAGGACCCGGAACTCCACCATTTCTTGGATATGGTTGTTTCGGGAGACGATTACCGTCTCTCGGAGAAGGAATGAACGGATTAGTCCAAGGATCAGTTCCTACTGGCGGCCGTGGATTCATAAACGGCGGCGGAGTTCCTGGTACTGGACTACCCATACCAGGAGGTAATGGACCAGGATTACCGTTACCTGGAATAGTCGGCATAGGAAGCCGAGGCTGTTGCTTTGGCCGTGGTGGAAGTGATCCAATAGGGCGAATTGGTTGCTTTGGTCTCGATGGAATGGGAACGTTTCCACCAGGAGTTGTTGTTAATCCTGCCATTATACCTACCCGGAAGTCATCCCTAGCGCCGCTAGGAGTTTGTTGTTCTTGAACTCTTGTTCACCTTGGATACGGTTCCGGGCAATGGTGGCGAGATTCGTGTTGTAAAGCGTGGCAGCGTCACCCTGTTGCCTGTTGTATTCTCCCTGTAGCTTCGTAGCGTTTGCCCTTGCTGGTCCAGCTAGAGCCATTCCACGATCTGAGAAGCCACTTGCTGCTTTCGCAGCTGTGTCATCATAGTTGCGCTTCATCTTGTCCAGCGCACTATTGTAGTTGATCTTGTAACGATTCTGCTGATCGTCAAGATTCGCCCGCTCTCGTCCCCACTTCAATGTGAGTGCATTGAGAACGGCTGGATTAACGGGTGTTGCTGCCATTATCCCCTACCTGAACGCTTGTACTGTGCCCATTTCCGTGACATGGCATTTTCACGTGCCATTTGACGTTCACCGGACCAATGGCGTCCAGAAGAACCTCTGGGTACTCCCTGACTAACTTCACCATACGGACGATATGGTGTCGTTGGCGTTCCCTTTTCACCACTCAAACGACGAGAAGCAGCCTTTTGGATATTAAAGTTTTTAGCCATTTTTACCTCAAAGAACTAGTAGACCGAGTGCAACAAAGCCCAGACCAACAGCCAACAGGTTCCACCCATAATCAATACTCTGTCGGAGAAAGTGTGACAGGGCAATGAGGAAGAAGATAATCACCGCCACTAGGAAGAAGATATCGGCCCAGTCCGAATTTCCGCTTGCCACATCAGCTAGGATTTTCATTTCTATTCCTCCTTATAAACCAACTGGAAACATTCTCAATTGGTAACACTCCAACCATAATCATTCCGATTACAAGTTGGCCAACCCTTTCTTCTGGATTTATCAGTGCATTACCGATAGTCCAGCAGCCAAGTCCGAATACTATGACTCGTCGAGCGACAGCAAAGAGGAATTCAAAGCTCTGCTCCACCTTACCCCACAGTACCAGGTACGCAGCTTTATGTCAAACTAGGACGTAGCCTTACCCAAGTATGCAGTGAGGTCAGCTTCGCTGAGAACTGAACAGGTGCCCCAATTGTTCATTGTTACCGTAGCTCCGGTAACTGCATCCTCTGCACCAGAGAATACAATGGAACGAACGTGCTTCGGATCACGCACAATCTGACGAGTCTGACCGCCATCTTGTGTGTACCAGTAAGAGTTGGAACCTGATTGATGAGCTAGGAGCATCATTTCGACGCCTCCCCTTTTCTTTGAAGTTGACGGGACAGTAGGCGTAGGTGGTGTGGGAGTAGGTGGAATCGGAGTAGGTTGACCGGGTAAGACCCACTTTTTAGGCTGAGGCGAGCCAGCGGCTTTCCACTGACTAACTGAGTGCGGGAATTCCGTAAATTGAAAATGCCAAACTTCGCCACCCCAAGTTGCCTGTTCTAGTCCGTACGCCTCACAGTTCTGAGCGGCCCATTTCAGGTCACCGATAGCATCTACAGCGGCAGAATAGCCGTAGACTACTTGTTCGTGGAAAGAGCGACCAGGAGGCGCTGCATGTGCTGCGCCAGACTTTAGCTGGTAACGCTTTCCATTGTATACACAGCAGCCGCCGCTAGTAACTTGATTGTGTCTCTCGAAGAAAACACGCTCTTGTTGTGTACTGGAACGACCAGCACCACCAATACTTAGCTTTCCTCCCGATGCAACCATCAAGCCACGGTAACGCTTCTGATACTCCGGGTGGAGCATCATTACCGTAGGTTTGGCAAAGATTTGCTCGATAGTTAGCTGAGTTGGTGGACTACCGTATCCGTATGGGTATGTCGTCACTCGTCATCTTCCTCGATGGGGTCCGAAACATGATCGTCCGGAATCTCATCATCATCTTCGTAGTCATATGGTTCGTCACTCATCGGAACTTCCTCATGTCTTGGAACTTCTTGACCCGCTTCTGTGCGGCTTTTTGGACGTTGAACATGGAACCCACGTTTGGTGCTTTACCTGGACCTTTGTAGCGTGCAGGTCCACGAGCTAGGATTCCACGCATTGAACGTGCATCCTGTAGGCCGTAATACTTACCGATAACATCTTTGCTCATGCGATGTACCATCCCCAGACTGAGAGCCAGCTAGTTGCATCCATTGTGTAGGCAGGCAGAAAGTTCGACAGGTTTGTTCCACCAATATCAACTGGTCGGTTTGCATTGGTATCCACCGGGAACGTAGTATCTGGTCTAACAAGAGCACCAGTAGTATTGGCTACAATACTGTTCCAAGTACACGTAATTCTTCTACCTATTGGAGCAAAGACGCCTTTTCCATTAGTAAATCTAGGAATGCTAGCTACTGGCAAGCCTATTGAAACGTCACCCGTGACGGCACTTCCAGACCCGAATTGAATCTGACACTGTAGATGGATGATCCGGAGAGCAGAACCCTGGATCGGAACATCTACTCTCTGTGCTGTAATTACAGCGCCAGTTCCTAGCGTAACGTTGGTGATAGCAGGGTTCCACGTAACTAACGATGGAAGTAGAGAGGGATCAATCTTGTGGAGATGATCTGCTCTAGCTACGAACGGACTATCTCCGGGACCAGATACGGTACCTACAGTGGCAGCGATTTCACTTTGGGTAGGAATACCGAGTGTTTCACCAATCCAGTGTCTATCTGGATCAGTGTGCTCACGAGCCTTTAAGTAGTCATCCTTGAATGTTGCCAGCGGGTCATCGGACAATTTCAAACTCCCCACGACCAGTATCCTGAGCGATTGCAATGTCCTTGATTTTGATTTGGGACGTGTCGCTCTGGAGAGTTGTACGGACATTCATGGCTGCACGACGATAGTAGATTTGGTTCCGAATCCGGACTAGGTTAGAACCTACACCTACAGTCCGCTCTTGGATATTCACTTCCTCTACTTCGGAGGCAGAGTCAATCGTCTCATCTAGGTCCCAAGACGTAGTAAAGACGTGATTTGCGTCGGAAGTAAAGATTTCAAGCATCCCCTGTTTGGCACGCTTGATGCTGTAAGGATTGCCACCATCGAAGTGCTTCGTCTTTAGGTAGATACCTACAGGGGAAGTCCGAAGTGTATTAGACCGATCTACATACTCGTCTGAGCCACCGTCCATAATCAAGACTTGCATGACGCCATAGGTATTAGCCGCTTGAGTGGAGTCGGTAATCATACCCATGATGTAGACAGAAGGCTCTGCGTTGAGGTATGTAGGAATCTTATCCGTTGTGGACCACATGAAAGCATAACGATCAGGTCTACCGCCGCTTGCCTCATACTGGTTGATATTCCACTCTGTCCAACCAATTGGGTCAAGCTTGGAATAGAATACCTTACAGTTGTCCTTATCGAAATAGCGGCCGTTTGTAGTTGACTGCTTTGCGATGGAGGCGATCATGCCATCCTCATACGCACAGATGGTATGGATTCTGGCACCTTTTGCCAAGAACCACTGATCGTCAATAACAGCAGAGAGCTTCGTGACAGTCTGTGTGTTAGTTGCCCAAACTCCCTGTGAGTTGATGTAGTAGATAATGCCCTTGGACTCGAAGGCCGTTCTACTTGTAGTGCAGATTGACTTCGAGTCGAGGATACGCATAATCCACGAAGCAGGCTCTCCCTCAACTAGCAGCGTGAAAAGGCCGTTTGTAGTGAATACAGCCAGTCTGTTGCCAAGGGGAACTATCTGCTTGATATCCCCGTATCCGTTGGGACCAGCAAACGGGATAACATTGGACGCCAAAGCCCAGGTTTCTGGTAGCGGGTTGGTAACTGAGGCTACGTTCGTGAAGTAGAGGTTGTGTTTGTTCCATGCCCACAATCTGTCCTTAAACGTGAACAATCCACGCATAGTTGCACCGGCCGATGATGCTACCTGCGTGTAGGTAATCGTATCTGTAGCCCAGTTAAAGACCGTGATCTTCTGTACTCCAACTCCACTCAGGATGAAGTACGTCACACCGTTGTATTGAGCGATTCCCGTACAAGGGTTGGGAATCGAACAACTCATGAATCCATCGTTGGCATCATGAGTACCTTCAGCACGAACTGCGTTGAGGGTGTTTCCGCTCGCTGTAAGAGCAGGGAGAATATAACCCTTCCCTGACCACATGAAAGCTGGCTTTGAAGCGTCTTTTGACCACGGATCAATATGGCAGAAATAATACTCAGTGTCGACAAAGGAGTCTGCACCGGGAGAAGCTTCTCCGTATTTCCAGTCCAGGGTAGGTCGTTTGATTCCAATGCGATTCTCTAGTGAGTCACCAGTGGCTACGAGATTGTAGCAGATGGACGAGAAACCGTCAGGAATGTTCGACGGCAATTCAGAGGAATACATGCCTTGCCCAATGGCAATGCGGTAGATTTCCTCACCTGGGACTGAAGAGGATAGCGCCATTATTGGTAATCCCAGGGGTCTTGGATTTTGTACAATGGAGCGTCAGGAGCGTGAGTTTCGTCACGTCTCATACCAACGTTCTTATCATACAGAGCCTGTTGCTGTTGTTCGGCGGCCGCATCATGGTTCTTGTTGTGCGCTCTTGCCAAACAGTATTTAACTACGTCCTCATGGTAGACTTCTGGGACAGTTAGCGACTTCCCTGTAGGATCACCGGAAAGTAGCGGAGGCACCTTGTTGTAAGTTACCTGAATCTGCTGACTCGACGTAGGATCGGAAGGATAGACGTAAACCTTCTTGTTGAACTTGTACCAGTATGCTGGTCCACCAGTTGCTGCGTCGGATAGACTAAGAAGGTCGATCTCTTCCTTGGAGATATTGCGGAGAGCTTTGCCATCAACAGACAAACGTCTGATATTAACGGAATCCGGGACGTCAGTAGGGAAAGCGTTTGTAGCCACATTGATCGTGAGATTATTCGCACTAGTATTGCGGATAATATCCAGCTCAGCATCGTGAATCCAAGCATAGATATCAATATCGGTGATGATGACGTCATATTCGTCACCGAACTGCCGCTTGATGGTGGTAAGTGCTGTGGCTACGTCCATTATTTCCTCGTTGCTGGACGATCATCATAGAACGTCAGAAGGTCGCCTGTCAAACTGTCTCGTACCGTGTACTTATGCCGAATTCCGGCTAGATGCT